>Ga0070695_100001965_pt1 | contig 11679 bp, 4 predicted proteins | sample KBSK1252metaG_FD_65471 | JGI IMG/M metagenome (GOLD analysis project Ga0070695, IMG submission 65471) | Corn, switchgrass and miscanthus rhizosphere microbial communities from Kellogg Biological Station, Michigan, USA - KBS K1-25-2 metaG | ecosystem: Host-associated > Plants > Roots >...
GCCAGTAAGCCGCGAACGGCGGCATGTCGTGCGTGTTAAGTGCGGCCATCGACAGCCGTTTGGGCTCGGGCAGCGGGTCTTGGGCGCTGGGGTAGGACTCGTACTGCATGACGTAGGTGCGGTGGACGGCGTGCCGCGTCATCGCCGTTCGCACGTAGGACGGCACCGTCCCAAGGTCTTCCCCGACGATCAGAGCCTCGTGCCGGTGCGACTCCAATGACAGCACGGCGTACAACTCCTCGGCCGGGAAGCGCACGTACACGCCGTGCCGTGCGTCCATCCCCTGCGGAACGCAGTACAGATGATGCAACCCCATCACGTGATCCAAACGCAAGATGCGCCCATATCGCAGCAGGTTCGCGATCACCGCCCGGAAGTATCGATATCCCTGGCGGCGCATGTTCTGCGGATGCGCAGGCGGGAACCCCCAGTTCTGACCCAGCCCGAACAGTGAGTCCGGCGGCGCGCCCGTGCTCAATTCGCGTGCGAAAACGTCCCGCTCACGCCAGACATCGTAGCCAGAGCTGTCTGAGCCCAGCGCCAGATCAAAATGCAATCGTAGTCCGGCCGCGGACGTCTTCGCCTGCAGCGCAGTCAACTGCTCGTGCGCGAGAAACTGTACGTACAGGTGGTAGCGTCTGGCTTCGTCGTCGTAGTCTCCGTCATCGATGCGACCGTCGCGCAATCGCTCCGGCCAGTGCTGCCACGTCGCGCGTCGCTTCTCGACGACAGCCCGGAATCGAGCGTAGTCCTCGACCGCCGGACGTTCGCGCACAAACTTGCGCAGGCCACGAACCCGCTCCGGCGCCTCGAAGCAAGTCTTCGCCAGCTCCTTTAGGACGCGCCTCTTTAGTGCCATCCCGCGCTTATAGTCGACCGTCTCTTGTCGCCGCAGCGACTCAACTTCGCGCCGAAACTCGGGCGAGGCGACGATCTTCTGAGCTGCCGGAGACGCCTCAAGATCCGGCGATGCGCTCACGTCAAGGTAGAACTCGTTCCAGAACAACCTGCTCACCGGCGAATACGGGCTGGGCATGAACGGCTCGTCAAGAAACGCCGCCAACAACGGCAGCGTCGACACGGTCCGCCCGCCAAGCTCGGCCGTCCAATCCGCCAGACGCCCCAGGTCACCGAAATCACCACTGCCCCAGCTTCGCCTGCTGTGCAACGCATAAAGCGGCAGAAACACGCCCCAGTCGCGCTCGCTCGTCGCGCCCGCATAGCACTTCGTCGGCGCGGAGATCACCAAACACTCCGCGGTCGAGCTACGATGTCGCACCGATAGCAGGTGGTATCCGTCCGGAAGCCGCTTCGTCCGCAGCTTCAGAGCGCGCGAGACAAACTGCTCGCCATCCACCTTCGCGCTTCGGACAGATGGCAATCGCGCGATGTCTGCCGTCCAACGCGTCGTCTCGCTGCCCTCAACTGTCAACTCCACCTCAAGCTTCCCGCCGGCTGATCCTGGCAGCCGAACCTCAATCGCTGGCGGCACACCGTCCCGGGCGACGGCCGCAGGCTCGATCAGCTGCGTCCACAGGTCACGCTGTCTCTGGCGCAGCGCGTCCAGAACGTCATCCTCGCCCACGACTGGCGCGCCGAGCGCCCGTAACGCCGCGAGCACGCCTTCCGGGCTTGTGAAACGTCGCTCGTTGCTGGCGTCTACGTACGAAAGCTCGACGCCGTACAACTTTGCAAGCCGACGTAGCGCTGCGGATGGTGCGGCCGCTTCCGCGAGGATCAAGCCTGCCCCTCCAGCAGCTGCAGTATCCCCGCGAGCGGGATCCGCACCCATTCGGGGCGGTTGTTCAATTCGTAGCCAACCTCGTAGATGGCCTTCTCCAGGACAAACGCGTTCAGCATCAATTCGATCTCCTCCGGCGTCTGCGGAAGGATCTGCGGGACGTTCGGCGCGCTCATCGCCTCGAGGTAGCCGTGCAGGTATTTCGCAGATGCCCACCCGTACCAGTAGCGCGCCCAACCCTCAACGCGCTCGCGGTGCTCCGGCCGCACGAGCCCAAGCGCCGACTGCGACCGCACCGCCGAAGACGCGGCGTAGTGGAAGGACCGCAGCATTCCCGCGACATCGCGCAACGGAGGTCGCTTGAGTCGTCGCTCGCTCAAGGGCCGCGCCGGCTCACCTTCGAAGTCGATAATCACGAAGTCCCGGCCCGTGAACAGCACCTGCCCGAGGTGGAAATCTCCATGCGTCCGGATCCGCTGCCCCGTCAATCGCCGCTCAATGATCGTGCGGAACCGCTTCATCACCACGTCCTCGGCCCCGAGGACCGCCTCCGCGGACTGGCGCACGCCTTCTGGTAGATCGGTGAGCTTTCGAAGTAACAACGGGAAGACGTTAGCCACCATCACCCGCAGGCTCTGATACATCGAGCGCTGGTAGAACGGCGTGATCGGCTCTGGCGCGAACGCGGGGTCGTCCGCCGCGGAGGCTAGCGCGATATGCAGCTCGCCGGTGCGCCGTCCCATCAGCTCCGCAGCCTGGAGGTAGCCCCCCATCATCTGCGACGCAAGTTCCGGCACAGGCAGCGCGGACAGCGCCAGGGGGGAAGCCTCCAGTTTCGGCGCCTCGGCTTCAACTTCACCCACCTTCTCGGAGAGGACGCGCTCTATGTATGACGTCAGAGCGTCGATCGTGTAGTTCCAGGCGTCGTCTTCGTGGTGGATGTGCTCGTGAAGGATTGCGAGGGTCATCGGCTGCTGGCGCGGGCGCTGGTATTCCATGTATCCGGCAACAGCGGTCGCGCTCAGGTTAGTCGCTCGCTGCGTCAGGAAAAGCCCGATTTCCAGGTCCGGGTTGACGCCCAGATCCGGCTTGCGGATGAGCTTCATCACGAACTTGTCTCCGTACGCGATCGAAGTGTTGCTCTGCTCGCCCCTCAGCACGTTGGGTTCAAGCGAGTCCGTCATTCGCGGCAGCGCCTTCCCGACGCGCACACAGGCGACCTCGCCCGCGTTGCCTTTGAACCGCCTCCCGCGCCCAATGCCGTCGAGCAGGACTCGCAGATAATCTTTGTTCGCTGTGGCTTCGTAGATAACGCCGGTTTCTGAGCTCCCAGCGATCTGCACCCGCGCGATCACCGAGTCCGGCCAGTCGCTCAAGACGCGCTCCGCCCGCTCGCTCGTGGCGAAGGCGACGTGGACCTGGTACGTTTCCGGCTCGCCGTCCCTATAGTCGACGCGAACGAGCACGACACGCGAGTCAAGGCCGGTGCGGCCGCCTGGCGTCTCCGCTGCTTCTACAATCGTTGTGGCCTGCAACTGCCGCGCTTTGCCGGCGAACCAGCGCCGCAGGCGGAGGTATTCCGGCAGCACGGCCTCGAGACGTGCCTTCCCGCGCCCGTTGAGCAACTCCTCCCATGAGTTGGCGACAGTCAGCTGCCGGACGGTCGGCTCGCTCGGTGGCGCGTGCCCGTCGCCGTCCAGCTTCGGCGGCTGAAGCGAGAACCAGTAGAAGGCGTGCGGTCCCAGCGTAAGGAAGTACGGCAACTCGCCGATACGCGGGAATTCCGTCCAACCGAACAGCTCGACCGGCGTCGATCCCTTGTACGCCGACATGTCGAGCTCGGCGTACTGCGAGAACCGGGAGAGGTTGGCGATCACCAGGATCGTCTCGTCCTCGTGCTTACGGACGAAGGCCAGCACCTTCCGGTTTTCCGGGTACAGGAACTCAATCGACCCGCGCCCGAAGGCCTTGTGTTTCTTCCGCAGCGCGATCAAGCGCTTCATCCACCACAGTAGCGAGTTCGGATTGCCGAGCTGTGCCTCTACGTTCACGGTCTCGTAGTGATATTCGGGGTCCGTGATGATTGGCAGGTACAGTCGCTGAGGATTCGCGCGCGAGAACCCGGCGTTGCGGTCGCCGCTCCACTGCATCGGCGTTCGCACGCCGTTTCTGTCTCCGAGGTAGATGTTGTCGCCCATCCCGATCTCGTCCCCGTAATAGATAATCGGCGCCCCCGGCAGAGAGAACAGCAGCCCATTCATAAGCTCAAGGCGCCGCCGGTTGTTCCCCAATAGCGGTGCGAGCCGCCTCCGAATGCCTAGATTGATCCGAGCTTGCGCGTCCTGCGCGTAGACGCGGTACATGTAGTCTCGGTCTTCGTCGGTGACCATCTCGAGCGTGAGCTCATCGTGGTTACGCAGAAACATCGCCCATTGGCAGTTCTCCGGAATCGGAGGCGTCTGATCGAGGATGTCGATGATCGGGAACCTGTCCTCCATGTGCACCGACATGAAGAGTCGCGGCATCAGCGGGAAGTGGAAGTTCATGTGGCACTCGTCGCCGTTTCCGAAGTAAGCCGCCGCATCCTCCGGCCACTGGTTCGCCTCCGCGAGCAACATCCGCCCTGTGAACCGCTCGTCGATATGTTTTCGCATCGACTTCAGGAAATCGTGTGTCTCCGGGAGGTTCTCGCAGCTCGTCCCTTCGCGCTCGAAAAGGTACGGCACCGCATCGAGGCGCAGCCCGTCGGCGCCGGACGCCAGCCAGAAATCGACCGCCTGCAGCAGAGAGCGCACCACCTCCGGGTTCTCGAAGTTGAGGTCCGGCTGGTGCGAGTAGAACCGGTGCCAGTAGTAAGCGTTCGCCACGGGGTCCCACGCCCAGTTGGACGACTCGAAGTCTTTGAAGATGATGCGCGCCGTCTTGTACTTGTCAGTCGTATCGCTCCAGACGTAGAAGTCGCGCCACTTGCTACCCACTGGAGAGCGCCGCGCGCGTTTGAACCAGGGATGTTCGTCGGAGGTGTGGTTCAGCACAAGCTCCGTGATCACCTTCAAGCCGCGTTCGTGAGCTGCCTTCAGGAACAGGCTGAAGTCGCGCAGTGTCCCGTAAGTGGGGTGCACATCCATGTAGTCGGCGATGTCGTAGCCGTCATCGCGCAGCGGCGAAGGGTAGAACGGCAGCAACCACAGCGCGGTGACGCCGAGGTCCTGCAGGTAGTCGATCTTCTGCATCAGTCCATTGAAGTCGCCGATGCCGTCGCTGTCAGAGTCATAGAAGGCGCGTACGTGCGCCTGGTAGATGATCGCGTCCTTATACCAGAGCGCATCGTCATCGCTGATTTGTTCCGCTGGGGCTGCTCTCGGGCGAACCATCGTTACTCGAACTCCCAGCCGCTCTGCCCGACTCGACGGCGCAACCGCAGCACATGCGCCGGGATCACGTTCGGGTTCAGCTGTACGAAGTTGCTCGGTCCCTGCCACGTGTATCGCGCGTCCGACAGTAGGTCGTGCACCTGGTACGGCTCGTCCAGTGATATCCCCCACTCCTTGATGGGGAGCCAGAGTATGCCGCTCTGCGTGTAAGCCGGGTCAAGGTTCACGATGCAGATCACGACGTTATTCGCATCCTCGGTCTGTTTGCTGTAGGCAATGAGTTGGGGGTTATCGATGTGATGGAACTGCAGGCCCGCGTTTGATTGCAGCGCGGGGTTCTCACGCCGAGCCTTGTTCACGAGCGCGATCAGCTCTCGCAGGCTGTCCTTCCGCTCGATGTCCCAGTGTCGCTGTTCGTACTTTTCGGAGCGCAAGTACTCTTCACTGCCAGGCTCCCGAGGCTCCCGCTCCATGAGCTCGAACGGAGGCCCATAGATCCCGTAGTTCGAGGACAGCGTCGCCGCCAGCACCAGCCGTGATACAAAGACCGGCCTCCCGCCGCGCTGCATCTGCTCGGTGAGGATGTCTGGCGTGTTTGGCCACGCGTTCGGGCGGAAGAAGTCCGCTACCGGCGTCTGGGTAAGCTCCGTAAAGTACTCAGTCAGCCCTTGCTTGTCAGGCCGCCACGCAAAGTACGTATAGGACTGCGTGAACCCCAGCTTCGCCAGGTGATACATGATCTTTGGCCGCGTGAACGCCTCCGACAGCAGGATGACGCCGGGATCGATTTCGTGCAGCCGCGCGATCAGCCACTCCCAGAACGTGAATGGCTTCGTGTGCGGGTTGTCGACGCGGAAGATGCGGACACCCTGCTCCATCCAGAACGTGAAGATACTCAGCAGTTCGTGCCACAGCGATTCCCAGGCCGGCGTGTCGAAGCTGAAGGGGTAGATGTCCTCGTACTTCTTGGGCGGATTCTCGGCGTACTGCACGCTACCGTCGGGCCGCAACCGAAACCACTCCGGATGCTCGCGCACGTAAGGGTGGTCCGGCGAGCATTGAAACGCCACGTCCATCGCGACATCGATGCCCAATCGGCGTGCCTCCTGCACCAATCCGCGGAAGTCGTCCAACGACCCAAGCGACGGGTCGATCGACTTATGTCCGCCAAGCTCCGACCCAATTGCCCAGGGACTGCCCCGGTCGCCCGTTTTCGCCGTCACAGCGTTGTTGGCGCCTTTGCGCTTCGTCTTCCCAATCGGATGGATGGGCGGCAGGTACAGAACATCGAATCCCATTCCGGCCACGTACGACAGGCGGGCTCCCACATCGTGGAACGTCCCTGCTCGGTTCGGCTCAGGCGATGCGGACCGGGGAAACATTTCGTACCAGGCGCTAAACCCGGCCCTCGCTGGATCGACCTTTACCTTCAACTCCCGCTGATACCGGGTAGCGGGCCGCATATCGACCGCGCTCCGCATCCGCGCGCCCAGCTCCTGATCTAGTCCGGTCTTCACTCTCGTCTCCACCGCCGTCTTGGCCACAAGCTTGGCAGCCACCTCGCGCAACAAACGTGCATCCTTCTCCGACGCAAACTGCAGCCCGTCTTCGATCAGCTTCGCCCCCACAAGCAGCTCCAGCGAGACGTCCTGCTCCGCATCGACTTTCTTCGCCAGGTCACGCTGCCACGACCCAAAGTGGTCGACCCACCCCTCAATGGTGAACACATACGACGTCATCTGCGCCGCCGGGAATCTCGCGCGCCAGCGGTCGTTGACCAGCTCCTCCATCGGGACGCGCGTCCAGCCGCTCTCGTCCTCACGGCGGTACAGCAGATCTGCAGCGAGCTTGTCGTGTCCGTCCGCGTAGACGTCCGCCTCAACGAGCACGTTCGTGCCGAGCGCCGCTTTGCCCGGGTATCGCCCCTCGTCGACCTCGGGTCGCACGCCCTCAATGACAACGCGTCGCAACTGGGCGGAGCTTAGGCCCTCCGTGACCGTGGTCCGGGCAGCCGCCACAGACTGCGCTCGTGTACGAGAGCGAGCGCCAACGGCTGCTTTCTGACGCGCGGGCTTACCACCGTTCGGTCCGGGTCCGTTGCGTTTGCTCGGTGCCATATTGTTCATCATAGCGAGCGCGCCGCGATAACACCGCTCGCGCCGGTTACATGCTGCTAAAAGCTACTCACCTACACCTAAGACGACGGCCACTTGACCGGCGCGGTTACGACGTTATGTGCAGATCGGGCCTCAGGCTCCATCCTCCGGCGCGAATCCCCGCCGTACGAGGTTTTCAGTCACCACTCGGGCCTCCATGAACTGCCGCACATAGTCCGGCCCGCCCGCCTTCTCCGCATTGCCGGACATCCGCATCCCCCCAAACGGCTGCCGCGCCGCAACCGCGCCCGTGATTTTGCGGTTGATGTACAGGTTCCCTACGCGGAAGGCCCGCCGGGCTCGTTCGATGTTCCGCGGGTTGCGCGAGAACACTCCTCCCGTCAGCGCGAACTGCGAGTTCCCCGCTATCTCCAGCGCCTCCTCAAACGTCTCAGCACGGAAGACCGCCAGCACCGGCCCAAAGACTTCCTCTTGAGCGAGCGGCGAGTCCAGAGGGACCTCTGCGAATACGGTCGGCCTTACGTACGAGCCGCCGTCGTCCGGGGCTGGTGCCTGCGCGAGCAACTTCGCGTAGCCAAGCGCCGCGTCGATGTAACCCTGGATCTTCTTGCGCGCACTCTCGCTGATGACCGGTGGCACGAACGTCTCCGGCCGCTCAGGCGGTCCGACGACCAGGCTCTCGACGGCGTTCTTCAGCCGCGCGACCGTCTCCTCATACGCAGACCCAACGACAATCAGCCGACTGCACGCGCTACACTTCTGCCCGCCGTAACCGAACGCCGATGTCAACACACCAGACACTGCCTGATCGAGGTCGGCATCTTCATCGATGATGATGGCGTTCTTGCCGCCCATCTCTGCTATAACCCGCTTCACGTTCGCCTGTCCCGTCCTCAACTTCGCCGCGGCCTCAATGATACCGAGACCAACGGCGCTACTCCCGGTAAACGCGATGATGTCGACACCCGGGTGCTCCACAAGCGCTTGCCCAACTTCGCTCCCAGCGCCTGGCAGGAACTGGACGACGCCATCTGGCACTCCCGCCGCACGCAGAATCCGCACGAGCTCGTGAGCGATGATAGGTGACTCACCGGCCGGCTTCAGAATGGCCGCATTTCCACCCGCGATGGCGCCGACACTCATCCCGCATATGATCGCCAGCGGAAAGTTCCAGGGAGCGATGATCGCCGCCACGCCACGTCCTTCGTGGAAGTATTCGTTGTGCTCGCCAGCCACGCTTCCAATCACTCGCGGCGTCTCTAGTACTTCAGCCTGCGCTGCGTAGTAACGCAAGTAGTCGGCCGCCTCGCAGATGTCGCCGTCTGCCTCGTGCCATGGCTTCCCACTCTCGAATACCATCAGCGCGGCCAGATCAAACCGCTTCTCCTCGATGATGTCCGCCGCTCGCCGCAATCGATCCGCGCGCTGGCTCGCCGGGGTTTCCCGCCAGCCCGGGAACGCGTCGCGCGCGACAGCAACCGCAGCCTCCACATCATCACCTGTCCCCCGCGCCATCAGACCGATCACCGACTGATCGGCGGGGTATGTCACGGGAGCCATTTGTCGGTCACTCACCTCGCGCTCTCCGATCAGCAACGGATACTTCCTTCCGAACGCCGCACGACGAGCGTTGATCGCCGCTTGCATCTGTATACGTGCCTCGGCCTCAAAGAAGCGCAGCGGGGGCATATTTTCCATCGCATATAACGGATCGGACGCGTCCCTCGCTAACACGTGTCCGATCGGCCGGGCGACAGGAGAGGGATCGGAAGGGAAGCCACCAGCGCCCGCGTTAAACCACGCCTGGTTCGACGTGTTCTCAAGCAAACGCCGAACGAGGTAGGCCATTCCGGGGATCACCTGCCCGACGGGGACGTACACTCTCGTCCGGTATCCTGCCTTCGCGACGGCGCGGCGCAATCCTTCCGCCATCCCGTACAGCATCTGGAATTCGACATCAGATCCGGCCTCGCGTGCCTTGACCACAGCTTGCGCCACTGAGTGCGGATTGTGCGTCCCGAACGCAGGCCGCAAGTGCGGTCGCGCCGCGATCAATGCGTCTGTACAGCGGTCGTAGTTGTCGTCGGTGTCCCGCTTATCCGAGTAGACCGGCACCGGCCAGCGGTTCTGATCCGCGACGATCTGCTCTTCGTCCCAGTAGGCGCCTTTCACCAACCGCACCGAGAACGGCGTCCTCCGCTCAATCGCCAGCTCACGCAGCCACTCGATCTGGGCCTCCGCGTCACGAAGGTACGCCTGGACAACAATCCCGACGTGCTCATACAAACGAAATTCGGGCTCGAGCAGCAAATCGGCGAAGGCGCGGTGCGCGAGATCGCGGTACCGGTACTGCTCGACGTCAAGGTTGACGAAAGCGCCGCGCTCCATTGCAGCCCGCATCAACACTCGAAGCCGATGTCGCGAGACCTCGCTTACCCATTCGGGCGCAGCCATTTCCATGTGCGGACACAGCGCCGACAGCTTGATCGAGATGTTGACCGGCGGCACGTCGGTCCAAATTTCCCCGTGTGGTGAGAGATGCTCTGCGTCATCCGCCAGCGTGCCAACCAGGTGCAGGTATCGGTCGAGATAAGCGTCCGCCTCGACGTCCGAGAGCGTTTCTTCGCCGAGAAGATCGACGGTAGAACCAACTCCGTCCTTCGCCAGGTCGCGCAGCGTTTCGAGCGCTTCTGCCGGCGTGGCTCCGGCAATGAACCGTCCTGCCATCGCGAATACGCCCTGGCGAACCACCTGCGAGAGTATCGGCCGAAACATCCCTGCGCTCGCGATCCCCGACGCCGTCTCGATCAGCGGACGGTGCGTTCCGCGAAAGTACTGCCGGACGTGATCCGCCACCGCCTTCGTGCTGCGCAGTGTCGGCAGCACGTCCACGAATCGCAGGAGCTTGACGCGGAAGGCGGGATCGGACGTCGCCCACTCCAACAGCCGCTCCTGGAACCAGGCCGGCGTCAGCGCCAACGGCGGGTGCGACTCTACGGCGGATCGCAACTCCTCTTCGAAGTCACGGATTGCTCTCTCAGCCGCTACGTCCAGGGCCATCGCTCTTACAATTGTAGGACGGCGCGAGACACCCGTACGCTACGAAGCTACGAAGAGCCATACAGACGTCCGGTTTTTTGGCTCGCGGGTTTCGCTGGTTAGTGGCTACCCTGCGAACCGATAGCCGCTGCCCCTGACCGTTATGATCCACGCCGGGCTGGACGGACGCTCCTCGATCTTCTCTCGCAGACGCCCGATGTGGACGTCCACCGTCCGTGTCTGGTCAAACCCGTCGTAGTGCCATACCGACTCCAGCAGTTGGCCGCGCGTCAGGAGGCGCCCCTTGTTGCGCATCAGGCATAGCAGCAGGTCGAACTCTTTGGGCTTCAGTGACAGCGGTTCGCCGTGGCGCGTGGCCTCTCTCCGCAGCAGATCGATTCGTATCGGTCCAGCCGTCAGGACCTGGTCGCCCGGCGCGTTTTCGCGGCGGCGGAGGCGGGCGCGTACCCTTGCGAGCAGCTCCTTCATACTGAAGGGCTTCGTCATGTAGTCGTCAGCCCCCAGCTCCAGACCGACCACCTTGTCGACCTCCTCAGTGCGCGCCGTCAGCATCACGATCGGCACGTCCGAGTCTTTGCGGATCGCCCTGCACACTTCGAACCCGTGCATGTTCCCGAGCATCAAGTCGAGGATGACCAGATCGGGCGGCGATGCGCGAACAGACGCCAGCGCCTCCTCGCCGTCAGAAGCGGCGGTGACTTCGTAGCCTTCCTTCTCGAGGTTGAACTTGACCGTCGCAACCAGCGTCGGCTCATCGTCGACAACGAGTATTCGGCTCATTTGGCTGCGTTGACGTTAGCAAGCGGCAGCGCGCGATGGTTTAACGGGATGTTAAGGGCCGTAATCCTTGCGTTAAGCAAGGGCCCGGCACAAACCAGTTCGTTCACGCTATTGCCATAAGCATTAGCCTGGTTGTTATACGTCTGTTACGAAGTATTGGCTAGGCTGTCCCCGAAGCTCCCGATCAAGGTCCGTCGCCGCACCCCCGTCGATGCTCCACCGGGAGCCTTTCTAATCCCGAGACAGGGCAGCTTTGTGACTGTCGCCTGAAACTCGGCGCTCGACGAGACGATTTGTAATGTCCCCGTCAGCGATTGAGGACATGACTTGATGCGCCGCTTACCGGCTCACACTTACGCTGTGCACATGGTTATAAAGACACCAACCGCCAATGACGCAGGCTCCGTCACACTTGAACGTCCCCCCAAAATGGTCCCACCCGATGTCGATTGGTCACTGCTCTCTGCGCAAGGGAAGGTGCTGTTCTACATCGCCCTCTGCCCAGCCTGTAGCGTGCAGGAGATCGCAGTCGCGCTCGGCCTGACGGAACGCGCGGTCTGGGCCGTCATCCACGCGCTGCGTCAACAAGACATGCTCACGTTGCGGC
>Ga0070695_100001966_pt1 | contig 11678 bp, 14 predicted proteins | sample KBSK1252metaG_FD_65471 | JGI IMG/M metagenome (GOLD analysis project Ga0070695, IMG submission 65471) | Corn, switchgrass and miscanthus rhizosphere microbial communities from Kellogg Biological Station, Michigan, USA - KBS K1-25-2 metaG | ecosystem: Host-associated > Plants > Roots >...
CCGGCAAGATCCGCACCGGCCAGCGTGTGCTGATGCAGGGCGTCGGCGGCGGCTTTACCTGGGGCTCGTCACTCGTCACGTTATGAAGCTCGCCATGGTGTTCCCCGGCCAGGGGTCGCAAGCAGTCGGCATGCTTAAGAGCTACGCCGGCCTGCCCGAAGTCGATGCGGTGCGCGCCGAGGCCGCGCAAGTGCTCGGCGGACGTTTTCTGCCGCTCGTCGACGAAGGCCCGGCGGAGGCGCTGAACCAGACGGTGAACACGCAGCCTGCGATGGTGACGGCGGGCTATGTCGCCTACCGTGCGTGGCGCGCGCTTGGCGGGCCGGCGCCGGAAATCGCAGCGGGGCACAGCCTTGGTGAATACACCGCGCTCACCGCGGCGGGCGCGCTCAAGTTTGCCGACGCGTTGCCGCTGGTGCATTTTCGCGCGCAGGCGATGCAGGAGGCGGTGCCGGCGGGCGAGGGCGCGATGGCCGCAATCCTGAATCTGGATGACGAGCTGGTCGTCGCCGCGTGTGCCGAAGCGGGCGGTACGGTGCAGGCGGTGAACTTCAACGCCCCCGGGCAGGTCGTCATCGCCGGTGAGAAGCAGGCGGTGGAGCGCGCGATCGAGAAATGCAAGGCGCGTGGCGCGAAGCGCGCGCTGCCGCTGCCGGTCAGCGCGCCGTTTCACTCTACGCTGATGGAGCCGGCGGCCGAGCGCCTCAAGACGCATATTCGCGGACTGCATCTTGCGCGTCCGCAATTCGCGGTGTTGAACAACGTCGACGTGGCGATCGAGCACGAGCCCGCGCGCATCAAGGACGCGCTCGTGCGCCAGGCGGCCTCGCCCGTGCGCTGGGTCGAGACGATCCGCAGGATGCTCGAGATGGGCGCGACGCACATCGTCGAATGCGGGCCGGGTCGCGTGCTCGGCGGCATGACCCGGCGCATCGCACCCGAGGTGCAATCGCTCACGCTGCATGATCGGGCGTCGCTCGAAGCGGCCATCCACGCGGTGACCGCGCGATGAGCGCGCTCGCCGGCAAGGTCGCGCTCGTCACCGGCGCCTCGCGCGGCATCGGCCGCGGCATCGCCGAAGCGCTGGCGCAGCAGGGCGCCAAGGTCGTTGGCACGGCCACCACGGCGCAGGGCGCGGCGAGCGTGCCGGGCATCGGCAAGGTGCTGAACGTGCGCGACACGGCGCAAATGGACGCCCTCGTGGCCGAGATCGAGAAGGAGCACGGCGGCATTGCGATCCTCGTGAATAACGCCGGCGTGACCAGAGACAATCTGGCGCTGCGCATGAAGGACGCCGACTGGGACGAGGTGATGGAGACCAACCTGCGCGCGGTGTTTCGCCTGAGCCGCGCGGTGATGCGCGGCATGATGAAGGCGCGCTGGGGCCGCATCATCAACATTACGTCGGTGGTCGGCGACGCCGGCAACGCCGGGCAGGCGAACTACGCCGCCGCCAAGGCAGGCGTAGTGGGCATGACCAAGTCGCTCGCGCGCGAGCTCGGCTCGCGCAACATCACGGTGAACTGCGTGGCGCCGGGATTCATCGATACCGACATGACGCGCGCATTGAGCGACGAGCAAAGAAGCGCGCTGCTCGCGCAGATTCCGCTCGGGCGCCTGGGCGAAGCGGCGGACGTCGCCGCCGCGGTCGCGTACCTCGCATCGCCCGCCGCGAGCTATGTCACAGGCTGCGTGCTGCACGTCAACGGCGGCATGTACATGGCGTAAAATACGCCCCCTTTTCAAGGAGAGAGTCGATGGCGGAGAACATCGAGCAAGCAGTCAAGAAGATCATCGCCGAGCAGCTTGGCGTGAACGAGGCCGAGATCAAGAACACGTCCTCGTTCGTCGATGATCTGGGCGCCGATTCTCTTGATACGGTGGAGCTCGTGATGGCGCTCGAGGAGGAGTTCGAGACCGAGATTCCCGACGAGGAAGCGGAGAAGATCACCACCGTGCAGCAGGCCATCGATTACATCAAGGCGCACGCCAAGGCCTGACGCCAACGCCCCGCCTGAAGTGAGCCGTCGCAGAGTCGTCCTTACCGGTCTCGGCATCGTCAGTCCCATCGGCAACAGCGTGGCGCAGGCCTGGGAGGCCGCGCTCGCCGGCAAGGGCGGGATCACGCGCATCACGCGCTTCGATGCCTCGCGCCTCGCGAGCCAGATCGCCGGCGAGGTGAAGGACTTCGACGTCGCGCCGTACATGTCGCCGAAGGAAGCGCGGCGCATGGACCTCTTCATCCATTACGGCATGGCGGCGGGGCTGCAGGCCTGGCGCGACTGCGGCCTGCAGATCACGCCGCAGAACGCCGAGCGCGTCGGCATCAATTTCGGCTCGGGCATCGGCGGCCTGCCGATGATCGAGACGATGCATGAGGAGCTGAAGCAGAGCGGGCCGCGCCGCATCTCGCCCTTCTTCATCCCCGGCAGCATCATCAACATGGTGGCGGGGCTGCTCTCCATCGAGGTCGGCGCGAAGGGCCCCAACCTGGCGATGGTGACGGCGTGCACCACCTCGACGCACTGCATCGGCGAGGCGATGAAATCGATCCGCTACGGCGAGGCCGAGGTGATGATCGCCGGCGGCGCCGAGGCGGTAGTGACCGAGCTCTCGGTCGGCGGCTTTGCGGCCGCGCGCGCGCTCTCCACGCGCAACGATGATCCGGCCACGGCCAGCCGGCCCTGGGACAAGGACCGCGACGGCTTCGTGCTGGGCGAGGGCGCCGGCGCGGTGGTGCTCGAGGAGTACGAGCACGCCAAGGCGCGCGGTGCGCGCATCTATGCGGAAATTCTGGGGTATGGCGCATCGGCCGATGCGTACCACATGACCGCGCCGCCGGAAGACGGCGACGGCGGCTATCGCGCCATGCGCAACGCGCTCAAGGATGCCGAGCTCGGTGCCGATCGCGTGGACTATATCAACGCACACGGCACGTCCACGCCGCTTGGCGATCTCGCGGAGACCATCGCCATCAAGCGGCTGCTCGGCAGCCGCTCGCACAAGGTGGCGGTGAACTCCACCAAGTCGATGACCGGGCATCTGCTCGGCGCCGCGGGCGCGGTCGAAGCGGTGTTCAGCGCGCTCGCGCTGCGCGACCAGGTCTCGCCGCCCACCATCAATCTGCGCACGCCCGATCCGGCGTGCGACCTCGATTACGTGCCCAACAGTGCGCGGCGCATGCCGATCAAGGTGGCGCTCTCGAACTCGTTCGGCTTCGGCGGCACGAACGGCACGCTGGTCCTCGGGCGCGCTTGAGCGCCCTGCGCCTGCAGCTCCGACCCTCGCGACCCCTCGCGGCGCTCATCGTGATGGCGCATGCCGCCGCCGCGGCCGCCGTCTACCTGCTCATCGAAGGAACGCTCGGCGTGGCGGGCGCCATCGCTCTTGTGGCGCTCGGCGCAGCCGCCGCCTGGAGCCGCGCGCTGCTCGCCGCGGCAGGCTCGGTGCGCGCGATCGAGCTCGGCGCCACCGAGCCTGTCTTCGAGCTTGCGAACGGCGCGCGCGTCGCCGCCGCGGTCGCCGCGCGCCGCTATGTCACGCGCCACCTCGTCGCCCTGCCGCTCGGCGGCGAGCTCCGCCGTACGCTCCTCGTGAGCGCCGACATGCTTAGCCCGCAGGAGTTCCGGCGCCTGCGCCTCTGGGCGCTATGGAACCGGCTGCCCGGCGTGGCGCCAAAGCAACTCGCCGCCTAGCCGAGGGCCGTGGCGCGCCTCGAACTATTTCACGCGCGCCGCGTCTATGGCACATAGGCGTTGCAGACGGGGTGGGGAGCCCTCGCCGCGCGATGGCTGAGCGCGACGTCGACCGGCAGTTGGTCGCGCGGGCGCAGCGTGGCGACAAGCGGGCGTTTGAGCTGCTTGTTGAGAAGTACCAGCGCAAGTTAGGCCGTTTGCTCTCGCGGTTCATCCGCGATCCGGCCGAGGTCGAAGATGTGACGCAGGAAGCGTTCATCAAGGCCTACCGCGCACTCCCTGCCTTCCGTGGCGACAGCGCCTTTTATACGTGGCTGTACCGGATTGGAATTAACACGGCCAAGAACTATCTCATGGCCATGGGGCGGCGGGCGCCGACCTCGACCGAGGTAGAGGCCGAAGACGCGGAAGGATTCGAAGAAGGCGAGCAGCTGCGCGACATCAACACGCCGGAGAGCGTGCTGCTGTCCAACGAGATCGCGGAGACGGTGAACCGCACGATCGAGGGGCTGCCCGAGGAGCTGCGAAGAGCGATACAGATGCGCGAGATTGAAGGGATGAGCTACGAGGATATCGCGCAAGCCATGGACTGCCCGATCGGCACCGTGCGCTCGCGCATCTTCCGCGCGCGCGAAGCGATCGCCGAGCAGCTCAGGCCATTGTTGGGCACGCGCAAGGACAAGCGCTGGTAACGGGGGTGGTATGAATGAAGCGATTTCTGCATTGATGGACGGCGAGCTCGAGGGCCGCGCCGCTGACGACGCGCTCGAGCACCTGCGGCGCGACGGCGAAGCGGCGAACGCCTGGCGTCTTTATCACCTGATGAGCGATGCGATGCATGGGCAGCGGCAGGTGCTGTCGGCACGCTTCGTCGAGCGCGTCGCCGCGCGCCTTGCCACCGAGCCGGCGGTGCTCTCACCGGGCGCGCTGCCGGGTCGCACGCCGCTGCAGCGCTACGCGCTCGCCGCCGCCGCGAGCCTTGCCGCGGTGGCGCTCGTCGGCTGGCTCGCATTCGCGCCGCAGCCGCAGCCCCAGCCCCAGCCCGCGGTCGCGCAGGCGCAGCCGGGCGCAGTCACCGTCTCGCTGCCCGACGCGGCCAACGACTATCTGCTGGCGCACCAGGGTTTCTCGCCGCGCATGTCGCTCCTTGGCATGGCGCCGTATGTGCGCACCGTCGCCGAGCGCGCCGACGAGTCGGCCAAGTGAGCGCCTGGCGCTCGGCGGCGCTTGTGTGCCTGCCGCTGTTGTCGGCTTTAGGCACCGCACAGGCGCAATCCGACGCCCTCGGCTGGCTGCGCAAGATCCAGGACGCAACGCGCAACCTTTCGTATAGCGGCACCTTCGTCTACCAGCACGGCGCGCGCTCCGAAACCTCCCGCATCACGCGCCTTGCGAGCGCCGACACCGAGCGGCTCGAAGTGCTCGACGGCATGCCGCGCGAGCTCGTGCGCACGCGCGACACGGTGCGCTGCTATCTGCCGGAGAGCCATGTCGTCAAGGTGGAGCGGCGCACCGCGGATCGCAATTTCCCGGCGCTGCTGCCCGGCGAGGTCAATACGCTGCTTGGCAACTACGACATCTCGCTCGGCGAAGTGCGCCGCATCGGCGGCTTCGAATGCCAGGGCGTGCTGCTCGCGCCGAAAGACAACCTGCGCTATGGCTATCGCCTGTGGGCCGACACCGCAAGCGGCATGCTGGTGCGCGCCACGACCGTCGATGCCGCCGGCAACCAGATCGAGCAGTTCACCTTCACGCAGCTCGCCATCGGGCGCGTGACCCCCGATATGGTGAAGCCGCGTCACGCGGCTAACAATTGGCGGGTGGAGGACACCTCGGCGGCGCCGGCGCACCTTGCCGGCTGGAGCCTCAATGCCGATCTGCCCGGGTTCCACAAAGTGGTCGAGCTCACGCGCCGCATGGGCGAATCGAAGCCCGTGGGGCAGCTGGTTTTTTCCGACGGCCTCGCCGCCGTCTCCGTCTTCATCGAGCCGCTCGCGCCGCAGCGCGAGCCGCTGCGGCCCGGGCTTGCGAGCCTCGGCGCCATCCACATCTATACCCGCGAAGTGGCGAACCACATGGTGACCGTCGTGGGCGAAGCACCTGCCGCCAGCGTGCAGCGCATTGCCAATGCGGTGCAGTATCGGCGACCCTAAGAACCAGGAGAGGAACATGACCACCCTCAGAGGCATGGCCGCGCTGTGGCTCGCGGCGTTCTCGCTCGCCGCGCAGGCGCAGCTGCCCGATTTCACGCGGCTGGTGGAGGACCAGGGCAACGCCGTCGTCAACATCAGCACCACGCAGGCGGTGCGCCGGCCGACCTCCCTGCCGCAGGTGCCGGGCATCGAGGACGAGGAGGTGCTCGAGTTCTTCCGCCGCTTCATTCCGCGCCAGCCCGGCCCGGGACAGCCCGCGCCCGGGCCCGGCCCGCGCTCCGAGAGCCGCTCGCTCGGCTCCGGCTTCATCATCAGCACCGACGGCTACGTCCTCACCAACGCTCACGTCGTCGAAGCGGCCGACGAAATCACGGTGAAGTTCACCGACAAGCGCGAGTTCAAGGCCAGGCTGATCGGCGCCGACAAGCGCACCGACATCGCGCTTCTCAAGATCGAGACCAGCGGCCCGCTGCCCGCCGTGCGCTTCGGCGATCCGGCAAAGCTCAAGGTCGGCGAGTGGGTGGTGGCGATCGGCTCGCCGTTCGGCTTCGAGAATACCGTCACTGCCGGCATCGTCAGCGCGAAGGGCCGCTCTCTGCCGCAGGAAAACTTCGTGCCCTTCATCCAGACCGACGTGGCGATCAACCCGGGCAACTCGGGCGGGCCGCTCTTCAACCTGCGCGGCGAGGTGGTCGGCATCAACTCGCAGATCTACAGCCGCACCGGCGGCTTCATGGGCCTGTCCTTCGCCATTCCCGCCGACGTGGCGCTCGATGTGCAGAAGCAGCTCAAGGAGAAGGGCCGTGTCGCGCGCGGGCGCATCGGCGTCGTGATCCAGGAGGTGACGCGCGACCTCGCCACGTCCTTCGGCCTGGACCGGGCGCGCGGCGCGCTCGTCAACCAGGTCGAGAAGGGCAGCCCGGCCGAAAAGGCCGGCATCGAGACCACCGACATCATCACGGCGTTCGACGGCAAGCCGGTCGACAGCTCGAGCGACCTGCCGCGCATCGTCGGCTCGACGCGCCCGGGTTCCACCGCCAGCGTGGAAGTCTGGCGCAAGGGCCAGACACGCAAACTCACGCTGACCGTGGGCGAGCTGCAGGAGGAACGGGTCGCGGCGCTGGAGAAGCCGCGGCCGCCGAAGTCCGCCGAGGCGCAGGCCAATCGCCTCGGCATCGTGGTCGCGGAGCTCACGCCCGAGCAGAAGAAGGAGAAGCAGATGGCGAGCGGCCTGGTGGTCACCGACATCCGGCCCGATGCGCGTGCCGATGTGCGCAAGGGCGACATCCTGATGACGCTCGTCTACAAGGGCCAGCAGACGGAGCTGAAATCGGTCGAGCAGTTCAACAAGCTCCTGGCGTCGCTCGACAAGAACGCGGTCATCACGCTGCAGGTGAAGCGCGGCGAAAGCACCGCATTCGTCACCATCACGGGCCTCACCGATAAAGGCTAGGGGAGCGCTGCGCCTGTACGGGCGCGCCGGCTGCCACCTGTGCGAGACCATGGCGCGGACGCTGCGCGCCTTCGGCGTGCCGTTCGAGGAAACGGACGTCGACGCCGATCCGGCGCTCGCCGCGCGCTATGGCGAGCGGGTGCCGGTGCTGACCGATGCGGCCGGCACCGAGCTCTGCCACGGCCGACTCGAGCCCGCCGTGCTTGCGCAAATCCAATAAAATAGCGCCCCTGAGGAGGGTGCCGCGGCACCCTCTTTTCTTATGCCGCAAAGCCACATCCGCAACTTTTCCATCATCGCGCACATCGACCATGGCAAGTCGACGCTCGCCGATCGCTTCATCGAGATGTGCGGCGGGCTCGCCGGGCGCGAGATGGCCGAGCAGGTGCTCGACTCGATGGAGCTCGAGCGCGAGCGCGGCATCACCATCAAGGCCCAGACCGCCGCGTTGCAGTACAAGAGCAAAAGCGGCGACGAGTATCTGCTCAACCTGATCGATACGCCCGGCCACGTCGACTTCTCCTACGAGGTGAGCCGCTCGCTTGCGGCGTGTGAAGGCGCCGTGCTGGTGGTGGACGCCTCGCAGGGCGTCGAGGCGCAGACGGTCGCAAACTGCTACACCGCCATCGAGCAGGGCGTTGAAGTGATCCCGGTGCTGAACAAGATCGACCTTCCTTCGGCGGACCCGGCAAAGGCGATCCAGGAGATCGAAGACGTGATCGGCATTGCCGCCGGCGACGCGATCCGCGCGAGCGCCAAGACCGGCGAGAACGTTGCCGAAATCCTCGAAGCGGTGATCGCGCGGGTGCCCGCCCCGAAAGGCGATGCCGGCGCGCCGCTCAAGGCGCTGATCATCGATTCGTGGTTCGACAACTACGTCGGCGTGGTGATGCTGGTCCGCGTGGTCGACGGCACGCTGCGGCCGAAAGAGCGCATCCTGCTGATGAGCACCGATGCGGCGCATCTCTGCGAGCAGGTCGGCGTGTTCACGCCAAAGTCCAAGCACAAGGAGTCGCTCTCGGCCGGCGAGGTCGGGTTCGTCACCGCCGGGGTCAAGGGACTGCGCGAGGCGAAGGTCGGCGACACCATCACGCACGCCGACAAACCGGCGGCGGCGCCGCTGCCGGGGTTCAAGGAGGTGAAGCCGCAGGTGTTCGCCGGTCTCTATCCGGTCGAGGCGAACGAGTACGAGGCGCTGCGCGAGGCGCTGGAAAAGCTGCATCTCAACGACGCATCGTTTCACTACGAGCCGGAGACCTCGCAGGCGCTCGGCTTCGGTTTCCGCTGCGGCTTCCTCGGTCTTTTGCACATGGACATCGTGCAGGAGCGCCTCGAGCGCGAGTACGGCATGCATCTCATTACCACCGCGCCGTCGGTGATCTACGAGGTGGTGCTGCGCGAGGGCAGCATCGAGCAGGTGTCGAATCCGGCGCGCCTGCCGGCCGCGGAAACGATTGCCGAGATTCGCGAGCCGGTGATCAGTACCAAGATCTTCGTGCCGCAGGATTACGTCGGGCCGGTGATTACGCTTTGCACCGAGCGCCGCGGCACGCAGACCAACATCCATTACTCCGCGCGCCACGTGGTGATTTCCTACGACCTGCCGTTGAACGAGGTGGTGCTCGACTTCTTCGACCGGCTGAAGTCGCTTACCCGCGGCTACGGCTCGCTCGACTACGAGTTCAAGGAGTACCGCGCGGCCGACATGGTGCGCCTGGACATCCTGGTGAATGGCGAGCGCGTGGACGCGCTCTCGAGCATGGTGCACCGCTCGAACGCCCAATACCGCGGGCGCGAGCTGGTGACGAAGCTGCGCTCGCTCATCCCGCGGCAGATGTTCGACGTCGCGGTGCAGGCAGCGATCGGCGGCCACATCATCGCGCGGGAGAACGTCAAGGCGCTGCGCAAGAACGTGCTCGCCAAGTGCTACGGCGGCGACGTGACGCGCAAGAGAAAGTTGCTCGAAAAACAGAAAGAGGGGAAGAAACGCATGAAGCAGGTCGGCTCGGTTGAAATTCCGCAGGAGGCATTCCTCGCCGTGCTGCAGCGGAGCGACGCGTGAACTTCGCGCTCTTCCTGCTCATTCTGCTGGTGGTGACCGGTCTGGTGTGGGCAATGGAGGGCGCGACGCTGCGCCGGCGCCGCGAGGCGGCGGCCGCCGCGGCACTCGCCCGGCTCGACACGGAGCTCGCACGCGAACCGGACGACAAGCGCGTGCGCGTGCGCGAAGAGCAGCGCGCGCGGCTGCTGAAGCAGCCGTGGTGGGTCGAATACTCGGTCTCCTTCTTCCCGGTCATCCTCATCGTCTTCCTGCTGCGCTCGTTTCTGGTCGAGCCATTCAAGATTCCGTCGAGCTCGATGGTGCCGACGCTGCTGGTGGGCGACTTCATCCTGGTGAACAAGTACGCCTACGGCATCCGGCTTCCGGTGGTGAACAGGAAGATCGTCGCCATCGGCGAGCCGCATCGCGGCGATGTGATGGTGTTCCGCTATCCCGAGGATCCGTCGCTCGACTACATCAAGCGCGTGGTCGGCCTGCCCGGCGACCGCCTCGAATACCGCAACAAGCGGCTCACCATCAACGGGCGGCTCGTGCCGGTGCGGCAGATCGACGATTACCTGTCGCGCGAGCGCATGCAGTTCTCGCGCCGCTACATCGAGACGCTCGATGGCGTCGAGCATGAAATACTTCTCGAGGACGATGCGCCCGCCGCCGTGCTTCCCTCCCGCGCGGCGGCGGGTAATTGCAACTACAATATGAACGGCCTTGCGTGCACCGTGCCGCCGGGCCACTACTTCGTGATGGGTGACAACCGCGACAATTCGAGCGACAGCCGGGTCTGGGGCTTCGTCCCGGATCAGAACATCGTCGGCAAGGCCTTCTTCATCTGGCTGAACCTGAACGAGCTCGGCCGCTTCGGATCGTTCCGCTAAAAAGGCAGGGAGGGGAAATGGGCAGCAAACAACAACAAGGCTTGAGTCTCATAGCGCTGATCATCGGTCTCATCGTTGTGGCAATGGTCGCGCTCGGCGGGATGAAGGTGATCCCGTCGTATCTCGAGTATCGCTCGGCGAAGAACGCGATCGATGCCATCGCGCGCGAGCGGCAGGGCGCAACCGTCGCGGACATTCGCCGCGCCTTCGACAACCGCTCGGCGATCGACGACATCAACACCGTGAAGGCGGCCGATCTCGAGATCACCAAGGAAGGCAACGGCGTGGTCATCAGCTTTGCCTACCGCAAGGAAGTGCCGCTTTTCAATAACGTCGGCCTGTACATCGATTACGCGGCGCGCGCCGGAGGCCAGTAGATCGGCCCGCGGGCCGCGGACCTCGAGAGCGCGCTCGGCCACCGCTTCGCCAGAGCGGAGCTCCTCGAGCAGGCGCTGACGCACCGCAGCCACGGCCCGCTGCACAATGAACGGCTGGAGTTCCTCGGCGACAGCGTGCTCGGCTGCGCCATCGCCGACGAGCTCTACCGCCGCTATCCCCAGCTGCCCGAAGGAAAGCTCACGCGGCTGCGCGCAAGCCTGGTGCGCGCCGAGGCGCTCGCCGAGCTCGCGCGCGAGCTCGGCTTGCCGGCGCGCGTGCGCCTTGGCGAAGGCGAGCTGAGCGCGGCGTCCGAGCCGCGGGCTTCGATTCTCGCCGACACGCTGGAGGCGCTGTTCGGCGCGATCTTGGTCGACGGCGGCTATGCCGCGGCGCGCAGCGCCGTGCTGCAGGTCTTCGGCGAGCGCCTGCAGCGCCTCGACCCCGAGCGGCCGGCGAAGGACGCGAAGACCGAGCTGCAGGAGCGCTTGCAGGCCGAGCACCGGCCGCTGCCGCTGTACCGGCTGCTCTCGGTGCAGGGCGCGGCTCACCGGCAGTCTTTCGAGGTGGAATGCGTGGTTGCCGAGCTCAGCGCTCGCGGCACCGGCAGCTCGCGCCAGCGTGCCGAGCAGGACGCGGCTCGCGCCATGCTGGAGCAGCTCGGCGCTTGACCCATCGTTGCGGCACCGTCTCGCTCGTCGGCCGGCCGAACACCGGCAAGTCGAGCCTGCTCAACCGGCTGGTCGGCGAGAAGCTCTCGATCGTCTCCGCACGAGCGCAGACCACGCGCCACCTGATCCGCGGCATCCTGTCGCTCGCCGAGTGCCAGTACATCTTCCTCGATGCACCCGGCAACCCGCCACGCCTGAAGAGCGTGCTGCACAAGGCGCTCAATCGCCGCGTCGGCGAAGCGGCGCGCGAGGCCGACGTGGTGCTCTTCGTGCTCGAGGCGCTGCGCTTCGGTCCCGAGGACCGCGCGGCGCTCGAGCGCATCCCGCCGGGCCAGCAGGTCATCGCGGTCGTCAACAAGGTAGACAGCGTCAAGCGCAGCGCCGACCTCATTCCCTT
>Ga0070695_100001967_pt1 | contig 11671 bp, 6 predicted proteins | sample KBSK1252metaG_FD_65471 | JGI IMG/M metagenome (GOLD analysis project Ga0070695, IMG submission 65471) | Corn, switchgrass and miscanthus rhizosphere microbial communities from Kellogg Biological Station, Michigan, USA - KBS K1-25-2 metaG | ecosystem: Host-associated > Plants > Roots >...
AGCGGTCCTTCCGTCGGCGGCCCTTGCACCAGCACGTCGAGCTCCGGCGTCCCTTGCCCGGTGGCGGCGGCGATGTCGCGCGTGAACTGCACGAGCTCCGCGAGACTGGTGAACACGCCGCCGGTGGGATCGCGGCCGGTCGATTTCGCGTAGTCGACCAGGCACCGATGTGCCAGACAGCGGCGTGTGTGGGGGCAGTACGAGCACCACTGATCGCAGTGTTCGTACACGCCGGGAATGAGCGTCGGATCGCGCGCGATTTCGACGAAGCGTGGATTCATGCGTCGACAGGATCGCAACCGATGTGCCGCGCGAGATCACGCCTCTTCTCGTGGATCGCGGTCAAATCGCGGCAGAATCTGCCGTGCGTGGCGCCGCGGCCGGTGGCACTTATTGCTAACATAGCGACCGTGCCGAGCGCGCAGCTCCCGAAGAACTTCACCCACGGCGACATCCTGCGATGGCGGCGCGTCGGCGGCCTCGTGCTGGCGGAGGTCGCATACGCCGCGGGACAGCGCGTTCATCGGCACGTTCACCCGCACGCGCGGTTCGTGCTGGTGCTCGACGGATCGTTGACCGAAATCCGCGGCGACCAGACCGAAACGTACGGTCCCTCCACGCTGCTGTTCCGCCAGCCGGACGATCCGCACGCGTACCTCGTCTCCAAGGCCGGGGCGCGGTGTTTGATCGTCGACATGGAGCCCGTTTGGCTGGACCGCGCCCGTGAGCATGCGCCGGTCGTCGCGCGATCGGCCGCGTTCCGCGGCGGGTTCATCCTGCACCTTGCCCATCGACTGCACGGGGAGTTCGGGTTGCGCGACGAGGTGTCGCGTCTGGTGATCGAGAGCCTCGCGCTCGGCGTCCTCGCCGAGGCATCGCGCCGGGTGACGCGCGCCGGCGAGCGTCACGCGCCGGCGTGGCTCCGGCAGGCGCACGCGCTGGTCGAGCGTCATTTCGCCGAATCGCTGACGCTGACGATCGTCGCGGCGCGCGTCGGCGTCCATCCGGTCCATCTCGCGCGCACCTTCCGCCGCATCTACCAGACGACGTTCGCCGGGTACGTGCGGCAGGTGCGTATTGAATTCGCGCGGCAGGAGCTCGCGGGGTCGGCGGCGCTCAGCGACATCGCCGCAGCCGCCGGCTTCTGCGACCAGAGTCATTTCTCGCGATCGTTCAAGCAGTACACGGGTCTGACGCCCGCCGAATATCGCCTCGCCGTCCACGCGCGCTAAATCCATCCAACCGCGTTAGCCCCGTCCAAGACGAGCCGCCCCCCGAAGTCCGACACTGGTCCGACGCTGGTCTGACACTGGTCCGACACGGGTCTGACACGGGTCTGACACGGGTCTGACTCGAGTCTGACACTGGTCCGACACTGGTCTGACTCAACTCCGACTCAACTCGGACTCGAGTCGGACTCGTCATGATCGATGGGGCTGTTCACCAAGAAATCGATCGGCGATCTGCAGGCCGAGGCCGATCGGGGATTGCTGCGGCGATCGCTCGGACCGTGGAATCTGACGGCGCTCGGCATCGGGTCGATTATCGGCACCGGCATCTTCGTGCTGACCGGCACCGCGGCGTCGCAGAACGCCGGGCCCGCGCTCGTCTTCTCGATGATGCTCTCCGCAGCCGGCTGCGCGTTCGCCGGCCTCTGCTACGCCGAGTTCGCCGCCATGGTGCCCGTCGCCGGCAGCGCGTACACCTACGCGTACGCCACGATCGGTGAAATCGTCGCGTGGATCATCGGCTGGGACCTGATCCTCGAGTACGCCCTCAGCACCGCGACCGTCGCGGTCGGCTGGTCAGGATATTTCGTCAGCCTGATGCACGACGTCGGCGTCGACGTGCCCGCGTCGCTGACGGGCCCGCCCGGCCCGTTCAATCTGCCGGCGTTCGCCATCGTGCTGGTCGTCGCGGCGCTGCTCGTCGTCGGCATCAAGCAGTCAGCCGATACGAACACGGTGCTCGTCGCGATCAAGGCGCTGGTACTCGTTGTCTTCGTGATCGCGGGCGCGGCGTACGTCAAACGCGAGAATCTGACGCCCCTCATCCCGCCGAACACCGGAGAGTTCGGACACTTCGGCTGGAGCGGCATCCTGCGCGGCGCGGGCGTGATGTTCTTCGCCTACATCGGCTTCGATGCGGTGTCGACGGCGGCGCAGGAAGCGAGGCGTCCGTCGCGCGACATGCCGATCGGCATCCTCGGATCGCTCGCCATCTGCACCGTCATCTACGTGCTCGTCGCCATCGTGCTGCTCGGCATCGTGCCCTACACCCAGCTCAACGTGGCCGACCCCCTTGCCGTCGGTATCGACGCCACGGGGCTCCGCTGGCTGAGCCCGGCGATCAAGGTCGCCGCGCTGTTCGGCCTTTTCAGCACGATGATCGTCACCCTGCTGGCGCAGACGCGCATCTTCTATTCAATGAGCCGTGACGGCCTGTTGCCACCGATGTTCTCGGCGGTGCACCCGCGCTTCCGGACGCCCCATCTCAGCACGTTGATGACCGGCGTGGTTATCGCGCTGGTGTCGGGATTGACGCCAATCAGCGTCTTGAGTCAGTTGGTGAGTATTGGGACCTTGCTCGCGTTTATGCTCGTTTGCATCGGGGTCATCCTGCTGCGCCACACCGCGCCTGACATCCCCCGTCCCTTCAGGACGCCTGGAGTCCCGCTGGTTCCCATCCTCGGTGCAATCATTTGTCTCGCGCAGATGATCGGCCTGCCCCTTGCTACCTGGGAGCGATTGGTGGTCTGGCTGGCGGCCGGGCTGGTCGTATACTTTACGTATTCCTACCGGTCCTCCCGCCTCATCCAACCTGAACTGAACGAGTTAAGGCCGCGCCTCTAACGGCCGATAGACGGTCAGCTCATCGATTCGTGTACCTTCCCTCACCGTTGGGGAGTCTAACGGACTGCAAGGAGTTTTTTGATGGCAAAACGGCCGAACTCGGGAAGCATCGTCTGTCCACGGTGCGGGGCACCGAGCGCAAAAATCATCGGGCGTTCGGATTCGCATCCGGTCGTCTATCTTCGCTGCGACGATTGCGGAAAACCCTCGATCTCGCCTGAATGACGTCACGTCCTGAGCGCGACCACGGGATCGACCCGGGTCGCGCGACGGGCGGGCACGAACGACGCGACGAGCGACACCGCCAGCAGCAGTAAGGCAACCCCTACAAACGTCATCGGATCGCGCGCGCCGACGCCGAAGAGGAGCGTCGACATCACCTGCGTGAGCGTCAGCGCCGCGATCGTGCCGACCGCCAGGCCGATGAGGGTGAGCCGTGCTCCGTGCGCGAGCACCAACCTCAGCAGGGCACCCCTGTGCGCGCCGAGCGCGACGCGGATGCCGAGCTCGCGCGTCCGCTGCGAGACGTTGTACGACGCGACACCGTACAATCCGACCGCCGCCAGCACGAGCGCGAGCAGCGCAAACAGCGCCACGAGCAAGAGTGTGAACTGCTGTGAAGCCGTCGATGCCGACCGCGCCTGATTCATCGTCTGCACGCGCGCGATCGGCAGCGTCGCGTCGAGACCCCACACCGCGCTGCGGATCGCCGGGACGAGCGGGGTCGGATCGCCAGTCGCTCGCACGATCCAGTCGCGTAAGACGTCGCCCGTGGCGCGATCCTGCGACGCCGGCACGTACATCGCCGGCCGCGGGACGTGGATGAGATCCACCTGTCGGACATCGGCGACGATGCCGACGACCGTGAGCCAGGGGACCGTGTTGTCCTCGGGCCGTCCCGCCTTGATCCGCTTGCCGATTGCCTGCTGATCCGGCCAGAACGTCCGCGCCATCGTCTCGCTGACGACAATGGATGGCTCCGTCGTGTTGGTATCGCTCCACGAGACGTCGCGCCCCGCGATGAGCGGGATCGACAGCGCGCTGAAATATCCCGGCGACACCGTTCGGAAGTCGACGAGCCGCACATTTCCGACCGCCGGCGGCTGACCCTCGGCCGACACTCCCGTCATCCGCCCCGTTGCCGCGAGCGGAACGGCCGTGATCCCGGCGGCCGATTGCACGCCCGGCAACGCCAGCAGGCGTTCCAGGAGCTGGTGATAAAACGCCGTTCGTTGCGGTTCGGTTCGATAGCGCGCCGCGGGCAGCACCACTCTGAACGTCACCGTGTTGTTCGGATTGAAGCCGAGCGGCACCTGCGACAGGCGGACGAAGCTGCGCAGCAGCAGTCCGGCGCCCACGAGCACGACGACGCCAAGCGCGGTCTCGACGATCACGAGCAGATTGCGCGCGCGAAGGCGTGCGCCGCCGGACGACGCGCGGCTGTCGTCTTTCAGCGCGCCGTGCAGATCGCGGCGCTGCGATTGAAGCGCCGGCATGATGCCGCAGAGGACGCCGGCCGCAAGCGCGGCGGCGGCGTTGAACGCGGCGACCGATCCGTTGACGCCGATGTCGTCGAGACGAGGAAGATTCGCGGGCGCGAGCCAGCGCAGCGCCGCGACGCCCCACCACGCGACCGCGAGTCCGAGCGCGCCGCCCGCCGTCGCGAGCAGGACGCTCTCGGCGAGCAGCTGCCGCAGCAGTCGCGTGCGGCTGGCGCCGAGCGCGGCCCGCACGGCGAACTCGCGTCCGCGCGCCAGCGCGCGCGCGAGCATCAGATTCCCGATGTTCGCGCACACCATCAGCAGCAGGAATCCGACGATGCCGAGCAGCACGAGCAGCGGCCGGCGCACGTCGCCGACGATCTGCTCCGGCAGTGAGAGGACCGTAACCCCGACGCCGGTGTTGGTTTGCGGCGATTCGTTCGTCAATCTCGCCGCGACGATGTCGAGGTCGGCCTGCGCCTGCGCGATCGTGACGCCTGGCTTCAGCCGGCCGAGCACGCGCAGGAAGTGGCTGCCGTGGTTCGCGAGCTGCGCCGGCGTCAGCCCGAGGGGCATCCACAGCTGATCGTCAGGATCGGGGAAACGGAAACCGCCCGGCATCACGCCGACGACGACGTACGGCTCGTCGTTGAGACGAATCGTCTGACCGACGATCGACGGGTTCGATCCGAAGCGATCGACCCACAGCCCATGCCCGAGCAGCACGACACGCGACGGCGCGGCGCGATCCTCTTCGGCGGTGAAGTTGCGTCCCAGCGCGGGCTCGACCTGCAGGAGACGAAAGAGCGAGGCCGAGACCATTTCGCCGCTGACGCGAATCGGATCGCCGCTGCCCGTGAGGCTCCAGGCACCGTCGCGCGCGGCGGCCATGTCGATGAACGTGGAGCTCCGATCGCGCCAGTCGCTGAAATTGCCGGGCGCGGGCGCGTTCTGCGCGTTCTTGTACTGCGGCAGGTTGACGTTCTCCCAGACCATCGCGAGCCTGTCGGTATCGGCGTAGGGGAGCGGGCGCATCAGCACCGCGTGGACGACCGAGAAGATCGTGGTGGTCGCGCCGACGCCGAGCGCGAGCGTCAGCGCCGCGACGATCGCGAAGCCCGGATTCTTCTTCAGCAGACGCAGACCGTACCGCAGATCCTGCGCGGTGTCGTCCAGCGCCGCCCACGGCGAGAGCGCGCGAACATCTTCCCTGACGATGGCCGCGCTGCCGAACGCGCGCCGCGCGGCGTCTCGCGCGTCTTCGGCATTCAGTCCGCGAGCGCGCTGCTCGTCGGCTTCGTTCTCCAGATGACTGCGCAGCTCGCGTTCGAGATCATCGGTCATGTCCGTGTGGCTCCGGGGGCCGACACGTGGGTCGGCCCCGACCCGTTCTGGAAGATGCCCTACGCGCGTACGGCCGCGGCCATCACGCGTGCGATCGCCTGCTGCAGGCGGTTCCACTTCGATTCGGCCGCCGCGAGCTGCTTCCGTCCGGCAGGCGTGAGCCGGTAGTACTTGCACTCGCGGTTGTGCTCGCGGTGGGCGTCCCACTTCGACGCGAGCCAGCCCTTCCGCTCGAGGCGATGCAGCGCGGGATAGAGCGAGCCGTGCTCGAGCCGCAGCACCTCGTCGCTCGTGCGCTGGATGTGCTTGGCGATTTCGTGGCCGTGCGCCGGCCCGAGGATGAGCGTCCGCAGGATCAGCAGGTCGAGCGTGCCCTGCAGCAGCTCGGTCCGCTCGCGGTGCGGTGTCGTCGGCATGGTAGGCATTCTACCGTGATGGTGGTAGACGCGCTACCCTCGAATGTTGTTCCGGCCGCCGTCCGGCCCCGATGACACGCCGCGCGCGACCCCCCCGGGACACACGAAAAACCGCGACACGACGTATAGTCAGACGCCGACGATCACGCGGGAGGACGGACGTATGTGGCTTGCGCTGCTGGCGGCGACGGTCGCGACGGTGATGGGCACGGGTACGCCGGGCCTGTCCGACACGCAGGTGAACAACCCGTACGGGATGGCGATCGGGCCCGACGGCGGGCTGTACTTCTGCGATCTCGACAATCAGCAGATTCGCCGCCTCGATCTGAAAACGAAACGGACCACCGCGATCGCCGGCAACGGCCGGCGCGGATATTCCGGCGACGGTGGTCCGGCGACGGCGGCGTCGCTGAACATGCCGCATGAAATCGTCTTCGATGCGGCCGGCAACATCTACATCGCCGAGCGCGACAACCACGTCATCCGGAAGATCGATCGGCGAACCGGGATCATCTCGACGGTCGCAGGCACCGGCACCGCCGGTTTCGGCGGCGACGGCGGACCCGGCGCGCAGGCGCAGCTTCGTCAGCCGCACAGCGTCGTGCTCGATCGGGACGGCACGCTGCTGATATGCGACATCGGCAATCGCCGCATTCGCCGTCTCGACCTGAGCACGGGCATCATCACGACCTACGCGGGGACTGGAGAAGCGAAGCCGACGCCGGACGGCGCGCCCGTCGCCGGCACGCCGTTGAATGGACCTCGGACGTTCGCGCGCGCCGCGAACGGCGATCTGTATCTCGCGCTTCGCGAGGGCAACGCCATCTTCCGCATCGACCGCAGGACCGAGACGCTGCATCGCGTGGCAGGAACCGGCGAGCAGGGTTACAGCGGAGACGGCGGGCCGGCGCTCCAGGCGAAGCTCGGCGGCCCCAAAGGCCTTACGCTGGATCGCGATCGATTTCTCTACGTCGCCGACACGGAAAACCACGCCGTGCGCCGGATCGATCTGAAAAACGGAACGATTGCCACCGTGCTCGGCACCGGTGAGCGCGGCGATGGCCCGGAATCGAATCCGCTCGGCTGCCGCCTCTCACGGCCGCACGGCGTCCTGTTCGCCGGCGGCCGGCTCTACGTGTCCGACAGCGAGGCGCATCGCATCCGTCTCGTGCGTTAGGCGATGGTGCGGCGGCGGCGACTCAAGTCGTCCATTAGCATCTTTCTGACTCGACTTACCCATTAACTGCAGAACTGTTCCGTCCGAAAAGCGAACGCCGCCATTTTCCCAATAAAGACCTCGGGCATATCCGTTGCTCAGCCGAACTCGCAGCCCATCAAGGGCGGATGCGGGAGTGATCGGATATGAAGTGGGTTAGTCGCACGACAATCGTCACGCTGGGACTCGTCGTCAGTGGCGCAGCCAGCGCGTCTGCACAGGTGATCAATCTCTCCGAAGTCGGGCCGGGCGGAACCGCAGTTCAGCTGAACGGTCCGCAGGCGAACGCGCTCGCGGGCGCATCGCTGATGCGCGCCGATCTGAGCGGCGACGTCGATCGCGTCGACCTGGTTGTCGGCGCGCCCGGCGCCGGGCCGAACGGCGAGGGACAGGCCTTTGTGTTCTTCATGGGCCCGACCTACACCACCGGCAGTCTCTCCGCGAACGCGAGCGCGATTCTCACGGGCGAATCGGCAGGTGACCAGTTCGGCGCGGCAACGGCGGCGGGCATGGTCACGCGCGCCGAGGTGTCGCCGCTGCCGCCGCGAGACTTGCTCGTCGCCGCGCCGGCCGCGCTCGGCGGCCGCGGTATCGTCTATCTGTTTCCTGGACAATTCACGTACGGCGACCGGCGCGCGGCGGCCGCCGCGCCGTTCCGAATCATCGGCGCAGTCGGGGATCGGCTCGGCACCGCCCTGGTCGCGACCGATCTCGACGGCGACGGCTTTCGCGACATCGTCATGACGGCGCCGGGGACGGGGCGCATTTATGTGGTCTTCGGCGGTCCGCTCTCGGGCACGCGAGACCTGATGATGGCCGCGGCCGACATCACCATCACGTCGGCAGCCGGTGCGGTCGCGCTCGCCACGGCCGATTTCAACGTGGATGGCGTGAAGGATCTTGCGGTGGGCGTTCCTTCCGGCGCCGGCACGGTGTTCCTGATCAAAGGCAAGTCCCGCGCATCGTTCGGCTCCACGTTTGCGCTGACCGCGGCTGACGCGCAATTCACCGGGATCGACATGGGCGACGCCGCGGGTGCCACGCTGCAGGCCGCTGATGTCGACGGCGACGGCGTCACCGATCTCGTCGTCGGCGCGCCCGGCGGCAACGGTCCTTCGAACAGCCGCGCGGCTGCGGGCGAAGCGTACGTCTTGTACGGCAAGAGCGCGTTCATCGCGTCCAAGAGTCTCGCGACCGCCAACGTGACGATCTACGGCGCGCGCGCGGGCGACCGTCTCGCCACCGCACTCAGCGCGGGCAACATCCGGCGCGACAAGGCAGACGACATGATGCTTCTTGCACCGGGAGCGAGCGCGGCTGGAGACATCGACATCGTGTACGGCGCTGCGAAGGCCGCGTTGGGCGCGACGATCGATCTCGCCGCGGGCATCGATCGCGTGCTGCGCGGAGATCCGGCGAACCCGCCGCTTCAATCGATGATTCCGCTGCCGGTCACGGGCAAGGGCGAGGACATCGTGGCCGCGTCTCCCGGTTCGTCACCGAACGGCATGTCCGCGGCCGGCGCCGTGTTCGCCGTGCTCTCGCCGACGCTTCAACTCGATCCGGTGAGCACGTCGGTGACCGTCGCGCAGGGCGCGAGCGCCACCGTTCCGCTGAGGATCAGGAATGTCGGCAGCCTCACCGCGGCCTGGGCGGTTCGGACCAATACCTCGTGGTTCTCGATGTCGCCCGCGACGGGCTCGGCGACGGTGACCGCGTCAGGAGACCTTACGCTGACCGTGACGCCGGGCAATCTCCCGCCGGGCAATTACCACGGCGGATTTACGTACCTCTCGACGAGTCGCGACCTCGTGTGGGTCGATACGGGGTCGGTCAATCTGACGGTGACCGCGGGCAGCGGCGGCACGACGCCGCAGAATCTGTTCGGCCTGCCTTCCGATCCCGATGAAGGATCGCCTAACGGCGTCAACACGCCCGTGGGCTCGAACGTGACCGTCGTTCCCATTCGCGATTTCCTCGTCCGCTTCTCGAACGTCAGCCAGGCGGGACGAACGACCGTCGACGTGCAGCAGTCCTCGGGAAGTCCCGGAGCGGGACGACGGGCCACGCCGTGGATCTACACGGTGAGAACAACCGCGGTCTTCAGCGGCCCCGTGACGGTCGCGATCGCGTATCAGGGTTTCACCACCTTCGAGAACGACATGCGCATTCTGAACGGCTCGCTGGACGTGACGACGAGCGTGGACACAGGAGTCCATGCCGTCTACGGCAGCGTGACGTCGTTGCCGTTCACCTTCTCGGGGGTCGAGGATCGCAGGCGGCTCGTCACGATCGCGAGGAAGGGCTCCGGCTCCGGCTCGCTGACGATGTCGGCGACGGGCAGCAGCTGTGGAACGAACTGCACCGGCTTCGTCACCGGCACGACCGTGACCTTCACGGCCACGCCTGCAACCGGTTCGCGATTCACCGGGTGGAGCGGCGCATGTAACGGCAGTGCGCCGGCGTGCACGCTGACGATGCCTGCCGAACGAGCGTCGCTGTCGCTGTCGTGGACCGTCAAGCGGACGCGCGACGTGACCGCGCCGGCGCCCGGTGCGATGGTCAGCGATTTCGACGGCGACGTCAGGCGCGACATCGCCGTGTTCCGGCCATCGACGGGTGTCTGGCACGCGCTCTCGACCGGGGCGCTCGGAACGTACACCGCGGTCACACTGACGGGGGCGTCGGGCGATATCACGGTGCCGGGAGACTACGATGGCGACGGCAAGACCGACGCCGCGCTGTACCGGCCATCGACCGGCGTCTGGTCGATCCTGCTGTCGAGCTCGGGCTCGACGAGCGTGATGACGTACTCCTTGGGTACTTCGGGCGACATCGCGGTGCCGGAAGATTACGACGGCGACGGCTACACCGACATCGCGGTGTACCGCCCATCCACCAGGACTTGGATGATGCTGAAGTCGAGCACGAACTACTCGACGGTCGAAACGACCACGTTCGGGTTGAGCACCGACAAACCGGTGCCGGGCGATTATGACGGCGACGGCAAAGCCGACATCGCGGTGTTTCGCCCATCGACTGGCGCGTGGTACATCCTGCAGTCGAGCGTCGCATGGGTCGACGTGTTCACGTGGGGCGCCAGCACCGACGTCCCCGTGCAGGCCGACTACGATGGCGACGGCAAGACCGACATCGGCGTCTTCCGGCCCTCGACCGGGACGTGGTACATCGTCAATTCGAGCACTAACAAATCGACGTTCCTGATCACCTCGTGGGGTCTCGGCAGCGACGCCGTGGTGCCTGGTGATTACGACGGCGATGGCAAGGCCGACCTTGCTGTGTTCCGGCCGTCGACGGCCACGTGGTACATCCTGCAATCGGCCACGAATCAGTCCACCTACATGTCCAGCACGTTTGGCTTGAGCTCGGATATTCCGATTCTCAAGCGTCAGTGAACCTGGCGATGGGTCGTGGAGTGCCGCGGCACTTCACGACCCGGATTCACGCCCGGACAACGGGCTTCTTCTGTCAGCCGCGCTGAATGATGGTCTTCTGGTCTTTCGTCATGTCCAGATGCACGCAGCGGTCGCGGCCGCCGGCCTTGGCCTGGTAGAGCAGATCGTCCGCGGCGGAGAGCAGGACCGTCAGCGTACTGTCCCGTGGGGGAATCACGGAGATCGCGCCGACGCTCACCGTGACCATCTCGCGACTGACCTCGGTCTTGTCGTCGGTCGCGGCGGACACACCGTTCAACACGGTCCGGATGACGCCGAGCATCATCGGCGGCTCGACCTCCGGGAGAATCAAACCGAATTCCTCGCCGCCATAGCGCGCGACGAGATCGCCGGCCCGCCGGGCGCTGGTGGCCAGCGACCCGGCGATGACGCGAAGGCGCTCGTCTCCCGCGAGGTGACCGTGTCGATCGTTGAACCGCTTGAAGTGGTCGACGTCGACGAGCGCGAGCGACAGCCAGCGGCCCGCGCGGCGGGTGCGACGCCATTCTTCCTCGAGCGCGGTGTCGAACCGGCGCCGGTTCGCGACGCCGGTCAGCGGGTCGACCGATGCGAGCTGTTCGAGCATGTCGCGCGATCGCTTCAGCTCGAGGTGCGTCCGCACTCTCGCCCGCACGACCGATGGATGAATCGGCTTGGTGATGTAGTCAACGGCGCCGGCGTCGAAGCCGCGCGTCTCGTCGCGCCGCTCGTCGAGCGCCGTCACGAAGATGATGGGAATGTTCGCCGTGAGCGGACTGCTCTTCAGCACGCGGCAGATCTCGAAGCCGTCGAGTCCCGGCATGACGACGTCGAGCAGGATGAGATCGATGTCGCCGACCGTCACGTGCTCCAGCACGTCGGTGCCGGTAGCGGCCCGCACGATCTCGCATTCACCCTGCAGCGCGTG
>Ga0070695_100001969_pt1 | contig 11668 bp, 13 predicted proteins | sample KBSK1252metaG_FD_65471 | JGI IMG/M metagenome (GOLD analysis project Ga0070695, IMG submission 65471) | Corn, switchgrass and miscanthus rhizosphere microbial communities from Kellogg Biological Station, Michigan, USA - KBS K1-25-2 metaG | ecosystem: Host-associated > Plants > Roots >...
GCAACAACGAGTGCCGCGGCAGCCTGGTCGATCTGACACCGGGAACTTCGTATGACGTGCAAATCGGCACGGGTTCGACCTACGCCGTGCAAACCACCGCCACCACGTGGAGCGAGCAGTTCCCTATCGCACAAACCATCACCGTGGGAAGCCAGTCGACCACGCTCAACGTGACGCAGAGCGGAACGCCCAATGGCTACGTGCTTTACCAGGCGGCGCCGGGCGCGGTCATTGACGTGCAGAACCAGCAAGCCGTCGGCATCAGCATCGCCGCGAACTACGTCATCGTGCGCGGCTTCACCGTCAAGGGCGCGCAGAACCACGGCATCATCATGCAGCCCGGCCAGCATGACATCGTCATCGAGAACAACGATGTCAGCGGCTGGGGCAGCCTGCGCGACACCAATGCCGCCGGCTGGCAGCTCGGCACGGATGAGGAGGGCGGAATCACGGCGCGTTGCTACAACAACGTGGGCGATGTGTACCGCTACGTGATCCAGCGCAACAAGGTCCACGACCCGCGCTACGGCGCAAACAGCTGGGACTGGGGCCACCCGGCCGGCCCGAACGCCATCTCCGCGTACGAGTGCGGCGGCAACAACGTCATCCGCTACAACGAGGTGTGGAGCTCCGACCAGCAGCACTACTTCATGGACGCCATCGGCGGCGGCGACAATGACTCGAACAAGGGGTGGCCCGGCGCCGACAGCGACGTGTACGGCAACAGCGTGCAGAACGCCTGGGACGACGGCATCGAGGCCGAAGGCGGCGGCGTCAACGTGCGCGTGTGGGGCAACTACATCAACAACACCGCAACCGGCGTTGCGACTACGCCAGTGGCGATCGGCCCGACGTACGTGTTCCGCAACGTCTACAACCGCAGCCGCACGCTGTCGCAGGTGAGCCCGGATCAGGACGATCGCAATGCATTCGCGAAGTCCGGGACCATTGGCACCTACGGCAATGGCCCCCGCTATGTGTTCCACAACACGCTGCTGCAGGCGATCGGTGCGGGCTCGCAGTACACGCTTGGCGCCGGCAGCGGCATCGCGGCCGCCGGACCGACCGCGCCGCTGACGAACACGGTGAGCCGCAACAACATCCTCCAGCTCCACAAATCATGGTGGAGCGTGATCGGCGCGCCGGGCAGCGGAGACGACCTCGACTACGACCTGTACAACGGCAACGTCGCCATCTCCGGCAACGAAGTCCACGGCACCGTCGGCACACCGGTCTACGCGTCCGGCAACGGCTGGCAGAACGAAGCCGGCGGCATGTACCAGCTCGATCCATCGAGCCTCGGCTACGGCACCGGTGTGCGGATCCCGAACTTCAACGACAAGTTCAGCGCACCGGACTACGGTGCCCATCAGTCCGGCACGCCGGCGATGAAGTTCGGCGTCAACCAGTAACGCAGAGCAAGACGGCTGGCGCCTTCGGGCGCCAGCCCACTAACGACAAGGGAGGAACGATGTCCAAGTCCAAAGGCTTCACGCTGCTCGAGCTGCTCGTGGTGATCGTGATCATCGGGCTGCTCGCCGGCTACGTCGCGCCGCGTTACTTCGGCCAGGTCGGCAAATCGGAGGTGCAGGTGGCGCGCGCCCAGCTCGATTCGCTCGAGAAGGCGCTCGACCAGTATCGCCTCGACAACCGCCACTACCCGAGCGCCGAGCAGGGCCTGGATGCACTGGTGAATAAGCCCCAAGGCGAGACCGCCTGGGCCGGCCCGTATCTCAAGAAGGCGCTGCCCAACGATCCGTGGGGCCATGCCTACGTCTATCGCGTGCCCGGCAGCCGCGGCGAGTACGACCTCTTTTCGCTCGGCCGCGACGGCAAGCCCGGCGGCAGCGGCGAGGACGCCGACATCGGTCTCGACCAGCAACTGACGCTGAACAAGTAAGAGGTCGGTTAATGCGATTCAACGTCCACGCCCTCGACGCCGCACAGCAGGTCGTCGCGCTCACCCTCGACGCGCCGAACGCCGCCGCGGCACGCGACCTCGCCACCGAGCGAGGCCTCTCGGTATTCAGCGTCGAGGGCGGCAAGCGTGCCGTGGTGCTGCCGCGCCTCGGCCGCAAGAGCGGCTTTCGCACGGCGCTCTTCACCGTCGAGCTGCTTTCGCTGCTCGAGGCGGGCCTGAATCTCGTCGAGGCAATGCAGACGCTCGCCGAGAAGGAGCCGGCCGGTGAGCGCCAGGACGTGCTTTGCGGCATGGTGGCGGCGATCAACCGCGGCGAGCCGTTCTCGAAGGCGGTGGCGGCGTTCCCGCAGCACTTTTCGCCGCTTTACGTCGCCACCATCAAGGCGAGCGAGCGCACCGGCAACGTGAAGGAAGCGCTTGGGCGCTACATCGCCTATCAGGAAGAGCTCGAGCGCGTAAAGAAGAAGGTCGTCTCGGCGAGCATCTATCCCGCCATCCTGATGGCGGTGGGCGTGCTGGTGATCGGCTTCCTGATGCTCTACGTGGTGCCGCGCTTTGCGCAGGTCTACGAGGACATGGCGCACACGCTGCCCTTTTTCTCCCAGTTGCTCCTCTCATTTGGGAGCTTTGTCGGAAAACATGGACTCGTCCTGTTTTCCGCTTTTATTTGCTGCATCGGCGTCGGCGCCTGGGCGCTCTCGCGTCCGGTGGTCCGCGCAGCGCTCAACCGGCGCATCTGGAGGCTGCCGGCACTGGGCAGCCGCATGAAGACCTATCAGCTGGCGCGGCTCTATCGCACGGCGGGCATGCTGATGCGCGCCGGCATCCCGGCGCTGCGCGCGCTCGAGATGGTGGAAGAGCTGCTCGCGGTGCACCTGCGGCCGCAGCTGCGCCAGGCGCGCTCGCTCATCGAGCAAGGCCACCCGATGTCGGCTGCGCTCGGCGCCGCCAGCCTTGCCACGCCGGTCGCGGCGCGCATGTTGGTGGTGGGCGAGAGGAGCGGCGACATGGGCCGCATGCTCGGCGAGATCGCGCGCTTCCATGACGACGAGGTGGCGCGCTTCGTCGACTGGTTCACGCGCGCCTTCGAGCCGCTGCTGATGACGCTCCTCGGCCTCGCCGTCGGCGCGGTGGTTGTCCTCATGTACATGCCGATCTTCGAACTCGCGGGGAATATCAAATGAATATCGAAGTGCTCGAGCGCGAGCACGGCGCCGACGTCGTCAAGCATCTGTCGCAGGCGCTGCACATGCCAGGCATGTCGGCGGCCGAGATGGCTGCTGCCGAGGCCGCCTTTGACCTCGTGCCGTATGCCGAAGCATCGCGCCGCGGCTGCGTCGCCTTGCGCGGTACGGACGGCGACGTCTTCATCGTGCTCGGCAATCCGTTCGACCTCGACACGCAAGACTGGCTCGAGGAACGGCTGGCGGTGCCTTTCCGCTATCGCCTGGCGCTGCGCCAGGATGTCGCCGATTTCCTCGCGCGCCAGGAGGCCGCGATGCGGGCGCTCGACGGCGCGGCGGCCGAGCTGCAAACCGCCGGACAGGTCAAGGACGCCGCGCAGGACTTGTCGTTCGAGACGATCAGCGAAACCGACAGCCCGGTGGTGCGCCTGGTCGCCTCCACGCTCTATGACGCGATCAAGGCCGGGGCAAGCGACGTGCACCTCGAGACCAACGCCAGCGGCCTCACCATCAAGTACCGCATCGACGGCGTGCTGACGCCCGCCGAATCGGTGCCGGGCACCGAAGTGGCCGAGCAGGTCATCTCGCGCATCAAGGTGATGTCGGAGCTCGACATCGCCGAGCGCCGCGTGCCGCAGGACGGCCGCTTCAAGGCGCGTCGCGAAGGCCGCGAAATCGATTTCCGCGTGTCGGTCATGCCGAGCGTCTTCGGCGAGGACGCGGTGCTGCGGATTCTCGACCGGCGCGCGCTCTCCGACCAGCTGAAGGGACTGACGCTGGATGCGCTCGGCTTCGACGCCGACATCATCGAGCGCATGCGTCAGCTCTCCGCCGAGCCGTACGGCATGCTGCTCGTCACCGGGCCCACCGGCAGCGGCAAGACCACTTCGCTGTACGCGACGATCACCGAGGTCAACAAAGGCCTGGACAAGATCATCACCATCGAGGATCCGGTCGAGTACCAGCTGCCGGGCGTGCTGCAGATCCCGGTCAACGAGCAAAAGGGCCTGACGTTCGCCCGTGGTCTGCGCTCCATTCTGCGCCACGACCCGGACCGCATCATGGTCGGCGAGATCCGCGACCCGGAGACCGCTGAAATCGCGGTGCAGTCGGCGCTCACCGGTCACCTGGTCTATACGACCGTGCACGCGAACAACGCGTTCGACGTGCTCGGCCGCTTCATGCACATGGGCGTCGATCCGTACAACCTGGTGTCCGCGCTGAACGCGGTGCTGGCACAGCGCCTGGTGCGCGTCTACTGCAGCACGTGCCGCGGCAGCGGTTGCGCCGCGTGCAGAGGCACGGGCTACCGCGGACGCAAGGCGATCGGCGAGCTGCTCGTACTGAATGACGAGCTGCGCGAGCTGATCATCGCCCGCGCGCCGGCGAGGAAGCTCAAGGAAGTGGCGCGTGCCGCCGGCACGCTGCCGCTCAGGGAAGCCGCCATGCGGCTCGTCACCAACCAAGAAACCAGTCTCGAGGAGATCAACCGTGTCACTTTCGTGGCGTAACAAGCAGCTGCGCATCGGGCTTGGCCCGGATCGGATCTACGTGAGCGACGCACGTGCCATCGAGCTCGCCGCCAACGATGGCTCCTGGAACGGGCCGGTAGAGACGCTCGCCGCGTCGCTCGGCGGCATGAAAGGCGAGGCCGCCGTGGTGCTCGCCGACCAGTTCGTGCGCTACGCGCTCCTGCCCTACAACGAGACGCTGAAGACGCGCGAGCAGTGGCTGGCGCTCGCCACGCACCGCTTCAATACGCTGCACGGCCCGCGCGCCACGGAATGGCAGATCAGCGTCACCGAGACCGCGCCGCAGGGCCCGCGCCTTGCCTGCGCGGTGGACCGCGCGCTGGTGAATCAGCTGATGGAGGTGTTCTCGAAAGCGAACATGCGCCTCGTCTCGGTTCAGCCGTTCCTGGTGGCGGCGTTCAATCGCATTCGCAAGACGGTCGGCAACGGCTCCTGCTGGCTCGTGGTAGAGGAGCCGGGGCGCCTGACGCTCGCGCTCATCCAGCGCGGCATGTGGATCGCGATCCGCAGCCGCCGCGTCGACAGCGGCTGGCGCAACGCGCTGCCCGAGATCCTCGAGCGCGAAAGCGCTTTCCTCGGGCTCGCGCAACCGATTACGAGAGTGATCGTGTGCGCGCAGCGCGAATTCGATGTCGAGATGCACGATGCGTGGCGCGCCGAAGCGCTGGCCTATCGCGAGCTCGCGCTCGCGGCGGAGTAAGCCACCGTGATGCAACGCATCCAACTCGACTTCGTCCGCCGCGGCGCGCGCTCGCGCTGGGCGCCGCGCGTGCTGCTCGCGGTGGCGCTCGGCCTGGCGGGCGACATGGCGGTGAGCTATGTGCAGCTCGTACGCGAGGTGCACTCGAACGAGACCATCGTCGCTCGCGCCAAGCCGCGCCCGCCGCTGGCCAAGGCCTCGCCGGAGGAAGTGGCGCTGGTACGCGATAGCGTCGAGCGCCTCGGCCTGCCGTGGGCGAAGCTCTTTGCCGCGCTCGAAGCCGCCGGCAGCGACCAGGTGGCGCTGCTCGCGATCGAGCCCGACACCAAGAGCGGCACGGTCAAGATCACCGGCGACAGCAAGGACTATCTCGCGGCGCTCGGCTACGTGCTCACGCTCAGCCAGAACGACGCGCTCTCGCATGTGCAGCTCGTGCGGCACGAAGTGCGGCAGAACGACCCGCAGCATCCGGTGTCGTTTGCCATCTCGGCCGCCTGGAACGAGGTGAAGCGATGAACATCCTGGCCAAGCTGTACCGCGTGCGCGATCGCGTGCGCGACGAACTCGGCGCCATGGGAATGGCGTCGATCGTGCTCTTCATCGGCGCGGCGCTCTTCATGACGCTGGTGCTGCAGCCGCTGAAGGACAAGAACCGCGTGCTCGCCGCGCGCGCCGGTGCGATGAGCGATGCGCCGAGCGCCGCAGCGACGCCGAACGAGAAGCTCGCGGCGGTGTATCAGTACCTGGCGAAGCCTGAGGCGGCCACCGACTGGCTGGCGAAGCTCTATGCCATCGGCCGCGCCACCGGGGTCGAGCTGCAGTCCGCGAGCTACAAGACGCAAGGCGCGGCCGGCCGTCTCGAGCGCTACGAGATGACCATCCCGCTCACCGGCAGCTACACGCAGATGCGCGAGTTCCTGAAGCGCGCCCTGGTCGAGATTCCGGTGCTGTCGCTCGACCAGGTGACCCTCAAGCGCGAGCACCGCCGCGAAGGCATGCTGCAGGCGGAGCTGCGCCTCACGCTCCATATGGTGAAACCATGAAGCCGATCGTGAAGAAAGTGCTGGCGCTGACCGTCGTGGTGAGCGCGCTTGCCTCCGTCGTCGCCGGCCGCGAGCAGCGCTCCTACCAGCCCTCGCGCAATAGCGCGAGCGCGCCGCGCGCCGAGACGCGCGTGCCGGCCGCCGCCGACATCGATATCGCGAAGCTCGAGGCGCGCGCCGATGAAGGCGCGAAAGCCGATGCCTTCGCGCCGCGCAGCTTCTCGCCAATCGTGCCGGCCGCCGAAGCGCAGCCACAGGCACCGGCAAAGCCCGCCGGGCCGCCGCCGCTGCCCTTCAAGTACGTCGGCCGCATGAGCGACGGCGAGAAGCTCGAGATCTTCCTCGAGCAGGGGCAGGAATTCATCGCGGTCGAGCCCGGCCAGCGCGTCGGCCAGTACCGCGTCGACAAGGTCACCGACGAGCAGATCGTCTTTACCTACCTGCCGCTCAAGACGAAGCAGACGCTCGCCCTATGAGACCGATCGTCGCCCTTCTCCTGTTGGCGCTGGCGCTCTCAGCATGCACGAGGCAGGAGGCGCTGCGCGTCGACATTGAGGCGGGGAACGAGGAGCAAGCCCTCGCCCTCCTCGCGCAGGAGGTGAATGCGCACCCGCGCGACACGGAGCTGCGCGACTATTACCTGCGCCAAAAGGCGCTCGCAGCCCAGCGTTACTCGGCCCTCGGCGATAACGCCAGGGCCGCCGGCGCCCTCGAGCGCGCCGCCGCGGCCTACGCCCGGGCACTGCGTATTGACCCGCAGAACGAGCGCGCGCGAGCGGGCCTCGACGCGCTGGCGAGGAACGGATGAAAGCGCGCGGCTTCACTCTCATCGAGCTCTTGATCACGGTAGCGATCGTCGCGCTGCTCGCCACCATCGCGGCGCCGCTCGCCGAAGTGACGGTGCAGCGGGACAAGGAAAAGGAGCTCCGCCATGCGCTGCGCGAGATCCGCAGCGCGATCGATGCCTACAAGCGCGCCGCGGATGACGGCGTGATCGAGCGCGCGGCCGATGCGACCGGCTATCCGGCCTCGCTCGCCATACTGGTGGAAGGCGTGCCGGACAAGCGCAAGCCCGACGCGCCCAAGGTCTACTTCCTGCGGCGCGTGCCACCGGATCCGATGGGCGGCGAAGAATGGGGCCTGCGCAGCTACGCGAGCGCGGCCGACTCGCCGCAGCCGGGCAAGGATGTGTACGACGTTTTTTCCAAGAGCGACGGCACCGGCTTGAACGGTGTCCCCTACAGGCAATGGTGATGAGCAAACACAAAGGCTTTACTCTCGTCGAACTGATGGTGGTTCTCGCGGTCATCGCGCTTCTGCTGTCGGTCGTCGTGCCCGATTACATGGGCAAGATGCGCCGGGCCGAAGAAGCGGTGCTTCAGCAGAACCTCGCGCTGATGCGCGACTCGCTCGACAAGCACTATGCCGATACCGGCAAGTACCCCACCACGCTCGAGGACCTCGTCGCCAAGCACTACCTGCGCTCGATCCCGAAGGATCCGTTCACGCAAAGCACCTCGACATGGGTCGCTGTGCCGCCGCAGGACACGCGCAAGGGCAACGTCTGGGATGTGAAGAGCGGCGCCAAGGGCTATGAGCGCTACTGAGCGCACCCGGCTCTCGAATCCTGCGTTCTTCGGCCGGCGGCCGGCGAACCCGGCAGCGCCGGCGCCGTTCGTGCGCCTGGTGCGCGATCCCGGCGTCGTGGCCCGACCCCCTGAGAAGGGGGTCGTGAGCCGCAGGCGAACGGGGGGTTTTACGTATGTCGGCCTCCTCATCGCCGTTGCGCTGATGGGCTTCGGCCTTGCCGCGTACGGCGAGCTGTATTCGCACGCGGCGCAGCGTGAGAAGGAGGCGGAGCTGCTCTTCATCGGCGCGCAATTCCGCGACGCCATTGCCAGCTATTACAACAAGAGCCCTGGCGCCAAGGCGTATCCGAAGAAGATCGACGACCTGCTGGAAGACAATCGCTTCCCGATGCCGCAGCACCACCTGCGCCGGCTCTACCGCGACCCGATTACCGAGACGACCGACTGGGGGCTGGTGGAGGCGCCGGGCGGCGGCTTCATGGGCGTCTATAGCCGCTCAGAGGAAACGCCCGTCAAAACAGGCAACTTCGCTCCGGCGGAAGAGGCCTTCGAGGGCGCCGATCATTACACGAAATGGATCTTCACCTATAGTCCGACCGGATCAGGGCAGGCCGTTGCCCCGCCGAAACGCGGGTAACAGAATTGCTACGTGCGTAGTGCAGCTTCTACGCACGCTCGGACGCTGGCCATCCCGCTGTTAGCAGCCCCCGATGGGGCCAAACACCGTGTCGTCACCGTCTGATCGCCACTCGCAGGAGCAGCACCGAGGGCACGGCTAGCGGCCGTGCCCTCGTCGTTTCTGGGCCGCGGCGGATAATCGCCGCGCGATGCCCTCTCCCCCGCGGCGCTATCGCTGGCTCGCTTGGCTCGGCATCGCGCTCTCAGCGCCGGCAGCCGCGCAAACCGACGTGCCTTCCTTCGCCGAGCTCGAGGCCGCCGGCGCCGTGATCGGCGAGATCCGCATCGATACGCGCAACATCTTCGACCTCAGCGATCCGCACGAGAGCGGCATCGCCTATCGCGCCGCGAATGCGCTGCACGCCAAGACGCGGCCGGAGCTTATCCGGCGCTCACTGCTCTTCAAGAGCGGCGACCGTGTTTCGGTCCGCCTGATCGAGGAAACCGAGCGGCTGATTCGCGCCACCAGCACGGTGTACGACGTCACCATCCGCCCGTCGCGCTACGGCGAGGGGGTGGTGGATCTCGACGTGGTGACGCGCGACACCTGGACGCTGCAGCCCGGCCTCAAGCTGCGCCACGAGGGCGGCAAGACCTCCGGCGCGGTCAACATCAAGGAGACCAACCTCGCCGGCACCGGCACGACGCTCGGCTTCGAAAGAAGCTCTACGGTCGATCGCAACGGCACCTCGTTCGAGCTCGGCCACGACCATCTCTTCGATGGCTGGACCGCCGCTTCGCTCGAGCGCTCGCGCTTCAACGATGGCTCGAGCGAGTCGCTGTCCCTCGCACGGCCGTTCTATGCGCTCGACACGCGCTGGGCGGCGACCGCGAGCGAGACGAAGTTCAACCGGCTCGACTCGCTCTACTCCGCGGGCGACATCGTCGCCAAGTATCGCCATCGCCAGGAAGCCGTCGAATTTTCAGGCGGCGTGTCGCGCGGGCTCGTCGACGGCTGGGTGCAGCGCTATTCCGCGGGCCTGAGCTACCAGTCCGACACTTACCTGCTCGAGCCGGGCGAGGCGCCGCCGCCGTCGCTGCCGCCGGACGCGACGCGCGCCGCGCCGTTCCTGCGCTACGAGGTGATCGAGGACGACTATCTGCCGGTGATGGACCGCGAGCGCATCCGGCGGCCGGAATACTTCGCCATGGGCCTGCACTCGCAGGTACAACTGGGTCGCGCGCTGAGCGTGCTCGGCTCTACCGATCAGCCGTGGCTACTGAACGCGAGCCTGAGCAAGGGTTTCCGTCTGCCCGCCGGCCAGCAGCTCCTCGCGAGCGGCGCTTATACCAACCAGTACGGCAGCACCATCGGCGACGTGCGTACCTTCAGCGCGAACATGCGCTGGTTCGTGCCGCAGAGCGGCTCCTATCTTCTCTACTTCTCCGCGAGCACTGACCTGGTTCGCAGCCCGAACATCGCCGATGAGCTTCTGCTTGGCGGCGACAGCGGCCTGCGCGGCTATCCGCTGCGCTACCAGCGCGGCACCCATCGCCAGCTCTTTTCCGTCGAGGAGCGCTACTACACCGACTGGTATCCGCTGCGGCTCTTTCGCGTCGGCTTCGCCGTCTATTACGACGTCGGCCGCGCCTGGGACAGCCAGCTCGGCAACCCGAACAACGGCTGGCTGAACGACGTCGGCATCGGCCTGCGCGTGCTGAGCGCGCGCTCGTCGTTCGGCAACATCCTGCATGTCGATCTCGCCTTCCCCGTGCACCGCACCGATTCGAATATCAAGACGCGGCAACTTCTCGTGATGACCGCGAAGACTTTTTAGAAATAAAGACCGTCGCTTCCCGCCGCGGGAACGAAGATCTACTAGTCGGCGGCGGCGGCGGCGCCGCTCTTGCGGGAGTTGCCTGCAGCGGCCTCGCTCTCCGCCGGGTTCATGCGGCCCCAGCGATCGTGCCAGTTGCCGTCGAAGCAGTGCATCAGTTCATGGCCCAGCGTGACGAAGCGCTGGGTATCCATTTCGCTTCGCGGCATCGGCGCATAGATGGCGCAGACACGCTTGCCGGCGGCGTCGGTCTGGTTCCACTTGGAGCAGCCGCGAACGGTGAAGAGCTGCGGCTGGCCGGAAAGCTGCTGACAGGCGGCTTGCGGGTCCGCGACCCGGTTCCACACCACCGTGACGTCATCGCCGGGCTGCCGCGTGCTGGTGCAGGCGGCGAGGAAGAGGAGCGCGATGTAACCCGGAGTGCGCATCGCGCTAACCGGCCGGCGGCTGAGCAGGACAGAGCCGCCGGGCGAGCGCCGCGGCGGCAGCGCGGTGGCCTTCGACCGTCCAGGCGCCCGAAGGCCGATAGTCGGCGGCGCGCAGCTCGCTGCCGAGCGACATCACCGGCAGGCTCAATTTCGCGCCGAGCGCTGCGAGGCGCTGTTCGGCATCGGCCGAAGACGCTCCTCGCGCCGGCACGGCGACCAGCCGTAGCTCGGCGCCGTTACGCCGCGCGTAGTCATTCATCCTGGCGATGAGCGCCTCGGTGATGCGCCAGGCGTCCTGGTACAGGCGGCCGCTCGAGAGCGGCGCCTCGGCGTGCGCCGGCGCAATGAAAGTCTGGCGCGCGAGTTGCCGCACGAGCTGGAAGGCGCGGGTATGGTCCGCGATCTCTGCGGCGAGCCGATAGCGCGTCTGCATGCCGCGCTGGAACTCCGCCGCGGTCGTAAAGGAATCGTCGATGCGCGCCACGCCGCGGGCATCGAGGTAGAAGAACGGGCGCAGCTTGTTCGGTGCAAGGGCCGACGAGTTGTCGATCACATTCGACGGCGCGAACTGCAGCAGCACCAGGTCGGGGGCGTAGCGCATCGCGCGCGTCTCGAGCATTACCAGCTCCTGCGCCGTGCTGTAGCCCGCCACGCCGAAATTCAGCACCTCGATGAGCTTGCCGGGCCGGAAGTCGCAGCGCTGCAGCTCCGCTTCGAGCCGCCACCACCAGGTGTCGCGCAGCGCAACCGGCGCGGCTTCGGAATAGTCGTCGCCGAGCACCGCGATGCGGTACACCGGATCGGGCTTGTCGAGG
>Ga0070695_100001970_pt1 | contig 11668 bp, 9 predicted proteins | sample KBSK1252metaG_FD_65471 | JGI IMG/M metagenome (GOLD analysis project Ga0070695, IMG submission 65471) | Corn, switchgrass and miscanthus rhizosphere microbial communities from Kellogg Biological Station, Michigan, USA - KBS K1-25-2 metaG | ecosystem: Host-associated > Plants > Roots >...
CCCGAGGATCTGCAGGCGCATTACAACCTGATGCTCAGCTATCGCGGCCTGGGCGACGCCGAATCGGCGAGCCGCGAAGAGAAGTTGTACCTGCGCTTCAAGGCCGACGAAGCGTCGCAGGCCATCACCGGCCCGTTCCGTCAGCTCAACCCCGCCGACAACGACGAACGCCAGGCGATCCACGTGCACCGATGATTGACAACCGCGAACCCAGAGGCCGCAGCGCACGCACAGCCAGATTGTGCTTGGCGCTCTCAGCGACCTTTGCGGTCATCGTGATCGGGCGCGCGGCCGATTCGCCAATCACGTTCAGCGACGTCACCGCGGCGTCCGGCATCAAGTTCGTCCACACCAACGGCGCGTTCGGCAAGAAGTACCTGCCCGAAACGCTCGGCTCGGGCTGCGCGTTCGTCGACGTGGACGGCGACGGCTGGCAGGACATCGTGCTCGTGAACTCGAAGGGCTGGCCGGGCCGCTCGGCGGGCAGCCCTGCGAGATCCTATCCGGCTCTGTACCGCAACAATCACGACGGCACGTTCACCGACATCACGAAGGCCTCCGGCCTCGCCGTGGAGCTGTACGGATTCGGCGTGGCCGCGGCCGACTTCGACAACGACGGCCGGACCGATTTGTACATCACGGCGCTCGACGCCAATCGTCTGTTCCGCAACGCCGGCGGCGGCCGGTTCGTGGACGTGACGAAGACGGCGGGCGTCGCCGACGGCGGCTTCTCGACGAGCGCGGCGTGGGTCGACTTCGACCGCGACGGCCGGGTCGATCTGCTCGTCGGGCACTACGTGGAATGGTCGCCTGAAAAAGATCTGTTCTGCACGATCGACGGCACGCACAAGTCGTACTGCACGCCGGAATCCTACAAAGGCACGAGCCCGACGCTGTACAGGAACCGCGGCGACGGCACGTTCGAGAGCGTCACGTCGAAGGCCGGCCTCGCGGATCCGCGATCGAAAACGCTCGGCGTCGCGATCATCGATTTCGACAACGACGGCTGGCCCGATCTGTTTCTTGCCAACGACACGCAGCCCAATCGCCTCTACCGCAACCAGCGCAACGGCACGTTTGCCGACGTCGCGGTCGCGGCCGGCGTCGCCTTCAGCGAAGCGGGCGTCGCGCGCGCCGGCATGGGCGTCGACGCCGCCGACTACGATCGATCCGGGCGCGAGAGCCTCGTCATCGGGAATTTCTCGAACGAGATGATGTCGCTCTACCACAACGAGGGCGGCGGCCTCTTCATCGACGAGGCCGCGGTGGCGGGCATCGGCCGGCCGTCCCTCCTGACGCTGACGTTCGCCTGTTTCTTCTTCGACTACGACCTCGACGGCTGGCTCGACATCTTCGCGGCCAACGGCCACGTGGCCGACGACATTCAGGCCGTCCAGACGAGCGTCACGTACGCGCAGCCGCCGCATCTGTTCCGCAATGTCGGCCGCGGGCGTTTCCAGAGCGCGACCAAGGATGCCGGACGCGCGCTGCAGGAACCGGTCGTGGCGCGCGGCGCCGCGTACGGCGACTTCGACAACGACGGCGATCTCGATCTCCTCGTGTCGACCAACGGCGGCCGCGCGCGGCTGCTGCGCAACGACGGCGGCAACCGCAATCACTTCCTGACGGTCAGGGCCGTCGGCACCACGGCGAACCGCGACGGCATCGGCGCGAAGGTGACGGTCAAGGCCGGCAGCGCGACGATGACGCGGACCGTGAAGAGCGGATCGAGTTATCTCTCGCAGAGCCAGCTGCCGCTGACGTTCGGCCTCGGATCGAACGTCGCCGCCGAGCGCGTCGACGTCGAGTGGCCGGGCGGCCGCCGCGACACGCTCACGAACGTGAAAGCCGATCAACTGATCACCGTCGAGGAAGGCCGCGGGCTGCGCACCGCGACCCGGTGATGGTTTCCCGATGAGGCGAATCCGGCTGCTGCTCCTCGTGACCGCCGCCGCGGGATCGATTGCCGCCGCGGCGAGTCAGGATTCGCCGAAGCCCGAGCGCGGCGAGCAGATCATGAACACGGCGTGCACGACGTGCCACGATCTGCGACCGATCGAGACGCAGGCACTCGACGAGGACGGCTGGAAGAAGTCGGTCGCGTCGATGATCGAGCAGGGCGCCGAGGTCAAGCCGGACGACGTGCCCGTGCTCGTCGCGTATCTGACGAAGCAGCACGGTCCGCTGCCCGATGGTCCGGGAAAGGAAATCGTCCTGAACATCTGCACGCAGTGCCACGACCTGCAGCGCATCCGCCGGGAACGATTGAGCGCCGAAGGATGGCTGGAAGTCCTCGACGCGATGCTCAACGAGGGGGCGCCGCTGTCGGAGAAGGATCTGCCGGTCATCCTCCGCTACCTCGCGAGAAACTTCGGACCTCCGAGGTAACCAGCCTCTCGTCAGGAAACTGTGACTCGGCAGTACGGCATCGCTCCGACATCCGTGATCGGCCGGGCGGAAGGACGGCGCTCTGCTCGGTACACTCGCGCCGCACCGTTTTTCGAGTCGAACAGTGATGCGTAGCGCTGAAGCCTGCTAAGTACGCGTTCGCTTGTCCGGACCCTGCCCGCAACCTGTGGTTCCGAACGAATAATGCGACGGATTACTGCTGCGTGAGCCAACTGAGCGCCGCCGCCGGGTCGATGACCGGGAGCGGTGCATTGGGGTACCCGCCTGGATCACGTGTCACGAGGGCATCGCAACCGCTGGCTTCGGCGGCCGCCGCGCAGACGGCATCCTCGAAATCAGGCCAGGCCAGCGCGAGCGCCCGTCGAACGACATTGTCATCGACCGGTGCGACAGCGAAGACGCCAATGAGACGTTCCAGGCCCTCGCGGGCGAACGCCGCGTCACGAGCCTTCTCGAGCAGGTAGAAAATGGTCGTGACGCCGTGGGCGGGGACCATGCCATGGCCGTGTCCGCGTTCAATCTCCGCCCACAACGCGGCTGCGACATCAGCATCGGGCGGACGGTCGAGAATGACGTCGAGGAAGACGTTCAGGTCAAGCAGAAGACGCTTCACCGGTATTTCCGGCTGAGATGCCGGCGGTGTGCATCGGCCGACACGCCGCGGGCCGCTCCCCGCAGCATACGCAGAACCGGCGTCTGGTCATCGGATTTCGGCGGCTTCGACAAGAGGTCGAGATAGCGCTCGACGAGCCGCGACACCGAGGTGCCGCGGGCCGCCGCGTAGCGCTTCGCGCCGCGAACCACCTTCTCGTCCACGCTGAGCGTCAGCTTCGGCATATACGTATGATAGCATGACATTCATACGTATCGACGTCGGAGGGCTCGACCGCGTTGCAGGCAGTCAGCGGGCCCACGATCGCGGCACGGCTCGCCGAGGCGGACGAGCCGCCGCTCTTGCATCCGAGCATGGCGACCTCTATCGGAGCAAGGTCGATGAACTCGCCGCCGCGCTCCAGCGCGAGGACACGCGCTTGGAAGCCTCAGAAATAGCCGGGCCGTTTGACAGAGGCTCAATCGCGCGGGGACATCGAATCCTCCCGGTACGCGACGGCATTCGTCAGGGCTTCAGTTTCGACTGGTTTCGTTAAGTGAGCGTCGATTCCAGCTTCCTTCGATCGCCGCTGGTCGTCTGGTTGTCCATAACCGGTGACGGCGACGATCCTCGTGTGCGACAACGCGGGATTCAATCGTAGTAGCCGAGCCACTTCATATCCATCACGACCGGGTAGCCCGATGTCCAACAGAATCACATCGGGTTTCGAACGCTGAGCCATCTCAACGGCCGCGAATCCGTCATGCGCGAGTTCTACGTGATGTCCAGTCATTTGGAGCATGGTCGCGATCATCTCTGCTGCGTCGATGTTGTCGTCCACGACCAGTACGCGACGGCGGCCTCGGACCGTCGGCTCCTGAGTGACGGGCACGGGTCGCAATTCCGGGTGGTCGCGCTTCACGGGCATTCGAATGACGAATTCGCTGCCCGTGCCTGGCCCCTCGCTGTAGGCCTGCACGGTGCCGCCGTGGAGTTCCACGATTCCTTTCACGAGCGTGAGTCCGATCCCCAGTCCGCCTTGGGAGCGTGCGAGTGAACGCCGACCCTGAACGAACAAATCGAAAACGTTCGCGAGCAGGTCCTTCGGAATCCCGACACCCCAATCGCGCACGCGAATGAGAACCTCACCGCGATCTCGTTCCACGATCAGGCGAATGGGGCCAGGTCTTTCGCTGTGATTTGCGGCGTTTACCAAAAGATTGGTGATCGCCTGTGCAACGCGGATCGCGTCCGCCATCACTAGCACGGGTTCTGATGGCGCGTGAATCTCAAGCTTCTGACCACGCGCCTCGACGACGGTTTCTGCCGTATCAGCGGCGTGGCGAACGATTTCCATGAGATCCGCAGGTTCCTTTCTCAGCTCAATGCGTCGCAGAACGATTCGTGAGACATCGAGCAGGTCGTCAACGAGGCGCACCAGATGATTCACCTGCCGGTGTAAGACATTCTTTGCGCGCTGCACCGCGTCTTGGCCGGCTTGCGGCACGTCCAGGATGTGTAACGCGGTTCGAATCGGTGCGAGCGGATTTCGCAGCTCGTGTCCGAGCATCGCGAGGAACTCATCCTTATGGCGCAGCGATTCCTCCGTTCGCTTTCGCGCAATGGAGTACCGAATGGAGCGCTCCAGCAGTGCGGCGTCCGTCCGACCTTTCACCAGGTAGTCCATCGCGCCAGAGCGCATCGCTTCCAGATCGACATCACGATCGTTCTGGCCGGTCAACATGATCAGTGGCGCGGATGATGCGGCGAACTGCTGCAGCAGCTCCAAGCCGTTATGCGCACCGAGTCGATAGTCGATCAGGTACACGTCGTGTTCTGCGCGTTGCAGCGCATTCACCGCTGCGGCGTACGTGGACACGCGATCCAGATGGAATCGAGTGTGGCAGCTTTCCTGCAGGAGATCACGAGTGACGACGTAATCGTCGTCATCGTCCTCGATGAGGCAAACGCGGATCGGCGCTTCCATCGTGCCTGCGAGCTACCGCTGGCGTTTCGGCAGCTCAACGATCTCCATCCAGTACTTGCCTAGCGTGGAGACGAGCGAGATGAGCGATTCGAACGTTACAGGCTTGGTGATGTACGAATTGGCATACAGCTGGTAGCTGCGATGAATGTCTTCTTCCTCCTTGGACGTCGTCAGCACGATCACGGGAATCTCGCGCAGCTTCGGATCGGCCTTGATTTCTTCGAGGGCCTCCCGCCCATCCTTCTTTGGCATATTCAGGTCGAGGAGGATGATGCCAGGCGTCGGCGCGGCACCTGCTGCCGCATACTTGCCACGGCGTTTCAAATAGTCCATCAACTCGACGCCGTCCTCGACGAATCGCAGCTCGTTGGCGAGATGATTGGCGACGAAGGCGTCGTGCGTCATCTCGCGATCATCTGCGTCGTCATCGGCCATCAGAATGGTGATCGGCTTCGCCACGAGATCCCCCACCGCTGTCGAGCGGCAATGTGAACGTAAACGTCGCGCCAGCCCCGGGTGTGCTGTCGGCGACAATCGTGCCGCCGTGGCGCTCGACAATCTTCCGGCAAATCGCCAGGCCGATGCCAGTACCTTCGTATTCCTGTCGTCCGTGCAGGCGCTGAAAGACCTCGAAAATGCGCTCGCCATACTCGGGTTCGAACCCGATGCCATTGTCGCTCACGACGACTTCGGCCATGTCGCCGCGGCGACGGCCGGAAACCGTCACCATGGGCGGTGTATCCGGGCGTCGAAACTTGAGCGCATTACCAACCAGATTCAGGAACAACTGCCGCATCTGCAACGGTGCCGCGAAGACCGGCGGGAGACTGCCAATTTCGACTCGCCCACCGGTCTGATGAAGTCGCAGCTCCAGGTCGGCCAAGACATCTTCGACGGCGGCGCGGAGATCGAGTGACACGAATGGTTCTGGCCGTGTAGAGACGCGGGAGAACGTGAGCAGATCATTGATCAGGCGACGCATGCGCTCGGCGGCGCTCAGCATCCGTGTCAGGTAATCGGCACCTTGCTCGTCGAGTGCAGTTGCCCACCGAGCTGTGAGGCGGTCGCCAAAGGCTTGAATTTTCCTGAGCGGTTCCTGGAGGTCATGGGCCGCGACCGAGGCGAATTGCTCCAGCTCCCGATTGCTGCGCTGCAGCCGGTCGGCAGCCTCTTTGAGGCGATCCTCGGCGCGCTTGCGCTCCGTCAGATCTCGCGTGATCTTCCAAAACCCCTGCAACGACCCTGCGGCATCGGTGAATGCTGAAATCACGACGTTCGCCCAGAACGTCGTCCCGTCCTTCCGCACGCGCCATCCTTCGTCCTGAAACGTGCCGTCGCGGCGCGCCGCCTCGAGCTCCCGCTCGGGCCAGCCGGCCGTGACGGCGTCGCGAGGATAAAAGACGGAGAAGTGCTGGCCGATGATGTCGCTGGCAGCGTACCCTTTGATGCGCTCCGCTCCGGGATTCCAGCTCACCACGAATCCCCGAGGATCCAACCGAATGATCGCGTAGTCCTGGACATTCGTGACGAGCTGCCGGAATCGGTCCTCGTTTTCGCGGAGCGCCGTTTCGGTTTCGCGACGTGCGGTGAGGTCGCGGGTGATTTTCAGGAACCCGAGAAGCTTCCCCCCTTCGTCGCGCCACGCGGAGATGACAACGTTGGCCCAGAACTGCGATCCGTCTTTGCGAACGCGCCAGCCCTCATCTTCGAAATGGCCAGTCGTCGACGCGACTCGCAGTTCGTGATCCGGCCATCCGCGCTCACGCGCCTCCAGGGGATAGAAGATGGAGAAGTGCTTGCCGAGAATTTCCTCGGCTCTGTACCCCGTGATGCGCTCGGCGCCAGCGTTCCAGCTGTCCACTATGCCTTCAGAGGTCAAGAGCAGAATTGCGTAGTCTTGGACGCCCGAAACCATTGCGCGGAATTGTTCCTGTTCGGGGGCGCCTCGGCGTGCCATGGGCGGATTATAGGAGGTAGCGTCGAGCTCCGTTGAGCGCCTCCGGATCAGCCACCGCCGGAACGCGGTTAGGCGGGATGTGCGCCGCCCTCCATGTCCAGGGATGCGAAGGACAGCCTGACGCTTCTGCACTGCGCGATGCCCTTCCGGTTCTCGATCGGCACCGGGCTGATCGGCGCATCGAGGTCCTTGAGAGCCAGACCTCGTACATCACGGGAGACAGCCCCGATCTTCAGCGATCGAAGCTTCGCTCGCGAACACTTCCGACAAGGCGATCTACTTTTCGCGACTGGCCGCAGCCATACGAGCTCTCGCTCCGGCGTCAGTCGCTGACGTCTGCGTTTCGGCACGTGCACGCGCAGTGCTCGATGTTGCCTTGGCCGCACAGCGAAGATCCTTGCTGGCGTACGAACAGGACATGGACAACCGAGTCGTGAGGCCCTGATGCGGAGTCGGCGTGTGGGAATCAAGCAGGCACCGGCCGGTGTGCTTCCCACCAGGCCCGCGCGAGTTCCGGGGTCCACTCGGGCCTGACAGTCAGCGCTTCGAGCCGGCGCGCCAGTTCGCGCGCGGTCTGCGGCCGGTCCAATGGATTCTTCGCCAGGCACGCCAGCACGATCGCGTCGAACTCTTTCGGAATCGGCAATTCTGTCCGTGCCGACGGCGGCGCCGGCATCGCCTGCGCGTGCTGGACGAGGAGCTGCATCGGCGTGTCGCCGGTGAAGACGAGCTGGCCCGTGAGCAGCCAGTACGCGAGGCAGCCGGTCCCGTAGATATCGGCACGGTTATCGATACGCACGCCTCCGAGCACTTGCTCGGGCGCGATGAACGCCGGCGTACCCTGCACGACGTGCGCGCCGGTGAGGGCGGCGAGCGTCGTCGCCGCTTCGGCCGTGCCTGGCTGCTGAATCGCTTTGACAATGCCGAAGTCCAGCACTTTGACGAAGTCGTAGTCTTCGCCGTAGCGGCACAAGATGATGTTGGCGGGCTTGATGTCGCGGTGCACCAGCGAGACCGATTCCGCTTCGGACAGCGAGTGACACACCTGACGGATCACGTGAATCACGCGCGCGGCCGGCATCGGACCGAACTGGTTCACGATCCGCTCCGCGTCCAGCCCGTCGAGCAGCTCCATCACGTAGTAGAACGTCCCATCGTCGGCAATGCCGAAGTCGAAGAGGTCCACGGTGTGCGGTGAGCGCAGGCTCGCGATCGCCTGCGCCTCGCGCTCGAACCGGCTCGCCGCGTCGGAGCCCATGATCGACGGCGCCGCCGGTGGACGAATGAGCTTGATCGCGGCCGGCCTCGCCAGCAGGCGATGGCGTGCGCGCCAGACCTCTCCCATCCCACCCTGGCCGAGCCGCTCGAGAAGCTGGTAGCTGCCCAGCTCCCGGGCCTTCCGGACCTCGTCGCCGAGCGCGAAGAGCACGCGCGCGCCGACGTAGGCCATCACGACGACCAGCAGGTACGGAAAGACAAAGAGGAAGAAGAACTGCACGGCGTTCGGCAGCAACGGCGGCGGGTACGCGGCGAAAGAGACGGCCGCCATCACGGGCACGCCGCTGGATGCGGCGAGCGCCGCGAACACCGATCGTCGGGGCGACGAGGGAACGACGATGGTGAAGAGGAGCGTCCAGACGGCGACCCACGAGAGCCCGATCCAGGTGGCATTCCGAAAGTCGAGGCTTTTCGGCTGGAGCAGCTCCGACGCGGCGATACCGTAGCTGCTGGCAATTTCAAAGACGATGGCGCTCGCGGCCGCCGCCCGAGGCGACAGGCGGGGATTGGTAATGGCAGCGGCGACGAAGAGCGCGACGCCGATTGAGATGGTGGGCGGCAGCCACAGCACGACGTCGGCGAGGAAGGCCGTGCGATCGGCCTTCGAGACGACCGCCGGGAAGACGCCGGCCAGAAAGAAGACGGCGGCGTACAGGAGCGCCATCACGCGAAGGCGCGGCCTGGCCTGCCGAACCAGATCGCGTGGCAGCCCTTGCGAGCGCGGGCCCGACGCCCAGGCGTGGTGTGCTTCGTCGGGACGAAGAAGAGTTGGGCCGCCGGTTACTTCTTGACCGTTCGTTCCTGACACAGCTGGACGACGCAGATCGATTCCATGACGCGGTTGGTTGGCGGCACGGGCATGCCGCGATCGGTCATCAGCTTGCGGATCAGCGCGGCGGTCTCGGGGCGCGCGACCGCGGACTGCACGCCGGTGCGAACCAGACCGTCGGCATAATCCACTGCCTGCCACGTGTGGCCGGCAATCTGCGACACGCTGTTGTCGGTGTCGCGGCTGCCGCCGTCGCGCGTGTCGAGCCGCGCGCCGCGGTCGACGAGCATCTGCACGACCTCGGAACGGCCTTTGAGCGCCGCTCCCATCAGCGCCGTGCGGCCTTCCCGGTTGCGGCCGTTCGGATCGAGACCGAGATCGAGGAGCATCCGCACCGCCTTGACGTTCTCGTCCGGCGATCGTTCGTACGTCACGCCCTCGACCCAGCCGATGCCGGCCGACGCGGTCAGCGCCGTGTCGCCGTTCTCCGTCGCGATGAACGGATCGGCGCCGTAGTCGAGCAGGAGCTGCATCAGCTCGACGTCGCTCGACTGCGCGGCGCGCACGAACGGCGTCGCGCCGTTCTCGTAGAACCACTGCATCGTGAAGATCGTGCGCGTCAGCGTGTTGTCTTTCGCGCGCGCGTTGGGGTCGGCGTCGTGGTCGAGCAGGAAGGTGATGAACTCGAGGTGGTCGACGTCCGGCTTCGGCACCGGATAGTCGCCGCCCTCGATGTCGCGGTTATCGGTCGCCAGATACAACGGCGTCCAGCCGCCCTTGTTCGCGATGTTCACGTTGGCGCCGCGCTCGATGAGGTACTTCGCCAGCTTGTAGTTGCGGTTGTTGGTCGCGGTCAGCAGCGGCGTCCAGCCGTACTCCGACGTTTGATTGACGTTCGCGCCGCCGTCGAGCAGCACCTTCGCCGATTCGATCGATCCTTCGCGCGCTGCGAAAATCAGCGGCGTCAGCCCGCCGCTGCCGGCGCCCACGAGGCCGGCGACGATGACGTCGACGTCGTCCGGTTCAGGAGGCGGAGCCGCGTCGGGAGCCGGCGGCGGCGCCGCCGCCGGCGTCAGCGACGGACGACGAGTGTTCTCGACCCTGGAGACCGTGCCGTCGGCGTTGATCGTGCCGCGGAAGCCGAGCGAGATCTTCGCGCCGTGCGCCGCATCCCACTCGAGCTGCTCGTTGTAGGTGCGGCCGGCGGCGATCGCGTCCTGGTGGCGTTTCGCGGCGGCGTCGACCGCCGACGTGTCGACGCGCGGCGCCATGTAGTTGCGCGGCAGCCCGGCGCCGGCGCTCTTCGCGCCGACCTCAGCCCCGAGCTCGACGAGCATCTTCGCCGCCGACGGATGCCGCTGGTCGACGGCCCACATCAGCGCGGTCGTACCGCGGACGGTTTCCTTCGCGTTGACGTCGGCGCCGTTGGCGACGAGCAGCTTGATCGCCTCGGGATTGCCGCTGCGCGCCGCAAACATCACGAGCGTTTCGCCGCGCGCGTTCTTCTGCTTCGCGTCGGCGCCCGCCTTGATCAACGCCTCCAGCATCGGCGCCTGACCGTACAGCGCCGCCATCGCGATTGGCGTGAGGCCTTCACGATTGGCGACGTCGACCTTCGCGCCGGCGCGAATCAACTGGCCCGCCGCGTCGAGGTCGTTGCGATACACCGCCCAATGCAGCGCCGTCGCGCCGTCGACCTGCGGCGCGTTCACATCGGCCTTCTGCTGCAGCAGCGTGCGGAGCGCCGCCTTGTCGCCCTTCATCACCGCGTCGGCGACATCGCTCTTCCCGGCCGCCCGCATCGCTCCCGAGAGGCACAGCACCAGCGCCGTGACGCAAACGATTCGCTTTCGAGACATAAGGCCAATCATCGAATCAACAATCAATCTGCAATCTGCAATTTGCAATCTGCAATTTCATGCGAGCTTCGCGAGCCGATCGGTGCTGTCGCCCTGCGAGTCCTGATGAATGCCGTACAGATCGAGGATGCTGAGCAGCAGGTTGCCCGTCGTGACGGTCTTGCGCTCGTAGGTGAGCTGCCGATTGCCTTTCAGCTTCCCGTTCGCGCCGCCCACGAGGATGTGCGGCACGTCGAAATGCTGATGCTGATTCGAGTTCCCCATGTTCGTGCCGTACATGATGAGCGAGCGGTCGAGCAGCGTGCCGTCGCCCTCGCGGATCGACTGCAGCTTCTCCGCGAGATACACCATCGTCGAGACGTGGTAGCGGTTGATATCGGCGTAGTGGCGGATCTGTACCGGATCTTCCTGGTGATGCGATGCGCCGTGGAAGCTGCGGCTGACGCCGCCGTTCGGGAAGAGGTCGTTCTTCGGGAAGACGTACGCGCGCGCCGTCAGGTCGCGCGCGCCGAGCAGCGTCGCCACGCGCGTGATGTCGGCCTGGAACGCGAGCGCCATCAGATCGAACTGCAGCCGGATGTGCTCGTCGAACGATTCGGGAATGCCCGGCGGCACCTCGATCTCGGGAATGGCCGCCGACGCGTTGGCGGCCAGCTGGATGCGGCGCTCGATCTCGCGAATCTCGTCGGTGTACTGGTTCACCGTCCGCACGTCGCCTGCACCGAGCTGCTTGCGAAGGCCCTCGAGCTCGTTGACGAGCGAATCCAGAATGCTCCGGCTCTGCTTCATCCGCTCGGCGCGGATTTCCGGTGTTGAG
>Ga0070695_100001971_pt1 | contig 11668 bp, 6 predicted proteins | sample KBSK1252metaG_FD_65471 | JGI IMG/M metagenome (GOLD analysis project Ga0070695, IMG submission 65471) | Corn, switchgrass and miscanthus rhizosphere microbial communities from Kellogg Biological Station, Michigan, USA - KBS K1-25-2 metaG | ecosystem: Host-associated > Plants > Roots >...
GCGGTGCGTCTTCGCGCGGACATCGACGCCAAGGCGCGCGAGCTCCGCCAGGAGCACGAGGCCAAGTCCAAGAAGCTGAAGGGCGACGTCGAGGCGGAGGTCGCCAAGCTCGAGGAGGAGCTGCAGGAAGCCGTCGACGAGCTCACGACCCAGGGCAAGAAGGCCACCGAGCACATCAAGGCCGGCATCGGCACCAAGTCGCGGCGCCAGATGACGGTTGGCCAGAACGGCGACGAGGAGATCGTCATCGAGAAGGGCGACCTGATGTCGCGCGAGATGTCACGTGGGGTGCTGTCCAAGGTCCAGGAGAAGATCGAGAAGCTCGAGGCCAACACCAAGGCCGCTCAGAAGCGCGCCAAGGAGCGCCTCGACGCGGACAAGAAGGCGCTCGAGGCGCAGATCGACGTCGCGACGAAGACAGAGCGCGAGGCGATCCAGGGCCAGCTCGAGCAGCTGGAGCAGGAGATCGAGGCGACGCGCACCGACCTCGAGGCGCTGCACGCCAAGCAGATCCTCACCGACACGCAGTTCCGCGACTACCAGGAGCGGTTCGGCCGCGCGTTCCGCGCGGGCATCGGCGCCGAGGCAGTGCGTGATCTACTGTCGCGCATCGACCTGCAGTCCGAGATGTACCGGCTCCGCGAAGAGTCGAAGTCGTCGAGCGGCCAGCGCAAGCAGAAGGCGATCAAGCGCCTGAAGGTCGTCGAGGACTTCCGCAAGTCGAACGCCAGCCCGACGTGGATGGTGCTCGAGGTGCTGCCGGTCATCCCGCCCGAGCTTCGGCCGATGGTCCAGCTCGACGGTGGCCGTTTCGCCACCTCGGACCTGAACGACCTCTACCGCCGTGTGATCAACCGCAACAACCGCCTGAAGAGGCTGCTCGAGCTCGGCGCGCCCGAGATCATCGTGCGCAACGAGAAGCGGATGCTCCAGGAGGCGGTCGACGCGCTGATCGACAACGGCCGGCGCGGCCGCGCCATCACCGGCACGGGCAACCGCAAGCTGAAGTCGCTCTCTGACATGCTCAAGGGCAAGCAGGGCCGGTTCCGCCAGAACCTGCTCGGCAAGCGCGTGGACTACTCAGGCCGCTCCGTGATCGTGGTCGGTCCCGAGCTGAAGCTCCACGAGTGCGGTCTGCCCAAGAAGATGGCGCTCGAGCTCTTCAAGCCGTTTGTCATGCGCGAGCTCGTCAACAAGGGCTACACCACCAACATCAAGTCGGCCAAGCGGATGGTCGAGCGCAGCCGGACCGAGGTCTGGGATGTCCTTGACGAGGTGATCCGCGACCACCCCGTGCTGCTCAACCGCGCCCCGACCCTGCACCGCCTGGGCATCCAGGCGTTCATGCCAGTCCTGGTCGAAGGCTCGGCGATCCAGATTCACCCGTTGGTCTGCGCCGCCTTCAACGCCGACTTCGACGGCGACCAGATGGCCGTGCACGTGCCGCTCTTCAGCGGCGCCATCGCCGAGGCGAAGAACCTGATGATGTCGTCGCAGAACATCCTGTCCGCGGCGGACGGCCACCCCGTGGTCGCGCCGACACAGGACGTCGTCCTGGGCTGCTACTGGCTTACCGCCACGCGCGGCGATATGCCGACCGGCGATCTGTCCAAGCTGCGCAACTTCAGCTCGCAGAACGAGGTGCTCCTCGCTCTCGAGAGCAAGGTCGTGAAGCTGCAGGAGTGGGTCCGCGTGCGGGTGGGCGACGAGACCATCGTCACCACCCCCGGCCGCGTGGTCTTCAACCAGCCTCTGCCCGTCGGCCGCAAGCCGATGGACGAGGAGAACATGCAGCCGCTGCCGTTCCAGAACGCTCATTACGACCGCAAACTCCTGCGCGTGCTGGTGGCCGAGCTGTACCGCCTGTACGGCAGCGACGTCACCGCGATCGTGGTCAACGACATCAAGCGGCTTGGCTTCCGCTACGCGACCCAGGCCGGGATCACGGTGTCCGCGATGGACATCCCGCACCCGGACACCAAGTGGCAGGTCATCCGCGATACCGAGAAGGAAGTGGCGGACGTCGAGCGGATGTACCGCCGCGGCGTCATGACCGAAGACGAGCGGTACCGCAAGGTCATCGAGCTCTGGCAGCGCGCCTACGAAGAGGTGGGCAACGCGACCGAGCAGGCCTTCGACAAGTTCAGCCCGATCTGGATGATGATGGGCTCGGGCGCCCGCGGCAACATCCAGCAGATCCGCCAGCTGGCGGGCATGCGTGGGTTGATGGCCGACCCCACGGGTCGGATCATCGACCTCCCGATCATGGCCAACTTCACCGAAGGCCTCACCGTGCTCGAGTACTTCATCTCGACGCACGGCACGCGGAAGGGTCTTGCCGACACAGCGCTCCGAACGGCCGACTCCGGGTACCTGACCCGGCGTCTGGTGGACGTCGCGCAGGACGTCATCGTGCGCGAGGAGGACTGCGGAACCACGAACGGGATCTGGATCCGCGACATCAGCCCGGAGCGCGCCAAGAACGAGCCGATCTTCGAGAAGATCGCCGGCCGCGTGGCGGCCGAGGACATCTCCGTCAAGGGCAAGGTTCTCGTGCCCGGCGGACAGTCGATCAGCGATGAGGCCGCGCGGGCGATCATCGCCGCGAGCGTCCCCGTGAAGATGCGGTCGGTCCTCGTGTGCGAGGCGCGCGAGGGCGTCTGCCGCACGTGCTACGGGCGCAACCTGGCGACCGGCAAGATCGTCGAGATCGGCGAGGCGGTGGGCGTCATCGCCGCGCAGTCGATCGGCGAGCCGGGCACTCAGCTGACCATGCGCACGTTCCACACCGGCGGTGTCGCCGGCGTCGACATCACCCAGGGCTTGCCCCGCGTGGAGGAGCTGTTCGAGGCTCGTATCCCGAAGGGCAAGGCCATCATCTCCGAGATCGACGGGGAGCTCGAGATCATCCGCCAGGAGGGCTCGCGCAAGGTGCGCGTGATCTCCAAGGAGGAGTTCGAGGTTTCCTACCCGCTGGCGGCCAAGATGGAGGCGCTGGTCAAGACCAGCGACGACGTGATGGAGGGCCAGGAGCTGGCCCGCGACGCCAAGAACGATGTCGTCCGGACCCGCCACGCGGGCAAGGTCGTGGTCTCGCCCAAGGAGATCACGGTCAAGACGATCGACGAGGAGGTGCGCGAGTACGCGATTCCGCACCAGGTCCGGATCCGGCCTGAGCTCGACCGCCGCGACGGCCAGAAGGTGCTGATCAAGGCCGGGCAGCAGATCACCGAGGGTTCGATATCACCGCAAGAGCTGCTGCACATCCTGGGCAAGGAAGCCGTCCAGACGTTCCTCGTCGACGAGGTTCAGAAGGTCTACCGCAGCCAGGGTGTCGACATCAACGACAAGCACATCGAGGTGATCGTGCGGCAGATGATGCGGAAGGTTCGCATCGACTCCGCGGGCGACACCGGCCTGCTGCCGGGCGAGATCGTCTCGCAGTGGGAGTACGAGGAGGCCAACGCCCGAGCGCTGGCGGAGGGCGGCGAGCCCGCCACCGCGCAGACCGTGCTGCTCGGCCTGATCAAGGCGGCCCTCAACACAACCTCGTGGCTCTCTGCGGCGTCCTTCCAGGAGACCACCCGGGTCCTCACCGAAGCCGCGATTTCCGGCAAGGTGGACCGCCTTCGGGGCCTGAAGGAGAACGTGATCATCGGGAAGCTGATCCCAGCGGGGACAGGGCTCGATTACTACAAGAAGCAGAGGGAGCAGGCGGCTCGAATCCTCGAGGAGGAGCCAATTGACCTGGAGACGCTTTCTGTCTAGAAACTGAAGCCGGTTTGAGTTAGAGTCAGCGTTACGTGCACAAGGGGGCGCCCGCCAGGGTTGCCTCCTTTTTGCTTCACGAAGGGGAACCAAGGTTCCCTTTCTTGGGCTACCCCTCCGGACGATGCGCGAGCGGCCAGTGGTTTCGTGGTGAGAGCCCGGCAAAGCCGGGCCTGCGCACGACGCCTGCTTAAGATTGGGGCGTGATTCTAAGCCGAAGGCTGTTCTGTGCCTTCGCCGTGGTGATGCTTGCGGCAACCGCATGTGACTCCGGGGTTACGGCCGGGCCCAAGCTCGCGAAGGATCAGGTGCTGCGGGTGCAGCTCGAGGACGAGCCGGCCTCGTTGGACCCTGGCCAGACCCAGTACACGTACGAGACCGCGGTGCTGCGGGCGGTCGTCGAGCCGCTGCTCAGGCCGAAGCCTGACTTGAGCGGCGTCGAGCCGGCGGCGGCCCAAAGCTACGAGGTGAACAGCGCGGGCACCGCATACGTGTTTCATCTGCGCGCCGCGGCCAAGTATTGGGACGGTACCGCGGTCAAGGCGCAGGACTTCGTCTTCGCGTGGCAGCGCCTGATCGACCCTCGCCTGGCCGCGCCGAACGAAACCATCTTCGCCGACGCGGTGCTCAATGGCGAGAAGGTGTCGCTCATGGACCCGCAGCGCGACAAGGCAACGATCGACGCCGCGCTCAACACCCTTGGGCTGAAGGCGATCGACGACCTGACCTTCCAGGTCCAGCTTGCGCATCCCGATCCGGCCTTCATCTGGCTCGCCGCGATGCCGGCGGCGGCGCCGATCCGCAGGGACGTCGTGGCCAAGGGCGGCGACCAGTGGGCGTCTGCTCCTGACACGCTGGTAACCAATGGCCCATATCGGGTGACCGAGATGGTGAAGAACGATCACATCCGCGTCGAGCGAAATCCCGGCTACTGGGGGCCGAAGCCTTCGCTGGCCCGGATTGACTTCATGATCGTCAACGACGGCGCCGTCGCCCTGACGAAGTACCGCAACGGCGAGCTCGAAGAGGCTTCCGTGCAGCCCGCGCAGGCCGCATCGGTCAACAGCGACTCGGCGCTCAACCGCCAGCTGGTCAAGACGCCGAACCTCACGGTGTTCTGGATCGTATTTCGCGTCAACTCCCCACCCCTCAACAACGTAAAGCTCCGACAGGCGCTCTCCCAGGCGATCGACCGCGACGCATTTGTGTCGCAGGTCTTCCAGGGCGAGGCGACCGCGGCTCAGACCTTCATTCCAAAAGGCATGCACGGCAACTCGCCGACCCTTGTCGGCCAGAAGTTCGACGTCGCCCAGGCGCGGGCAACGCTGGCCGCGTCTGGACTCTCCGCGAAACAGGTGTCGCTGACGTACGCGTTCGACCAGTCGTCGGATTTCGCGAAGGCGACCGCGAAATTCGTGCACGATCAGCTGAAGACAAATCTCGGCATCGAGCTGAACCTGCAGGGCCTCGACCCCAACACACTCTCATCCCGCGTCGAAGCCGGCCAGTTCCAGATCACGGGGCCGCGGGGTTGGACCGCCGACTACCCGGACCCGGCCGACTGGTACGACCTGTTTCTGACGAGCAGCTCGAACAACATCGCGTTCTGGCAGAGCCAGCAGTACGACAACTTCGTCAGCGTCGCCCGAACCGACGTTCAACCCGCCCGCCGCGACCAGGAATACCTGCAGGCGCAATCGATGCTGGTCGGCGAAGCGCCCGTCGTCTTTCTCGCCCAGACCGTGAGCTGGTATCTCGTCCAGCCATACGTCAGGGGCCTGGTCACCTCGCCGATCGAGGAGTGGCCCGGCGCGACGGCGCCGTCGGAGATCTCGATCGCACCGCACTGAGGGGCCGCTGCCCAAACAACCGTTCGGCGCATTCCCGTGCACAAAACTTGACACTTGTGACTCGCGCACAACAGAATTCGGTTTAGCCGAAGAGGCTGTGTGAGTAAGACCTGCCGCCGGCGCACTCTCGCCCCGCCGCGCGGGAAGAAGGCTGCAGGAACTGTCTGAGAGGTAAGACGCGTATGCACCTACGAGTAAGCATCCGGGCGGTGACGCTCGCGGCTACGGGGATGTTCGTGGTGAGCGCCTGCGGTGGCGGCGGCACGACCAGCCAAAACCTGGCCGCTCCGGATAAGCAGATCATCAATATGAACGACGGCACCGAGCCGAACAGCTACGACCCGACCCAGCAGACCTACACGTACGAAGCCGCGGTCGGCCGCAACGTGTTTCAGACTCTCCTTGTTTCGAACGCGCAGGGCACCGACGTGGTTCCGGCCGGCGCGGAGAGCTACTCGGTTTCCTCCGACGGCCTGACGTACACGTTCAAGCTTCGTTCAGGCGCGAAGTGGAGCGACGGCAAGGCCGTCACCGCGGCCGACTGGGTGTACGGGTACAAGCACCTGCTGAACCCCGCCCTGGCCGCCGGTTACGTCGACCCGTTCTTCGACTCGACGATCAAGGGCGCTGACGCATACTCCAGCGTCGACGTTTCCAGCGCGAGCGCGATCGACACCTTCCTCAACGGGCTTGGGCTTGCGGCTCCGGACCCGAACACGTTCGTGATCACGCTCCAGCACCCGGCGGCGTTCTTCAAGTGGGTCGTGACCCTGTGGGTCGCGCCGCCACTCCGCCAGGACATCGTCGAGCAGGCCGCAGGCGGCACGTTCGCCTCCAACGACACCACCAAGCCCGAGGCTTGGGCGCAGAAGTCCTCCACGATCATTGGCAACGGGCCCTTCATGATCTCGGAGATCGTCTCCAAGGACCACGTCACTCTCGTCCCGAACCCGAACTACTGGGGCGGGGCACCGCACTTCCAGAAGATCGTCCTGTGGTTCATCGAGGACGCGAACACCGCGTACGCCAAGTACCAGACAGGCGACCTCGACGCGATCACGGTACCTCTCGCCAACGTCGACGTCGTTCGCAACGACCCCAAGCTCAGCAAAGAGGCGAAGGTCTATCCGAAGCTCACCACCTTCTGGATGGTCACGAACACCAAGAAGGCACCCTTCGACAACGCGGACGTCCGGATGGCCTTTGCGAAGTCGATCGACCGGGACAAGCTGAACAAGCAGGTCCAGCACGACATCCAGCAGTCGATCCTGAGCTTCATCCCCAAGGGGATGGCCGGCTACGACACGTCAAACAAGGCCCAGAGCTTCGACCCGGCCGCGGCCAAGGCGCTGCTCCAGAAGGCCGGCGTCACGGCCGACCAGCTCAACAAGTTCAAGCTCCTGACCCGCAACACCACACGCAACAAGACGATCAACCAATTCATCATCGACCAGTGGAACACCAACCTCGGGCTGAACATGCAGCTCGACGTCATCGACAGCAAGACTGTGACCAGCCGCCTCCGCAAGGGCGACTTCGATCTCTACGGTCCCGACGGATGGGGCGCCGACTACCCGGACCAGCAAGACTGGTTCGACATCTACATCAGCAGCCCAACCCTGCCGTGCCCGCATGGCTTCAACTGGGGCTGCTGGAGTTCCCCCGCCTACGACGCCCTGGTGTCGAAGGCTGACACGGAGCTCGACCAGAACGCGCGCAACAAGGACTACAAGGCAGCGCAAGACATGCTGATCAACCAGGCCGCTGTTGCGTTCATCTTCCAGGACTACGAGTACAACCTCATCAAGCCGTACATCGGTGGGCTTACCATCACAGCTAGTGACGACCAGAGCCTCCCGGGCGACTTGTTCTGGCACGACGCGTACGTCACGCAGCACTAACGGAGTGACTTGGCAGTAATCGCAGGGCGCCCCAAGCGGGGCGCCCTGCTCCCCAAGCGCGTGACGGCTGTCACGGACAGCCGGCTGGGGAGCCTCGGGGTCTTCGTCATCAGGCGAATTCTGTGGATGATCCCTGTCGTTTTCTTCGTCATCGTCATCACGTTCATCCTCATGCACAACGCCGCCGGCAGCCCGTGGGACAAAGCGGGCGGCCGCCAGCTGTCACAGGTCGTGGTCGACAACCTGAACAAGAAGTACGGGCTCGACAAGCCGGTCTTCGAGCAGTTCCTCCTTTATCTGTGGAACGTGCTCCATTTCGATTTTGGGCTCTCCTACCAGTACCAGGGGAAGAGTGTTGTGACGCTGATCGGCGAGGGCTGGCCGTATACGGCGACGATCGGGACGCTTGCGTTCCTGCTCATCGTTCCCGTCGGGATCGGTCTGGGCGTGCTGGCCGCGCTGCGCCAGAACACACGCGTCGACTACGCGACGATGGGCTTCGCCACCCTGGCGGCCTCATTCCCCAACTTCGTCATCGGCGCGCTGATGGTCGTCCTGTTCTCAGTGCTGACGTACAAGTGGACAGGCGGCAACTTCTTCTTGCCCGCCGGAGGGTGGGGCATCGACGACCACCTGATCATGCCTGTCATAACGCTTTCTCTTCTGCCGATCGCCTACACCGCGCGGCTCACCAGGGCAAGCACGCTGGAGACGATCCGCCAGGACTACATAAGAACCGCGTGGGCCAAGGGCTTGCCAGAGCGCCTGGTCGTGATCCGCCACGTGCTGAAGAACTCGTTGATCCCGGTGGTCACGACCCTGGGCCCGACGTTCGCGTTCCTGGTCACGGGTTCGGTCATCGTGGAGACAGTCTTCAGCATCCCCGGGATCGGGCGCGCCTTCGTCGTCGCCGTCACCTCGCGCGACTACCCGATGATCCTTGGCACGACCGTGCTGTTCTCGATCGTGATCGCGACCGCCAACCTGATCGTCGACGTCCTTTATGTCTTCATCGATCCGCGAGTGAGGCTCACGTAGATGGCCCTCCCGGTCGCGGCGGTCGAAGCGGCGGCCATCGATTGGGAGATACCCGAGCAACAGGTCGGCCTCTGGCAGGACGCCTGGGTTCGGTTCCGCCGGAACCGCCTCGCGGTCCTCGGCGCGGGGCTGGTCCTGTTCCTGGTCCTGGTCGCGCTGCTCTCGCCGCTCCTCGTCCACTTCGGGCTTCTGGCGGACCCCATCAAGCAGCACGTCGAGAGCATCGAAACCGGGCCGGGCGTCAACGGCCATGCCTTCGGAACCGACATCCTCGGCCGCGACACACTGGCCCGGCTCATGATCGGCAGCGAGGTCTCGCTGACGGTCGGCCTGCTGGTGCAGGGCATCATCTTTCCCATCGGGCTCGCGATCGGGCTCGCCGCCGGCTACTTCGGCGGCCGCGTCGACAACCTGCTGATGCGGTTCACCGACATCTGGTACGCCTTCCCCGACCTGCTCTTCGTTCTGGTTGTGGTCTCGGTCTGGCGCCTCACCGGCCCCTGGTACGTCCAGTTGATCCCGATCTTCGGAGCGATCGCCCTGGTCAACTGGGTCGGGCTCGCCCGGCTGGTCCGCGGACAGGTCCTCTCGATCAAGGAGAAGGAGTTCGTCGAGGCGGCGAGGTCGTCCGGCACGCCTCCTCTGAAGCTGATCCTCAAGCACCTGCTGCCGAACTCGCTGGGACCGATCATCGTCACCCTGACCTTTGGGATCCCCAACGCGATCTTCCTCGAGGCGGTGCTCAGCTTCCTCGGCGTGGGCATCCAGCCGCCCCAGCCCACCTGGGGGCAGATGGTGCTCGACGGCTACGAGGCGATCTACGCGAACCCGAGCGGCGTCGTGTTCCCCGCCCTGGCCATCGGCTTCACGCTGCTGGCCTTCTCCTTCATCGGGGACGGCCTGCGTGACGCCCTCGATCCGCGCATGCGGCGCTAGCTTCAGCAGGGCTCAGCAGCAGATTGGGAACAACACTCCTGCAGGTTGAGGACCTACACACACAGTTCTTCACGTCGCGTGGAGTGGTCCGTGCGGTTGACGGCGTAACTTTCCACGTCGACGCCGGCGAGACGCTTGGCGTCGTCGGCGAGTCGGGATGCGGCAAGACGATGACCGCCCTTTCGATCCTTCGGCTGCTGCCCGACCCGGGCAAGATCACCTCCGGCCGGATCCTGTTCCGGGGCAAAGACGTCACCAAGATGACGGACGAAGAGATCCGCGAGTTCCGCGGCAACGACGTGGCGATGATCTTCCAGGACCCCATGACCTCCCTGAACCCCGTCACGAGGGTGGGGAACCAGATCGAAGAGGCGATGACTGCCCACGAGCGCTTCACGGAGACGCTCGCCCGGGGACGTGTCGTCGAGCTCCTGAAAAGGGTGCGTGTGCCGGCGGCCGAATCGCGGGTCAAGGACTACCCGCACCAGTTCTCCGGAGGCATGCGGCAGCGGGCGATGATCGCGATGGGTCTTTCCAACGAGCCTGACCTGCTCATCGCGGACGAGCCGACGACCGCCCTCGACGTCACCGTCCAGGCCCAGATCATCCAGCTGATGAAGCAGCTGAACCGCGAGCTGAACACCGCGATGATGCTCATCACGCACAACATGGCGCTGGTCGCCAGCCTTTGCCAGCGGATCATCGTGATGTACGCGGGCAGGATCGTCGAAGAGGGCCCGGTCGAGCAGATCTTCAAGAGCCCTCAGCACCCATACACCTGGTCGCTGCTGCGCTCGGTTCCCCGCGTCGACGAGGCGCGCAAGGACCGGCTCGTGTCGATCAAAGGTTTGCCACCAGACCTCTCACACCCACCGCCTGGCTGCAAGTTCCACCCGCGATGCCCATTCGTGATCGACAAATGCAAGGTCGATCCGGAGCCGCAGCTTGGCGAGGTCGCGACCAACCAGGTGGCGCGCTGCTGGGTGCTGATGCGCAACGTCAAGCAGGAAGATGTCGAGGTCGCAAAGGAGAGCGCGCTCTCCAAGGAGGCGGCCGAAAAGCTCAAGGCCGCGACCGGCGAGCTAGGAGCGACGATTGGCGGCTGAGCCGGCGTCGATGACGGCGGTCCGGCAGGACCCCGTCCTGCTCCGGATCAACGGTGCCTACAAGCACTTTCCGGTCGGCGGCTTCTCGGGCCTTTCCGTGCACGCGGTGGACGGAGTCGACCTCGAGATCAGGCGCGGCGAGACGCTGGGCCTGGTCGGGGAGTCGGGCTGTGGCAAGTCGACCCTCGCCAGGCTCGTCACGGGGCTGCTGCCGGCTACGGCCGGTTCGATCCTGCTCGACGGGCAGGACATCACCAGGCTGCGCGGCGGTGCGCTGCGCCGGGTACGCCGGAAGATGCAGATGATCTTCCAGGACCCGTATGCGTCGCTCGACCCGCGGATGACGGTCGGGGACATCCTCCAGGAACCGCTGGACAACTACGCGGTCGGAACTTTCAAGGAGCGAAGGCGCCGCGTCCAGGAGCTGCTCCGGCTGGTGGGTTTGAACCCAAACTTCACCAACCGCTACCCCCACGAGTTCTCAGGCGGCCAGCGGCAGCGCATCGGCATCGCTCGGGCGCTGGCGGTGAACCCATCCTTCATCGTGTGCGACGAGCCGGTCTCCGCGCTGGACGTGTCGATCCAGGCCCAGATCATCAACCTGCTGCAGGACCTCCAGCACGAGTTCCAGCTGACCTATCTGTTCATCGCCCACGACCTCGCGGTGGTGCGGCACCTCTCGGACCGCATCGCGGTCATGTACCTGGGCAAGGTCGTCGAGACCGCGGACCGGAAGGACATCTACGACCGGCCGCAGCACCCGTACACGAAGGCGCTCCTTTCCTCGATCCCGGTGCCGGACCCGATCGCGGAGATGAGCCGGGCGCCGATCACGCTGAAGGGCGAGATCCCGTCCCCGGTCAACCCGCCTTCGGGGTGTCGCTTCCACCCGCGGTGTCCGATCGCGCGGGTGCCGGGGGTTTGCTCCGAGGTCGAGCCGCCCCTCGAGGCGCACGGCGCACGGGACCAGGTCGCTGCGTGCCATTTCGCGGGGCAGTTCTAGGGGCCCTCCCTTCTTCTTGCCGTCCCTCCCCCGCCGGCCGAACCTGGGTTGAGCTTGGCGGTTTTG
>Ga0070695_100001972_pt1 | contig 11667 bp, 8 predicted proteins | sample KBSK1252metaG_FD_65471 | JGI IMG/M metagenome (GOLD analysis project Ga0070695, IMG submission 65471) | Corn, switchgrass and miscanthus rhizosphere microbial communities from Kellogg Biological Station, Michigan, USA - KBS K1-25-2 metaG | ecosystem: Host-associated > Plants > Roots >...
CGGCGCCGCGCTGGTCGGCACCTTCCTCGGCATTCTCGTCTCCTACGGTTTCGTCGGCCCGATCGCCGCAGCCATGGAGCACCTGGCGCACGAGGAGGGCAAGGCGTTCGAGGTGGTGAAGATGGCGCTGGTGGCGAGCGTGCGCGAATACGCGCCTTCGGTTGCGGTGGAGTTCGCCCGCAAGCTGTTGTTCAGCGAGGTGCGCCCGAGCTTCAATGACCTCGAGGCGCGCCTGAAGAACAAGGACAGGCCCGCGGCCGCCGCCGGCGCCGCCGCGCCGGGCGCGACGGCGAGCGCGGCCGCCCGGTAGCGACGGCCGTGGCGCGCAAGGGCGACGGGCGCCCCATCGTCATCGTCAAGCGCTACAAGCGCGCTGGCGGTGGGCATCATGGCGGTGCCTGGAAAGTCGCCTACGCTGACTTCGTCACCGCCATGATGGCGTTCTTCCTGGTGATGTGGCTGGTGACGGCGGTGTCGCGCGACCAGCGCGCGGCGATCTTCGACTACTTCAAGAACCCGAGCATGGAGCAGGGCAAGAGCGTCAAGCCCGCGCCTGGCATGGCCGGTCCGGGCGGCGCCAGCACCAGCCCGATCAACCTGCACGGCGGACTCGACGCGCCGCGCGTGGCTTCGGTCGTCCAGCCCGGCATCGGAGCACCCGTGACGCCGCCCAAGCCGCCGAGCGATGCACCCCAGCACGGCGAGGGCGAGGATCTGGCCGCGGCCCGCGAGGCGGTCAACGCCGCCGAACGCCAGCAGCTCGAGTCGCTCATGGAGGATCTCAAGAAGGCCATCGACAAGAGTCAGGCGCTGCAACCATTCAAGGATCAGCTGCTGCTCGACATCACTCCCGAGGGGCTGCGCATCCAGATCGTCGACCAGCAGAACCGGCCGATGTTCGACAGCGGCAGCGCGCACCTCAAGCCCTACACCCAGGACATCCTCACCGAGCTGGCGCGCTACCTCAACACCGTGCCCAATCGCCTGAGTCTCACCGGGCACACCGACGCTGCGCCCTATGCCGGCGGCAGCGGCCGCACCAACTGGGACCTGTCGAGTGACCGCGCCAATGCCGCGCGGCGCGCGCTGGAGGCGGCCGGCCTGTCGACCGACAAGACCGCGCGCGTCGTCGGTCTGTCTTCGTCGGTGCTGTTCGACAAGGGGGATCCGCGCGATCCGATTAACCGCCGCATCAGCATCATCGTGATGACGCGTCAGGCCGAGGCCGACGCGCTCAAGACCGACACGCCCGCGACCCTCGGGGCGGCGGTCGAGGCCGGCGCGGCGCACTAGGCGCGCCCGCCGCCCGGGCTCAGCTAGTCGGGCAGGTGACTTCCTTGGGCGCGCTCTCCTTCGGCTTCACCAGCTTCCAGTCCGCCGGAACTTCGAACTCCGAAGCCGCGACCGCTCCGGGCGTGATGGCGGTAGTCTCGGTGGAGAACTCGGCCGCCTGGATCATGCCGGGCGGGGTGCTGGTATCTGGCGCCGGTGCCGGCGTCGCGGCCGCGGCGTCGGCCTTCTTTTTCGCAAACAGGCCGCTCACCAGCTTGCTGCCAAAGGTGCTGGCCGCGGAGCCGAGCACCGAGCCGGCTACGCTGTTGCCGGCCGCCTGGCTGGCCGCCGCACCCGCGGCGCTGCCCGCGGCCCCCGCGGCGGAGCCCGCCGCCGCCTCACCGGCTGCCTGGCTGGCGTCGGCGACGGTGTTGCCGCTGCCGGTGCCGCTCTGCTGCGCCTGCTTGGCGGCCCCGCACTGCGGGCCACCGAAGGAGATGCGCACGGCGGTCTTGAGCGGGTAGCCCTTGAAGTCCTCGCTCTTCAGCCCGAGCTGCTTCAGGCTCTCGGCGTAGGGCGCGAGGAACTGGCGCAGCTGCTTGGCCACCAGGGCGTTGGCGTCATCCAGCCCGAGCTTCTGCAGGTAGGCCTTCTGGAACGCACGCCGCTCGTCGAGCCCGGCGATCTGGTCCTGGCTGAGCCACGCATCGAGCGTGATCACGAAATCGCACACGTCGCCCGTTTCGCTGTTCTTGCAGCTCTGGGTCAACGCCAGCTGCGACAGCCGCGCGTCATGGCCGGCAAAGCTCGCGTGCTTATCGGTCTGGCGCGAGTCGATCTTGGGCGGGGACATCTGGCACTTCGAGGTGTCCGGAGCGGGCGTCTTGTTCTGCGCCGCCGGGCACTGCTTGAGCTTGTCCAGTGTCGCCTGCACCTGCTGCGCGGCGGCCTGGCGCTGCGCGGCGGTTGGGAACGGCGACTCCCGGTATTCCTTTTTCTTGGGGTCGAGCGTCCAGGTCAGGTCGCGGTCGAGGCGCACGATCTCGCCACTCTGCGTGTTGCCGCACACCAGCGACAGGAACCCCTCGCAGTGGAAGGTGTTTTCGCGGCGCTCCTTGTCCGCGGTGACGTACTCGGTGTCGGTGCCGTGCGCCTTGACGATGCTTAGATTGAAGGTGCTCTGTTGCTGGACCGTGACATCGGCGCGGGCCGCCGGCCATGCGCTACAAGCGGCAAAGACGACGCACGTGGTGAGCGCACGACGCACGTGTCTGTGAACGGAATGCATGTGGTTCTCCCATGGCCGCGCCACCCATCGACGGGGCGCGCGTCGTTTGCCCGCAGTCTACGCGGACCCTGCACCGCGGACCAAGCCCGCAGCAGCGGCTGTGCCCGCCGTCTCCTGAGATAAAGAACCGCAAAAGCCGCCCCGACCCGCCACCGCTGGCGTGCGCCAGGCCCGTCGGGTCGGTCGTTCCCGGGCGGTGCATGCTTGCCGCGCACGCGCACCTTGGCGCAACATCCCGCGCGCCTGCGCTGCGTCCGCGCCAGGTGCTGCTTAAGGGGATGCGCCATGTGCGACAACGACTCGCTCGATGACATGATGCGGTACCAGCTGCGCGCCGGCGAGCTGTCGCGGCGGCAGTTTGGTGCACTCACCCTCGGCGCGGGTCTGGTCTCAATGCTGCCGGTAACGGCCGGGGCGGTCGAGGTCGCAGAGGCGGACGTCGACATCAAGACTCCCGACGGGAGCGCCGATGCTTACTTCGTGCATCCGGCGCGCGGCAAGGCCCCGGCGATCCTCATGTGGCCGGACATCTTCGGGCTGCGGCCCGCCTTCCGGCAGATGGGCAGGCGGCTGGCCGAGTCGGGCTACGCGGTGCTGGTGGTCAATCAGTTCTATCGCAGCAAGCACGCGCCGACCGCGCCCGAGCACGCCGACTTCGACGACCCGGCGACCCGCAACGCCCTCATGGACCTCACCCACACGCTCAGCCCGGAAACGCAGATGACCGACGCCAAGGCGTTCGTGACCTGGCTCGACGCGCAGCCGGCGGTCGACCGCAAGCGCAAGATGGGCACCATGGGCTATTGCATGACCGGCCCCTACACCATGCGCACGGCCGCGGAGTTCCCCGACCGCATCGGTGCCGGCGCCTCGTTTCATGGCGGTGGTCTGGTCACCGACAAGCCCGACAGCCCGCATCTTCTGATCCCGAAGATCAAGGCGCACTACCTGTTCGCGATCGCGGCGAACGACGATGAGCGCCAGCCGGAGGCCAAGACGGTGCTGCGCGAGGCATTCGCCAAGACGCACGTGCCGGCGGAGATCGAGGTCTACGCCGGCACGCTGCACGGCTGGTGCCCGACCGACTCCAAGGTCTACAACCAGGAGCAGGCCGAGAAGGCCTGGAGCCGCGCCCTGGCGCTGTTCAAGTCGACGCTGGGCTGAAGCCTACAGCCCGAGCTCACTCAGTCCCGGGTGGTCCTGCGGGCGCGGCCCGGGAGCCGGCCAGCGGTAGCTGCGGTCGGCCTCGCTGATCGGCAGGTCGTTGATCGAGGCATGGCGCCGGCGCATGAGGCCGCTGGCGTCGAATTCCCAGTTCTCGTTGCCGTAGGAGCGGAACCATTGGTTCGAGTCGTCGTGCCACTCGTAGGCGAAGCGCACGGCGATGCGATGCTCGCCGAACGCCCAGAGCTCCTTGATGAGGCGGTAGTCGAGCTCGCGGCTCCATTTGCGGCGCAGGAACTCGACGATGGCGGGGCGACCGCCGAAGAACTCCGCACGGTTGCGCCACTGCGAGTCCTCGCTGTAAGCGAGCGAGACGCGCTGCGGGTCGCGCGTGTTCCAGGCATCCTCCGCCATGCGCACTTTGGCTACCGCGCTGGCGTGGCTGAAGGGTGGCTTGTTGGGGGCCGGAGCGGATGCAGCCGCTGTGTCGCTCATGGATTCTCCTCGCCGGCGCTGCCGGTCAGCCGCACGCTGCTTACCACGGCCGCAGTCAGCGCCAGCGCTGCGGCCAGGTACAGCGCCAAGTGTGAGCCCTCGGTGCCGTAGGCGCGAAACAGGATCGCGACGCCGGCCGCCCCCAGGGTCTGCCCGAGCAGCCGGGCCGCGCTCAGCATGCCGCCGGCGGCGCCACTGCGCGAGCGCGGCGCGGCGGCCATTATGGTGCGGTTGTTGGGAGCCTGGAAGAAACCGAAGCCCAGGCCGCACAGGGCCATGCGCCACACGAAGCCGGTGATGCTGCCGTCGTCGGGGAACGCCGCGAGCAGGGCGAGGCCGGCGGCGAGGGCCAGGAGCCCCAGCCCGCCGAGCAATCCCGCCGCGTGCCGATCCGCCAGGCGCCCCGCGAGCGGCGCCGCCAGGGCCAGCGCCAGCGGCCAGGGAGTCATGAACAGTCCGGTGGCCACGGCGCTGTGTCCGAGGCGCTGAATCTCGAATGGCAGCGCCACCAGCGCGGCCATCTGTGCCATGAACGAGCACACCGAGGTCACGATCGACAGCGAGAACAGGCGGCCGCGCAGCAGGTCGAATGGCACGATCGGTCCGGGCCGCGGCAGCTCGTGTCTGACCAGCAGCGCCCCGAGCAGGGCGCCAGCGGCGATCTGCAGCAGCGCCAGCGGCGCGGCGCTGTGATGGGCGAGGGACTGCAGGCCGCTCAGCAGCAGACCGAAGGCTCCGGCACACAGCACCGCGGCGGCGAGATTGAACCGGCGCTGCGAGCGCTCGTTGTCGGGCAGCGCGTAGAGCGCGATGGCGATGGTGAGGATGCCGAGCGGCACGTTGATACCGAACAGCCAGCGCCAGTGCGCGACCGCCAGCACGGCCGAGGCGATGGTCGGACCGAGCGCAGCGGAGGTGGCGACCACGAAGGCGTTGATGCCCACGGCGCGCCCGAGGTAGCGGTGCGGGTAGGTGAAACGCACGAGCGCGCCGCTGACGCTCATGATGCCCGCCGCACCCAGCCCCTGCACGATACGCGCGATGCTGAGTGTCAGCAGGTCGGGGGCGAAGGCGCAGCCGAGCGAGGCGAGCGTAAACACCGCAAGACCCGTCTGTGCCACGCGCCGGTAGCCCACGATCTCCCCGAGCGAGGCGAGCGGCAGCAGCAACATGAGGATGGCGAGCTGGTAGGCGTTGATCACCCAGATGGAGGCCGCGGCGCTCGCGTGCAGCTCGCGCGCGATGGTCGGCAGCGCGACGTTGACGATGGTGCTGTCGAGCACCGACATGGTGATGGCGAGCGCGATTGCGGCGATCGCCCAGTAGCGGCGCGGCACGGGCAGGCCGTCGTGGCTTGCGGGGCTGGCGCTCGGTGGGGGCATCGGCGCGCCATCATATAGAGGAGTGACGCCGGTTGTCATAACGCGGCGCGGTCGCGCAGCGGCGCCGCGCTGTGAGCTGCGTCACGCTCTGCGGCCGCCGCAGCCGCCGTCCGCACCGCTAGAATCATGCCGCATACGGCCGCGCCACGCGCACCACGACAACGACAAGAATCATGGAAGAGAACGGGCGCGACCCCCTGGCCGCGGCAACAGCATCCGAACCGGAACGTCGGCGCACCGAGCGCCGCCGGCACGTGCTGCGCGCGCTCTTGCACGGCAGCTTCCGGCCGCGGCGGCGGGGTCCGCGCCGTGCCGACGAGCACCAGGTGAGCGCGGTCGATTGGCACCATCCGCAGTGGCTGGCGATCGCCATGCTGATCGTGGTGTTCTCCGCCGCCGATGCGCTGCTGACCCTCATGCTGATGGAGCGCGGGGCGTACGAGGTCAATCCTTTCATGGCACCGCTGGTGGGCGGCTCGGCGCTGTCGTTCGCGTTGGTGAAGGTCGGGCTGACCGCCGGTGGCGTGGTGCTGCTCACGCAGATTGCGCGCATCCGCGCCTTCGGCCGCATCCCGGTCGGCGTGTTCCTCTACAGCGTGCTGGCGCTGTACGGGGCGCTGATCGCCTACGAATTCAGCCTGCTGAACGCCCCGTAGGCGCCGCCGTCGGCCCTGCGCCCCGTCCGGGGCGGTTTTCCGTTAAACTAAGCCCCTGCGCTGCGCTTTCCCATGCTGGAACCAACTGCCCTCTACGGCGGTAACGCCGAATTCCTCGACGCGCTCTACGAGCAGTACCTGCGCGATCCTCAAAGCGTAGCCGCGCACTGGCGCGACTATTTCGCGCAACTCGGTCCGCCCGCCGCCGAGCGTGCCCACGCACCGGTGCGCAGCCAGCTGGCGCAGCGTGCCGCCGCGGGCCCCGGCGGCGCCGGTACCACTCACGGCGCCGACGTACGCCAGGCGGCGGTGTCGCGCCTGATCCAGGTGTGGATCAACCGCGGGCACCTGCTGGCGAGCATCGACCCGCTCGGCCTCATGACGCGCCCGCGCCCCCGGGTGCTGGACCTCGAGTACTTCGGCCTGTCGCCGGCCGACCTCGACAGCGAATTCATCACCGGCAGCCGCACGCCCGCGGTCCCCAAGCGCATGAAGCTGCGCGACATCCTGGCGCAGCTGCAGTACATCTATGCCGGCAGCGTGGGCGCGGAGTTCGCGCACATGTCCGACTCCGAGGAGCGGCTGTGGCTGCAGGAGGAGTTCCAGGAGGGCCGCCTCACGCACCGCTTCAGCGCCGAGGAGCAGCGCAACATCCTGTGGCAGCTGACCGCCGCGGAGGGCCTGGAGCGCTACCTGCACACCAAGTACGTCGGCCAGAAGCGCTTCTCGCTCGAGGGCGGCGATGCCTTCATCGCGCTGCTCGACGATCTCATCCAGCGCGCCGGCGCCGACGGCGTCGAGGAGCTGGTCATCGGCATGGCGCACCGCGGCCGGCTCAACGTGCTGGTGAACATTCTCGGCAAGTCCCCGGCGGCGCTGTTCTCCGAGTTCGAGGGCGTCTACGACCCGCTGGGTCTCAAGGGCTCCGGCGACGTCAAGTATCACAAGGGCTTCTCCGCCGACCTGCGTACCCCGAGCGGCAATGTGCACACGGTGCTGGCGTTCAACCCCTCGCACCTGGAGGTCGTGAATCCGGTGGTCGAGGGTTCGGTGCGCGCGCGCCAGGAGCGCCGCGACGATGCGCAGGGCGCGCGTGTGCTGCCGGTGCTGGTGCACGGCGATGCGGCCTTCGCCGGCCAGGGGGTCGTCATGGAGACGCTGCAGCTGTCGCAGGCGCGCGGCTTCTTCACCGGCGGCACGATCAACATCATCATCAACAACCAGGTCGGCTTCACCACCTCGGACGTGCGCGATGCGCGCTCCACCCTGTACAGCAGCGATGTCGCCAAGATGCTGGAAGTGCCGATCTTCCACGTCAACGCCGACGATGCCGAGGCGGTGGTGTTCGTGACGCGGCTGGCGCTCAAGTACCGCATGCGCTTCCGCAAGGACGTGGTCATCGACCTGGTGTGCTACCGGCGCCACGGCCACAACGAGGCCGACGAGCCGGCGGCGACCCAGCCGGGCATGTACCAGGTCATCCGCCAGCACCCGACTGCCCGGCGCCTGTACGCCGATCAGCTCATCGCCGCCGGCGCGCTGGGCGAGGCGGACACCGAAGCGATGTTCGAGCAATACCGTACCGGGCTCGATGAGGGGCGGCCGCAGGCGCGCGCCTCGCTCGGCATGATCGGCAACAAGTACACGGTGGACTGGAGCGCCTACACGCAGGTGGACTGGACCGAGCGCGTGTCTACCGGCATCGAGCTGACGCGGCTGCGCGCGCTCGGCGAGCGCATCACGCAGGTTCCCGAGGGCTTCACGCTGCACCCGCGCGTGGCGCAGGTGATCGCCAACCGCAGAAAGATGATTGCCGGCGAGCTGCCGCTCGACTGGGGCTGCGCCGAGACGCTGGCCTATGCCGGCCTGATCGCCGACGGCTTCGGCGTGCGCATCACCGGCCAGGACAGCGGCCGCGGCACCTTCTTCCACCGCCACGCGGTGTGGCACGACCAGAACAGCGACGCCACCTGGATTCCGTTGCAGCACATCGCAGCGCCGCAGCCGCGCACGCAGGTGATCGACTCGGTGCTCTCGGAAGAGGCCGTGATGGGCTTCGAGTACGGCTACTCGACCACCGACCCCGGCGCGCTGGTGGTATGGGAGGCGCAGTACGGTGACTTCGCCAACGGCGCGCAGGTGATCATCGACCAGTTCATCAGCTCCGGTGAGGCCAAGTGGGAGCGCTTCTGCGGCCTGGTGCTGCTGCTGCCGCACGGTTACGAGGGGGCGGGCCCGGAGCATTCCTCGGCGCGCCTGGAGCGATTCCTGCAGCTGTGCGCCGAGAACAACATGCAGGTGTGCGTACCTTCGACGCCGGCGCAGATGTTCCACATGCTGCGACGGCAGATGCGCCAGTCGTTCCGCAAGCCGCTCATCGTCATGTCCCCCAAGAGCCTGCTGCGCCACGAGCTGTCGGTGTCGGCACTCGAGGACCTGACGCGCGGCTACTTCGCGCGCGTCATCGGCGAGGTAGACGAGCTCACCGCTGCCGACGTGCGGCGCGTGGTGTTCTGCAGCGGCAAGGTGTACTTCGATCTGCTCAAGGCGCGCCGCAAGGAGGGTCTGCAGGACGTCGCGCTGATCCGCCTCGAGCAGCTGTACCCGTTCCCGACCGAGGAGTACCAGACGATTCTCAACCGCTATCCCAATGCACGCGAGGTCGTCTGGTGCCAGGAAGAGCCACAGAACCAGGGCGCCTGGTACCAGATCCGCCATCGCCTGCAGGAGCTGGCGCTCGGGCGCAGGCCCGTGCTGTACGCCGGCCGCGCCCCGGCGGCGGCGCCGGCCACCGGCATCGGCAAGATTCACGAGATCGAGCAGCAGGGGCTGGTGTCGGCGGCACTGCACTCGACCGCGACCGAGGAATCCGGACGCGACACCACGCGCCTGAAATCCCTGCCGGCGCAGTCGGCCGCGCCCCCGGCGCAGCCCGCGCCGCCTGCGACCCCATTGAGAAAGCGCTCATGAGCACCGAAATCCGAGTTCCGCAGCTGCCCGAGTCGGTCGCGGACGCGACCCTGGTCGCCTGGCACAAGCAGCCGGGCGATGCCATCCGCCGCGACGAGAATCTCGCCGATCTCGAGACCGACAAGGTCGTGCTCGAGGTGCCCGCGCCCGCCAACGGCGTCGTGCGCGAGATCCGCGTGCAGAGCGGCGCGGTCGTCACCAGTGGCCAGGTGCTCGCCGTCATCGAGGAGGGCGCCGCGGCGGCCACTAAGCCGGCAGCCGCACCGGCGCCCACCGCGCCGGCAGCCACCAGGGCAGCCCCGGGCAAGGCACCACCGTCCAAGACCGCGAGCGCCGGCGCCGATGGCGGCCGGGACGCGGCCAAGCTCAGTCCGTCGGTACGGCGCCTGGTCGAGGAGAATCGCCTCGATCCGGCATCGATCGCCGGCTCGGGACGCGAGGGGCGCCTCACCAAGTCAGACGTGGTCGACTATCTCGGCAAGCGGCCGGCGGAAAACGCGGCACCCGCGGCACCCGCGGCGCCTGCGGCCCGCCCGGCTACCCCCGCCGGCACGCGCGCCGAGCAGCGCGTGCCGATGACGCGGCTGCGGGCGCGCATCGCGCAGCGCCTGATCGAGGCGCAGTCGACCCAGGCGCTGCTCACGACCTTCAACGAGGTGGATCTCACCGCCACCCAGGAGCTGCGCGGGCGCTACAAGGAGCGCTTCGAGAAGGAGCACGGCGTGAAGCTCGGCTTCATGTCCTTCTTCGTGAAGGCCGCGATCGAGGCGCTGAAGAAGTTCCCGGTGCTGAATGCCTCGGTGGACGGCAACGACATCATCTACCACGAGTACTACGACATCGGCGTGGCGGTGTCGACCGAGCGCGGCCTGGTCGTGCCGGTGGTGCGCGACGCCGACGGCAAGAGCTTTGCCGCCATCGAGAAGGAGATAGCCGAGTACGCGCGCAAGGCCCGCGAGGGCTCGATCGCGCTCGAGGACCTGACCGGCGGCACCTTCACCATCACCAACGGCGGCGTGTTCGGCTCGCTCATGTCCACGCCGATCGTCAACGCCCCGCAGAGCGCCATCCTCGGCATGCACAAGGTCCAGGAGCGGCCCATGGTGGTCAGCGGCCAGATCGCCGTGCGCCCGATGATGTACCTGGCGGTCACCTACGATCACCGCATCATCGACGGCCGTGAGGCGGTGCAGTTCCTGGTCGCGATCAAGGACGCGCTCGAGGACCCGGGGCGCATGCTGCTCGGGATCTGAAACCTGCTGCGGCGCCCTCAGAAGAGCTGACGAAACAGCCAGTAGAGTCCCCCCGACAGCATGATCGCCGCCGGCAGGGTCAGCACCCAGGCCACGGCCAGATTGCGCAGCGTGTTCAGCTGCAGCCCGGAGCGGTTGGCGGCCATCGCACCGGCGACGCCGGACGACAGTACGTGCGTGGTCGAGACCGGCAGCCCGAACATGTCGGCGGCGGCGATGGTGCTCATCGCCACCAGCTCCGCCGCGGCTCCCTGCGCGTAGGTGAGGTGCGTCCTGCCGATCTTTTCACCGATGGTGACGACGATGCGCTTCCAGCCCACCATGGTGCCGAGCCCGAGGGCGATGGCTACCGCCACCTTGACCCACAGCGGGATGAACTTGGTGGCGCCATCGATCTGCTTCTTGAAGGCGGTGAGATTGCCCTGGGTCTCGGCGTCGAAGGCCTGGGCGTGCGGGTCCTTGGCGAACAGCCGCACCGCCTCCGAAGTCAGGTACATGTCGTTGCGGACGTTGGTGACCGCGTTGGCGGGCAGGCGGGCGAAGCTGCCACGGCTGCGCACCTGGTCGGCGATGTCGCCGGTGATCGCGGCGAGCGCCGGCACCACCTCATCGTTCCAGCCGTGGGTGCGCACGTAGGTGGAGAGCATGGCGCGCGGATCGGCCGGCGCCGGCGCGGTGGCGTACTTCTCGAGTGAGCGCTGCGTGGTCGTGGCCATGGCCACGAACGGCGTCATCTGCGCGACCGGCATGGCACGGTTGAGCGCGTAGGCCGTGGGCACGGTGCCGATGAGGATCAGCATGATGAGGCCCATGCCCTTCTGGCCATCGTTGGAGCCGTGGGCGAAGGACACCCCGCCGCAGGTGAGGATCAGCAGGCCCCGGATCCACCACGGCGGGGAGCTGCTGCCGCGCGGCTCCTGGTAGAGGTCCTGGTTCTTGACCAGCCCCTTGAGCACCAGCAGCAGCAGCGCGGCGCAGATGAAGCCGACCAGCGGTGACAGCAACAGCGAGTAGCCGATCTTGGTGGCCTGGCCCCAGTCGACGCCGCTCGTGCCATCGCGCCCGTGCATTAGCGCGTTGGCGACCCCCACGCCGATGATCGAGCCGATGAGGGTATGGGAAGAGGAGGCCGGCAGGCCCAGCCACCAGGTGCCGAGATTCCAGATGATGGCGGCGATCAGCAGCGC
>Ga0070695_100001973_pt1 | contig 11667 bp, 6 predicted proteins | sample KBSK1252metaG_FD_65471 | JGI IMG/M metagenome (GOLD analysis project Ga0070695, IMG submission 65471) | Corn, switchgrass and miscanthus rhizosphere microbial communities from Kellogg Biological Station, Michigan, USA - KBS K1-25-2 metaG | ecosystem: Host-associated > Plants > Roots >...
TAACGGGCGGTGGCTCCTATTTCAGAAGCAGACGGAAATTCTGGTGCGTCATAGTAGGAGCCCGACGCGCCCTATTGGCCCACGGGAGCAGCGCACACTTCGCAATCGGTTGAGGGAGGTATCGGATCCGATCGGTTCAACTGTGGCTGGAAACTGTTTGGTCTCGGCTTCCAGTACACTCGCCCGGGTCGGGATGGCTTCGCCCGCTGCCATTAGCGAGACACGGCGGACAATCCTTTCAACCAAAGCATGAGCGGCACGTCCCCTCGCTCGCGGCACCTCAGAACCCCCGTGTAGGATTCCGATAGCGTTCCGGTAAAACTGCACTGCTCGTTGGTAAACGTCAGTGTCGCATCCAGTCGTGACAGAGAGACCAGCAGCCAGATCTCACCGCTCTTCTCCTCGGGGCCGGCCTGCGTGCAGATGCCGACGTGCCTCATAGTCAGCGGCCCCGAGAACGTCCTGCTGTCGCCTGGAAGCGTTCGCGCGACCTCGGCGTTCAGCTCCCATTCGCCAAGCACGCCGGCATGCCCGAACACCTCGATGGACTGGGCGCTGGCGGGCCCGGCGAGCGCACCCAGGCAGACCAACACTAGCAGTGCCCTCACCATGGTCCGAAACTCCGTGGCGGCAAGGTGGTCACGGCGCCCGGAGGAACGCTCGCGCGTCCGCCACCTCGGTGCGCGAGGCATCTGCGGCGCCGGCCATTGCTACAATCTTCTGGTAGTAGTCGCGCGCCTTGCTTCTGTCGCCGGACTTCTCAGCTGCCTTAGCAGCACCCACATAAGCGCCGAGCCGATTTGGTTCCTTCTTCAGCGTTGCCGCGAACGCAGCAAGGGCCTCGTTTGCCATGCCACGCTCGAGTAGCATGACACCGTAAAGCTCGCGTGCGGGCTTAGACACACCCGGGGTCACTGGATGCTTTTCGGTCTTGTCCTCGCTGTCGGCGGCGGCGCTCATGGCCCTTAGCGCCTCAGCAAACTTGCGCTCGGCATACATGATCCAGGCAGAGGCGACTTGTGCCTGAATATCGACCTGCTCGGCCCAATAGGCGTCCTTTGCGTCGCGCAGCTTGTCGCGCAACTCCTCGAGTTTGGCTACTTCCGTCTTTGCGAGGTCTGGATTGCCCGAGCGGCTGGCGCCAAGCGCGCGCGCGAAATGCGTAATCGCTTCGACGTGGGGGAGCGGTGTGGGTCGCACCTCAAGCGCTGTCGCAGCCTGCCAGTCGGCGCGTTCTATGGCGTAGCGGGCGGGTGCGGCGGCCAGCGCATAAGGGCCAGCGATGAAGGTCTCGGTGAACCCTGCCACCTTCTTCATATCCGTCATAACGGCCTCCGCGTTCCGATCTTGCCCAAGCTGCAGATAGGCATAGACCAGGTAGTCCATGGCGTGCAGCTGATCGTGCCCCTCGCTATTGATCTTCGCCACACGCGCCGCCTCCAGATTCGAGGCAATCGAGTCGCTCCAATAGCCAACCCGTGTGAAGATATGCGACGGCATGTGCTGTGCATGCGACGCCTCGGGCGCAATTTTGGCATAACGCCGTGCCGCCTCCAGGCCCTTCTCCGCGATCGGCGGATAGTCGTAGAGGTGGATCAAGTAGTGTGCCACGCCCGGATGCTGTGGCTGGCGTTTGAAGATGGGCTCCAGGATCGCCGCGCCTTTAAGCTGGTTGGCGTAGGTCTTGTCGGCTGGTGAGGCCGAGGTGTTGAGGGCGAGCGCGTAGTGGATCTGCGCCTCATCGTCGTCAGGGTAGCACTGCGCCAGGTGCTCCATGTTCTTGGCATAGGCTTGGATGCGTGTGCGATGGTCGACCTTCTGATAGTCCGCAAACATGGCTCGCAATGCCTCCAAATAATCACGCTCACGCTGGGTCTTGCTGCGGACATTGTCAGCCTTCGCCAGCGCAGCTACGCCCTCTGCCAGATTCTTTACCGGCGGTGGGACATGCGGGTTTAGGAGCAGGCTGAGCGCAATGCCCCAGTAGGCGATGCCGCAGTCAGGATCCGACTTGAGAACATCCTCGAATTCTTTTTGTGACGCGCGGTACCAAAACGAGTGCTGATACACCATGGCCTGATCGAAATGCTTTTGTGCATCCGAGTTGCAGGACGTCTCGAAGTGCACTGTACCAAGCTTGTGGCTGGCCGTTTGCGCACAGGCCGGCTGGCTGAGCACGAGTCCGGCCGCTGTCGTGACGGCGAATGCAAATGCTCTCTGGATCATAGTGATTTTCCCTGGGCGATCGTTGCCGGAATTGGGGCTTCACCTGGATTGCGGGCAGGACGGGCGCGTGCAACAATTTGGCAGCATTGGTTCGGAAAGTACCGGCCGAGTTCCGGGAAATTTCCGGGAAGTCAGTGGCGCGAAATGACATGGCCAGGATCGTGAGTTTGCCTTCGGTTCGTTTCGTTTTGACGCGCGAAGCGGGCAACTGTGGCGTGAAAAAAGCCAGGTGAAGCTCACTCCGCGCGCGGCCGCGGTGCTGTGCCATTTGGCCGAGCGGGCGCAGGAACTGGTGACCAAACAAGACCTGTTCGAGCGCGTATGGAGTGGCATGGCGGTTGGCGACGACGCCCTCACATCATGCATCCAAGAGCTGCGTGGCGCGCTTGGCGATAATGCCCGCCGCCCGCGCTATATCGAGACGCTCCACCGGCGTGGCTATCGTTTGATGGTGCAGGCGAGCCTGATCGACAGGTGCAGTGACAGTGACGCCGTGCAGCCGGTGAACGCTCCAAAACCCTGCCGATTGGTTGGGCGCGTGACCGAGCTGGACGAACTTGCCGGCGGCTTCGACCAAGCGCGCTCAGGTCGGCGTCAGCTCCTCTTCCTGACCGGCGAGCCCGGCATTGGCAAGAGCTCGCTCGCCGATGCTTTCCTGGATCAGCTGCGAGCCTCGCGCGCAGTCAAGATCGCACACGGTCAATGCCTCGATCATCACGGTGTTGGCGAGCCGTATTTGCCCTTGATTGAGGCATTCACCCGATTGGCGGGCGGTCAGGGTGGTAGAGCGGTCAAGGAGGTGCTATCGGCCCAGGCGCCGAGCTGGCTCGCACAAATGCCCTCCCTATGGACCCGGTCCGAGCGCCGAGCGTTGGAGACGCGCAGCCGCGCCACCCGCGAGCGCATGATGCGCGAGCTGACCCTCGCAGTCGAAGTGATCGCCTCGGACACACCCCTGCTGTTGAAGCTCGAGGACATTCACTGGAGCGACGTATCCACCCTCGACTGGCTCGCGCATGTAGCCCGCCGCCCCGATCCAGCTCGTCTGCTGATCCTCGCGACGCTTCGGCCCGCCGATCCTGCGGCCGCCAAAGTGGGCCTGGGTGCCCTCGTAACCGAACTATCAGTGCATGGGTGGTGCAAGGAAATCGCGCTCCCGCCGCTCGCCCTCGACGATATCGAAAACTATCTGAAAGCCCGGTTGCGAGACGAAGATCGCACGGCACAATGGCGCGAAATGGCGCCACTGCTGTTGGAGCGAACAGGCGGCAATCCGCTCTTCATGACGAGCATAGTCAACCACCTCGTGCAGCCCGAAGGGCTCAAACGCGTACCGGCGGCGATCATGTCGATCCCGCCAGATATGCGCCGCTTTATTGATCTGCAGATCGACGAACTTAACGAGCACGATCGCAACCTGCTAAGCGCTGCTAGCGTGATCCGTCGCGAATTTGCGACCCCCGCGGTCGCAGCCGCGCTGAACATCGACGACGCGGAGGTCGAGACCGCCTGCTCTCGCTTGACGCGGCAGGGTGTGTTTATCGTTAAGTCAAGGTCGGCGACTTGGCCAGATGGGACTCGTGCGGAACTTTTTTTCTTCCGACATGACCTGTACCGCGAGCTTTTGTACGAACGTCTCCCAGCGAGGCTCAGAGCGATGAGCCATCTTCGAGTTGGTCATCGGCTTGAGACTGGCTGGGCAGATAGGCTCGACGCAATCGCGGCGGAATTGGCAGAGCACTTTGAGCGCGGCAACGAACTTATACTTGCAATCCCGCACCATCAACGTGCGGCTGGCAAGGCCCTGCGCCGCAGCGCCAACGCTGAGGCGATCGGCCATCTGCAACGCGCGCTGGATGCCGTCGGGCAAATCGCGGATGAGACGGAGCGCATCAGGACCGAGGTTCACTTGCGCATTGCGCTCGGAGCAGCGTTCATTGCGACCCGAGGGTTCGGAGCACCGGAAGTCCTTGAGGCTTATTTAGCGGCGGAGGCGTTGTGCAACCGACTGGGCGATCATGCGGATATTTTTCCCGCACTTTGGGGCCAGTGGTTGTTCCACTGGGGACGAAGCGAGTTGGAGGCGGCTTGGCAGCTTTGTAAGCGGCTGTTGGTGCTGGCCCAGAGATTTGGTGATCCGGGGCTCAAGCTCCAGGCGCATCATGCCACATGGGCCACCTCCTTCGGCAGAGGGCAATTGGCGGAAGTCCAAGTACATGTTGAGGCTGGACTTGCTATTTACGACGCAGAGTCTCATCAAGCGATGGCATCCAGTTATGGGAACCACGACGCAAGCACTTGCGCCCGAAATTTCGCGGCGCTGGCGCTCGCACTTGCCGGTCGGGATGAGCGGGCTCGCGCGACGGCAGGCAGCGCGGTCGCCGTCGCAAGGAACCTAAATGATCCGTTTTCTCTTGCCTTGACACTCTTTTTTGCGTCCGCAACAGAACAGGTTTTAGGCAACTTCGCGCTCGCTGCGCAACACGCGGATGCAAGTCGACAAATCGCGATTGATCATGATCTGGTGGTGGCAAGAGCGTGGAGTACAGGTGTAGCCGGATGGTGCGCGGCTGAACTTGGGGACCACGATCGGGGTATCGCAATGCTGGTGGACGCAATCGCTGTGTTGCGGACCACGCAATCGCGTTACTTCCTTTCTTACTTTCTGGGATTATTAGCCGATGCTCATATGAAGGCTGGACACCATGAAGATGCGATGAAGGCGGTCGACGAAGGGGGCGCAATGGTCGAAGCGAGCGGAGAACGCTACTATAGCGCCGAGCTCCATCGTCTGCATGGAGAACTTTTGGCCCGCCCGCCCCGCGGCCATTTCGTCAAAGCTGAAGCGTCGTTTCGCACTGCCATCAAAGTTGCCAGCCAACAAGGAGCGTTCGCTCTGCAGCGGAAGGCAACAGAGAGTTTGCGGCAATGGTGTGGACCGCAGGGCGGGCAAGACGCGTCTTGATCGCTACCCGCTTTGGCGATAGGGCATCGAACCTTGTCCCTGCCGCAAATCAGATCCGGACGTACTCGTGGTGGAGACCACCGAGAATTGGCCTCGGAAGAATCCGACCGGCGGCACGAACTACACGTAATACGGAGCATCCTTGCCTAACGACAGATGTGTTCGCACTTCGTTGTAATAGTTCATGTAGATAGCAACGCGTGACGAAGGTGCCGTTCTCCGACGACCACGATATGATCGACGCATTCGCTTCGGATCGAGTCGATCAGCCGTTTGGCATAGGCATTTTGCCATGGCGACCGCGGCGAAGTTGGTCGATCGCGAATACCCATGGCGCGCATGCGTCGGGTGAAAGGGTCGATGGTCGCCTCCTGCGCGCCATATACTTCGTCACACTCGTCTGCCCGACGTCGATGCCGAGCTTGAGGAGTTCGCCGTGCATCCGCGGTGCGCCCCAGAGCGGGTTGGCAAGGCTCATCGCACGGATCAAGCGGGGTAATTCCAGCGGCACCGTCGGCCTGCCCCCGTGAGCTCGCGATTTCCAACGCCTATAGGCTCTGGACCCTGGCGCGCACGATGCAGCAGAGGCATTTTTGCTGTACTGCCATCCTGGTCTCGACAAACCGCATGTTTGGTCGAACAATCGCGTCGCAAATTGCCTCAGCATCCGCGGCATCGTTATTTTGGCGATTTCAAATAGCGCTTCACGTAAGCCGGAAGCATCAGGCCAACGGTATGACCAAGTGCCTGCAGGGGCTGCGACCAATAATGTGAGGTTGGCGCAGGCCTGTATGGCCACCAGACGGGGCGGCAGCTTCCTGAAGAAAGCGAGCACGTATCGTCGCCTCAGTTGTCGACGAACCCCATTTTGCCGCGAGCATCAACTCCGTGAACTTGGAAAACCGACTTTGGAGTCGCAGCTACCTTTGGGTCCACGGCGGCGTTGGGAACCGCGGCTTTGTCGAGACCAGTCCCTCTCGCAAACCTCGTCGGGCTAGCAAGTGCCGGCAACATGGCGATGCTGTCGTCTGATGTGGGACCTTTGCAAATTGATCTGGTGGGCGTTCATCGGGCTATTTTCGGTTGACGGTAGCCCTTGTGGCGGAGAACTTGGCGCTACGCCAGCAGATCAACGTCCTGCGGCGGACGACACCAAAGAGACCACGCTTCGGCAGCACATCGATCGGTTGATATTTGTCGGCCTGTTTCGGGGGTTGTCTACCGCTCGCGACGCACCGGCGATCGACCAGCCAGCCACCGTGATTCGTTGGCACCGAGCTCTTCGTCCGGCAGCAGAATGCAGTCATCAACCCGATCAGGGCACATCTTGCGGAGCTTGGCGTCGGGCACATGACCATGACTTCAGCTACTGGCACTTCGCTACTGTCCCGATTCGACCGACGTGAGCTCGAGTCTGAAAGCAGCGGAAAAAGATTCGAGGTGAATGATGGCGGCCCTATTTCCAGGGTGTGACCACACGGTGCCGCGCGGGGCCGGCGCGATCTTCGCACGCACACGGCTCAAGCTCGCGGTCTACTCGCACACATCGTCCGCCTCTCCAGTGACCAGATACCACCAGGACCGGTCGAGCGGCTCATTGCGAAAACTCGCGAAAAAGTATGACGGCCGCTGGAAATTGGAGAACACCTCACGACGTTCGAGATCACTGATACCCTACGCGTCAAGCGACGGTCTCCTCCCTCAGTTGATGGTCCGATTTGTGGCCCAACTCGCTGTTCGCTGCGGATGTGCGGTCCGTTCTCTGCCCCGAAGACAGTCGTGCACGTCCGCCACCAAGGGGCACGCAAGCGGCTAACCTTGCGATTCCGGCAGGGGATACCCTAGTAGATCACTTCGTAAAATCAATAAGTTAAAGGACATTTCTGGCGCCCCGTAGGGGAAATCCTCAATCCCTTATAAAATAAGTACTTGCTTGTTCCACCCCAGAAATCCGCCCCGCAGGATTCCAAGGGCTTAAGAGGAATGTTCCAACCCGATCGCTTGTTCGGAGTGCGGCGAAGCCGGCGGCGGTATGGGGACAACGGCCATGACTGCGGCTGCCGGCGAGACTCGTATACCGCGCGACAATCTGGATGAGAATGCCCGGGTCCTGCCGCGCTTTGCGCCCGAGACGCCTTTAGCTCTCGACGTTCATCCCCAGGATTGGTGGCGCGGTGCACGAGCTGGTCGATGGTGTTGCGGGGTAAGTAGTTGGACCAAATGTCTTTTTCTTGAAGCGTCCGCTGCTTGTTGTGTCCGATGTATGCCAGCGATCCTTTGCGCTCCTCTGCGTGGCATAGCGCCGCCACTATCGGCAGCTTCACAGAGTAATGGCGGCTGGGCCTCATCCGAGCCCAAGGTATGGGAGGTGGCGGACTTATCTCTGCAGGTCGAGCAGCAACGTCGCAGCCACGGCCTCCTCGGGGATTGCGAGCCCTCGCCCGCTCATGGCGAGGGCGAGCACCGGGTCCCAGGGGGATAATGTCGGCGTACCGCTCAGGGTTTGCGCAGAGGAGCCGGGCACATACGCCCTGTAGTCCTCGGCGCCGAAGCGCCATGGCCGGGCATTGAAGGAGCGCATGACGAAAGTGGCGATGCGTAGTCCCGGCCAGTCGAAATCGCCATGATAGGCGAGCTCAGCGCCGCACTCGACGAGGCGCGCAAGCAGCGACCGTTGGGCTGCCCCCGGCATGCCGTCCGCGCACACCAGGGGAGCGCAGCGCCGGCCCAGGCGATCGGCAGCAATGGCCGTCAGATTGGGATTCTCGCACACGTAGACGGTGCGGCCTGCCACCGCCAGGCGCGGCGGGGAGCGTAGCAGCCGGCGCAGCGTGGCGTAGGCCGGCTCGCCTGCCTCGCCGGCGAACGTCCCTCCGCCTTCTGTGGGCAGGTTGAGGAGAAGGGCCGGACGCGCGAGCTCGTTCACCAGCACGCCGGCCCGCGCCCACAGGGTGCGGTCGTCCTCCTCGAATGGATCAGCATCTGGCGCCCCGGATGGGCTCGTTTGCCTCTCGGACTCCGGTGTGCCATCCGGAATGTCAGGGGTCAGCCTTTCCTGCCGCAAGACGGCAAGAACGAGGGTGGCCACCGGCTCGCCGCTGTCGAGCGCGTGCGCGTCGCCCAGAGCCTCGGCAGCGAGCTGGGCGCGAGGCTGTCCGTGCACCGGCAGCCGCGGCAGCACGAGATCTGCGCGACTGCAGATTCGCTGAGCCACGCCAGGGTCCTGCCTGGCGAGGCGCTTGAGGAGGCCGAGGCCCTTCGCGGATTGCAGCAGGCGCGCGAGGCCAGGGTGGCGCGGGCTCTCGGCGACCTTGGCCCAGCGTGAGGACGACTCGGCGAGTGCCGTCGGCAGGTGCACGATCGCGCCGTCCAGCGCTTCGAGCGCGGCCCTGAGGGACGCTGCGATGCCGGCACGAGCCAGCATCACGTCGATTTGGGCAATGTCGACCTCGATCGAGCTTGCCTGACGCGGCCGCCGGCCCATCAGCGAGGCGAGCACCGAGTACTCGTGCGGAGCAACGTTTGCCAGTCGGATGCTGCCGGCCGGTGCGTAGGGTTCGGTCCGCTCGTAGTGCCTCCTTAGCCGCCTACGCAACCCGGCAAGCTCCGAGCCGCCGAGCAGCCGCAGCAGCCTCTGGTCCGGCTCGCCGCTCGTCATGGGGTCATGGCTGGCGCATTGTCTGCCCGATGCGGCGCGAACCTACGGTCGGGATCGGGCGCACGCGTCTTGGCGAGACCGTCCCAGGTCCAGCGCGAGACGTAGACAGCGTCGATGCCCTCCTTGCGCTGCAGCTGGCAGATCGACACGCCCGGCAGCTCAGCGTAGCAGGCCCATTCGCGCTCGCTGGTGATTACGAAGTCCAGGTCGAACTCGTGGATCAGCCCCATGCAGTGCGCCCGCGCGGGGTCGTCGATCCCCGCGAATGCCTCGTCGAGCAGCATCAGGCGCGGCGCGTGCTTGGAGGCGCCGTGGGAGTAGAAGCTCGCCACCGCGGCGAACAGCGGCACCGTGAGGCCCAGTGCGCGCTCGCCACTGGAGGCGGGGCCCGAGAGCTTGCGCCAGCTCCCGTCCTGCCAGCGCTCGACGCGAAAACGGTGCCAGCGGCGGTAATCGAGGGCGCGCGCCAGCTGGTCGGCGAGCGTGCCCGTTCCCAATGCGGCATTGGTCGCGGCCGCCTCGCGCTCGGCGGCGATGCGGCTCTGCAGCATGGCGCCGATGACCCTGCGGTCCTCTTCGGTCCACAGATCGGCGCTGGCATTGAGCAGGCGCTTGCGCGCCGTTTCAAGTCCGACCGGCGCGCCCTCCTGCTCGCTGAGAGGCTGCCACAGCAGGCGGTAGCGTACACCGGTGGAAGTGGGGCGGCGGTGCAGCTCGTCGTTGATGCGGATGCGTTGCGCCTCAGCCGCTTGCAGCAGGCGCTGGATCGCCGAAGCGATCTCCGACTCCAGGTGGCCCTCCAGGATCTCGCGCTCCTTGGCGGTCAGTAGCTCGTTGCGCTGGACGATCTCCTCGCCGAGGTAGAGCGCGATCCTGTCGGGACGCTTGCGCCGGCCCTGATGGAGGATCTGGACCACCAGCCCGAAGTCGTTCGTCTCGATGTACGTCTGCAGGCTGCGCCCACTGAGTGCCGCCTGTAGAGCGGTCGCATCGTTGGCGACCTCCTTCTGCACGCGCTCCCACGCCGCCTCGTCGTGCCTGATGTCGGTGAGCGCCTGCTCGGTGCGGCGCGCCAATGTGAGGGCCGGGTCGATGGTCCAGCTGCCGGCGAGATCCGGAACCGGCGCCTCGGGCCAGGCCGCCAGCAACAGCCCGGTGGCCGCGAACCGCTGGAAGCGGGCAATGGCATCGGCGCGCTCGCTGCCGCGCTGCTCGAAATGCCGGCTCGCTGTGTCGGCCTTCTCCCTGGCGACGGCACGCGCCTCGCCGCACTTGCGCAGCGCGGCGTTCGCTTCCTTGAGCCTTACGTCACCCGCATCGACATCGGCTTTTGCCTCCGCCTGCTGGCGCCGCAGGTCGTCGACCTTGGTGCCGATGGTCTCGCGCAAGACGGCCAGACGTGCGTCCGCCTCCTCCGCCTCGATTAGCGCACTGGTCGACCGCTCCTGACTGTGCTGAAGGTCGTCGCGCGTCTCCTGCTCGATCCGTCGCTGGCGCGCCAGCTCCGGGAGCATCTGGCGCACGTCGCTGGCGGCATGGCAGAGGTGTGCCTGCGCTTCGAGGTATGCGTCCAGCGCCGTCTCAACCACGGGCAGCGTCTCGGCCGACGCCGGCAGGTTGAGATCGGCAGCGTCCCTATCCAGCCGCTCGCGCGCGCCGCGCTGTGCGCGCTCCGCCTCCTCGAAGCGCACATCGGCCGCCGCGAGTTGCTCGCGCGCGATCTGGAATTCCCGGGCACAAGCCGTTGCCACAATATGCGCCTGCCGCAGGGCGTCGTCGGTTGGTGCCAGCCGCCATTCCTCGGCGGCCCGGTCGATATCGCGCTCCAACTGCTCCTCGGCTGCCTTCAACCTTGCCAACTCGTCCGAGAGCTGCACCAGCCGCTCGGCAACGACGACCAGGCGACGTGCGCGCGTCGCGGCGCGGGCAGTAAAGCCGATGTAGGCCGCATCTGGCTTGGCCCAGGCACCGGCAAGCACCCCCAAGCGGAAGCGGCCGTCGGGCGCGACCCACGCCTCGCAGTCGCCGGGATCGTCGGCAGCGCAGGCGATCCCGGCGAGCACGGCATCGACTACGGCCGCCGGCACGGGACATCCCTCGGGCACCACGGCCTCAAGCGAGGTGGCAAGCGACGCATCGGGCAAGGCCCGGCTGGGCCCCCGCGCCAGCGCCTGCACGTCGAGGATCGGCTTGCCGTCGGCATCCGCCTGCAGGTGGCCGTCGGGCGAAAGCCAGGCATCAAGCAGGCGCGAGCTCTCTAGCGCCGCCTCGATGCCGGCGCGCTCGCTGTCGCCGACCGACGGTCTAAATTCCACCAGTTGCCACAGCGGTGCGCCCGCGCGGTCGGTGCGGACCTCCGGATCACGGGTATATGGCGCGGGCGGCCCCGCATCCACGCCGCTCTCCAGGCGGGCGTGCTCGTCCTCCAACGCCGCGCGCTCGCCTTCCAGCTCCCGGCGTCGTCCTTCGAGTGCCACGCGGCGCTCAGCGGACCGCACGTTGTGCTCCCGCTGCGCCGCCTCGAGGAGGCGGCGTGCCGGGTTGTCGCCGTCGAGCGAACGAACCCACTCGGCTAATGCCGTCACGGCAGCGTGCCGGCTCTCGGCGCTGGTGGCCAGCTGCCGGAGGGCCGTCAAATGACGCTCCCACGCGCCGACGAGCGCGTCGCCTTCGACGTTGACGACCTCATCGGCGAGGTCGCGCCGTTCGGCGGCGGCCTCGAACGTCGTCGCCTTCTCGTCACGCACCTCGCTCCGCTGGGCAAACACCCCCTCGGCCGACGCCACCTGCGCGAGAAGGCCGCGAACCAGCGCAATGT
>Ga0070695_100001974_pt1 | contig 11665 bp, 10 predicted proteins | sample KBSK1252metaG_FD_65471 | JGI IMG/M metagenome (GOLD analysis project Ga0070695, IMG submission 65471) | Corn, switchgrass and miscanthus rhizosphere microbial communities from Kellogg Biological Station, Michigan, USA - KBS K1-25-2 metaG | ecosystem: Host-associated > Plants > Roots >...
TTCCCGCAGAGCGAGTACGGCCCCGCCGCCCGACTGGCGCTGGGCGACAGCTACTTCGGCGAGGGTGGCACCGCCAACTACATCCTCGCGATCGGCGCCTACCGGGACTTCCTGACGCTCTACCCCTCGCATCCGAAGAGCGATTACGGGCAGTTCCGCGTCGCCGAGTCGCACTTCCGCCAGAAGAACGGGCCGGATCGGGACCAGAGCGAGACGGCCAAGGCGCTCGACGAATACCAGCGCCTGCTCGAGCTGTATCCCCAATCCACCCACGTCGAGGAGGCGCGCACCCGGATCGTCGACTGCCGTCAGAGCCTCGCGCGCTCGGAGTTCATCGCCGGCTTCTTCTACCAGCGGACGCGCCAGGCCTGCCGCGCGGCGGTCTCCCGTTACGAAACGATTCTCTCGGACTATCCGGACTACAACGAAGTCGACGAAGTCCTGTTTCGGATCGGCCAGGCGCTCGCCGCCTGCCACCGCACCGCCGAGGCGCTGCCGCACCTCGCCCGCCTGCTCGAGGAGCACAAAACCAGCAAATTCGCGGATGAGGCCAAGAAGCTCTACGACCTGCTCTCCGCGAAGGCGCCCGCGGCCCCACCCACCACTCCGGGCGAGCTCAAGTGACACTTGAGAGGATTAGAAAAAGCTCTTGACACGTCGAGACTTTTACTGCTAGCCTCCGCCCAAGATCCCTGGGCCCGTGTGCGATCGATTGCTTGTTCTTGCTGCCAGGATCTTGTGATTATCGAAGGACTTCGAGGCCGGTGAGCCCCGAGTCCAGGAGGTAGGCCGTGAAATCGAAGCCATCGGGTCTCTTGCTCGCCGGTGCCTTGGCCTTTGCCTTCTCCCGCGCCCTCGCCCAGGAGGCGGCGGCACCTGCAGAGATGAAGGTCGGTCCCTACGAGGTGCCCAAGCACTGGTCCAAGTACAAGTACCCCGAGTCGGTGCCCGAAGGCGTCAACTACCACATCATCGTCAAGGGCGACACGCTCTGGGATCTCGCAGGGCGCTATCTGAAGAAGCCCCTGCTGTGGCCCCAGCTGTGGAACGACAACAAGTACATCACCGACGCGCACTGGATCTATCCGGGCGACCCGATCTTCCTCCGCAACATCGACGTCGTCGCCGACACGGCTGGTCAGACTCCGCCGACGCCTGCCGGTGAGGAAGCCCTGGCGCCGACGACCGGTGCCGCCGGAGCGCAAGGTCCTACGGAGAGCCCACTCTACCCCGCCACGGAAGGTACGACGATGCAGTGCGCACCGCAGATCCTGCCTTCGCGCGACGACGAGAGCTTCAAGGTCGTCGGCTCGGAGATGGGTCCGAAGCTCCAGACCACCTACGGCGACCGCGACATCCTCTACCTGAACAAGGGCAGCAACGCCGGCATCAAGCCGGGCGACGTGTTCACGACCAACAAGGTCGGCCACAACATCAAGCATCCCCGTAGCGGCAGGACGCTGGGTCGCAAAATCGTCACCAGCGGCTGGGTACGCGTGATCCTGGTCCAGGAGACCTCCGCCACCGCCATCGTCGAGCAAGCCTGCACCGAGATCCGACCGGACGAGTACCTGAAGCCCTTCGAGCGCATCCCGGTGCCGCTCGTGTTGCGACGTCCGCCCGCCGATCGCCTCACGCCGCCCTCGGGCAAGGCGCAGGGCTACCTGGTGGACATCGGCGAATCCAGCGGCGAGGGCGTGGAGCAACAGATCGCCGCTGCGGGCACGCTGGTCTTCGTCGACCTCGGCACCCAAAGCGGCGTGGCGCCGGGAAACCTGCTCACCGCCTGGCGCATCGAGTACCCGGACACGCCGAGCTCACGGCACGTGGTCGGCGAGCTCGCCGTGCTGAGGGTGGGAGAGCGGGTTTCTCTGGCCAAGGTCCTCTACAGCACGAACGTCCTCTTCATCGGCGACCAGGTCGAGATCCGTTAGCCCGCCGGTCGGCTGTTAGACGGCTTTCCGGCGCTCCAGCGGCTCCTCCTGCGGCGTGTCGCTCGTCGCTTGCGTCGGCAGTTGCGGACCGCGGAATGCATCCCGCCAGAACCGTTGGAAGTAGTCCACCCCCGAGACGATCGCCACGATCATCGCAAGCCACAGCGTGAGCTGTCCTGCGGGCTTCAGCACCGGGTAGCGGTGGGACAGCAGCAGCAGGAACACCGCCACCACCTGCACCACCATCTTTCCCTTGCCGAGGCCTGACGCCCCGATCACGACTCCCCGCCCGGACGCGATGTTGCGCAGGCCGGTCACCGCGAACTCACGCCCCAGGATCACCATCACGATCCACGTCGGAGCGGCATCCAGGTCCACCAACGCCAGGAACGCGGCGGTCATCAGCAGCTTGTCGGCGATCGGATCGAGCAGGATGCCCAGCTTGGTGACCTGGTTGCGCCGGCGCGCGAAATAGCCGTCGAGATAGTCGGTCGCCACGGCGAGGCCGAACACCACGATCCCCACCAGCAGGCTGGCCTCCGAGCGCGTGAGCAGCACCACGACCAGCACCGGAACCAGGAAGATCCGGAGCAGCGTCAGCGCGATCGGCAGGTTGAAGGTCGTGCGAATTCCTTAGAGCTTCACGATCTTCGGGGAGACGATCCCCTTGGTTGCGTTCCTGGTGTCGAGGACCTGCTGGGCGGCGTCCACGATCTCCCGGTACGGGTAGCGCGAGTGATCCGTCACGATCACGACCAGGTCCGCCGCGGCCACGGCGGGCATCAGCTCCTCCGATGCCAGCCGCGCCCCGTTCAGGCGCAACTCCCGGACGTAGGGGTCATTGTAGGCGACGCGCGCGCCGCGGTTCTCGAGCAGCCGCAGCACGTCGAGCGCGGGCGACTCGCGCACGTCGTCGATGTCGCGCTTGTAGCTGACACCGAGCACCAGGATGCGGCTGCCGCGTACGCTCTTCTGGCGGTCGTTCAGCGCGTCCGTGATCCGCTCGAGCACGTACTCCGGCATCGCGGAGTTGATCTCGCCGGCCAGCTCGATGAAGCGCGCGCGGTAGTTGAGCGTCTTCAGCTTCCAGGACAGGTACAGCGGGTCGATCGGGATGCAGTGCCCGCCCAGGCCCGGCCCCGGGTAGAACGGCATGAACCCGAAGGGCTTGCTGGCGGCGGCGTCGATCACTTCCCACACGTCCACGCCCAGCCGAGCGCACATCAGCGCCACTTCGTTGACGAGCCCGATGTTGACGCTGCGGAACGTGTTCTCGAGCAGCTTCACCATCTCGGCCGCGCGTGTCGAGGACACCGCGATCACCGTCTCGATCGCGCGCGAGTACAGCGCCTGCGTCACGCGCGTGCAGTCGGGCGTGACGCCGCCGATGATCTTCGGCGTGTTGCGGGTGTGGAAGCGCGGGTTGCCGGGATCCACGCGCTCGGGCGAGAAGGCCAGGAAGAAGTCCTGGCCGACCTTCAGCCCGCGCTCGGTCAGCATCGGCAGGATCAGCTCCTCGGTCGTCCCGGGATACGTGGTGCTCTCGAGCACCACGAGTTGCCCCTCGTGCAGCGTCGCGGCGATCGACTTCGCGGCGTCGACCACCATCTGGAGGTCGGGATCCTTGGTCTTGCTGAGCGGCGTGGGGACACAGATGATCACGGCGTCGCAGCCCGCGAGCTCGCCGAAGTCCGACGACGCGTGCAGCCGACCTTCGCGCAGCAGGCCCTGCAGGCGCTCGCTGGAGACGTCCTTCACGTAGGACTCGCCGCGGTTCACCGCGTCGACCTTGTCGCGCGCCAGGTCGAAGCCCGTGACCTTCAGGCCCGCCGACGCGAACTCCACCGACAGCGGCAAGCCGACGTACCCGAGGCCGAGCGTCCCGACGCGCGCGGCGCCGCTCCGGATCCGGTCCTGCAGCGCTTCAGCGATCTTGTTCAAATCTCCACTCTCATCGGGCGCGGAATATAGTCGATCACTGGCGCCGGATGGTATCCTGCCGCGCCCGTGAAGGCCGTGATCCTGGCCGGTGGCGAAGGGACGCGGCTGCGCCCGCTCACGCTGCGCACCCCCAAGCCCGTTGTGCCCGTTCTCGACCGTCCCTTCCTACGCTATCAGCTCGACTTGCTCGCCACGGTCGGCATCCGCGAGATCGTGTTCTCGCTCGCCTATCGGCCGGAGCAGATCCAAGCGGTCTTCGGCGATGGCTCGGCGCTGGGCCGCCGGATTCTGTATGCGGTCGAAGAAACCCCGCTCGGCACCGGCGGCGCGGTCAAGAACGCGGAGCCGCAGCTCGACGACGTGACCGTGGTCTTCAACGGCGACGTGCTCACGGACGTCGATCTCGGGGCGGTGCTGGCGGCGCATCGTCGCGCCAAGGCGTCTGCGACGATCGTGTTGTTCCCCGTTCCGAACCCGTCGGCGTACGGCCTCGTCGAGACCGACGCTCAGGGTCGCGTGCGCCGCTTCATCGAGAAGCCCAAGCCTGAGGAGATCACGACCGATCGGATCAACGCCGGGATCTACGTGCTCGACACTCGCGCGCTCCAGCTGATCCCGCCGGGTGTGAACCACTCGATCGAGCGCGGCTTCTTTCCCGCGCTGCTGCGGCGGGGCGATTTCGTGCTCGGCTATGTCCACGACCGCTACTGGATCGACATCGGGACGCCGGAGAAGTACCTGCAAGTGCACCGCGACATCCTGGAGCGGCGCTTTCCAGTGTCGATCGAGGCCGCCGCGCGCGGCGCGGGCCACGTCGCCGAGTCGGCGATCGTCGATGGGCAGGCGCGGCTCGACGGCGCCTTCTACATCGGGCCCGGCTGCCGCATCGAGGCAGGCGCGGAGATCGCGGGCGGCGCGGTGCTGACGCGCGACGTCGTCGTACGTAGCGGCGCGCGCGTCGCGGACTCGGTGCTGTGGTCGGGCGTCGAGATCGGAGACGACGCCGTGGTCGAAGGTGCGCTCCTCGCGGACAATGTGAGCGTGGGACGACACGCACGCATCGCGAAGGGCGCGCTGCTCGGCGAGGCCGCGCGCGTGCCCGACTACTCGAGGACGTCGTGATCGACGCCAGCATCTTCAAGGCCTACGACGTCCGGGGCGTTCATCCGACGCAGTTGGACGGCGAGATCGCTCGCCGCATCGGGCGGGCCTTCGTGGACTACCTGGGCGGAGGCCGGATCGCGGTCGGACGCGACGCGCGGACCTCTTCGCCCGAGATCGCCTCGGGGTTCATCCGTGGCGCCCTGAGCCAGGGCGCCTCGGTGGTGGACATCGGGACCGTCGGCACCGACATGATGTATTACTTCGTCGGACGCCACGACCTCGACGGCGGGGCGATCATCACCGCCTCGCACAACCCGAAGCAGTGGAACGGCATCAAGATGGTGCGCCGTGGGGCGCTGGCGCTCTCCGGAGACGCGGGCATCAAGGAGATCAAGCAGGCGATCCTGGACGGCCGCTTCCAGGACGATCCGGAGCCGCAGCGCGAAGCCGAGCGGCAGACGATCAGCGACGACTACGCGGCCCATTGCCTCTCGTTCGTCGAGGCCGCGCGCATCCCGCGCCTCAAGGTCGTGCTCGACACCGGCAACGGCATGGGGGCCGTCGGCGCGGCGGCGATCTTCGGGCGGCTGCCGCTCGAGCTCGTCAAGATGTACTTCGAGCTCGACGGCACCTTCCCCAACCATCCGCCCGACCCGCTCGAGGAGGCGAACCGCCGCGAGATCGTGGAGCGCGTGAAGGCCGAGCGCGCCGACCTGGGCATCGCCTGGGACGGCGACGCCGATCGCTGCTTCTTCGTCGACGACACCGGCGAGTTCGTGCCGGGGGACTTCGCGACCGCGCTCTTGGGCGAACGCTTCTGCAGGCGCGAGCCGGGCGCGCGCGTCGTCTACGACGTGCGCGCCTCGCGCGCCGTGGCCGATCGTGTGTCGGCCGCAGGCGGCCAGGCGCTGATGCACCGCGTCGGCCATGCCTTCATCAAGAAGCGCATGCGCGACGAGAACGCGGCCTTCGGGGGCGAGGTCTCGGGCCACTTCTACTTCCGCGACAACTGGTACGCCGACAACGGCATGATCCCGGCGCTCCTGATGCTGGAGCTGATCGGCCGCGAGCGTCGCAAGCTCTCCGAGCTGCTGCGGCCGCTGCGCGAGCGCTATTTCATCACGGGGGAAATCAACTCCACGGTCGCCGACGTGGGCGCGGCGCTCTCGCGGATCGAGGCCCGCTTCGCGGACGCGCGCCTCACGCGGCTCGACGGGTTGTCGGTCGACTATCCCGACTGGCACTTCAACGTGCGGCCCTCGAACACCGAGCCGCTGCTGCGCTTGAACCTGGAAGCGTTCACGCGCGCCGACATGGAGCGGCGGCGCGACGAGGTGCTCGGGCTGCTCCGCGGCACGGCTTCTTGACCCGCTTCCCTCGCGCTCGCTAAGATCACTTTCGCGCGAGCGGGCGTAGCTCAGTTGGTAGAGTACGAGCTTCCCAAGCTCGGTGTCGCCGGTTCGAATCCGGTCGCCCGCTCCAATTCGCCGGGCTCGTCGCGTCTCGACGCGCTCGCGGTGCTTCCGTTAGGAGGACGTCATGGGAATCTTCGGCAAGGGACCTGAAATCAAACCGCCCGAGACGGCGGCCAGCAGACCGACCCTGCCCGCCCCGGCCCCGGGTCCGGGCCGCGGGACGCCGTGCGTTGTCGGGGCGAAGACGGTGATCAAGGGAGAGATCGGCGGCGACGAGGACGTGATCGTCGAGGGCAGCGTCGAAGGACAGGTCCGCATCGCCAAGGACTTGCGCATCGCGCAGACCGGCAGCGTGAAGGCGAATGTCTCCGCGCACTCCGTGATCGTCGCGGGTGAGCTGCTGGGCGATTGCCATGCGGCGAACAAGGTCGAGATCAGCTCCACGGGGCGGGTCACGGGCAACATCCGGGCCCCGAAGATCGTGATCGCCGAGGGCGCGGTCTTCAAGGGCAACAGCGACATGTCGGGCCGCAAGGAAGAGCGCAAGGAGCAGACGGCGGCCTCGTAGATGCCTTGAGCCTCGCTATAATTCGTTGGCGGTGAGCGACCTCGATGCCTGAAGCCGGTCCCGCGCTCGACGACCGAAGCCGCGAGGTCCTGCGGCTGCTCATCCAGCAGCACATCCAGACGGGCGAGCCTGTCGGCTCGGAGACGCTGGCGGGGCGCATGAACCGCGCCCTCTCGCCCGCGACCATCCGGAACATCCTGGCCGACCTGGAGCGTGAGGGGCTGCTCGATCACCCCCACACCAGCGCCGGCCGCATGCCGACGGACGAGGGCTACCGGGTCTACGTGGACAGCCTGATGGCCAAGGAAGCGCTTCCCCGCGAGGAGCTCGCGGCGATTGACCAGGGGCTCCGCTCGAACGACGGCTCGCCGACGCACGTGCTCGAGAACGCCTCGCAGCTCCTGTCGCGGCTCTCGCACAACGTGGGGCTGGTGCTCGCCCCTGATCTGTCGCGCTCGGCGTTCGCCCACATCGAGCTGCTGCGGCTGCGCGACCGGCGCGTGCTGGTGGTGATGGTCTCGCGCTCCGGGCTCGTCACGAACAAGCTGGTCGACATCGACGAGGACCTCTCCGCGGAAGAGCTGCAGGAGTGCGCGAACTACCTGAAGGCGAACTTCGCGGGCATGACTCTGCAGACGATCCGGATGCGGCTGCTGGAGCTGATGCGGGAGGACCGGGCCGCCTACGATTCCCTGTTGCGCCACGTGATCGCGGTCGGCGAGCGGGCCTTCGCGGACGCGCAGGCCGAGCAGAGCAACTTGTTCCTGGACGGCGCCTCGCACATCCTCGAGCGCGCGCAGCAGGAGGACCTGCAGCGGCTGCGCGAGCTGTTCCGCACCTTCGAGGAGAAGAGCCGGCTGGTAAAGATCCTGAACGCATGCCTGGGCCCCGAAGGCGTCCGTATCTACATCGGGCGCGAGAACCTCGACCCCGGCCTGCGCGAGATGACGCTCGTGACCGCGACCTGCCCCATCGACGGCGACCTCGGGCTCGGGGTCGGCGTGCTGGGGTCGACGCGGATGGAATATGCGCGCGTGATCACACTGGTCGATCACGTGGCGCGAGCCGTGGTACGGACCTTGCGAGATTTGCAGGCATGAGCAAACGCGAAAAGCCGCAAGTCGAAGTCGATCCCGGACCGACAGCCGGCGAAAAGCGGGGCATGGCCCCTGCGGACGTGGCCGAGGCGCCCGTCACGCCCGAAGAGAAGATCCAGGCCTTGGAGGCGGAGGTGGAGGCGCTCAAGGATCAGGTGCTGCGCAAGCGCGCCGAGTTCGACAATTTTCGGCGCCGCATGGAGCGCGACCGCCAGAACACCTGGAACGACGCCTCCGCAGACATCTTCCGGTCGCTGGTGCCGACGCTGGACAACCTGGAGCGAGCGCTCAAGTTGGCCGCTCCCGAGGATCCGCTCCGCGAAGGGGTGGTGCTGATCCATCGCGAGTTGCTGGCGCTGCTCGAGAGCCGGGGCCTGACCGTGGAAGACCCCACGGGCCAGCCCTTCGACCCTGAGCGGCACCAGGCGCTCTCCCAGGAACCGGTGCCCGGAGCGGAACCGGGGACGGTTGTCGAGACGCTGAGCAAGGGGTATCTTCTCAAGGACCGACTGCTGCGACCAGCGCTGGTGAAGGTGGCGAACGACGCCGCGGGCCCGAAAAGCGGGAACGCGCGGGAGCGTGTGCATTGATGATCATGAACGGGACCCCGATTGGCTAAAGTCATCGGCATCGACCTCGGGACGACCAACTCCTGCGTTGCGGTCATGGAGGGTGGAGCGCCCCAGGTGATCCCCAACCAGGAGGGTGCCCGGACCACACCGTCGATCGTGGGTTTCACGGCCAAGGGCGAACGGCTGGTCGGCCAGATCGCGAAGCGCCAAGCGCTCACCAACCCCAAGAACACCGTGCACGCGGTCAAGCGGCTGATCGGCCGCAAGTACAGCTCCGCGGAAGTCGAGCAGGCGCGGCGCTTCATGCCCTACGCGTTGGTGGAGTCGCCTAACGGCGACGTGCACGTCAAGATCGAGGAGAAGGTCTACTCGCCGCCGGAGATCTCGTCCTTCGTGCTGCAGAAGCTGAAGGCGGCCGCCGAGGACTACCTCGGGGAGCCCGTCGAAGAGGCGATCATCACGGTCCCCGCCTACTTCAACGACCCGCAGCGCCAGGCTACGAAGGACGCGGGCATGGTGGCCGGCCTCAAGGTCTCGCGCATCATCAACGAGCCGACGGCCGCCGCGCTCGCCTACGGCCTCAAGAACGCCAAGGGCCAGTTCGTCGCCGTGTACGACCTCGGCGGCGGCACCTTCGACATCTCGATCCTGGAGATGACCGAGGGTCTGTTCCAGGTGCGCGCCACGGGCGGCGACACCTTCCTGGGCGGCGAGGACTTCGACCAGCGCGTGATCGACTGGCTGATCGAGGAGTTCCAGCGCGAGACCGGCATCGACCTGCGCCAGGATCGGATGGCGCTGCAGCGGCTCAAGGAAGCGGCGGAAAAGGCCAAGTGCGAGCTGAGCACGGCGCAGCAGACCGAGATCGTGCTGCCGTTCATCTCGGCCGACGCCTCGGGGCCAAAGCACCTCAACACGATGCTCGCTCGCCAGAAGTACGAGTCGCTGACCGACGACTTGATCGAAAAGACCGTCGAGCCGTGCAAGCGCTGCCTCTCCGACGCCGGCCTCAAGCCCGAGCAGATCGACGAGATATTGCTCGTGGGTGGTCAGACGCGTGCCCCCAAGGTCTCCGAAGTCGTGCGGCGCGTGTTCGGCCGCGAGCCCAACCGCGCGGTCAACCCCGACGAGGGGATCGCGATGGGCGCCGCGATCCAGACCGGGATCATGGCCGGCGAGGTGCGCGACCTGGTGCTGCTCGACGTCACGCCCCACACGCTCGGGATCGAGACGCGCGACGGCACCTTCACGCCGCTGATCGAGCGCAACAGCACCATCCCGACGCGCAAGTCGCGCGTGTTCACCACGGTCGCGGACAACCAGACCGCGGTGAACGTGCACGTCCTGCAGGGCGAGAGCGACATGGCCGCGTACAACAAGAGCCTGGCCAAGTTCGAGCTCACCAACATCCCGGCGGCGCCCAAGGGCGTGCCGCAAGTCGAGGTCACCTTCGAGATCGACGTCAACGGCATCGTGTCGGTCGGAGCCCAGGACCAGGCCACGGGCCGCAGCCAGTCGGTGGTGATCCACCCCTCGGGCGGCCTGTCGCAGTCCGAGCTGAACCGGCTGGTCGGCGAGACCCGCACCCGCGACCAACAGGACAAGTCGAAGAAGGAACAGGACGCCGTGATCCGCCAGCTCGACGGCCTCGTCACGAACACGATGCGCTCGGTGCAGGCGCTCGAGGGCAAGCTGACTTCCGACGAGCAGCAGAAGATCCTGGCCGCGATGGAGAAGGCCAAGAAGGCGCGCAGCGACGGAGACCTGAACGAACTGAAAGCCCGCCTCGCGGACATGGAGCGCGCCGCCAGCCTGATCGGCCAGGCGATGCTCCGGCCCTAGACTCCCCTGCCGATGGCGACGACGACGCGCGACTACTACGAAGTCCTGGGTGTGCAGCGGAACGCCACCGAGCAGGAGATCAAGTCCGCGTACCGCAAGCTCGCGATGAAGTACCACCCCGATCGCAACCCCGGAGACAAGCAGTCCGAGGAGAAGTTCAAGGAGGCGGCCGAGGCCTACGGCATCCTGGGCGACCCCGACAGGCGCCGACGCTACGACCAATTCGGCCACGCGGGCGTCTCCGGACCCGGGGCGCAGGGCATCGACCCGACGATCTTCGCGGACTTCGGCGACATCCTCGGCGACTTCTTCGGCTTCGGCGACGTCTTCGGCCGTCGCGCCCGCGGCGGACCCCGGCGCGGTGCCGACCTGCGCTACAACCTCGAGCTGACGTTCGAGGAGGCGATGTTCGGCGCCGAGACCAGCATCCGCTTCCCGCGCGCCGAGACGTGCGAGGCGTGCAGCGGCAGCGGCTCCGCACCGGGCTCCGGACCGACGCCGTGCCCGAGCTGCGGCGGTCGCGGCCAGGTGACCTTCCAGCAAGGGTTCTTCAGCGTCGCGCGCAGCTGCGGGCGCTGCCGCGGCACGGGCCGGGTGATCACGACGCCCTGCAAGGAGTGCCACGGCGAGGGGCAACGGGCCGTCGAGCGCAGGCTGCAGATCAAGATCCCGGGCGGCGTCGACACCGGCAGCCAGCTGCGCATGACGGGCGAGGGCGAGCCCGGCGCGCAGGGCGGGCCTCCGGGCGACCTGTACGTGCTCGTGCGCGTCGAGGAGCACGACTTCTTCAAGCGCGAGGGCAGCGAGCTGTTTTGCGAGATCCCGGTGACGTTCCCGCAGGCGGCGCTGGGCGCGACCGTCGACGTCCCCACGCCCGACGGAGGCCACGCCAGGCTCCAGATCCCGGAAGGCACGCAGACGGGCCGCACGCTGCGCCTGCGCGGCCACGGCGTGCCGCATCTCGGCGGCAAGGGGCGCGGCGACCTGCAGGTGGTGATTCGGGTGATCGTGCCGACGCGCCTCAGCGGCGAGCAGAAGAAGCTGCTCGAGCAGCTCGGCAAGACGCTGCCCACGCTCGAGGTGAAGGACAAGGACAAGTCGATCTTCGCGCGCATCCGCGACCTGCTGGGATAGGCCCGTGACGGGCGACGGGCTGGTCGCGTTCTGGATCACTTATCCGCCCGCGCTCGAG
>Ga0070695_100001975_pt1 | contig 11661 bp, 7 predicted proteins | sample KBSK1252metaG_FD_65471 | JGI IMG/M metagenome (GOLD analysis project Ga0070695, IMG submission 65471) | Corn, switchgrass and miscanthus rhizosphere microbial communities from Kellogg Biological Station, Michigan, USA - KBS K1-25-2 metaG | ecosystem: Host-associated > Plants > Roots >...
CGTGACGGGCCCCGCCATTCGCGATCGACTCTGGTTTTTCGGGCACACCAAGCTGGGGAAGTCCAACCAGTACAAGGTCGGCAGCTACAACTCGGACGGCACGCAGTTATTGAGTGATAACACGCTGCTCGACTATCTGCTCAAGGGTTCATGGGCGGTGACACCCAAGACGCAGTTTCACTATTTCTGGACGTGGCAGCTCAAAGGACGCTACCACGTGGCGGGCGGACCGACCGTGACGCAATTCTTCGACACGCGCGCGTCGGCGTACAACCCGAGCGACAACACGATCAATGCGGCGCGATGGACCACTGTGCTGTCGCCAAAGATGGTGGTGGAAGCCTCCGGCATCACGATGAACGGACAAACGGACACGCTGCCGCAGAAGGACGTGCAGATCGGGGAAATTCCCCGCTTCGACAGCATCACGAGAACCAACACTGTCGCGGCGGCCACCTACAGTTATAACAACGGCTGGCGCGCGCATGCCCAGGCGAGCCTGACCTACTACGCCGGACCGCATAACCTCAAACTCGGCTGGCAGATGTATCAAACGCGGAGCGTTGGCGGAGGGTGGTCAGTCTATACACCGGATGGATACGGCCTGCGCGCGGTATTTCGCAACGGCGTGCCGGATTCAGTGAATACATACAACACGCCGACGAAGTCCGTCGAACGCAGTCGCGACCACGGCGTGTACCTGCAGGACAACTGGCGACCGATCAACAAGCTGACGCTGAACCTGGGTGTTCGATTCCAGACCGGGCATGGCTGGATTGACACGCCGCTGTGCCAGCAGGCGACGCCGTTCATCGCGGGCCAGTGCTTCGATCATCCGACCGGAGTACCGCTCTGGAAGAATTTCGTCCCGCGTGCGTCAGCCATCTACGACGTGTTCGGCAACGGCCGAACCGCGGTCAAGGTTTCGGCGAACCGCTATCTCATTCCCTTGGGAGTCACCGTCATCGGCCGCCTCGACCCGATCAGCCTTCAAAACGACACGCGGTCGTGGACCGATCGCAATCGCGATCTGATCCCGCAGCTCGACGAGCTCGGGCCGTCGACCGGCTTCAACCTGGGAACGACCAACCGGTACGTCGACCACCTCAGGCAGCCGATCGTCAACGAGCTGTCGACTGAATTCCAACAGCAGTTGGCGGCGCAGGTCGTCGTCTCCGCCGGCTATTACTACCGCGGACATCGCGACATGATCGGATCGACCAATGTGGCCGTGCCGCGTGAGAGCTACGCGCCAATCACGGTCACGGAAGTTGTCAGCGGCCGGAGGGTCACGGTTTACAACCAGGATCCCGCGACGCTCGGCAAGTTCGACGTGGTCTGGTCGAATCAGCCGGAGCAAGACCGGAACTTCCACGGCGTCGATCTGACGATCCGGAAATCGATGGCGCGCCGGTGGATGATGATGGGAAGCGCGAGCTGGGGAAAGAGCGACATCGACATCGCCGGTACGGTCGATCTCAACAATCCCAATTTCACGTTCCGGCGCGGACCGGAATCGAACGAGCGGCCATTCTTCCTGAAGGTCTCGTCGGCCTACCAGGCGCCGCTGGGTGTGACGGTTGCCGCCAATTTCCAGCATTACGTCGGACTGCCGGAGACGACGACCGCGCAGGTGACGAGCGCGACGGTGCGGCTGACACAGGTCAACCAGACGCTGGTGGTCGATCCGGTCGGCACGATCCGTCAACCGGATGTCTCGCTCATCGACCTCAACGTCCAGCGGCCCTTCACGCTTGGCAAGATGAGACTGGACCCGCGCGTCGACGTCTTCAACCTGCTCAATTCGAGCGGAATCACCTCGTATGTCGCGCAGCTCGGGCCGTCGTATGGGAGAGCGATCGAAGTGATCGGTGGGCGTCTCATCAAGTTCGGTGTGAACTTCAACTTCTGAGAGTCTCGAAATCTGAAGGCTCCAGTCGTCAGTCGTCGGTGGATCGAATGACTCCGAACGCTCCAACGCCGGGGACGGACGTGTCGGCCAGCCTTCGCTCGCTCTCGAGCGAGCGGGCGAGCTTCGGCCAGGCTCGCCAAAGCGCCGGAGGCGCGACGGCGGCCGAGGCTGAGCGAGAAGCGTATCGACTGCGCCTCGATGTGTTTCTCGCCAGTCGCGACGCCGGCCACGCGTTGACGCTCGATTCGCTTCAGACGGGGATCCGGCTGGAGACCGTCGTCAGCGCCGCAGCCGCCGTGGCGGACTATGCCGACGAGGCCCTCGGCATCGTCAGAGACGAGTATCGTCCTCCGCTTCACTGCAAGGAGGGCTGCTGGTACTGCTGCTGCAAGCCCGGCGTGTTGATCTCCGTCCCCGAGCTGCTTCGCATTCTGTCCTACCTCCGATCGACTTCGAGCGATGACTCGCTTTCCGCGCTGACCGATCGCGCGCGGCGATATGCCGCGCAAATCGAAGGGCGCAGCTTCGATGATTCGACGAACGACTCGGTTCCCTGTCCGCTTCTCGTGGAGGGACGCTGCTCCGTCTACGAGGTCAGACCGCTCGTGTGCCGTGGCTACAACTCGACCAGCGTCGACGCCTGCCGCAGAGCCCATCGGGACGCGAGCGAACTGGTGCCGATGTTCGCGATGCTCAAAGACGTGACCGACGGAGCGACTGTCGGCGCGGCGCAGCGGCTCCATGCTGAAGGATTCCCCGACTCGATGATCGATCTTGGAAGCGCGTTGAATATTGCGCTCTCGGGCGGCGACGGGTTCTCGGACGCCGTCGTCGAAGGCAGCACGGCGCTCTTGCCGGCCGAGAACTCCACACGGGTCGCGAACTTGTGGGCGCGCGTTCGAGAGACGGCCCGGGAGATCGGGGTCGCGCCACCTCCCGGCTGACCCCCGTACGGTCCGACTCGATCGCTCGCCGCCAGCCTCGACCCGGATCGGCGCGAAGCGTTGCGCAAGGATTTCATTGCCTTCCACGAGGGCTTCTCGACAGCGCTCGGTATTTGCGTCCCGCGCGAATACTGGTTGACGATTGGCGTGCGAGTCTGACGAATTGAGGCAACTGCCGCCACACTGAGCGTGAAATCCACCCGACAACTGTCTTGACATGACGCCGCCGGGAGCCGATTATCCGCGCTGCGGTTCGGCTCCCCTTATCCCCGAAAAGATTGCGTCGAAGGGAGGCGGCTATGGCTCGCTACTGTCTGGTGGCGCTCTTGGTCGTTGGTCTGGCCAGCGCCGGATCGGTCGGAGCGTTCAACTACGTTGCCGACGCCAACGGCACGTTCTGGGGCATCCAGGACGCCGCGCCTCCGCGCGTGGACACGGGGAGCATACGGGCCACCCAAATCGCGCCCGGTCTTCAGTCGAACCTCCAGACCCAGCCGTACAGCACAGCCATCAATGGATTCGGCGGCATCAAGGTGCTCGTGCAGTCGACGCCGGCGCCGCGCTTCAACGGCGAGATCATGCGCGGCTATGGTCTGAAGTTCGACGGCGTCAATCGATTCACGACGACGCAGTCGATCGATCTCGGCGGCGTGACGATCTCCCGTTCCGTCTACGTCAACAACAGGGCGAACTGGGGCCGCTGGCTCGACAGCTTCACCAACACGACGAAGTCACCGATCCGAATCAAGGCGGCCTTCGGCGGGCAGTCGGGAATCGGCACGGCGACTGGCGCGGCGCCTGGAAACTCGAGCTCGATCGTCAACACGTCCAGCGGCGACGCGATCGTCACCGCGGCCGACGCGTGGGTCGAAGCGGCCACGCCGCTTGCGGGCACGACGAAGGTCGGCGGCCCGCAGGTGACGGTGATCGGCACGCCGACGTCGGCGGCGGCGCCTTTCCGCGGGGCGATGACCTTCGCGGGCAACTGGCTCTTCGACAGCTTCAGGAACCCGCTGGCGTACGTGGGCCACGAAGGGAATTTCCAGGCCTACGTGAACACGATCACGCTGCAGCCCGGCCAGACGCGATCGCTCCTTCACTTCGTCGTGCTCGGCCAGATGGTCGACGCGGCCTCGTCGGCCGGTGTTCGCGCGGCCGTGGAAGCCACGGCGACCGAGCTTGCCGCCGCTCCGGACATTGTCGACCTGACGCTGGCCGAGGTCTGCTCGATCGACAACTTCAACGTCGACGCGCTGACGGCCCGCGGCTTCGACGACGCCGACTGCACGCGAAGGCACAAGCACGAGAAGACGCTCGAGGTTGCGCAGGCGCGTGTGCCGGAGGAAAAGAAGCCGAAGACGAAAGCGAAGTACGACGTAGTCGGAAAGACGATCGGCCAGCTTCGCGCCGACATGGAGTCGGGCGTCACGACATCGAGAGAGATTACCGAAGCGTATCTCGACCGGATCGAGTTCTACGACAAGGGTCAGTTCGGATTCAACGCGTACGAGATCGTCGCCACCGACGCGATCGACCAGGCCAAGGCCGCGGACCATGCGCGCAAGAAGGGCGCGACGGGACCGCTGCTCGGGATCCCGATCGCGGTCAAGAATCTTTTCGACACGTTCGACATGCCGACCACCAACGGCAGCATGACGTTCGAAGGATTCCGTCCCGCGCGCGACGCCTTCCAGGTCGCGAGACTGCGCGAGGCAGGCGCCGTGATCATCGGCAAGGCGGCGCTCGAGGAGTACGCGACGAGCGGCAACTACTCCAACGACGCGTGGGGACAGGTGTGGAACGTGTTCAATCCCTCGAAGTCGGCGATTGCATCGAGCGGCGGCTCGGCGAGCGCAATCGCGGCGAGCCTCGCGGCGGGCGCGTTGGGATCGCAGACCGGCGACTCGCTGTACGGTCCCGCGAGCGGCGCGAGCCTCGTGACGCTGCGCGGAACCGATGGTCTCGAGAGCGGCACCGGCGTGATGCCGCTCGTGTATCTCACGGACTTCGGCGGCGCGATGGCGCGCTCGGTCCCGGACCTGGCCGACATGCTCAACGTCGTCGTCGCGGTCGATCCCGACGATCCGGAAACATCGGCGCCAGGACGTCGCACTCCGGCGGATTGGCGTTCGGCACTCGATCCGAATGCGCTCCGGGGAAAGCGGATCGGCTTCATCCCATCGACGTGGGTGGATCCATTCGAGACGACGAACACGACCGGTGCCGAGAAGGCGGCGCTGAAGTTTTTCGTCGAGGCCGGCGCGACGATCGTCGAGATGGGCGTGACCGTGGGCGGCACCGACACGCCGCCCGCGCCGGTGGCGCCGCCCGGCGATATCCGCTCGGAGGGCTGGGGGCTGTACATCGACCGCCATCCCGAGCTGGCGACGCAGGGCTTCCAGATCCACACGGTGGTCGACGTGAACTGCTCGCAGAAGAAAGTGGCCTACGTGCGGGCTGCCGCGAGCGACTGCTCGGCCGCGCCACCGCCGCGGATGACGCCCGCCGAGATTCAGGCGTTCCGGACGTATCGCCGTGGGCGCCAGGCAACGGCTAAGACGTGGATGGACACGGCCGGCGCCGACCATCTCGGCGTCGACGCCGTCGTCTACCCCGGTTTGCTGAGCGACATCAGCGTCAACGACGGCGGCGGCAGCAGAGCCAGCTTCGGCCGCCGCGACACGCCTGGCGCCGCGAACGGCATTCCGACCGTCGTGTTCCCGGTGGGCTACAACGACCACGGACAGCCGATCAATATCCAGCTGCTCGGCCGCGCGTGGGACGACGACAAGCTCGTGGGGATGGCGTTTGCGTTCGAGGAGCTCGCGAACGCCGCCGGCCAGGGTCACGTCGAAGCGACCACTGCGCCGGCGTTGCCGCACGACAATCGAAAAAAGCGATGACCATGGCGCGGGGGTAACGAGTAGGCCACGGCGCCTGATGAACGCATGACCGATCTTCCTGTCGCTTGCACATTGAGTCCCGCTGCTCTCGAGGCGCGTCGAAAGAATCTCTTGAATGCGCTGCTGCAGCGCGCGAGCGAACGAGGCGAGCTACCGAACGGGTACCGGCTGCGCTTTGCCGCGGAAGACGAGATCCTTCTCCAAATCGCGCGCGCGGTCGACGCCGAACGCCAATGCTGCCGCTTTCTTCAGTTCACGATCACCGTCGACCCGGACGGCGGGCCGATTACGGTGGATCTCACCGGGCCGGGAGGCACGCGTGACTTTCTCGCTGCCATGTTCGATCCAGCATGACGAACGTTCTCACGTCCGTCTATCGCTTCGGTCGTCGCGGTTTGAAAGGGTAGTACTCGACCGCGCAGGCGCTGGCATCTCGAATGGCGGGATCGGTCGTGATCAGCGTCAGGTTAAGGACCGCGGCGGTCGCGATAATGGTTCTGTCGAAGGGATCGCCTGAGAAGTCTTCGGGAAGTTCGTTCGTCCTTGCCGCGATTGCGGGAGTCAGTTCCAGAAGGTGCACATCCTCCGACAGCCCTGCGGCAAAGAAGTGATCCAGGGCGCCTTCAAACTTCAGCCGGCCCAGCCTATGGAGAATCGCAGTTTCCAACAGGCTGATGCTGCACAGTCCTTTCTTTTCAGTCCGTTCGACGAGGCGCCGAATGCGGGGTGGAAGAGTTTCGGGTAACGTGACACCGTTGATCCATGGAGCCGTGTCGAGCAGGTATGTCACCTCAGGCCTTTCCACTCGGAGGCTGGGATCGGGTCCGAAGACACGGCCTTCTTCTGCAGCAGATGTGTGCCGGCGCCAAGAAACGAGCGAGCCTGCTGTGCCGGAACAATCCGAACGTATGGCTTGCCGAATCGGGTCACGACGATGTCTTCGCCGGCAGCAGCCGCATCCAGCAACGACGCGTCCCGGCGCAATGCGCGAAGCGTGACCGTCTTCATGTCTGACAGTATGTCAGACATGCGGCCGAACCGCAAACGCTCAACGCGAAACCCGACTCGTTCGGAGCCTTCATAGTCGTTGGAGCCGGTCGGGCCTACAACGAGAACGCAGCCTTGGCCGCGGCTTCGTCCATCACCTCCCCGTGCTGGCTGATGTCGAGGCCGATGTCCTCCTGATCGGCGGTGACGCGCAGCGGGATGAAGAAGTCGGTCACCTTGTAGAGCACGTACGAGCCGACGAACGTGAACACGGTCACGAACACGAGCGCGCCGCAGTGGACGGCGAACGTGCGCACGGAGCCGGTGATGAGTCCGACGTCGCGCGCGAAGACGCCGGTCATGAGCATGCCGACCATCCCGCCGACGCCGTGGCACGGGAAGACGTCGAGCGTGTCGTCGAGTGCCGATCGCGTTTTCCAGTGCACGACCATGTTGGACACGGTCGCGGCGAAGGCGCCGATGAACAGGCTGTCGCCGATGCTGACGTAACCCGCCGCCGGCGTGATGGCGACGAGGCCGACGACGGCGCCGACGCAGGCGCCGAGCGCGGTCGGCTTACGGCCGCGCCACGCATCGAGGAACATCCACGCGAGCGCGGCCGCCGCCGACGCGGTGTTCGTCGTCGCGAACGCCATCGCCGCCTGCCCGTTGGCGCCGCCCGCCGATCCGGCGTTGAAGCCGAACCACCCGAACCACAGCATGCCGGTGCCGAGCAGCACGAAGGGAATGTTGGCGGGCGTGTGCGGCTCGCTGGCCAGGTGGATTTTCCGCCGGCCGAGCACCATCGCGCCCGCGAGCGCGGCGAGCCCCGCCGACATGTGCACGACGGTGCCGCCGGCGAAATCGAGCACGCCGATCTGGCGCAGGAACCCCTGCGGATGCCAGGTCCAGTGTGCCAGCGGACAGTAGATGAAGATGCTGAACAGGCAGAGGAAGAGGAGATAGCTCGAGAAGCGGACGCGCTCGGCGAACGATCCGGTGATGAGCGCGGGCGTGATGATCGCGAACTTCAACTGAAACAGCGCGAACACGACGAGCGGAACCGTCGGGGCGAGATCCGGATGCGTCTCGGCGCCCACGTGCGTGAACATCGCGTAGGTTCCGGGATGCCCGATCAGTCCGTGGAAGCTGTCGCCGAACGCCAGGCTGAACCCGACGACGACCCACAGGATGCTGATGACCGCCATCGCGACGAAGCTTTGCAGCATCGTCGACACCACGTTCTTCGTGCGGACCATGCCGCCGTAGAAGAACGAGAGGCCGGGCGTCATCAGCAGAACCAGCGCGGCCGCCGTCAACATCCAGGCGACGTCGCCGGCGTTGATCGGCCCGCCCTTGACGATTGGGGGTTCGGTGCGGAACAGCACCGCCGCCACGCTGACGACCGCCAATGTCATGAACGGCACGACCGAGAACGTTCGGCCGCGTCCGCCGTTGTTGGGAGCAACCACTTGGGTCATCGTTGGTCCTTTGTCAATCCCTGATCGCCGCGGGCCGCGCGAGCGGCCCATTGAAAGTTATGCCCGAGCGCGGCGGCGCGAGGGCATCGGCGCGTGGGGGGTGGGGCCCCACGCGAGTGTTCAGATGACTTCTCGTTCCCCGGTGCGGATCCGATACGCCTGATCCACGGGAATCACGAACACGCGGCCGTCGCCGATTTCCCCGGTGCGCGCCGCCTGGATAATCGCCGCGATCACCTCGTCGACGATCCCGTCCTGCACGACGACCTCGATCTCCATCTTGGGCAGCAGGCTGACGTTGTACTCCTTGCCGCGGTACACGGCCGTGTGCCCTTTCTGCTTGCCGTGCCCGCGGACTTCGGTGACCGTCATGCCCGAGATGCTCAGTTTGGCCAGCGCTTCCTTCACCTCGTCGACCTTGTTCGGCCGCACGACAGCCTTAATCAACTTCACGTCCGCCCTCCAGCATGTGTGTGAGGTCCGCGGTCAAGGCGGTCACGGCCGCCTCTGCGAGCTTGTTCCCGTCCGCGGTGATGTGGAACACGTCGATCGCCTTCTCGCCTTCGGTCGCGATCAGCACGAGGTCGACGTCGCATCCGTGGCGCGAGATCACGCGGCTGATGCGATGCAGCAGCCCGAGCGCGTTGTTCGCGATGATGTCGAGAATCGTATACCGCCGCGACGCGTGGTTGTCGCAGTGGATGATCGGCGCGAACCGCGGGACGCCGGTGCGGCGATACAGCACGCTCTGCTCGCGGACGCGGACGCGGCCGGCGATGTCCACCTGACCCGACACGGCTTCCTCGAGCGCGCGCACCAGGTGCTCGCGGCCGTCGGCGTTCAGCGCGAGGAAGCGCTCCTGATCGGTGAACTGGAAATGATCGAGCACGAGCCCGTTTGGATTCGTCAACGCGTGCCCGCGCAGGATGTCCATGCCGAACGACGACAGCACGCCGCAGATGTTGGAGAACAGAAACGGCTTGTCGAGGGTGACGACGGTCAGCTCCCAGACGGGGCCTTTCTGTTCGAGCGCCGCATGGACGTGATCGGGCTGGATGTCGCGCGACAACTGGACGTGCCGGTACACGGCCTCGGGCGTGAACAGCCGGAGATAGCGGCGAGGCAGGCCTTCCACGAAGCGCGTGATCTCGGACTCGGACACCGCGGCGGGACCGCGCGCCAGCAGGTCGGCGAGGTCGGACTGGCTGCGATCGATCACCTCGTCGCCGTAGCCGATCGTCAGCTGATTGTAGGTGTCGACGTACAGCCGCCACAGCAGCTCCTCGCGCCACGGCGTCATCGTCTCGAGGCTCACGGCTTCGACGTCGACGAGCGTCATCAGACAGAGCATCTTGAGCTGGTCTTCGATGCCGACGAGCTCGGCGAACTGCCGCACGATCTCGGGATCCTCGGTGTCGCGCCGGAACGCCGCGACCGACATCCTCAGGTGATGGCGGATGAGGAACTCGACGACGTCGCGGGAGGCCGGCGGCAACTGGAGCCGTTCGAGCATCTGCCGCGCCATGCGGACGCTCTCCGAGGCGTGGTCCTCGTCGCGCCATTTGCCGACGTCGTGAAACAGCAGCGCGAGGACGAGCAGTTCGGGCGCCGGCAGATCCGCGAGCAGCGTGGCGAACCGTTCGCGGCCCGGCGTGGCGCGCGCGGCGAGCCGCTCGAGATTCCGGATCGTCAGCAGCGTGTGCTCGTCGACCGTGTACTTGTGGTAGAAGTCGCGCACGACCCGGCACGAGATCGCCGCGAACTCGGGAAACATGCGGCCGAGCAGCCCGCAATCGTGCATCTCGGACAGTCGCGCGTACAGGCCGGGACGCGGCTTGAGAAAGGCCAGCAGCGCCGATCGATCGGCCGGCGTCGGGAAGAAATCTTCGGCCGCGTAGCGGTCGGCGTGCTGCTGCATCCACGCGAGCGTGTTGTAGGCGACCGGCGATTCCGCGTCGACCGCGGTCTGGAACACGCCGAGCCAGCTTTCGGGATGCGCGCGGGCGTATTGAAGGTCGACGAATCGAATGCCGTCGCGCGATCGCACCAGGTTGGCGCCGGCCGGCGCCGGCGCCGTCTGACGCGCCCACTCGAGCGCCCGGCTGATGGCGCGCGCGTGGCGGAAATAATCGCTCATCAACCGCTCGACCCGCTGACGGGGCTCGTCCCCCGCATACTGCATCGCCTGCGCCGACCGTTCCTGCAGCTCGTGGCTCAGCGTGTTGTGATTGCGCCGGCTCTCCAGATGCAGGATGGAGCGGATCCGCGACAGGAACTCCTCGGCCTCGTCCAGCCGTTCGCAGTCGGTGGGCCCGCGATCGAGCAGCGCCGGATCGGTCAGCCGCGCGATCGTGCGCAGCGCGTTGAGGTCGCGCAGCGCGCCGGGCGCATCCTTGATGTCCGGCTCGAGCTGATACAGCGTGTCGTTGAACCCCGCATGCCGCTCGTCGATCAGCTGCCAGAGCGAGTGCAGAATCTGCGCGCGCGCGTGGGCCGTCTCGAGACTGGCCGCGGCGCGATCGAAGAGCGAGCGATTCCCAATCACGACGCGCGCGTCGAGCAGCGCCAGAAGAAACGTTGGATTGTCGGTCTCCAGCCGCGCGAACTCGCCCACTTCACGCACCTGATGTCCGACGACGAGGCGCAGATCCCAGAGCGGATGGAGGAATGCGCGCACGAACCGCTCGTCGCCGTCCCGGATCGGACCGTCGAAGAGCAGGAGGACGTCGACGTCCGAGTGCAGACAGAGGCGCCGCCGCCCGTAGCCGCCGAGCGCACACACGGCGACGTCGGTCGGCGGCCGCGGCGCGTCCGCGAACACGTCGCGGAGCAGCGCATCGAATCGATCCGCGAACCGCTCGAGGGCGCCGCGTCCGCCTTGTCCGCGCGCGGCTTCCGCCGAGAGCTCCTGCCGTGCCGCGTCAAGTCGCTCGACCGTCGTCGCCGGCACCTACACCTCGCGGGTCTGGAGTTTGGACAAGCGGTTCACAACCCGGGGCGGACACGCGGGTCCGCCCCTACAAGCCGGTGATGAAACGCATCCGATCGTTCTCGTCGTAGGGGCCGACCCATGTATCGGCCCCACGAGCCGGTGATGAAACACATCCGATCGTTCTCGTCGTAGGGGCCGACCCATGTGTCGGCTCCACGAGCCGGTGATGAAACACATCCGATCGTTCTCGTCGTAGGGGCCGACCCATGTATCGGCCCCACGAGCCGGTGATGAAACGCATCCGATCGTTCTCGTCGTAGGGGCCGACCGATGTGTCGGCCCCACGAGCCGGTGATGAAACACATCCGATCGTTCGCCGTAGGGGCCGACCGATGTGTCGGCCCCACGAGCCGGTGATGAAACACATCCGATCGTTCTCGTCGTAGGGGCCGACCCATGTGTCGGCCCCACGAGCCGGTGATGAAACACATCCGATCGTTCG
>Ga0070695_100001980_pt1 | contig 11648 bp, 8 predicted proteins | sample KBSK1252metaG_FD_65471 | JGI IMG/M metagenome (GOLD analysis project Ga0070695, IMG submission 65471) | Corn, switchgrass and miscanthus rhizosphere microbial communities from Kellogg Biological Station, Michigan, USA - KBS K1-25-2 metaG | ecosystem: Host-associated > Plants > Roots >...
ACGCCGGCCCGCGGCGCCGGAGCGTGCTTGCGGGGGGCCAGGTCCATCCGGACCGCGGCCTGCACCGCGCCGGCCGAGCCGAGGGGCACCTTCAGCTCGTACGTCGAGTCCGGCGGCGTCTGCTTCTGGCGAAGCTCGGGATTGAGCGACTCCAGGTCCTGCACGGTCACGCCCGAGAGCGCGGCGAGACGGACGAGCCGGCTGCCGCGCGGGACCGTGACCTGCTCGTAGCGCAGCGGCTCCGCCGGCACCACCGTGAAGCCGTAGCGCTCGGGCTCGCGGCCGATCAGCGTGGCCGCGTGGATGGCCGGCACGAAGTTCTTGGTCTCCTCGAGGAGCAGCGGGCTGCGGTGCAGCCGCCAGAAGTCGCGCGAGCCGGTGCCCTGGATGGCCTGTTGCACCCGCACCTCGCCCGCGTTGTAGGCGGCCTGAGCCAGGTCCCAGGAGCCGAACTGGTTGTGGAGATCGCGGAGGTAGTTGGCCGCGGCCACCGTGGACTTCTCGGGATCGAGCCGCTCGTCGAGCCACCGGTCCACCCGGAGCCCGTAGAGGCGAGCGGTCGGCGCCATGAACTGCCAGAGACCCTTGGCGCCGGCGTGCGAGACCGCGACCGGGTTGAACCCGCTCTCGATCATCGCGGTGAAGACGAGCTCGTCGGGCAGACCCTTCTGCCGGAACACGTCGAGGATCATCGGCAGATACCGTCCGGCGCGGACGAGACAGGACTCGACGACGGCGCGGCGGTCACCGGTCCGGAAGCGATCGAGGAAGAAGCGCACGTGCCGGTTGTCGTGCACGCGGTAGGCGGCCGACGGCATGGCCGCGACCACGATCGGTGGCGCCGGATCGGCGGGCGGCGTGAAGCTGGCCACCCGCGGCGCGAGCGCCTCGGCGGGCTCGCCGAAGACGTCGATCCATCCGCCGGCGGGGACAGGGGGAGCGTCCGTGGGCGCGGGCCAGACCGCCGGGGCGGGCGCGATGAAGTCGTGGGCCGCCGCGCTCAGCGCCATGTTGATCGGCACCGGATCGACCTCGGCGGCGGCGCCCGCAGTCAATGCCAGGCACGCGAAAACGAACGCAACAGAACCGGTTCGAAGGGTCCGTGGTGTCGTAGCCATGGGCGGCCAGGGAGCAAGCACTATTCCACTGGTAACTACCGGACTGATATGGTGTTTTCAGCGTGACATGGAGGCTGGAAATCCCTGCCTGGGTACCCGGCGGCCCACCATGGGAGTTTTGCGCGACCGTGCACGGGTTGCACCCGATCCGGAGCTCTTACACGGCCTCGCCTGCGACCGGGCGCCCCTTGACGCGCGGTCGGACCGGCCCCATGCTGGGGCGCATCCATGGCTTCGGTGAGCGCGTCCGGCACTCCTTTCGACGGGTACGCGCGCCGGACGACACCTCCTCCCGATTTCGATCTCACCGCGGTCGGGCCCGGCACGCCGTGCGGCGAATATCTGCGGCGCTTCTGGCAGCCGGTGGCGTTCACCCGCGATCTGGACGGGCCGCCGCGCCGCGTGCGCATCCTCGGCGAGGATCTGGTGGTGTTCGCCGATCGTGGCGGCCGCGTGGGCGTGCTCCACCTGCATTGCGCGCATCGCGGCACCTCGCTCGAGTTCGGCATCCCGCTCGAGCGCGGACTGCGCTGCTGCTATCACGGCTGGGTCTACGACGTCGACGGACGCTGTCTCGAGACGCCCGGGGAGCCGGCGGGCAGCCGGCTCTGCGAGCGGGTCTGGCAGGGCGCGTATCCCACGCGCGAGTACTGCGGCCTCGTCTTCGCGTACCTCGGGCCGCCCGACCGGCGGCCCGCGTTTCCCCACTACGATTCCTTCGAGGTGCCGGGCCTCACCCTGATGCCCGCGGCCGAGTTCTCGCTGCCGTGCAACTGGCTCCAGGTGAAGGACAACAGCATGGACCCGGTGCACACCGCCTTCCTGCACGCGCTGTCGAGCGGCTACCAGTTCACCGAGGCCTTCGGGGTGGTGCCCGAGCTGGACTGGCTCACCACCGACGCGGGCATGGTGTACATCGCGACCCGCCGCGTGAGCGATCTGGTCTGGGTGCGCGTCTGCGACTTCATGCCCCCGAACGTGCACCAGTTCACGCGCGAGATCGAGGCGGCGACCGCGCCCAAGGCGGCGAGCCGGCCCGTGATCATCCGGTGGGCGGTGCCCAACGACGACACGCACACCACCAACTTCGAGCTGGCCCAGGTCGATCCCGCGTGGGGGCTCACCGCGGCGCAGGTGGCGCGGCCCGGATTCGGCCAGTCCGAGGACCGGCCCTACGAGGCGCGCCAGCGCTTCCCGGCCGACTACGACGCGCAGGCGAGCCAGCGCCCGATCGCGGTGCACGCGGTCGAGCACCTGGCCTCCACCGACCGCGGCGTCGTCATGCTGCGGCGGATCGTGCGCGACGGCATCCGCGCGGTGCAGGCCGGTCTCGATCCCTGGGGCACGCACTGGCCCGAGGGCAAGGTGATTCCCACCCACACGCAGGACCTGGTCCTCCGCCTGCCTCCCGCCGCCGACCCGACCGACGACCGGCGACGGCTGCGCGAAGCGGGCCGCCGCGCGGTCACCGGCTAGGAGTCTCCGCCGGCCATGTGGATCGTCCGCGTCGCCCTGGATCGGCCGTACACCTTCATCGTGCTGGCGCTGCTGATCCTGATCGTGAGCCCGGTGGTCATCGCGCGCACCCCCACCGACATCTTCCCCTCGATCAACATCCCGGTCATCGCGGTCGCCTGGAACTACCGCGGGCTCAACACCGAGGAGCTGGAAGGGCGCATCACCTCGAACTTCGAGCGCACGCTCACCACCACCGTCGACAACATCCAGCGCATCGAGTCCACCACCACGAGCGGGCAGGCCATCGTCAAGATCTTCCTGCAGCCCTCCGCACGCCTGGATACCGCCAACGCCCAGATCACCGCGATCTCGCAGACCGTGCTGCGTCAGTACCCGCCGGGCACCACGCCGCCGCTCATCATCAACTACAGCGCCTCCAGCGTGCCGATCCTCCAGCTCGCGCTGTCCGGCGACGGGCTGGCCGAGCAGCAGCTCTTCGACCTCGGAGTGAACTTCCTCCGCCCGCAGCTCGTCACCATCCCGGGCGTGGCGATCCCGTGGCCCTACGGGGGCAAGCAGCGGCAGATCATGGTCGACCTCAACACGCGCCTGCTCCAGGCCAAGGGCCTCTCGCCGGGCGCGGTGCTCGACACCCTGAATCTACAAAATCTCATCCTGCCGTCGGGCACCGCCAAGATCGGCCGCCTCGAGTACGACGTCACCCTGAACGCGGCCCCCCGGACGGTGCCCGAGCTGGGCGACGTGCCGATCAAGGTGATGGGGAATTCGACCATCTATCTGAGAGATGTCGCCAACGTGCGGGACGGCTTCAGCGTGCAGACCAACATCGTGCGGCGCGACGGCCGCCGCGGCACCCTGCTCACCGTGCTGAAGAGCGGCGACGCCTCGACCCTCGACGTGGTGGACAACATCCGGGCCGCGATTCCGCGGGTCGCCACCACGCTGCCCCCCGAGCTCCGGATCGACCTCCTCGCCGATCAGTCGATCTTCGTGCGCGGAGCCATCTCGGGGGTCATCCACGAGGCGGTCATCGCCGCGTGTCTCACCGCCCTGATGATCCTGCTGTTCCTCGGGAGCTGGCGCAGCACGCTGATCATCGCGGTGTCGATCCCGCTCTCCATCCTCACCTCGGTCATCACGCTGGGCTTCCTGGGCGAGACCATCAACATCATGACCCTGGGTGGGCTGGCCCTCGCGGTGGGCATCCTGGTGGACGACGCGACCGTCACCATCGAGAACATCGAACGCTACCTCGAGGAGGGCCGCGAGCTGCGCGCGGCGATCTTCGAGGGCGCGGCCCAGATCTCGGTGCCCGCGCTGGTCTCCACCCTCTGTATCTGCATCGTGTTCCTGCCCATGTTCTTCCTGGGCGGGGTGGCCCGGTACCTGTTCGTGCCGCTGGCCGAGGCGGTGGTCTTCGCCATGCTGGCCTCCTACGTGCTCTCGCGCACCCTGGTGCCCACGCTGGCGATGTACCTGCTGCGCCGCCACGATCACCACGCGGCGCCGTCCCGCAACCCGTTCGTGCTGCTGCAGCGCGGGTTCGAGCGCGGCTTCGCCCGGATCCGCGAGGCCTATCGCGGGCTGCTGGTGCGGCTGCTCTCCCGGCAGGGCGCCTTCGTGAGCGCGTTCCTCGGGGTGTGCCTGCTCGCGTGGCTGCTCCTACCCTGGCTCGGCGAGAACTTCTTCCCGACCAGCGACAACGGGCAGTTCATCCTCCACCTGCGGGCCAAGACCGGCACCCGCATCGAGGAGACCGCGCGGCTCGCGGATCTGGTGGAGGCGGCGATCCGGCGCGAGATCCCGCCCGGCGAGCTCGAGAGCATCATCGACAACATCGGCATGCCGTACTCCACCATCAACACCATCTACAGCCGCTCCGGCTTCATCGGGGCCGCCGACGCGGACATCCTGGTCACGCTGGGCAAGAACCGGCGGCCGACCGAGGATCACATGCGCACGCTGCGCCGCCGGCTCCCCGAGGAGTTCCCGGGGGTGACCTTCTACTTCGTGCCCGCGGACATCGTCACCCAGATCCTCAACTTCGGTCTCCCCGCCCCGATCGACGTGCAGATCGAAGGCAGCGACCTGCAGGGCAACCGGCAGGTCGCCAACCGGATGCTCACCGAGCTGCGCCAGGTGCCCGGCCTCACCGACCTGCGCATCCAGCAGAACTTCGACGCCCCGAAGCTCGAGGTGAGCGTCGACCGCACGAAGGCCGCCGGCGCCGGCTTCACCCCGCGGGACGTGGCCAACAGCGTGCTGCTCACCCTGAGCGGCAGCGGCCAGACCAACCCGGCCACCTTCCTGAACTGGCAGAACGGAGTCAGCTACAGCCTGGTCACCCAGGCCCCGCAGTACTCGGTGCAGTCGCTCCAGGACATCCAGAACATCCCGCTCGGCGGGGCGACCGCGGATTCCCGCCCCCAGATCCTCGGCGACGTGGCTTCCATCGAGCGGGGGAACGGGATGGCGGTGATCTCGCACTACAACACGCGGCGCGTGGTGGACATCTACGGCTCGGTGCAGGACCGCGACCTGGGCGCGGTCGGCCGCGATATCGCGCGCATCGTCGACGCCAATCGCGCCCACCTGCCGCGGGGCAGCTTCATGACCCTGCGCGGGCAGGTCGAGACCATGCGGGCCTCCTACCTCGGGCTGCTGGGCGGCCTCGCCTTCGCGATCGTGCTGGTCTACCTGCTGATCGTCGTGAACTTCCAGTCGTGGCTCGACCCGTTCATCATCATCAGCGCGCTGCCCGCCGCCCTCGCCGGCATCATCGTGTTCCTGTTCCTCACCCAGACCACCCTCAGCGTGCCCGCCCTCATGGGCGCGATCATGTGCATGGGCGTCGGCACCGCGAACAGCATCCTGGTGGTGTCCTTCGCCCGCGAGCGTCTCGCCGCCCACGGCGACGCGCGAGAGGCCGCCATCGAGGCCGGCTTCACCCGCTTCCGCCCCGTCCTCATGACCGCGCTGGCCATGATCATCGGCATGATCCCGATGGCCCTGGCGATGGGCGAAGGCGGCGAGCAGAACGCCCCGCTGGGCCGCGCGGTCATCGGTGGGCTCGTCTGCGCCACCATCGCCACGCTGATCTTCGTCCCCGCGGTGTTCAGCCTGCTGCACGGCGGCCGACGGCGCGCCGCGGCGGAGCGCCCGGCGTGAACCGGTCGTCGCGCGGACTGTGGGCGCTGCTCGGCATCGCGCTCGTTCTCGGGGTCGCCATCTACGCGGGGCTGCAGGGCCGGCACGGCGCCGACGCGGCGCTCAAGCGCGCCACCGAGGAAGCGGCGATCCCCACCGTCGCGGTGGTGACGCCGTCGACCGCCTCGACGGCCTCCGACGAGCTGGTGCTGCCCGGGACGGCGCGGGCCTTCACCGACGCGCCGATCTACGCGCGGGCCAGCGGCTATCTCAAGAAGTGGTACGCCGACATCGGCTCGCGGGTCACCCAGGGGCAGGTGCTGGCCGAGATCGAGACGCCGGAGCTGGATCAGCAGCTCCGCCAGGCCCGGGCGATGCTCGAGAACGCGCGGGCCACCATGGAGCTGGCCCGGACCACCGCGGACCGCTGGCAGCTCCTGGTCAAGCGCGAATCGGTCTCCCGCCAGGAGGCGGACGAGAAGATCAGCGACTACATCGCCAAGCAGGCCATGGTCGACTCGAACGCGGCGAACGTGAAGCGCCTCGAGGACCTCCAGGGCTTCCAGAAGGTCGTCGCGCCCTTCACCGGCGTCGTCACCGCCCGCAACACCGACATCGGCGCGCTCATCGACGCGGGCGCGGGCGGCCAGGCGCGCGAGCTGTTCCGGCTGGCCGCGATCGACCGGCTGCGCATCTTCGTGTCGGTGCCCCAGGCCTACGCGCAGAACGCGCGTCCGGGGGCCCAGACCGCGATCACCCTCGAGGAGAAGCCGGGCAAGGTCTACCGGGGCACGCTCGCCCGCACCTCCAACGCGCTCGATCCCACCGCGCGCACCATGCTGAGCGAGGTCGAGATGGAGAACCCCAACCAGGAGGTGCTGCCGGGCGCCTACGTGGTGGTGCGGCTGCACGTCGGCGTGGCGACCCGGGGCCTGACCATTCCGGCCAACGCGCTGCTCTTCCGCTCGGAGGGCTTGCAGGTCGCGGTGGTGCGCGACGGCCGCGCCGAGCTGGTCCCGGTGAAGATCGGCCGCGACTACGGCCGCAGCGTCGAGGTGGTGACGGGCCTGCAGCCCACCGACGTGGTGATCGTCGACCCCGCCGACTCGCTGGTCAGCGGGACCGCCGTCCGCGTGCGGCCGTCCGAGCGCCCGAAGGCCGGCGCCCCGCCGCCGAAGTCGGGCGGGTAGCCGGCCGCTCGTCCGCCGCGGCCGGCCGGGCCGCGTGCCAGCGGGCCACCTCCTCGCAGGTGGCGAACCACACCCCGCGCGCCCGGCGGATGTGGGCCACCAGGTCCTCCAGCAGGGCGATGCGCGAGGCCCGTCCGCTCACGAACGGATGGCAGGTCAGCACGAAGCAGCCGTTCTCGGGATGCATCGCCGCGAATTCGCGGCTCCACATCTGCAGCACGCGCCCCGGGTCGGCGATCGCATTGGTCGCGCCGTAGACGTGGCGGAACAGCGGCGCGTCGTCGAGCAGCCACTGCACCGGCACCTCGATCAGCGGCCCCTGCGCGGTCTCCACCTCGTAGGGCACGTCGTTGCCCATCAGCGACGAGTCGTAGAGGAAGCCGTGGCGCTTCAGCAGATCGGGCGTCCACACGTTGACGTCCCACGACGGCGAGCGGTACCCGAGCGGGCGCACGCCCAGGCGCGAGCGCAGGATCTCGAGCTGCTCGCGCATCACGCGCTCCTCCTGCGGAGCGTCGAGGAAGGCGAGCGCCTCGTGCACGTTGCCGTGCGCGCCGATCTCGTGGCCGGCGTCGCGGATGCGGATCGACTCGGCGAGATGGTTCTCGACCGTCCAGCCCGGGATGAAGAAGCTCGCCCGGATCCGCAGGCGATCGAGCAGGCGCAGGATGCGGTCCACTCCCACGCGCGGGCCGAAGCGGCGCTCCTCGAGGTCGCCCAGGCTGCGCCGCGCCTTCTCCGGCTCGCGGAACAGGAAGCCGGACTCGGCGTCGAAGTCGAAGGACAGGACCACTGCCGATTGCTTGCCGTGGGGCCACCGATAGCGCATGAATGGCTCTGCGATCAGCCGGAGACCCGGCCGCCGCTCGGGCGGAGGATCTGCCCGGTGAGGTAGCCCGCCTCGGCGGAGGCCGGCACGACCGCCCAGTAGGCGACGGAGGCCGGCATCTCAGGCGGGGGCCGCCGGCCGGCTCTTCTCCAGCCAGAAGCGGGCGAGATCGATCGGCCGCGGCCACCACACCTGCCGCTTGCCCAGGATGAGCTGGATCAGCCGCTCCACCATGCGCAGCCGCGAGGGACGCCCGATGATCTGGGGATGGGCGAGCCAGTTGAAGAAGCCGCCCTCGGCGTAGAGGCCTTCGAACTCCTCCGACCAGATCTCCCACACGTCCTGCTGGCTCCAGATGCCGTTGCCGACCGGCGGCACCGAGCTCCACATGAAGAACGGCGCGTCGTTGTTGCACCACGCGGTGGGAAACTCCACGAGCGGCCCGTGGGTGGTCTGGTGGCAGTAGGGCAGGTCGGTGTCGAGGGCGTTGCTGTGGTAGACGAAGCCGTGCTGCTTGAGGAGCTCCATGGTGTGTCGGCTCGGGTCCGCCGACGGCGAGCGTGAGCCGAGCGGCTTCACGCCCAGGATCTTCTCGAAGATGGCGAGGCTCTTGACCAGCAGTTCCTCCTCTTCCTCGCGGCTCTTCATGAAGAAGGGTTTCTCGTGGAGGTAGCCGTGGTGGCCGACCTCGTGGCCGCGGCGGACGATGTCCTCGCACAGCGCGGGATAGCGCTCGACGATCCAGCCCGGGATGAAGATGCAGGTCCGGATGCCGTAGCGGTCGAGCAGGTCGAGAATCCGCGGCATGCCGGTCTTCGGCCCGTAGGCGCCCATCGACATGTGGAGCGGCCGATCCGCGAGGGCGGCGTCGCGATGGATCCACGGGCTCTCGCCGTCGAGATCGAACGTCATCATGATGGCGCAGCGGGCGCCATCGGGCCAGGTCACTGCGTCCGCCATCGTGTCCTCCGCGCGAGGCCGGGTGAGGTGCGACGTCGAGGCAGCAGCATAGACCAGCCTTCCCGACGTTCGCAATCCGGGGCACTATCCAGGGGAACCGTCGACTGGACTCTTCGGTTGAGAGTTGAAGGAGGCTCGCCATGCTCGACACGCTGCGTCGCTCCGCGCTCCTCGTCATCGTGGGTGTGATGCTCCTGGCCGCCGCGTCGCCGGTGCCCGTCGGGGCGGCGGGGGGCGGAGGCGGCGGCGGGGCCGACGGCTCCGGCGGCGTCGCGGGCAAGCCCGAGGATCCCAGGTACACCGAGGCGGTGACCGCCATCAAGGCGAAGGAGTACGGCAAGGCGGTCCCCCTGCTGCAGGACGTGGTCTCGCGCGACGCCGCGAACGCCGATGCCTACAACTGGCTCGGCTACGCCACTCGCAAGAACGGCAACCCCACCGGGGCGATCCCGTACTACGAGAAGGCGCTCGCCATCGACCCCAAGCACCGGGGCGCCCACGAGTACATCGGCGAGGCCTACCTCATGCTCGACAACCTGCCCAAGGCGAAGGATCACCTGCGCACGCTCGACAAGCTGTGCTTCTTCCCGTGCTCGGAGTACAGCGATCTCAAGAAGGCGGTCGAGGCCTACGAGAAGACCGGCGGCAAGACCAAGCCGACCGCATCGTCGTCGCATTAGCGCGTGGGGCGGGGCGCAGGGCGGGAGGGGCGGGGGAGGGTCCCCGACCACGACGCTCTTCGGCCTCCCGCCTCCGCGCGAGCAGTTCCCATTCGGTACTGCTTGGCGTAGCGATCCATATCGGGAACGGGTCGGTTGACCCTCCCCCGCCCCTCCCGCCCCCCACCCCACGCGCCCTCGCGGAGCCCCAGTCGCCATGCTCTTGCTTTTGAAGATTCAGAATCTCGCGTGGCGGTTTGTCTGTGGTCCGCCGGCGGTGATGCCGCGGGTATGAGACCCGAGGAGAGTCCCGTGGGCGGAGAGGCCCGGCGGGAGGGAGGGGCGGGGGAGGATGTGGGCCGCTACACCAAACCCTACGGAATGGGAACTGCAAGCGCCCCCGAGCGGGAGGCCGCAGAGCCTCGTGGTCGGGGACCCTCCCCCGCCCCTCCCTCCCGCCGGGTATCGCCGCCCGCGGGAGAACGCTACGCGAGGTTGTAGAGGCGCGCGGCGTTGTCGCAGACGATCTTGTGGCGAACCGCCGCGGGGAGATGGCCGAGCTCGCGGGCGATGTACTCCCGCGAGTCGGGCCACACGCCGTCGGGATGCGGGAAGTCGGAGCCCCACATGACCTTGTCCACGCCCAGCTCGTCCAGCAGCTTCACGCCCACCGGATCGGTCTGGTAGGTCGCCCACACCTGGCGCTTCCAGTACTCGCTCGGCGGCATGGTGAGCGACAGATCCTTGAACTGGTCCTCCCACTCGCCGTCCATCCGCCAGAGGATGTAGGGGATCCACCCGATGCCGGCTTCACCCAGGACCACGCGCAGGCGCGGGAAGCGCTCGAGCACGCCGCCGTAGATCATCGCCATCAGGATGTTGGCCATGTTGATCTGGAAGCCGGTGATGTGGGTGGCGAAGGCCACCCGCGAGGTGCGCCGGTCCTCCGCCGACATGTCCGCGGGCGCCCGCGAGGGGTCCGAGCCGACGAACACGAGCTTCTGGAGATTGTCGGGGAGCCGGCTGCCGATGGTGTGGAAGTGCAGCGGCAGGCCGCTGGCCTGGATCACTTCCCAGAGCGGGTTCCAGTAGGGATCCCACAGCGCGGTGAGATCCGCCGAGTTGGCGATGTCGAGCCCCCGCACCGCGCCGCGCTTGGCCACCCGCTCGACCTCGGCGATGGCCGCGTCGATCGGCGCGTTGGGGATCGAGGCGAGCCCGGCGAAGCGCTCGGGATGCGTCGAGCAGAAATCGGCGAGCCACTCGTTGTAGATCCGGATGACCTCGACCACCGCCTCCGGATCGTTCATGCGCCCGGTGGCCCCGAGGATGCCGTAGAGCACCTCGGCCTGCACGCCGTCGCGGTCCTGATCCTTCAGGCGCAGGTCGGGCTCGGTGAGCCGGCGGATGCCGCGCTTGCCATCCTCGTAGAGCCCGGTCTCGGCCATGCGGTCCGCGCGATGGATGCGGCCAGGTACGTACTCGCGGCCGGCCGATCCCATGCCGCAGGCGAGCCCGAGATTGGCGCCCTTCTGCGTGATCCAGGTCGGGCCCTTCGGGCCATCCACCACGTGGGGCATGCGGTCGCGCAAGGCGGGCGACGCGTTGGCGGTGAAGAGGTCCGGGGGCAGCCAGCAGAGGTCGAGGTGGCAATCGGCGGAGATCATCTCGTAGCGCATGGCGGGTCTCCTCACGGCTTGAGCCGGACGTCTTCGTAGGGAGCCGAGTACGGGAACGCGGGGATCAGGGTGAGCGCCGGTTCTTCCACTCGCGGGCCGACCCCGCGGATGAATCCGTTCTCCCAGATGGGCGCGAAGATCTTCTTCTCGCCCAGATGCGCTGGATCTGCCATCAGGCGCAGGCCGGGCGTGCGACGCACCTCCTCCGCGACCGGCCCATTCAGGAAGTAGGCGACCCGGACCTCGCGCACGTGCTCCTTCAGCGCGGTGGCGTTCGCCCCGTGATAGCGCTCGAAGGAGAACTTCACGTCCTCCGCAGTCACCCGCTCGCCGTTGTGGAGGCGCGCGCTGGCGCGCAGCACGAACTCGTAGACCAGGCCGTTGGGCGAGACGGTCCAGGACTCGGCCAGACTGGGCGCGCTCGGGCCGGAGGGCATCGGCTTCAACAGCGCGTCGTGGACCGCGTAGAGGGTGAGGAACGGCGTGATCGATCCCTCGGTCTCGGCGGGATCGAGCCAGCGCGGCGCCAGCGTGAAGTGCATCGCCCACGTCATCTGCCCGGCCCGCGTCGGGGCAGCCGACTGCGC
>Ga0070695_100001982_pt1 | contig 11646 bp, 14 predicted proteins | sample KBSK1252metaG_FD_65471 | JGI IMG/M metagenome (GOLD analysis project Ga0070695, IMG submission 65471) | Corn, switchgrass and miscanthus rhizosphere microbial communities from Kellogg Biological Station, Michigan, USA - KBS K1-25-2 metaG | ecosystem: Host-associated > Plants > Roots >...
AGCGGCGCAGGGGCCGAGCCTCTCGCGGCAGTGCCGCAGGCGCCGTGCAATTGGCCATGCAGGATCGCCCAGCGCATTGTGGAGTTGCGCCTTTCTTTGCTCGTAACCGGTTTTTCCCGTGATGTCTCGCCAGAATTTCCGCCGATAGCTTGCCTTGGTGATCGGAAACGGCGCCGAAAGCACGAGGTCGGGGTCGTTTTCCTGCTGCGTATTGGCATGGTGGGTGAGGTGATACCGGCGGTAAGCTAGTGTGTCGGCAAAAATCGCATAAGCGCACAGCCATTGGCTGAGCGCCATGTTCCGCGCTTCATTGCGCGAGAAGCACCGATGTGCGCCCTCATGCATGAGAATAGCCAAGCCGAGCTGGCGCGAACCGATCAGCATTACCGCCAGCACATACGTGAGCGGGTTCGGAAAGACGGCAACCAGCGCCATTGATGCAAAAATGATGGCCCAGGCGTGCGCAATAAGCGCGATGCCCTTCCATTCCTGCCGTTGGCGCAAGGTGGCAAGCTGTTCGGTGTAACGAGCTCACGCGCCGGGACCCGGTGCGAATCGGCAGCGAACGGTGCGGACATTGCGCTCCAACCGTGTTTTCGCCGATTAGAACTGTAGCACGAAATGTAAGGCGCTGTTGTGCAGCTTGCGGTTGGTTGGCGGCAAGAGTTGATCAATCTTTTTCAGACGGCGTCCTTCGAGCTGCGGCCATATGGTTCGTTCAATGGCCAAGCTGGATTGTTGCAACCATCGTTGCCGCGGTTATCAACGAATAAACGAAAGTCCATTGAACGATCTCCGAAAGTTCGTGACCTCGACTGCGACAGCCTCAGGATTGTTGCCCTGCAGGGCTTTGGCAATGAGCTTTGCCAATGTTGGCATGTCGCCGGGCCGCATGCCACGCCTCACAATTTCCGGAGTGCCGGCTCGAAGACCGTTCAAATCACCGGCTACGGCCGCGATCGGCAAGCCGATACCGCAAGCAAGGATGTTTGCAGCTCGCAAACGTTTGGAGACAGCCTGGCCACCGCCGTATCGCGCCGCTTCGATCGCAAATTGGTGCGAGGTAGTCGCGATGCCTTGTGAGCGGAACACCGGGATGCCCTCAGTCATCAAAGCGGTTGCCAAGGCGCGTGCCGTTTCGACCATCGACCCCGCATACGCCGGGCCATGTTCCCGCCAGTCGAGAAGCGTGATAGCGAGGGCAGCCGACTTAGCGGCGTCAAAGTTCGCGGTCATGCCGGGAAAAGCGATCGCGTCGAGGCGTTGAGCGACATCGGGCTCATTGGTCAGAACAAGACCGCCCGCCGGCCCACCGAGACTCTTGTAGGTACTCATGGTCATGATATGCGCGCCGTGGTGGAGCGGGTTCTTCCAAGCTCCGCCGGCGATCAGACCGCATTGATGCGCGGCATCGAACAAAACCCGAGCGCCAGTGGCGTCCGCAATCGACCTGATCTCGGCCACCGGGTGCTCAAACAAGTTCAGACTGCCGCCGATCGATATGATCTTTGGTTTCACATCTCGCGCCAGCTCGGCTAGCGCGTCCACGTCCACGCTATAGCCGTCGGCGCTGATGGGTGCCGCGTGAATGATCAAGCCATAGAGTCCGGCACAGCCGGCCTGATGATGCGTGACGTGCCCGCCGATGGTGGCCGGTGGGACGATGATGGCGTCTCCGGGTTTTGCCATTGCCATGAAGGCATACAGATTTGCCATTGCGCCCGAGGCGACGCGAATTTCCGCATAGCGCGCCTTGAAGATCTCCGCCGCCAATTCTGCCGCGATTACTTCGATGCGTTCGACGGCCTCCAGCCCCATTTCGTATTTGTTTCCCGGGTATCCGAGTGACGGGCGTGAGCCGAGGCCGCGGGCGAGGGCGGCTTCGGCCTTCGGGTTGAGCACATTTGTCGCGGGGTTGAGATTGATGCAATCCTCATCGTGGATCCTGGCGTTGGCTGCGATCAGATCTTCAATGTTTGCCTCGATTGCGGTTGATGTCGCTCTGGCGGTGACTTCCGCGATTGCTTGGACGAATGCCTCGCAAGCTTCGGGAACCCAGGTGCGATGCGCCAACGCAGGCATGAAACCGCTCCTTTAAGACGTGGCACCCAATAGATGCCTTTTGTGCCGACATTTCGCAAACCCGATGTTGGCAAGCTCGCCCCACTCCAACGCCTGACTCGGAGGCTGGCGCTGCTCGACCGACAGCTTGTTTGCGGGTGCGGTCACGAGCAGCCTGGCATTAAAATCATTTGCCGCCATTGTGGGGCCCGAGCGCATGGTTGAAACGCTCTATATTGGCGGCGCCACGGGCTATGATGAGATGTTTGCTCGTGTCACGCAGGCCGGTCCCAGCACTCCTAGAGGTGGCGCAGATCGCACTAGGACAACGCATCCTCGACGTTGCGACAGGCACGGGTGCTGCGGCAAGAGCAGCGGAGCGGGTGGTCGGTCGGCAGGGCAGATAGTCGCCGGCGACATCTCGGCAACAATGCTCGACGTTGCCCAGAGAAACCCGCAGAATGCAACGATCAAATTCGAGCAATTTGATGGGCGCGGATTACGCTTTGCTGACGCTCATTTCGATCGTGTGATTTGCCAGCTCGGGCTCGCATTCTTCGACGATCCGGGGCGAGGACTTGGCGAATTCAGACGCGTGTTGCAACCGAAGGGTCGAGCTGCGGTAGTTGTCAACTCCACGCCTGAGCGATCCCTTTTTTCGCGTATCGGCACGGTCATTGGAGCGCGCCGAGCAGCACAATCGCTATGCTTCGATCCGTACCTGAGAGCGATTGCGCCAGCTATTCTTGAGCGCGGGCCCTGAGGACGCTTCCTTATGCAGGGAGTCGGAGGCCATTCGTCGGCGCGATGGAAGTCTGGTCGGATCCGGTCGCCGATGACGGTGAAAAGCGATGCGCAACGGAAGGATGTGAAGCCCCCCAGGTCATGTTTTTCGTCTGAGCTGCCCGAGGCGGTGCGCCGGGAGAACCGCTAAGGTCCGACATCTGCTCGCCGATTTGCCGATGTCTTGCATGGGGTTTGCCATCGCTGCTCTCGGATCGGCATGCGTGCGGTGAGGAGTCACGGACCCACCGGCCTCGTCGGACTTCCCTTGAGCGCCTTCTGCGGTGCCTTCTTTCTGTTTTCTTTGAAGGTTTGTTTCGCAAAGCCAGCGCCCTTTCCGTAGGCCCCGGCAGCATGGGCCAGCGGCGCGTAGACTTTGCTCACAATTCCGACGCCGGTGGCGATGAGGGTGGCGGTTGCAATGGTTAGGTATCGTCGCATGAGACATCTCCAACGCAGGCTCGGCTGTGAAGGCGAGGTTGGCTGCAGCGAAGCTGGTTCCGCGGATCGTTGCCTCACTATGCCGTAGACGGATTTTCCACAAAGTAGCGCCGCTCATCCATCGGGGTTAACGCGCAAATCGGTGGCAAGGAATCTGGAACGGATGCATACCGGGAGCCGCCTGAGCCATGGCTCACCCGCGCCCGAATTCAGGGTTTCTCGGGGCCGCATCGGCCATACCAGTGGGCTGACCGAAGAGGTGTTCTGTGCACCATAGCTTCGCGACGCCCACGGCACGGTCGGGCGACCCTAAATTCCTCGTCTGCTTTCGAGCCGCAAAGTCGCGCCCTAGCCCAGTAGGTAATGCAATAGGTAATAAAGGCCGAGGTTATCGTTTCGGGGGGTTGCAGGGACGCGCGCAGGCTAGTCGCAATCGGCAAGTCGCCAGTTCCATCGCGGCTGACAACGCCGGGGTGCAACGGCGCGCGCGACCTAGCGCGAGGAGCCGGGGTGTGGACCATGCGCGGCGGACGGCCGCCCCGAAAGGGCCGCTGGTCAGGTCGTTTCCCGCCCCGACTGCGGTCGCACGCCGATGGGGTCGGCCGCCATCGATGTCTATAAGCCCATGGCGAACGGGTAACGGGGCCGCGCCCCATCGATCGACGGCTTTCTCCCGTCGCGAGGGTCGGGGAGGTGTGACACCTCCCGCACCCCCTCTCCGCAAACGCTCTTGTTGGCTGCTTGCTGACATTGCCCAAGATCCAGCAAAGGCTCGATTGGAGAGCCGATAAAGTCCAGCCGCGGTCGCGTTGGCTTGCCGGAGGCGATTGGCAGATGAAAGCTGCCCCGGTGGCATCAGCCGCAGTGGGTGCTATGGTCGCCGCCATCGTGATGGCCCAATGCGGCTTGGAAGATAGACAAGAACCTCTGGAGGGATCTCGAGATGAACCGCTTGGAGGGAAAAGTTGCGCTTGTGTCGGGCGCGGCGCGCGGTATCGGTGCCGAGACGGCGCGCCAAATGGCAGCGGCGGGCGCCTCAGTGTTAATCGGGGACGTGCTGGCCGACCTTGCGGCAGAGACCGCCAAAGAAATCTTGGACTCGGGCGGCAGGGCGCTAGCGCTCAGCCTTGATGTGACCGCCGAGGCTTCGTGGGCGGCCGCCGTCGCAGTAGCAACAAGGCAGTTCGGTAAGCTCGACATTCTCGTGAACAATGCCGGCGTCTTTCTCGGCAAAGACTTGATGGACGCGACCATGGAGGATTGGGGTCGCCTGGTCGCCATCAACATGACGGGTGTCTGGCTCGGCACGAAGGCATGCGCCGCGGCGCTTGCCGAGAGCGGTAAGTCGAGCCGTCACGGCTCGGCCATCGTCAACCTTGCCTCGGTTGCCGGTATCGTCGGCTCTCAACTCGATCCGCTCTACTCCATGACCAAGGGTGGCGTGACGCTGTTCACCAAGTCGACGGCTTTGTCGTTCGGTCGCAAAGGCTGGAGAATCCGCGTCAACTCGATCCATCCGGGGGTGATTGAGACCGACATGGGCGCGCAGACGTTTGTGTCGCGGGCTCGACAGCTCGGCAGCAACGACATCGAGGGTGCCCGCGGCGTCGCGATGAAACAACACCCGATTGGGCGGCTCGGCTACGCTGAGGACGTCGCGCTCGGCATCGTGTTTTTAGCGTCCGATGACGCGGGCTTCATGACCGGATCTGGCATGGTGGTCGACGGTGGTCTAACCGCCCAGTGAGCAGCGGGGCGTTGGCGCACTAGCCAGCGCGGGGCCGGTGCTCGTTCATTGCCTCGGCGCCGTCCAAGCACACCTCGCCGATCGCTGGCTTGGCGTAGGAGTGAGCGATCATTGATTGCGACGATACTCAGTGGCGAGGCGCGCCACCACTTTGTTCGTCCGTTTTGTTGATGAGCGCATAAATCATAACGCTGACGAATTTTGTCCCGACGCGCCAATAGTCGAGCAGCGGACCACCCTCGCAACAAAAGCCGAGACCTTCGGCAAGTCGCAACGATGGCGAGTTGTCGGGATGCATAAAAGCCTCGACCCGATGCACGTTCAGCTCATCGGTGCAATAGTTTAGCACCGCCCGCACGGCCTCCGTGCCGAAGCCATTCCGTTGATACTTTGGTAGGGTGATGTAACCCAATTGGAGCCGGCGATTGCGGGCATCGCGGCTGTGATAGTTGACCATGCCAATGCATCGATCGTTTGATTTTTTGCACGCCGCCCAGGCCAGATGATCATAGGGGCTCGTCGTTTTAGCCAGCCAGGCAAGGGCCCTTTCGGTATCCGCCATCGTTTTGCAGGGCGGAGAGTTCCAGTAACGCATCGCGACCGGATCACTGAAACAGGCATGTAAGTCCGCCAAGTCGCGTCGCTCAAATCGGCGAAGGCGCAGCCGTTTGGTTGTGAGCGTGGGAAATTTGCTGGTGGCTTTTGTCATGGCGTTCGGTCCGGTATGGACGACCTCGACGGTGAGGGCAGAAACATCTCGTTGGCATCTCCGCTGGATGGGAGCGGATTTGGTGACGCCAGAAGGGCAGATCGACCCCAGCGAAGGGTTGTTGTGCTCGAGCGTGGCCTGCAACGCTGACGTCCAAAATGCGACGCCCCGCTGAGGGCACGATTGTTCACCGTCGGCGCCGCAAGTCACTCTGGCGCGCCCGCCAAGATCAGGAAACCTTTCTTCCGCCTGCCAGCAGGTCTATTCATGCCATGGCAGGGCGCACCGTCGCCAAATGAATTGGGATCCATTCACCCGGGACGCTTCTGTTCCCCGGTCCTTGCAGCCAGTACCTTGTTCAGGTCATCTTCGCTAGCCGCGCGTCGGCTACGGCCCTCAAACAAAGCTCCTCGCTCGAGCGCCAGTGCCATGTGGTGAAGGTCGCCTTCCACTTCCGATTTGGCTTGCAGTGTGACGGTTTTTGCGCAAATGGCGCCGGACACCTTACCGTTCACCAGCACCTGTTGGCCCGCAACCAATCCCGATACCTTGCCCTGTTCTCCGACAATGACCTCGGCAGCTTGCACGTCGCCCTCGATTTCCCCGTCAATTTGGAGAATTCCACGGCTTATGATCTTTAGCCCCTGACCAATAATCCGAAGGTCATTGCCGATGATTGACTTGTCGCCGCTATCGGTCGGTCCAGTTCGATGCTGGATACCGCCGTTGGCTCCGACGGTGGCTGGAGCAGGACTACGCGTACGCATGAAATCCCCCAAATAAGGCAATCGCCCCTGGAAAAGGCGGCTGCGATCATCAGATAACGTCGCATTCAAGCATCTATCGCAGTGGTCAGCAAGCCACAGTGTGTCCGTAATCGGCGCTGTGTTGAGGAAAGGACGCACCAGACTTTGGTCCAGCCACCCCTGATGTCGGACTTTCCGATCGGCAATGGGCGGCACGCTGCTTGGCGGTCGTCGCAAATTGACTGGGAATCGCCTAGGGATGCGGGCGGTGGACGGCCATCCCCGTCGCGCGGCGTTTCGGCAGCCTTTGTCTCGGCCCCTAAGGCCCGATTGAACGCAGGGAGCCCGCCACCACCCGTTTCCTTGGGGAAATCGACAGGCGGATCGCCTTAGGCTCTCCTTCTCCGATCGATCGGTCTCCAGCACCGCTGCGGCCCATCCCAAGCCGACCTGGACTCAAGACTGCAAGATAGCAACGCGGTGGGATCGATAGGAAGGTCTGCTCTCGTCGAACAGTGCTGCCGCAACCAAGTACACCGCGACGCCAAGGAGCACCGCAAGATTACGAGCAACTCACCCAGCCGTTTCATGCAAGCTCCGGATCCTCTGAGCTGCAAAGGAGACGCTGCGCAGCTAGACCCTGAGGGGCAGCCTTGGATCCCCTTCCGGCAGGATTTCGGGCGTCGTGAAGGTTGCGCCGTCGGGACTTGGGTTCGGGGTATCGGTGATTGCCACCTGCGGCAAACCAGCTAGTCCGGTCAGAAGCTGGAGACGCATCAGCACGCCGAATCCTCGTGCACCGTATTGTGGCAGTGATTGACGTAGGAACCGCCATACTCGCGAAACTGGATCTCGAGCGTCACGCTTTCGCCAGCTCGCAGCCGCCACACATCCTTTCGCACGAGCAGTTCGGTTGCCGGAATTGGCACGCGCGTTCCGAGCCTCTTGCTGGCGCATACGCGATGCTTTGTTCGACACGTACATCTTCTCCTCCGTCATTCAATGTTGCAAATCGCAAGGCTGAAGACGGCCGGAAGCCAAAGCGATTGTGGCGATGTAAATTCGGCGCTTGCCGACACCAAAGGGCCCCCGACTGGCAACGGCATCGGTGGCAGATGCTTGATGAGCGTCGAGGCCCAGCGGCTGACGATGTGCGTAGGTTCGTCAGAATCTCAAACATAGGCCGGCCTAGGACTCCGCGATAACCTGATGAGAAGTCCCCCACAAAAGGGTCGCGCGTGCTCGCTAGTCCTTGCGGCACGTCAATGCACTAGCGAGGGCCAAGCTATTGCGATCCGAAAGTTGGCGGGCGCCAGCGTCGCCAGACATCGAACACATGCGTGGAACCTACAAACTACAAGAGTTCCGTTGCCCGAGGGAGCACCGGTCTCAAACCTTGGAACGGCGCCCATCAGACGACGGATTGCAGCATCAGATAGATTCCGATCAGCAATAGACCCGCGAAAAACGAGCGTTGAAATGTGGACGGGGACACCCGCAGCCGGATCGCTTGCCCGAGCGCCATGCCCACGCAGGCAAACAACAGCGCCACGAAGGTATCGCTTGTCATCGTCAGTGGCAGACCACCTTCGAACGCCACATTGAACGCAAGCGCCAAGGTCGAGACGGTGAAGGAAAGCCCGAGCGCTTGCACGAGCTCTTCCTTTTCAAAGCCAATAGCCTGCAAATAGGGAACTGCTGGTATCACAAACACGCCGGTAGCAGCGGTGATGAGGCCAGTGGTGGCCCCCACCAACGGCGCAAGGATTGCTTCCCACCGCTTGGGAGGAGATAGGCGGAAAGCGACAAGGCCGGTCATCGCATAGAAGATTAGGGTGACACCAAGAAGCGCCGTTCCGAACCGCGCCGTTGCCCCTGTCATCAGGCCCAGGCCAACCCAGGTACCAAGGCAAACGGCGAGCATCATTGGCCACAAGCGATGAGCCACGACCGTCAGCGCGGGGCCGGCCAACATTTGCCACACGTTGGTGACGAACGAGGGTAAGAGCAGGATGGCCGCCGCGTGCACGGGCGGCATCAGCACGGCCAAGAGGCCCATCGAGATTGTCGGTAGACCGAGGCCGATCGCGCCCTTCGCAAAACCTGCCAGGGCAAATACGACGCCGACAAAGATGAGGCTTGGATCGAGCATGGACCCAAACAGTGGGCCATGACAGCGCCGCTCGCAATGTGGAAGTTTCGAAGTTAGATTTCGTATTTTCCGAAGTCAGGAGCTCGCGGCATGCGTTTTGATCTCGTCGACCTGCGACTTTTCCTTCATGTCACCGAGGCGCGCAGTGTCACGCACGGTGCGCAGCGGTCGAACCTTGCCTTGGCCTCCGCCAGCGCGCGCATTCGTGGCATGGAGGATGCACTTGGTGTGCCGCTGTTGGCGCGAAACCGTCGTGGCGTCACCTTGTTGCCAGCCGGCCAATGTCTCGCCGAGCATGCCCGGCTTATCGTGCAACAAGTTGAACGTATGCGGGGCGATCTTGGTTCGTTCGCCCGAGGCTTAGCGGGCAGCGTGCGACTGCTTTCCAACACCGCTGCGCTCAGTGAGTACCTGCCAAAAGTACTCGCCGGATTTCTGACTGCCAACCCAACGATTAGTCTCGACCTGGAGGAGCGCGAGAGCGCGGACATCGCTGCCGCCCTGGGCGCCGGGGCGGCTGACGTAGGGATTGCCTCTGTTGCCGCCTTGCCCGACACCATCGAGCAGTTTCCGTTTCGCGACGACGTGCTCGTTCTCGTTTTCCCGCAGGGCGACAACATGGCGCGAAGGCGTGCACTCGCCTTGGTCGATGTGGTCGGTCGCGCCTTTGTCGGCTTGCCTCGGGATAGTGCCCTGCAACGGCATATTGCCGGCCACGCCACACGTCTCGGCGCGACCCTGAATATCAGGGCGCGCGTAACCTCCTTAGAGGCAGTTTGTCGAATGGTCGAGGCCGGTGCTGGCGTTGGCATCGTTCCCGAGGTGTCGGCTAAGCACTGCCGTCGAAGTATGAAAATCGATGTGGTAAGACTGAGCGATACTTGGGCAAAACGTCGCCTGGCCATCTGCGTCAGGCGGCTTGACGGTTTGCCTGCCGGAGCACGGCGCCTAGTTGAGCATCTTCGTTAGGCGGCTCGCCGCTGACCGTTTCGCCACGCGGCGCGGCATTGAGGCGGGGCCGAAACATTGCTTGGCGCCGCTTGCGATCGGGTCGGTGCTTGGCGCGCTATCTTTATACACTATGCAGCCAAGCCTTACGTGGCTGGCGTCAGCTTTGGATAGTGGGGGCGGCGGTCGATTGCTTTTTTTGCAAAGTCGCTTCGCGGCAAGGCCAAGCCGGCTCGCAGAAAATTCCAGTCAGCTCGTCCGAAAGTCCGGCGCCGCATACATATCCAAGCCCACCCTGGTCCGATCTCGAGGGAACAGCAATACCCGTGGCATGCCGCGCTGAGCGCCAAGGAGGGCACCGAGCAGCAACCCGAAGACGGCAGCTAGCATGGCAATGAGAAATTTGCTCGCGAGCGCCGATCGCCACGACCCTAGCAGCGTGAAAGCCGACATGAGAGCCGCGCTCGGGCGCCGCCGGCGCCGGCCGCGCCGTGGGCTCGCCATTGTTCGTGACTGGGGCCGGTCGAGAATTTGAAGGCATCGGGATTTGAACCCAGGAATGTCCGCCGGATCTCTCGGGTGGTTACACTGATATTTGCATCTTGCGAAAAGGCCGATGGTTATCCTCGTGCTGGGAGACGCTGTAAAAATAGCCGAAATTGTGAAAGCACCGCTCAATTTTTCCTGTCGTCGGCTGGCTCTCGTGGTTGGGCTCGCGCTCCATGCGAATCCCCTGCCAGCGCGCGCCCAAACGGACCCGGTGTCGTCGGCACTGACGCCCGATCAACGGGCGATCATCGGGAAAATCGCCAAGCCGAGGGGGCGCGGTGAGCTGCAGTACTCTGGCGCACCCACCGACGTCGGCGCAGAAGTGCAGTTATCGGTCCAGGGTAAGTACGTCAGCATTGTCCGCAAGCAGTCCTCGCTGCAAAAGGACGGTAGCGTCGTTTGGTACGGTGAGGTGCAGGAGACCGGCGAGCGCGCGATGCTCATGCTCTGGAGCAATGCCCTGCTGACAGGATACTTTGCCTACAAGGGGACGATTTATACGGTTGAGTGTCTTGGCGGCGGCGTCAGTGCTTCTTCGGAGATGGATCGACGCCAGATTCCGGCGGACCACCCGGAACCGGGCGGCCGCATCGACAGTGTTCCTGGCGCACCTGCTACGGAGCCGCCGGGCCCGCGAACTCCCGTCCCCGAACCGAGGATTGAGCCATTTCCCGAGGCCGAGCGCCTGGCGCTCGAGGCCAAGGACATCACCATTGATGTGATGCTGCTCTACAGCCGAAATGTGGCGGAGCTTTATGTCCGCAAACCCGAGGATTTGCTGGCGTTGGCAATCGAAGAGACCAACCAAGCCTTCAAAAATAGCGGGCTCGGCAACATCAAGCTGCGGCTCGTGCACACTCAGGTCGTCGACTACGACGCCTCGGAGGATGACCAATTCACGCACCTTTACACGATGGTCGACGGGCTTGGTCCATTCAAGGATGTGAAGAAATTACGCGACGAGAAGCGCGCAGACGTTGTTGGCCTGATCATCGACAATCCGAGCGGCTGCGGCCTTTCCACGCGTATCGGTCCGACCTCGGATGAAGCCTTTTTTGTCGTGCACCACGCCTGTGCCACGATCACCATGTCGATCGCACACGAAATCGGGCATATGTTGGGGGTGCGGCATGACCGGTTCGTGGACCAGAACGACCAGCCGTTCGCCTATGGCCACGGCTACGTCAATGGCGACAAGTGGCGGGATATTATGAGCTACAAGGTGGGTTGTGGCGGCTGCCCGCGCATTCCCTACTGGTCCAACCCGAGGGTGCTTTACAAAGGCGAGCCAACCGGGACCGCGGCTGCCGATAGCGCCAGGGTCATCCTCGAACTTGCCGAACGCGTGTCGAAATTTCGTTAGCGCGGACGGCAACACCCGCGACGTGCTGCTCTACCGGCGGCGCGGGATCGGTTCAACCATTCCGGCGGGCCTGCCAATGCTTCACGCTCGTCGATGCACTTGGCGCTGGTGCTGACTGGCGCAGCGATGGTGACGCCGCTTCGCTTG
>Ga0070695_100001984_pt1 | contig 11644 bp, 10 predicted proteins | sample KBSK1252metaG_FD_65471 | JGI IMG/M metagenome (GOLD analysis project Ga0070695, IMG submission 65471) | Corn, switchgrass and miscanthus rhizosphere microbial communities from Kellogg Biological Station, Michigan, USA - KBS K1-25-2 metaG | ecosystem: Host-associated > Plants > Roots >...
GGCGCAGTGGTCATCGACACAGGCGCGGCCGGCAAGACAGACGTGCCCGACGAGCTCGGCCGCCGCATGCGCGCGACGATCGTTCTGCTCGGCGCCCTCGTGGCGCGTTTCGGCCACGCGAGGGTCCCGCGACCTGGTGGCGACGACATCGGCGCGCGCCGCGTCGAGCAACACCTGCGCGGTCTGCGCCAGATGGGCGCGCACATCAACGAGACCCAGAACGAGATCGTCGCCACGGCGCAGCGGCTGCGCGGGGCGCGCATCGTTTTCGACCTGCCGACCGTGACCGGGACCGAGAACATCCTCCTCGCGGCTGTGACCGCCGACGGCCAAACCGAGATCTTCAACGCGGCTCGAGAGCCCCATGTGCAGGACCTGTGCCGCCTTCTGTCCAGGATGGGCGCGCGCATCGAAGGCATCGGTACGGAAAGGCTGATCGTGGACGGGACGCGCGACCTCGGCGGCGCTGAGCACTCGGTCATCTCCGACTACCTCGAGGCGGGGACGTACGCCATCGCGGCAGCGGCGGCGGGCGGCGAGCTGCTGATCGAATGCACGCGGGCGGAGGACCTCGAGCTCCTGCTGCTCAAGCTCGAGCAGGCGGGCGCGCACGTCCAGACCGGCGACGGCTGGTTCCGCGTCTCGCGTGACCGTCAGACGCCGCTGCAGCCGATCGACATGTCGACCTGGACCTTTCCCGGTTTTCCGACCGACCTTCAGGCCCAGTACATGGCGCTGATGACGCAGGCGGACGGCGAAAGCGTGATCTCCGAGTACGTGCACGAGAACCGCTTCCAGCACGTGCGCGAGCTGGCCAAGATGGGCGCCGGGATCACGGTCGAAGGGCGGCTCCACGCGATCGTGCACGGCCCGGCACGTCTGCGGGGGACCGAGCTTGCGATTCCCGACATCCGTTCAGGCGCTGCGCTGGTGATCGCGGCGCTCTGCGCGGAGGGCGACAGCGTGCTGCACAGCGCGTGGCACGTCGAGAGAGGCTACGAGGACATGGTGGGCAAGCTGGCATCGGTCGGCGCCCGAATCGAGAGCGTTCGAACGGATTCGGAGGCGGCGGCCGGGCACCACCTGTACGAGTGAGATGCAAGCTTGATGCTCTCGCGAAAGATCGGCATCGACCTCGGCACCTCGGCCGTGCGGATGTATGTCAAGGGTGAAGGCATCGTGGTCGACGAGCCATCGGGTCCGGTGCCAGACCGCGACAGCACGCGCACGCTTCATCAGCTCATCGGCAAGGCAAAGGGGCGCCCGCGCCTTTTCAAACCGGAGGTGATCGTCTCGGTGCCTTCCGCCGTCACCTCATCGCAGCGACGCGCCCTCACAGAAGCCGCGATCTCAGCCGGCGCCCGACAGGTGTGGCTCATCGATGAGCCGCTCGCGGCGGCCATGGGCGCCGGCCTGCCGATCGGCGAGGTTCGCGCTTGCGGGATCTGCGAGATCGGCGCCGGGACCACAGAGGTGGCCGTGATCTCGCTGTCGGGCATGGTGGTCGCTCAATCGATCCCGGTGGGCGGCGATCGCTTCGACGAGGCAATCGTGGATTACCTGCACCACCGCCGCAACTTGACCGTCACCCGCCGCGACGCGGAGTTGATCAAGATCGCGGTCGGCTCGGCTGTCCGCCTCGAGCAGCCCCTGGTCCACGAGATCGGAGGAGGACGCGTCACCTCCAACGAGATCGCAGAGGCGGTCCAGAATCCGCTGCGCAGCGTCGCCGATGCGATACGGGCCGTCCTGGCCGAGGCACCCACGCAGCTCGCGGCGGATGTGCGCGGGCGCGGCCTCGTCCTGTCGGGCGGCGCCGCCCAGCTGCGGGGACTCGCCGAGTTCATCACCGCGGAGACCGGAATCCCGTCGGTGGTCGCCCACGACCCGCAGACCTCGGTCGTGAGGGGAACCGGGCTCGCGCTGGACAACTTCGAGGTCCTGCGGCGGAATCAGAGCTACCTGAGGTAGTGACAGGACAAACCCCTCTCCCCAAACCACCTCCCTCCAGGGGCAGGGGAAGTACCGGGCTCCAGGTCGTGGTCGATGGGTCTGGCCTCGAGCGCCCGTGGGCCGGCGTCGGCGTCTACACCACGCAGATCCTGCGCGCGATGTCGGTCGACCGGCCGGACTGCCGGCTCGTCGTCTTCGGGCCGCGTCACGCATCCATCCACGTGCCAAATGCCACCTACCGGCTTATGCCCCGGACTCGGTTTATCGGCCGTCACCTGCAATGGCCCGCGGAGATTCGATCGATGAATCCAGACGCATATTTCGGACCGGCCGGGGCGCTGCCCCTCGGCCGCGTCGGTTCCCCTTCGGTCATCACGATCCACGACCTCGCCATCTACCGCAACGCGCGCTGGTTCCCCGCCCGCCAGCCGCTCAGCACGCGTCTCGTCGTGCCGCGGTCGGTCCTGCGTGCGAACGTCGTGATCGCGGTGTCGGAGAACACGGCAACCGATCTCGTCGACATCTTCGGCATCGATCGCAGCAGGATCGCGGTGATTCCGCACGGCGTCTCGCCGAAATTTCGACCGATGAGCGCCGAGGAGCGGGCCGAGGCGCGAGCGCGGCTGGAGCTGCCCGAGCGGTTCGTCCTTTTCGTCGGCACCGTCGAGCCACGAAAGAACCTGGACACCCTGCTCGACGCGTGGGTGCTGATGCGGGATCGCCCCGACCTGGTGGTCGTCGGACCATGGGGATGGCGGTACGAGCCGATCCGAGAAAAGATGTCGCGCCTCGGACCGAGGTTGCATCACCTCGAGTCGGTCGATCCCGACGAGCTGCCGGCCATCTACAACCTCGCCCGCGTGCTGGCGCACCCCGCGTGGTACGAAGGGTTTGGCCTACCGCCACTCGAGGCGATGGCGTGCGGCACGCCCGTGGTCGTGTCCGACCGCTCGAGCCTTCCCGAAGTGGTCGCCGACGCGGGTGTGACCGTGCCGGCCGACGACGCCGAGGCCTGGCGGAAGGCGCTCGAGCGGGTGATCGAGGACACCGACTTCGCCGCCGGCATGCGCCATCGTGGGATCCTGCGCGCGGCTCAGTTCAGCTGGGACAGGGCTGCGCGCCTCACCTGGCGCGCCATCGACGACGCCATCACCCAGGCAGGGGGGCATGCTCCGCCCCTGGTCAGACCAGCTCCCTGATCACAGCGGCGATCCCGCGTGCGGTGCTTTCCCAGGTGAACTGTGCCGCCCGGGCGCGGGCCGCCCTCGCCAGCCTGGTACGCATGGCGTGATCGCCGAGCGCCTCCTCGAGCACGTGCGCCAGCTCACTCGAGTCGGCGCGGTCGTGGTAGTAGACAACCGCGTCGCCTCCAACCTCGGGTAAGGACGAGGTCTTTGCGGCGACCACAACCTTTCCCCTCGACATCGCCTCCAGCACCGGAAGACCGAAGCCCTCATAGAGGCTGGGCACGATCACCGCGTCCGCGTGCTTGTAGAGCAGCTCGAGCGTGGGTTGATCGACCATCCCGAGGACGCGAGCATGGGCAGAGCGGCGAAGTACTGCCGCGAGCTGAGAGTCGCGCTCCGGGCCCGCGACCACCAGCTTGAGGCCGTCGAGCTTTTCCACCGCCGCCAGGGCCGCGACCTGGTTCTTCCGCTTCTCGATCCGGCCGACCTGCAGCACGAACGGACCGTCCACGCCGAGCTCCGCCAGGCGCGAGGCGGGAGCCGCCGCGGCACCGGGACCGGCAATGCCGAGGGGCACCACGCGCACTCGCTCTGCCGGCATACCGTAGAGGTCCACCAGGTCGCGTTTGGTCGATTCCGAGATCGCGATGATGAGCTTGCAGCGACCCACCGCCCAGCGGGTGGTCAGCCGGAGGTACGAGCGCTCGGCAAAACGGTATGCGTCCGGAAACCTCTCGAATGCGAGGTCATGCACGACCGTGAGCACCCTTCCGGGCCACGCGAACGGGACGACATGCGCGGGAACGAAAAGCAGGTCGGGTCGCATGGAGGCGAGGCTCATGGGAAGGCGGACCTGCGACCAAAGGCGCCTCTGCGGCACCACCAGCACGTCCACGCCCAGGCCGGCCTTGGGCCGGGACGCCAGAAAACGCCAGCGAAGCTCCGGTATCGCGGCCGGCAGCCTCCTGCATACCTCGCGGGTGAAGGTCTCGGTCCCGGTCGAGATGGGGCGGGTGGCCGGGTTGATGTCCACCGCGATGGTTGCCGCCCTCGCGCCCGCTGCCACGTGGACGACCTTAAGCTAACGGCCGTGAGGCACGTGGCCGCACGGACCGGAGTTGTCGTCCTGCTGTTCGGCGTCGCCGGATACCTGCTGCAGGCCGGCGACTCGCAACCGACGCCGAGCGTGTCTGGCGGCTACCGGGCGGTGCAACTGACGCCTGAGTGGGCGCCGGATGAGGGTCGAAGCTATGTCGTCTCGTACGACTCAGTCGTCCCGGTCGGCTCGCGCGCGATTCAGGTCCCCATCCTCATGTACCACTACATCCGGACCCCGCCCTCGCCGCGCGTCGATCCCCTGGGCTACCGGCTCTCGGTGTCACCGGAGGTCTTCCAGACTCAGATGGACTGGCTCTCCGGCCACGGTTATCACGCGGTCAATTTCAACCAGGTACGCGCCTACTTCGCCGGCGCTGCGCCTCTGCCATCGCGCCCGGTCGTGATCACGCTGGACGATGGCTACGCGGACCTGTACACGACCGCCTTGCCGATTCTCGAGGCGCATCACTTCACGGCGGTCGCCTACATCGTCAGCGGCTTCATCAACCAGCGCGGCTACGTCACGAGCGACGAGGTCGTGGAGCTCGATCGTGCCGGGATCGAGATCGGCTCTCATACCGTCAGCCACCCCGACCTTGCACGCATGTCCTTCGCCTCGGCCATGTTCCAGGTGGCCGAGGCAAAGCACGTGTTGGAGGCGTTGGTCGCTCATCCGGTTCTCGACTTCGCGTATCCGTCCGGGCGCTACAACCCCGACACGATCATCGCTCTGGAGAAGGCAGGGTACGACACGGCCGTGACGACAGCCGCTTATCCGCTGACGCACAGCCTGGCGAATCGCTACACGTGGAGTCGAGTGCGGGTGAGCGGGGGCGAGCTGCTCCCAGGGTTCATCACGAGCCTGGGCCTCAGCATGCGAACGGTGACCACAACGCGCCTGAGTCTCGAGCCGACGCCGTTCGAGCTGCAGCTGCAAACCTGACCGAGCCAGTCGGACACACCCGCGTCCTCGGCGTCCGAGTGGACTGCGTCGACATGGCGGTAACAGTCCAACGCATCGAGGAGCTTGTCGACAGCGGAGGACCGCACCTGGTGGCGACGGTCAATCCCGAATTCGTGATGCGGGCGCAGAAGGATCGGGAGTTTGCGCGGGTGCTCGAGGAAGCGGCTCTCTGTCTGCCTGACGGGACCGGTGTCGTGTGGGCAGCGCGCCGCCTGGGCTGCGCGATTCGCGAGCCGGTTGCCGGCGTGGACCTTGTGCAGCCGCTGGCGGCCATGTGCGCGCGCCGTGGCTTCCGGCTGTTTCTGCTGGGTGCAGCGCCGGGTGTCGCGGCCGCGCTGGCGGCTTCTCTTCGCGACGCCAACCCGGGTCTGGAGGTCGCCGCCCACGCGGGGTCGCCTGATCCGTCGCATGACATGGAGACCGTGCATCGGATCCACGATCACCACGCTCAGGTCCTGCTTGTCGCATACGGTGCTCCGGCGCAGGAGATGTGGGTCGACCGGCTGAAAGGACGTCTTGACGTGTCGGTCGCGATCGGGGTCGGCGGTGCGTTCGACTACCTCACCGGCCGCGTGGCCAGGGCGCCGGCCTGGATGCGAAGCGCCGGCCTGGAGTGGCTAGGCAGGCTTGCCCGGCAGCCCTGGAGGATCCGGCGCATGGCCGTGCTGCCCGCCTACGCAATCAAGGTTCTGAGGTCACCCAAGTAACATCCCCCCGGTGCTGAGCATCGTCGTGCCTTGCTACAACGAGGAGCAGCGGCTCCCGCGCACCATCGAGCGGATCCACGGCTACCTGGACGCGAAGAATGCGCCGTACGAGCTGATCCTGGTCGACGACGGCAGCGCCGACGGCACTCGCTCGATCATGGAAGCCGCGTCGGGGCGCCATCGATCGGTCCGCGTGGAGCTGCTCCCGCACAACCGCGGCAAGGGCCGGGCGCTCGCGGTCGGAGTCGGGGTTGCGACCGGCGATGAGATATTGCTCACCGACGCCGACCTCTCGACGCCGATCGAGGAGCTCGACAAGCTGCAGGCGGCGCTGAACAACGGCGCCGGCGTGGCGATCGGGTCTCGGGCGGTGCGGGGTTCGCGGGTCGAGGTCTCGCAGCCGGCGTATCGGGTCGTCATGGGAAAAGCGTTCAACCTCATCGTCCAGGCCGTGCTCCTGCCCGGGATCTGGGACACGCAATGCGGCTTCAAGCTCTTCCGCGCGGACGTTGCGCATCGCGTTTTCGCCGACCTTGTCACCGACGGCTTCGCCTACGACCCCGAAGTCCTGTACCGAGCCCGCAGGCAGGGTGTGAAGATCGCCGAGGTCCCGGTCGTCTGGCGCAACTCCGCTCCCACCAAGGTCAGCCCCGTCAGCAGCTCGCTCGACATGCTGAAGCACGTGATCCGGATCCGATTCCGGCGATGACGGACGAGCGAAGGCTGACCGAGCGCCGATCGGCGCCGACCGAGGCCATGGTCGTCCTGCCCACCTTCAATGAGAAGGAGAACCTCGAGAAGGTCGTCGAGGGGGTGCGGCACCTCGGCCATGACGTGCTGATCGTGGACGACGCGTCGCCTGACGGTACGGGCGCGCTTGCAGACAGGCTCGCGACGGCCGATAGCGGGGTCCGGGTGCTGCACCGCGAGCGCAAGCTTGGGATCGGAAGCGCTTATGAGGACGCATTTCGGGTCGGCCTGGCCGAGGGCACGCAGCTTTTCGTCGAGATGGACGCCGACGGGTCGCACCGCGCGCAGGATCTCGAGGCGATCGTCGACGCGGCGCGCGGGTGCGAGGGGCTCGCGATCGGATCGCGATACATCCGGGGTGGCCGGATCGTCGGGTGGCCGGCGCACCGGCTTGCCCTTTCCTCCGGGGCCAACGTGTACTGCCGCATGCTGCTCGGTCTGCGCGTCCGCGACTGCACCTCTGGCTTTCGGTGCTACACGCGCGCACTGCTCGAAGCGATCAGGTTGGACGAGGTCGTCTCGCAGGGGTACTCCTTCCAGATCGAGATGGTCCACCGCACGGTCCGCCTCGGCTACCCGGTGGTCGAGGTGCCCATCCAGTTCGAAGATCGCGTCGCGGGCGCGTCCAAGGTGTCCCAGGGAGAGATCAGGCGGGCGCTGTGGACCGTTCTCCGCCTGAGCATGAATCGATGAAAGCGATGGAAGAGGCCACCGTTTCCCATCTCCCCATGGGGGAGGGGGTCAGAGAGAGGGGCGTCAGCACGCATTCCGCTCTCCGCGAGTGGCGGCTCCCCCTCGTCATGGGTCTCGTGCTCGCCATCGTCACCGCGATCCCCTACGTCTACGCCTACGCCGTGCAGTCGCCCGGCCACGTCTTCCTGGGCTTCTTCTACCTCGGCGACGACGCCAACACCTACCTGGCCAAGATGCGTCAGGGCTGGGAGGGGAGCTGGGCGTGGCAGAACCGATACACGACCGAGGCGAGTCCGACCGCCTACCTGTTCATGTTCTGGATCGTGCTCGGCCACATCGCGGCCGTGGCCAACCTCCCGCTCATCGTCGTGTTTCACCTCGCGCGAGTCGCCGCGGCCTTCGCCCTGATGGGCGCCGCCTGGCTCTTCATCCGACACTTCATCGAGGACCGTACGGCGCGGCGCTTCGCCTTTTTCTTCTGCGCGATCGGCCTTGGCATGGGCTACGTGATCCAGGCCCTCGGACACCCTGTGATCTTCGGCAACCAGACCGACACCCTCGATTGGAGGATGCCGGAGCTCACAGCCTTCTACTCGGTGCTGGCGCTGCCGCACTTCGCGTGGTCGGGAGTGTTCGCGGCGCTGGGCGTCGTCCTGACGTTGAAGGCAATCGAGCGCGGCAGCCTCACCCTCGCCGGGGTCGCCGGCCTGGCATGGTTGGGCCAGGCTTCGATCCACCCCCAGATGCCGATCCTCATGGGAGGCGCCGTCGCGCTGGCCCTGCTCCTCCGGCCGGCCCGACCTCGCGGCTGGGTCGCGGGCGCGGTGGCCTTCGCCATTCCGGCGCCCTACATCCTCTATTCGTACCTGGCGTTCGTCGGCAACCCCGAGGTGCAGCGGTGGACGTTCCATTCCAAGAATGCCCTGCCACCCGAGTCGATCAGCCTGTTCTTCGCCCTCGCGCCTCAGCTCCTGCTGGCTCTGACGGGTTTGCGCGGGGCGCTGCGCCGGCGATCGCGCGAGGACCTGTTCCTCGTCGCGTGGCTCGTCCTGCTCGCGGTGATCCTTTATCTGCCGAACCCGGCCGGCGACCTGCGGCGACGCTTCCTTGACGGGCTGTACCTGCCCCTGGTCGTGCTGGGCGCGCGCGGCCTTTACGAAAGCATCCTTCCCCGCCTGCGCAGCCTTCGGGCGCGCCGGCTCATTCCTTTCTCCTATGTGGCGTTCGCGGCCGTCGGCAGCGCCTTCCTTGTCCTGGCGCCGTTGGCGGTGGCCGCGTCACCCCAATACTCCATGCCAACCGCTGAGTACGAAGGCCTCAACTGGCTTGGCGGGCAGCCCGCCGGCCGCGTGCTGGCGATGCCGGGGGTCGGTCTCTACGTCCCCGCGTACAGCCCAGACACGGTGTACGTCGGCCACTACGACGAGACGTTCGACTACGTGAACAAGACGCAGACCGCGCTGAAGGTGCTGACAGGTCAGGAGGACATCGAGCGGTTCATCCAGGCGAACGACATCCGTTACGTGGTCTGGACGGTCGACCTCGCGACACCGCCCCCCGCCGTGCTCGGCCCGCCGGCCTACGACACCCCGGACTTCAAGATCTGGAAGGTGTTCTAAAAGCGGCAGTTCACCCTCTCCCCTCCGGGGAGAGGGATGAGGGGTGAGGGGCTTAAACAGGCAATGTCACCCTCTCCCCTCCGGGGAGAGGGACGAGGGGTGAGGGGCGTAAGCGTGCACTCTCCGGTCCAGGGAGAGGGGAGAGGGGTGAGGGGCTAAGCAGGCAACTTCCGCACGTAAATGACCGCCACCTTGTCTTCGTAGACCAGCGTCCAATCGGGCTGGGTCGCCAGGAGGTTGGGCAGCGGATCGCCATTGTTCTCGACGACGTAGTCGACCCGGTACTTGTCGAGGACCTGCTTCCAGTTCGCTCGCACGTAATACACGTCGGCGTACTCGTTGAGCAGGTCATCTCCCATCAGCGCCGCCTCGCCGAAGATGAAGACCTTGCGGTTCGGCTCTGGATAGAAGCGGTAGGCGAGATAGCCGCCGAACCCGTACTGATTGAACATCCTCGTTCCAACGTCGGGATGCGCCGCAAGCCAGTCCGCGGCCCCCACCGGGTAGTTGGCGTTGTCGAGTCGCTGCTGACGGGCGGGGCTGATGTTGTCGGAGATCCGAAGCGCTGTCACGCCGACGATCACTACGAGTGCGACGGCTGTGATGGCGGCGAAGGCAGGACGGGGCGGAAGGTTGAACTTCCACTTCTGCGCGGCCGCGAACTCTTTCCACCACCCGCCATACGTGTTGACCAGGATCGGCGTCGCCACCGCGATGAACAACGGGATGTTGCGGACCGACTGGAGGGCCAGGCCGATCCCGGCGAGGGCGAGCATCAGGTCGTAAAGCGAGGGGCGCTTCAACGCGAAGCCGATGACGACCAGGAAGATCATCGCCTCGAACGGCCGGAGCTCGAAGTTGTGGAAGTTGGGCGAGGCCCATTCGACGATCAGCCGCTGCTGCGCCTCGCTGCCCTGCGTCTCGAACGGATAGGGGTACAGGCTCAAGAAATGCGGGGTCGCGGCGACGGCGATCGCCGAGGCTGCCGCGATCACGGCAAGGCGGCGGGCATGCATCATGTGCGCCGGGTTGTCCTGGTCCCACGCCCAGCTGAGCAGCTCGGACCCGATGGCGATCGCGAGCCACACGAAGCCGATCACCCAGCCCCCGTGCAGGTTGGCCCACGCGATCATGACCAGGGGAAAGAAGTTGATCGCTAGGCTTCGCCCGCTCAGGTAGCTCCTCAGCCAGTAGAGCTCGAGGCAGGTGAGCGCGAAGGTGATCATCTGCGCGCGCGGCCCCCAGATCGGTGAGCCTGCGACCGCGGCGATGGTGATCCCCAGGCCGACGAAGACGAAGGGCTGCTTGCGGACCTGCAGGTAGATCAGCCAGAACCCGGCCCAGGTGAGAAGCCCGAACGCGATGCAGAGAATCGCCAGGCCGACGGTGCTGTACGTGAGCCACATGAGGATCTCCGTCAGGTATTCGTGGTCGATCCACTGGTGCCCCACGGCCGTGAACGTGAAGATGTCGGTGCTCGGCAGCTGCCCGTTCTGGAGCATCCAGTGCCCGATCCGGAGATGCCACCAGAAGTCAGGGTCCTGCTCCACGCCGATGAACAGCGCGAGGATGACGATCATGACGCCGCCCAGCAGCAGCGTCCGAGCGCTCAGGCGCTCTGCCAGGCGCAGCCCGTCAGCCGCGAGCGAACGGGTTGGGTAGGTAGCGGGGGACGCTTCTTGCATATGGTGGGTACTCGTTCGGGAACGTGAGCGCCAGGATGCGCTCTTCCCAGCGGATGCGGAGCAGCTCGCACGCGATGAAGTAGACGATCGCGATCGCGCTCAGCCAGCCGGCGGTCGCCAGGTTGACGCCGATCGCGGTCACGATCTCGCCGAGATACACCGGGTGGCGGCTCAGCGAGTACGGACCACCGGTGACAAGCCGCCGCGCCTCGGGGATGATGGAGAACGAGCGGCGGAGGTAGGCGAGGGCCCAGACCGAATACGCCAGGCCGGCGGTGGCCAGGACGTCGGCGATCAGGACGAGGCCCTCGCGCCGGGTCCCGCCCGGCAGGAAGCTGGCGCTGATCGCGGCGAACGTCCCGCTGAAGGCGATGAAGATCACCGTCAGGCGCCGGTCGGTGCCGCGCTGTGGCAGCCGGACGGCAAACAGCACCACCAGCATCGTGAAGTAGGCGATGGCGAGCCCCTGCTGGAGCACGAAGAGAAAGTCGATCGGCCGGTGCACCCCGGGAAGGGCGCCGGCCAGAAGGATCAGCTGCCGAGCCAGAAAGAGGCTGAAGAAAAGGGAGGGGATGAGGCGGCCGAAAACGAGGTCTCGCCAGTACGCCCCCGAGCGCTTTTGCACATGCTCTGCGGCGCTCGAGACGGCCACTTGCGGTGTCACCGGGGCGGAACGTTATCAGCCGGCTGCGACCCCGGAAGCCCTAAGCGGCGTTTTGGCTAATGAATTGACCTGCCTGGGACCGCTGAGTAGCATCCTCGCCGCGAGAGGTCCCGGAAGCCCGCAAGAAACGGATCCGGGCGGCGTCAAGCAGGCATAGAAGCCTGTAGTTCAGGAAAAAGGAGGTGAAATCGCAGAAATGTTGAGCCTTTACTGGAAGCTCCGCAGCCTAACGACTCGTCAGGAAGGCCAGGGCATGGTTGAGTACGCTCTGATCCTCGTGCTGGTCTCAATCGTGGTCATCGTGATCCTTCTTACGATGGGCAA
>Ga0070695_100001988_pt1 | contig 11635 bp, 5 predicted proteins | sample KBSK1252metaG_FD_65471 | JGI IMG/M metagenome (GOLD analysis project Ga0070695, IMG submission 65471) | Corn, switchgrass and miscanthus rhizosphere microbial communities from Kellogg Biological Station, Michigan, USA - KBS K1-25-2 metaG | ecosystem: Host-associated > Plants > Roots >...
ATGGCGTAGCTCTCGGCTCAAAACCTCTTCGTCCATGGACGAGACGGCCAACAGGAGTTCGTAGTCAAATTTTCTCCCCAACGTCGCCGCCAGTTGCAGGACCCTGCGCCCTTTGACCCGGTCCACCCTGGACGTCAACGGATCGCGCAACGTCAGCGGGATCGCAAAATCTTGCTCGCCGCTGAGGTCCTCGCTCCTCCCATTTTGGACGGGCTCGGCATCCAATACCATCTTCGTCAATTCTTCCACGTACAAAGGTACACCATTCGCTTTGTTGAATATTTGTGTGTGCACGCTGCGCAGCAGGGCCTTCTCGCCGGTAAAAGTTTGAATCAGCTCTTCGACCTCATTCAGTCGCAAGCGTGAGAGCACGATTTGCGTGACGAAGTACTTCTCTTGTAACTGGGCGGTCGACGTGGAGCGGGTTGTCAGCAGCAAGAAGGCGCGCTCGTTGCTGACCATGGGTATAAGCGCTTCAAGCAAATTCATGGTGGTCGCATCAAACCAATGAATATCTTCAAAGATCGAAAGCAGCGTCCCCCGGTTGGCGTAATGGAGGGCCATTTCGATCAAAACCTCGAGCGTTTCCTGGTGTAATGTCGGGGATGGCAGCCGGTTCGTGCCGGTTTGCGCGGAAATGGACAGCAGGCCGCTCATGACGGGCAGCATTCTGTCCGGTTTGTCGAAGCGGCTTAGGAATTGCGTCAACTTTGCGATCTTTTCGTCTTCCCTGTCGGTCGGAATTATTTTGGCTACCAGCTGAATATTCTCGATCACGGGGTGCAGCATGGTGTTTCGGTGAAAAGGGGACCCGTGAAATTTGAGGATCGTGCGCGCCTCGACACCGAACTCGGCCTCGAATTGCTGGACCAGCTTGGATTTGCCGATGCCCGCTTCCCCGGCCACGATTACGACCTGCCCATTGCCATCCTTGGCCAGATCCCAGTGGTCCGACAGCAGGTCGAGCTGCTTGCGTCGCCCAATCAGTGGCCGACTGATTTGGCCCTCGATCGTCAGGCTCTCTCTGTCCTTTCGTTCGCCGACGCAAAAGAGGCGCAAAGGACCGATGTTCTTTAAATCGCGGACGCCGAGATCCTGGTAGATGAAGACGTCGGCCGGCAGCAGTCGTTTCGTCGTCTCGGTGATGACCACGGTGTCCGGGCTGGCCTCGGCCTGCGCTCGGCTCGCAACATTTGCCGCTTCGCCAACGACAAACTGGTCCGCCACCACTTGGCCGGTGTCGACCCCGACACGCAAACTGAGCTCGACCTTGTGTTTCTTCTTGAGATCGACGTTGAAGGCCTGAATGGCGTCGATAATCCGCAATCCGGTCAGCACCGCACGATAGGCATCGTCTTCATGCGCAACGGGATAACTGAAGTAAGCCATAAAGCCGTCACCCATATATTGGGCGTAGTAGCCTTCGTACTGCTCAATGATTTGCTTCGAAATTTGATGGAAATTATTGATCGCGTACCGGAGGTCTTCGGGATCGAGGTTATGGGCTAGGACGCTGGAGTCGACGAGATCACAGGACAAGAGCGACATTTGTCGCCGATTAGCCCCCGCTTCGGACAGGCGGGGTCGATGGGCGGCGCTTTCGGCCGCGGGGGAGTTGGCCTCAGCCGATCCGGTCGGTGCGGTCGCGCCGCAACGATCGCAAAACTTGTTGTTGGGCAACATTTCGTTGCCGCATTCAGGGCAATTCAGCGCCACGAGTGTCCCGCAGCCGCCGCAGAACTTGGCATGCTTTCGGTTCTCGAAGCCGCATACGGCACACCGCATACTTCATTTCCCCCGCCAAACTCGTGTTGGCACTACCATTTATGCCCTGCAGACACGCGCTGATCTCCCTACTAGACCACTCGCTTGCCTCTCCTGTCTGCCGGATATCATGAGGTCTTTTGTTGCTTATCTATTTTAGGCTGGCACCGATGAGTGACAAGGTGTTCTGCAGCACCTCAGGTATCACCCTGATTTTTTTGCGCCCAAGGGACGATCCCGGCGGAGCTCGAGGCCGAGGTTTGGTATCGGGCCGGGCCGGCCCTGGGGTCAAATTCCGCAAGGCCACAGCCATGGACGGGAAAAAACCAGCTGATCAGCGGCCTTGCAGCCCGAAGCGCGCCCATCCCCGCGCCAAAGCGGCGGTGAATTGATGCTCGCGCGATGGCCGTTTCACCGGGCAGGTGGCTGCCCGGCGGCCAACGCCTGAGCCCGCAGGGCCGCATTGCAAGCCAATGCGGGCGACCCGTCCCGCCGCCTCCAGATCGGTGCCGTGGTCCCGCAGCCATGCCAACCGGGAGGAGCGTTGGGCCGCGGATTGCTGTCCACCGCCGCGCCCAAGGGCGGCGGGACGGCACCCCGCCGACAGCCCAACGGCCAGATCACAAAAGGGGCGCCTGTGGCTACCGCGCGCTCCCCTAGGGCCGCCCAGAGTGCCACTGATCCAGGTCGGTAATGGCGCAGACCAGCTCCAAGATCGCGGGAGGCCAGTGACGCCGGCTCCAGGCTCATGCGGGCAAACAGATCGGCGGGGCGACGGCCCGCAAGGCTTGGCGATGATGCGAACCGAGCCCGCTTTGCGCGCGCCAAGCACGGCGTGGTGTCTCTCAGAGATTGCGGTAGGCCGCGTCCTCCGGATAGCAACCCACATTCGGCCAGCGGTCGAGCCAATCCCGCGCAACCTGGCGGCCTTCGGCGCTCAGCTGGTCCATGAAGTTGCGACTGCGATTAAACTTCGAGGAATATCGCAGTTCGTCGGCAGTATGTTCCTTCATCTTGATCGTGCGCACGTTCACATGGCTGTGGTGTGCGGCAAAATCCTTGTAGCGCCGGTTCCAGTCGTTGACCTTTTGAATGAAATCCAGCTCTTTGTTGAGCGATAAATTGCCCATCAGTTCGTTCATGCGGTCTTGGATTTCCGCATTGGTTTGCGGTGGATACGGCCATTGCTGGGGATTGATGCGCAGGACCCAAACTTCATCGGGCGCGTCGTCATCGGCAACAAATTCGCGCACCGGCGGGTTCTGCGAGTAAAGGCCATCCCAGTAGTAGCCCGCCCCCTCGATGTGCTCGGTCGCGCGCAGCGTGGGCAGCGTTCCCGCCGCGGTGATGCTGGACAGGGTGAGTGGCAATTGCTGCCGCCAATGTTTCACCTTTCGGCGTTCCGGATACTTATTAACATCGGTGTCGAAAACGGTCTCAAAACCGTTGACGACCTCGGAGGCGCCGACCAACAGACGCGTCTTTACGCGTGGCCAGTCGATCTTGGCGAAGTGCTGACAGGTTCTGACAAGCAGGTCGTCCAAATCGAAGTATTGTTTGCGTATGCCAACGCTCGGCAGGCAAGCGGCCACCGTCTTGTAAAGTAGTCCGGCCGGATTGAGGCCGGCGAACACGGGCGCATTCAGCCCAAGGACGGGGATCTCCGCCTCTTCCACCTGAAAGGCGCCATATGTCAAGAAATTGAGGATGCTCTCGGCGGGCGTGCAGGCGACAAATTCCCCCCAGAAGCGGTTTAGGATATCGACCGCCTCGGCGGCCGAGCCCGGGGCGCCATTCTTAGGCGCAAGACCGTACCAGACCAACAGGGCGCAAAGCGCGCCGGCCGACGTTCCACTTATACCCTTCAGTTCGAAGCGACCTCGCTCGACGTCTTTCAGGATCTCGGTGAGGACGCCGACCTCGAAAGCTGCATGGATGCCACCGCCCTGGCACGCGACGACCACCGTACGCATGTTCGCCTCCCAAACGCGAAGGTGAGATCCTACTGTACCGGCTCAAGCGTTCCCTGTGGAAGACTGCGCGATTATCCCAATCCCTGACGGATCATTACAAAGTTAATGCCGCCCTCTTCAGCGTCCAACCTGCCAATCGGTTTTGACCCTGCGGGCGATCGCCGGCATTGATCGGTAACCCGATTTTCGCAGCATGGAGCATTCTGCCAACCCTCGGCCGAGGGCCTTTGCGCATGGGCTAAGACCTGCGCGGTTTACCCAATCGGAGACGGTGTCTTGCAGTGGCAAGTGGCCAGGGTCCACCATAAGGGCGTGCAAGGAGGGGGGTGGCGCCGTAGCCGGCCAGGCGCCAAGACCAGCACTGGCGCCGCGGCCCGAGTAGCCGCCGCTGATCGGGATGCTCTGCAACAGACCGCGGGCGGACGGCCGCCGTCGCGGCGCAAGCCCGCCTAGGGGCCAGATGGTGCCGATTGCGCCCAAGAAACGGAGTCCCGAGATGTCGAATAATATGGATCGCAACGGCGGGCGCGCTCACAGCGGCGAAGGTGGAATGCTGCGGGCGGCGATACTCTTAACACTACCGTTTTTATCCTTTCAAAGAGATATATTGCACATGCTGAAAACCAGCCTCGAACGGCGGCCGAAAGGCGAGGACGGCAGCACGCCGGCAAACAACAGCCTCGTTGACCTGATCCACAAGCTAACGGCCCGGGAGCTGCAGGCTCTAATGATGGTGTTGGATCCATCGCATGCCTGGAGACGTGGCCTTGGCGAGGATTTTCAAAGAAAATTAGCGGACGACATTTCGGAAATCTCCCAGCAGTTTGCCGTCGGCGCCGCAAATATAATTGAGGTGCAGTCTAAAACTCTGGATCGAGTGGTGGAATTGCTGCGTAAAATCAAGTAGCGGCGAGAGTATCAAAGATGAGTAACCCGCGGCGGCATCTTGGTATCGCAATCATTGGGCTGTCCTGTCGTTTCCCCGGCGCAGCCACGAGCGAAGAGTATTGGAAGAATTTGTGTGATGGCGTCGAGTCCATTACTTTTTTTGCCGATCAGGAGCTGGTGGCGGCCGGCATTGACCCGAGCGTGCTCGCCAACCCCCATTACGTAAAGGCGGCGCCGATACTGCGGGACGTCGAGATGTTCGACGCCTCGTTCTTCGGTTATTCGCCCAAGGATGCTGCGCTGATGGACCCACAGCAGCGCTTGTTCCTGGAGGTGTGCTGGGAGGCGTTCGAAAATGCGGGTTATGACCCGGCTCGCTACCCCGGGAAGGTCGGTGTCCTTTCGACCGGTGGTGGCGTCGTCACCAGCTATCTGCTGGCGAAGCTGCATCATGCAGAACTTCCCGGCCAGACCGCAAGCCTGCCGCACATCAACAACGACAAGGATTTCTTGAGCACCCGGGTCTCCTTCAAACTCAATCTCACGGGCCCCAGCTTCACAATTCAGTCAGCCTGCTCCTCCTCCTTAGTGGCCGTCCACCAGGCCTGCCAGAATCTGAGGTTCAATGAGTGCGATATGATGCTGGCTGGCGGATCGGTGGTCCGCATACCGCAGGCTGCGGGATACTTGGCGGAAAAGCGCAACTTGCATTCCCTGGACGGGCATTGCCGCCCCTTCGATGCGGCCGGTCAGGGTACCATCTTTGGCAGCGGCGTCGGAGCCGTGCTGCTGAAACCGCTGGAGCGCGCCGTCGCTGACCGCGACCATATCTACGCAGTCATCAGGGGAACCGCGGCGAACAACGATGGCGCGGGCAAGGGCAGCTACACCGCCCCGAGCCTGGGTCAGCAGGCCCAGGCCGTGGTCGACGCGCTGGGATCGGCGGGGGTAAGCGCCGACAGCATCGGCTACATCGAATGCCACTCAACCGGAACCATTGTCGGCGATCCGCTGGAAATCGAGGCGCTGAGCCACGCGTTCGGACGGGAGACCAAACGCAGGCAATATTGCGCCGTCGGTTCGGTGAAGGCCAATATCGGCCATCCCGAGCAAGCGGCGGGCATTGCCGGCTTGATCAAGACCGCGCTGGTGCTGCATCACAAGCGCATACCGCCGAGCATCAACTTTCACACGCCCAATCCGGCCATCGACTTCGACGCCTCGCCTTTCTATGTGAACGCAAAGATGCGCGATTTTCCCGGCGGGGAGGAGCCGCGGCGCGCCGGGCTGAATAGTCTGGGGATTGGCGGTACGAATACCTTCGCCGTCCTCGAAGAGGCGCCGTCAACCGATGCGGGCGAGCGCCCCTCACCTGGCCCGTGGCCGTGCTTGGTCACCCTCTCCGCCAAGAGCGCCGACGCCTTGGTGGCCCGCGTCGAGCAATTTCTCAATTGGTTGAATGCCAATCCTGAAGTACCCATTGGTGATATTTGCTACACCACCAACGTTAGCCGCAGCCAGTTTGGCTTTCGCTTTGCCGCGCCGGCCCGGTCGGTCGCAGACCTGAAAAAGCAGCTCGCAGCATGGCTGCGAAGCACGTCCAAGGATAACTTGGGCCAGCAGGGCGCGGGCAACGCGCCCATCGCTTTCCTGTTTTCCGGGCAGGGCTCGCAGTACGCCGGCATGGCCGCAGATCTCTACCGCACGCATGCCGTTTTTCGCAATGCCCTGGATCGTTGCCATGCCTTGGCGCAACCCTATCTCGAACACGGTTTGCTCGATGTGATCTTTAATGGCGACGGCGATGCCGCGCTGGTCAACCGCACCGACTACACCCAGCCCGCGTTGTTCGCGGTTGAGTATGCTCTGACCGAGCTTCTCAAATCCTTCGGCATCGTGCCTGCAGCAGTGATAGGGCACAGCTTGGGTGAAATCGTCGCCGCCTGCATAGCCGATGTCATTGCGCTCAAAGACGCAACGCGATTGATCACCGCGCGCGGTGCGCTGATGCACGGACTGCCGAGCGGCGGAGGCATGGCCGCGATTTTGGCCGAAGAGCCCGTGGTGCGGGCGCTGATCGAAAAGATCGCTCCCGAGCTGGCGGTGGCCGCGATGAACGGGCCGCTGAACACGGTTGTCTCCGGCGACCGAGAGGCTTTGCGAAGGCTGGCGGAGGAGTTGGATCGGCAGGCGATCACTTATCGGCACCTGCGAATTTCCAATGGCTTCCATTCGCCACGTACCGAGCCGATCCTCGCCGATTTGGAAAACGTTGCAGGCGAGATTGCATACAATGCCCCTAAGCTGTCGCTGATCTCCAACGTTACCGGTGCACGGATGTCCGCCGCGCCGGACAAATCCTATTGGTCCCGACACCTTCGCGAAGGGGTGCGGTTCGGAGCTGGCATGCTTGCGCTCGCTAAACTCGAGTGCCGTACTTTTGTTGAGATCGGACCACACCCCGTACTGCTGCCGCTGGCGCAAGTCTGTCTTGGACAGAATGCCAAGTCGGCGGCCTGGATCGCGACGCTGAACCGCCAAAAATCAAATGCCGACTCAATCAGTGAAATGCTGGTCGCATTGTATCAGGCCGGCCATAAGATCGATTGGACGGCCGTGCACGCCGACGCTTGCTGGCGACGAACACCCCTACCCACCTATCCCTTCCAGCGCAAACGTCACTGGATCGAGGACAATCCGCTCCCGGTTGCACGACCCGCAACCGCTGTCGAACAAGTCCATCCATTGCTTGGCAGGCGCCTAGACACGCCTGGCAAAGAGCTGCGCTATCAAGCTCGCTACGGTGTGCAGGACATCGGCTACCTTTCTGATCATAGAGTTGTGGGAACCGTCGTGCTCCCAACCACGGCCGAGCTGGAAGCGGCAACGGTTGTCGCTCGCAGGCATTTCGGGACATCGCGCGTGAGTTTCGATGATGCCATGCATCATCAGGCGATGCCGTTTGCCAATGGGGAGGATCGCTTAGTACGGCTGCTAGTAGATCCGCTGAAGTCCGACAGGGCAAGTTTCCGGCTGGTCAGCGCGGCTAGCGAGGACGCCGCAGTGTGGCAAACCCACATGACGGGAACCTTGCGCACGTCCGAGGAGCCGTCCTGGTCAGCATTCTCGCCGGCGCAGGTTCGCGCCCGCTGTCAACGAACATTGCCGATAGCCGACTTTTATGAGCGACTAGGTGCGCTCGGCCTCGAATATGGACCTAATTTTCGTGGCGTTCAGGAAGTCCACCTCGGCCAACACGAGCTGCTGAGCAAGGTGCAGCTCCCCGACGGGAATTTACAGTCGCAATACGTGATGCACCCGGCCTTTCTGGATGCCTGCCTGCATGCTTACCCGCTCGTCCTTGAAGCTGCGGAGAAGGGCAAAAGCGATCGCCACAACGCCTACCTACCCGTCTCGCTCAAGGGTTTTCGCTGCTATCAGGATGGGATCAATCACGCCTGGGTGCATACCAAGCTGCGCAGTACTGAGAAAGACGACACCCAGGTGGTCGATATTCGAATCTACGATCTGGCAGAGCGGCCGGTGGCCGAGCTGGAAGGACTGACGGTACGTCTGTTGCCGCTCGCCAAAGTGCGACAGCCCCAGCTCGGCACGGACGACGTTTTCTATCGGGCAGCGTGGCGCCGGAGCACGAACGCGGTTGCCAGTCCCCAGCCTGATCGTACTCCGGCAAGCTGGCTGATCTTGGCCGATGCAAAGGGCGTCGGTGTCGCGCTCGCCAGCAAACTGGAAGCCAGGGGCCATCATTGCCATCTCGTCTACAGGGACGATGCAGGCGCGCAGCGCGGCGCCAGAACGTGGACGGTAAACGAACGTCGGCCGCACGATTTTCACCGCCTGCTCGAGCAATTCACGGCCAGCGAGAACCTCCCCTGCGCGGGTGTGCTCTACCTGTGGGGTCTCGATACTGCGGCCATCGCCGCCATAACCCTGGAAGAACTAAAGCGCGGTAGTGAGATGATGTGTCGCGGGGCGTTGGCGATTCTGCACGCCATTGCCGCAACGCGCGCGCCAAACCAGCCCGACCGACGCCTATGGTTTGTCACCGCAAACACGCAGAGGACCGAGGGTCATGACCAGTACGTCGATCCGGTGCAGGCGCCGCTCTGGGGTCTGGGGCGCACCATTGCGATCGAATATCCCAACCTCTGGGGAGGATTGGTCGATCTCCAGTTCGACGCGCAGCGGACGCCGGATGTAGAGCGATTGGCGGCGGAGTTGCTCCGGCCAGATGGTGAGACCCAGATTGTCATTACCGCCTCCGGTCAGCGCCTGGTGGCAAGGTTCGTCAAGCAGACGCTGGCCGAATTGCCCATACGCCTGCCGCGCGTGCGCGGGGACGCTAGCTATCTGATCGCCGGCGGTCTGGGAATGCTGGGGCGCAGCGTTGCCAAGTGGCTGATCGGCAAGGGTGCCAAACACCTGGTGTTGACGGGTCGCAATGCGAAGGCCGACGTAGCACAAGAGATCTTCAGTGCCGCCGAGATGCATGCTGCCAAGGTGCACGTCGCTGCCCTCGACATTAGCCGAGACCAGGACGTCAGGCAGCTGATGGAGACGATTGGCAAAGCGTTACCGCCACTCAAAGGCGTGGTGCAGGCGGCCGGCGTTTTGGATGACGGGATCTTGGCCCAATTGGATTGGGAACGCTTCGCCCGGCTATTCGAGTCGAAAGTTTATGGCAGCTGGCTTCTGCATGAACATACCAAATCGCTCGAGCTAGACTTCTTTATCCTGAAGTCCTCATTGTTGAGCCTGCTCGGCTCTGCAGGTCAGGCGAACTACACGGCCGGCAGCGCTTTTCTCGATGCATTGATGGCTCATCGCCGCGCCGCCGGCTTGCCAGCCACGGCGATCAATTGGTGTGCCTGGTCCGGGGGAGGGTTGGCCACGGTTTCGGGCGCTCGTGGCGAGGCGATGTGGTCCTCGCTGGGTGTGGAGTTCGTGTCTCCCGACCGCGCCATTGAGCTGTTCGACCAACTGATGCACCGCGACTTGGACCAGATCGCGGTAGCCATTGCCGATTGGCCAATCTACGCCGGCAAAGTGGGCAAGCCGCCGTTTCTGGCGGAGCTGGTGCGCATGAACGAAGCGGTTGAACCATCTAAGTCGGATGGTGCAAGTGTCGACATGCCGGCAACCCCTGCGGCGACGAGCAGTCACGCACGCCAGCAGCTGCTGACCAGATTGCAAGCGCACATCATGGCGAAACTCGGTTTCGCCGAAGCAATCAGCCCGGATCAACCATTGAACGAACTCGGGGTCGATTCCCTGATGGCAGTGACCCTATCGAACAGTCTCGAAAATGAGTTTGCCATTCCGGTTGCTGTCGCGGAACTGATCAAGGGACCGACGATCAACCAACTGGTCGATCATCTAATTGCCAATTTTACCGAAAGCAAACCGGCCAGCCTCGTCAAAACCCAATCGGCGCCGACCCCGGTGGCTGCTCTGAAACTGCTGGATCTGCCCATACCTGCGGCGCAATTTCCATTGCGGCCGACGCCGGCAGCGCCCGGCGTCACAGCTGCGACGGCGACGGAAGTACAGATCACAAGAGCTCAATATCAAGCTGGCGAGCGACCGCAGCAAATGGCCGCGGTCGATGCCGCAGGCGCGACAGCAATCGCCCTTGCCGGATATGGCACACAGCCACGGACTTGCCCGGATGTTGAAGAAACCGAGGCGGGGCGGCCTGCCAGCAAGGGCAATGGCGCGGGACCCGCAAATTTCCACTCATCGGCTTCGAGCCTCCCCACCGAGGTCGCGGCGCCCGCCGCCGGCAAGTGGTTGATCGCGCCCCGGCCAAATCCCGACGCCAAGGCTCGTTTGTTCTGTTTTCCCTATGCGGGCGGCGGCCTCGTATCGTTCCGGACGTGGCCGCAATTGCTCGACCGCGCTGTGGAGTTGGTGGCGATCGAGCCGCCGGGTCGGGGAACCCGTATCAAAGAGACCGCCGTCAATGACCTGGATGCGTTTGTCAAACGTCTGTTGTCGGAAATAGTTCATTGGCTGGACAGACCGGCGGCCTTTTTTGGGCACTGTCTAGGTGGGCTCACAATGTTCGCGACGCTTTGCGCGCTGCCGGAGGCATCGGCACGCTATGTCAAGCACGCGTTTGCCTGCGGGGTAAGGCCACCGCAGCTACTGCGGCGCCGGGGAGCGTTCGAGGACAATTTGCTTTATGACATGATGCTGCACCCGCAATTCGATATCGGTGCTGCGCCTTATGCGCAACCGAACGATGTTTTTGCGGATATCATACGTCAATTCGACACCCCGGCTGCCGACAGGATGCTCGAGATACCCAAGCTGAGACAAGTATTGTTGCCGACGATCCGTGCCGAATTTGAGATGGCCTCCAACTATAAGCATCAACCTGTCGAGCCGTTCTCCTTCCCGATCAGCAGTTTTATCGGTGATTTGGATCCATGGGTGTCGACAGAAGATTCGGTCGGCTGGGGGGAATTCACACGCGGTGGCTTCACCAACCATGTGCGCAAAGGTTCGCATTTCTTAATGGCGGACGACCGCGAGTACATTTTGCAAACCATCAACCGCGAGTTTGCAAAATTCACGATCTGAAGTGAGGCTGACGGACAAAAGTGCTGCGCGGCTAGCGACGGGCTGGCCTCACGCGAAGCGCCACACTTCACTGTCGCCGCTGGGGGCCGCCGCGGCAGGGCGATGCGATCGACACCAGCACACGTCAATGCCGGCAGAAGGCAACAGCGAACAACTCCAGGCAAACCGAACGGCGCAGCTCAGGCAAGGCGCTCTCGGTCGGATTGGTGTGCGCGCGTTTCGTCTCTTGCAAGCCGCGCCCGTTCATTCAATCAGTCCCAAAAAGACCGCATGCCGCGGAACGGCGAGCGTTCGAACCATCCTCCCATGGGCATCGGCTCGCGCTGGCGCATTTTCAGCGCACCCTGCGGTTCACCGCTCATCACCACCACGAAATCGGTGTCCTTGCCCGTCTCTCTGCTAGG
>Ga0070695_100001989_pt1 | contig 11628 bp, 11 predicted proteins | sample KBSK1252metaG_FD_65471 | JGI IMG/M metagenome (GOLD analysis project Ga0070695, IMG submission 65471) | Corn, switchgrass and miscanthus rhizosphere microbial communities from Kellogg Biological Station, Michigan, USA - KBS K1-25-2 metaG | ecosystem: Host-associated > Plants > Roots >...
AACCTATCTGGTGTCGAACGCGCACGCTTCAGGTTCGGTTCGATAGCGGACCTTTGCGGAAGGGGGCGTATTCGGCCAGTTCTTTGCCGGCGGCATCGATATAGGCGCGTTCGCGTTTGAGATAGTCGGCAATGGCGCGGCGCAGGCCGGGGTCGGCAATGTAATGCGCCGAATAGGTGCTGGTCGGTAGGTAGCCGCGGGCGAGCTTGTGCTCGCCCTGCGCGCCGGCTTCCACGCGCGCCAGTTTGTGCTCGATGGCGAATTCGATGGCCTGATAGTAGCAGACCTCGAAATGCAGGCAGGGGTGGTGCTCAATGGCGCCCCAATAGCGTCCATAAAGGCAGTCGCCGCCGATCAGGTGCAGGGCCCCGGCGATCGGCCGCGACCCCCGCTTGACCATCACGACCAGGCAGTACTCGGCCATGGTCTGGCCCAACAGCGAGAAGAACTTGCGGTTGAGATAGGGACGGCCCCACTTGCGCGAGCCGGTCTGCAGGTAGAAGGCGAACAAGGCGTCCCAGCTGGCCTCGGTGATCGCGGCGCCCGTGAGCCGGCTGATCTCGAGCCCGCCGCTCATGGCCTGCTCGCGCTCCTTGCGCACGGCCTTGCGCTTGCGTGAGGCAAGGGAGGCCAGAAACGCATCAAAGCTGGCGTAGCCGTCGTTGTTCCAGTGGAACTGTTGATCGGTGCGCTTCAGGAAGCCTTTGTCACCCAGGCGCAACCACTCGGCCTCCGTCAGAAAGGTCAGGTGCAGACCCGATAGATCGTTGCGCTCGACCAGTTCGACGGCGGCGGTTGCCAACAGCATGGCATTGGCCTCCGCATCAGGCCCCGGCCGCGCCAGCAGCCGCCGGCCCGGCACCGGTGTGAAAGGCACCGCGATCTGCAGCTTCGGATAATAGCGGCCGCCCGCGCGCTCGTAGGCCTCGGCCCAGCCGCGGTCGAACACATATTCGCCCTGACTGTGCGATTTCACATAACAGGGCGCGCACGCCGCCAGCGTCGCCGCATCGCCGATCTTGAGCGCGAGGTGTTGGGGTAACCAACCGGTGCGGCCGCCAACCGCGCCGGCATCCTCGAGCGCCTTGAGGAAGGCGTGGGCAAGGAACGGATTGTAGGTGGCGGGGTCGGGGTTGGCGCAGGCGTCCCAGGCCTCGGGCGCGATATCGCCGATCCGGGGTGTCACCTCGACCCGGGCGTCACACGGTCTGCTCATGGCCATCAGCAATCGCCGGTCAAAACGTCTCTTTGAGGCGCCGGAGCGCGCGCCGCAGAGGATCACACGAGGCGCCCTTAGAGACAACGGCCGTTGCACGACCTCCAGCTGCCCCCTCAAGACATGGCTGCGGCGCCGAGCGGCTCGGTGGCCTCGAAGATCGGCGCATCGGCCCAGCGGGCCGCGGCGGCGCGCTCTTTGGCGGTCCGCACCGTCCAGGTGAACAGCAAAGCCTCCGGGGCGTGCGCAAGGAGCCAAGCCTTGGCGGCTTCGAGCATGCGCACGTCGATGGCAAAAAAACTCAATCCCGGCGGCGTTTTTTTGAGCACGGCCGCGACGGCGGCATTCTGTCCCGCCGTGCTTGGCCCCGCCCACCAATTGCTGGCGAGCTGATGGCTGCCGACGACGATGCCGCGTGGCAGCTGCGGCGCCAGCTTGCCGAGCTCCTCGATAACCGCACGATCGAAGGACATGAGCGCGATGGGCCCGCGATAGCCCGTGGCCTCTTCGGCGATGGCGGCCAAAAAGTCTTTCGGCATGCGGCCGTCGCTCTTGATTTCCACTAGCAAGGGCACCCGCCCATCGACCAATTTGAGCAGATCGCGGAAAGTGAGAATGCCGATGTTCTGGTTCTTGTACCGCAGCCGGCTGAGCTGGTCGGGCGTCTGGGCGGCGATACGCCCGCGCGCCGCCACCAGGCGGTCGAGGGTCGCATCGTGGAACACCATTGGCGTGCCGTCGCGTGCCGGCTGCAGGTCGCACTCGATGCCGTAGTCATTGTCGATCGCGGCCAGGAAGGCGGGCTCGGTGTTCTCGATGAGCCCGCGACTCCTATTGTGCAGCCCACGGTGCGCGATCGGGCGGACAAAGATACCCCGATCGAGGGCTACGCTCTCCGGTGCTGGCCGGCGGCCCGACCTCGGAGCAGGCGGCGCTTTGGCCATCGTTATCCCACCGCGTGCCGTTTTGTGCGATCATTTCCGGCGCGCCCTTCTGTGCACAGCAGGCGCCCTCTGCTAGAGAGGGGTTGCCCAAGCACACCCACCGGGAGCGTGCAGGCCCTAGTACCGCCCTTCTGTTTGGGAAAGAAGGCACAATGATGCACCCCATCTCCAGGTTCGCAGCCTTGGCTGTCGGCGCCGCCCTGCAACTGGTGTCGACGCCGACCTGGGCCGCCGCACCGCAGGTCGTGCTGGCGCCACATCGCGCCGTCTACGAGATGACCCTGGCGGAGGCCCGCGGCGGCGCCGGCGTGACCGCGGTTTCCGGCCGCATGGTCTACGAACTGACGGGATCGGCCTGCGAGGGCTACACCCAGAACATGCGCTTTGTCACGCAGATGACGAATCAGAAAGGCGGCGCGACGCTGACGGACTTGCGTTCCTCGAGCTGGGAGGAAGGTAGCGGCAAGCGGTTTCGCTTCAATTCCAGCCAGTTCCGCGACGAGAAACCAACCGAAGCGACCGCCGGCGATGCGGCGCGCGCCAACGCCGCCGACGCCGCCAAGGTCGAATTGACCAAACCCGTGACCAAGCATCTGGCTTTGCCGCAGCGCGTCTACTTTCCCATCCAACACTCGATCGCGCTGCTCGATGCCGCCCACGGTGGCAAGCGCTCGTTTCGCGCCGACCTCTACGACGGCTCCGAAAAGGGCGAGAAGGTCTACGACACCATCTCCGTGATCGGTCGGATGATTTCCGCCGGCGGCAACCGCACGCTGGTGCGGGTGAAGAATGCCGAGCGTCTCGACGCGATTGCAGCTTGGCCGGTTTCGATCGGCTATTTCGAGCCCAATTCAGACAAGAGCGACGCGGTACCCGTCTACGAGCTGACGTTCTGGTTCTTTGAGAACGGTGTCAGTCGCAAGCTCTTCATCGACTACGGCGAGTTCGCCATTCAGGGCGAGCTCGCCCAGATCACCTTTCACGAACCGAGCAAGTGCGATTCTCCCAAGTAGGTGCGCCGGGGAAGCCCTCTCGGCCGACCGCTGCCGGAGGCGGCGGGGAGCCAAATCATTTTGCCGCCGCACGGCTCAGGGCCACAGCCAGGCGGCACCGCGCACGCCGCTTGCATCTCCCCAGCGGGGCGGCTTGACGATCACCCGGGTATCGCGGGCCAGAATGTAGGGGGCCATCAACGGCGGCAATTGCCGATAGAGGTGGTCGAGCTGCGATAGCCCACCGCCCAATACCACCAGGTCGGGGTCGAAGATGTTGACCACGTGGGCGAGGCCGCGGGCGAGCCGGCTGGCGTGGCGCGCCAGCGAGGCGCGCGCCTCGGCATCTCCGGCAGCAGCGTTGGCGGCAATGGCCGGTGCCGGAAGCGCGACCCCGGTCTGCGCCAGATGATCGCTTTCCAGTGCCGGGCCGGAGACCCACTTTTCCAGGCAACCTCGGCGACCGCACCAACAGGGCGGCCCGGGATGTTCGCTGGCTTCGGCCCAAGGCAGCGGATTGTGACCCCACTCGCCGCCGGTGCCACGCGGCCCGTCGATCAACTTGCCCTCAAACACCAGGCCGCCGCCGCAGCCGGTGCCGAGGATGACGCCGAACAGCGAGTGGGCACCTGCGCCGGCGCCGTCGACGGCCTCCGAAAGCGCAAAGCAGTTGGCATCGTTGGCAAGGCGCACGGGCTTTGCAAGTGACCGTTGCAGATCGTCGGCAAACGGTTTGCCGTTGAGCCAGGTGGAGTTTGCATTCTGCACGCCGCCACCACCGGGAGCGATCGACCCGGGCATGCCGATGCCGACCGAGCCCGGCTGGCCGGCCGACTGCTCGAGCGCCCCCACCATTGCGGCAATGGCCCGGACGGTGGCGGCATAATCGTGCTGCGGTGCGGCCATGCGCCGGGCCGCCAGGACGACGCCCGCCGCGCCGAGGGCGACGCCGGCGATCTTGGAGCCGCCGAGGTCGATGCCGATCCGGCAGGGTGAGGGCGGCGCCTTATGGCTCATCGGCGCTGTCGAGCCGCGCCAGCGCGGCGCCGATCGTTTCCGGGGCAACATGCTGGCTGGCCGCGAAGGTCAAAAGCAGTGATTCGTCGGCGGCCAGAAAGCTCAAGGCCGCCGCCAGAACTTCCCGCGCGCCGAGGCGGGTTTTGAGGTCGGCCGGCTGCAAGCCCGTCAGCGCCAGGAAGCGGTGCAGCCGCTGGGCGTCCGCCGTTAGGAACGCAAGCCCTTGCGCGGCAATCGTTTCCGCCGCTTCGCGGTCGACCCGCTGCCCCCTTTGATCGGACTTAAGCATATTGTCTTTTACGCCTCTTGGTCGGCCTGTGCGGGGCCATCTTAAACAGTTGGTTAGCTGTTCTGAAGCAAAGTCGGCTGCCAGAGCCGCGTAGAATCGGTGCAGGAGTACGCGGAGCGGGGAGAGCGGGCCGCCGCATGACGTATCAGGAAAGCATCAGGGCCATCGCCGGCCGGCAGCCTGAGGCGCGCCAGCTCCCCAAGACCGTGCTCATCGTGGAAGACAACGAGCTCAACATGAAGCTCTTCCACGACCTGCTCGACGCCCACGGTTACCGCACCTTGCAGACAAGAACCGGTATGGAGGCCCTGAAGCTGGCACGCGAGCACCGGCCGGACCTGATCCTGATGGACATCCAACTGCCGGAGGTTTCCGGTCTCGAAGTCACCAAGTGGTTAAAGGACGACGACGATCTGCGCGAGATCCCGGTGATCGCGGTGACGGCGTTCGCCATGAAGGGTGACGAGGCGCGCATCAGACAGGGCGGTTGCGAGGCCTATATTTCCAAGCCGATCTCGGTCGTGACGTTTCTTGCGACCGTGCGGCGGTACCTCGGTGAAGCATGAGAGCCTGCGGTCTGGTAGCGTAAAGGTATCGGTATGACTGCCCACGTTCTGGTCGTTGACGACATTCTCGCCAACGTCAAGCTTCTGGAAGCCCGGCTCAACGCCGAGTACTTCGAAGTGCTGACCGCGCGCAGTGGCGAAGAGGCCCTTGCCGTCGTTGCGGCGAGCCCGGTCGATGTGGTGTTGCTTGACGTCATGATGCCGGGCATGGACGGCTTTGAGGTTTGTCGTCAGATCAAGAGCACCTCGGCGACCGCGCAGCTGCCGATCATCATGATCACGGCGCTGGATCAGGCGGCCGATAAGGTGCGCGGGCTGGAGGCAGGCGCCGACGACTTCTTGACGAAGCCGGTCGATGACATCGCGCTGATCACCCGGGTCAAGAACCTGGCGCGCCTGAAGGCGCTGAGCGATGAGATGATGGGGCGCATGGCGACCAGCGCCGATTTCAAACAGCTGCAAAGCGGCGAAATCGCCAGCCTGACGGAAAAGGGCGCCGGCCGCATCCTGCTCGTGGAGGATCAGCCCCGCGTGGCGAGCCGTATTCTGTCCTGGCTGCAAGCGCTAAATGACATTGACGTAGAGCCCGACCTGCAGGCGGCACTGCTGCGCCTGGCGGAGCAGCCCTATGATATTGTCATCGTCAGCCTAAGCCTCGGCAATGCCGATGGCCTACGCCTGTGCGGGCAGGTGCGCTCGCTCGAGCGCACGCGGCACCTGCCCATCATCGTCCTGGTGGAATCGAACGAGGAAGCGCGGCTGCTGCGCGCCCTCGACATGGGCGTTAACGATTACCTGACGCGTCCAATCGACAAGAGTGAACTTGCCGCGCGCGTGCGCACGCAAATCAAACGCAAACGCCACTGCGATTACCTGCGCGAACGGCTCGAGGAAAGCGTCGAGCTCGCAGTTACCGACGCGCTCACCGGCCTCAACAACCGCAGGTACATGGAAGCGCACCTCAAGGCCCTGGAGGGCGCGGCGCTGAGTGCGGGTCAACCCCTGTCGGTGTTGCTGGTCGACGTCGACAACTTCAAGACGATTAACGATACCTACGGCCATGCGGCGGGCGACACCATTTTGCGCGAACTGGCGGCGCGCTTTCGCCGCAACACGCGCGCCATCGACACGGCCTGTCGATTGGGCGGCGAGGAGTTCGTCATCCTGATGCCCACCACCGGCCTGGCCGATGCCTGTCAAATCGGCGAGCGCGTACGCCAATCGATTGCCTCGGAGCTCTTTCACATTAACCGCGACCGCAAAATTTCCGTCACCGCCAGCGTCGGTATCGCCAGCCTGGAAGGTCCGCACGACACCTTTGAGCAACTCTTGGCGCGTGCCGATGGCGCGCTTTATGCCGCCAAAAAGAAAGGCCGCAACCGGGTGGTCGCGGATGCCGCATAGCCGGGCCGATCGCCTACATAGCTCCCCCTGCATAGCTCCTAAGTACTTGGAACATCAGCTGTTCTTTCGCCTCGCGGCGGCCGCTAGCCAAGGCGGTTTGCGGGGCACTGCTCGCCGTGGTTGCCCCGCCCTCATTTAAGCTTGCCCACCAAGCTATTGGGAGGATTGCATTTTGACTGCCGATCTGCTTTCTTGATTTGGGGTAATCGCGGGAGGAGGGATCAGCGGGATTTGGTGCAGCGCGCCGCAACGGCGCCGCATCCTTCAGCATACAATTCGAATCCTCACGGATTTTCAGGTCCGCCGCATCTCCTGAGGCCCGTGAGGTGTGATCGTCCTAAGCGGCTAGGAGTGGCCTCCTCTTGTTATGCCGCCCTCGGACGATCGAACGCCAGGTCTGGCCAACGCCCTCTTTGGTCCACGACTTGGCAGGCCGGTGTTCGTGGCTGCTCGGACTTCTACCCCGCTGCCGATGTCAGTCACGGACCCGGCCACCACTTCTTTCAGACCCGGCAAAAGCGTGTGCAAAACCTGCGAGAGCGGCTTGAGGTCGGGCTCGGGCGGTCAGCGCTAGGGCTGCGGTTCAGGGCGTCCGAGCTGTGAGCGCGGCGCGGGGAGAGCTTTGCTTGCGCGCGGGCGAGGCAGTGCCTCACCGGCTATTTGATTTTTGTTTCCTTGAAGGCCACGTGCTTGCGGGCGACCGGATCATACTTTTTGAAGGACAGCTTCCCGGTGGCCGTGCGCGGGTTCTTCTTGGTGACGTAGAAGAAGCCGGTCCCCGCCGTGCTCAGGAGTTTGATCTTTTGGGTGACGGGTTTGGCCATGGGCGTGTCTCCGCAGCGATGCTCGCCGGCACTCTATTCGGCCACAACCGTTAGTCAAGCGTTGCCTCGGCGGTGATGAGATCGCGCCGGTAAGTACCGCTGCGGCGATGGTAGAACGGCACCGGGAAATCTCCTGCGGCCAGCCCGCCGGCGGCGACGCGTTCCCCCAGGTCTTCGAGCACGACGCGGGTAATGTTGGGCAATTCCAGCGTGCGCGCCTGCGCAATGGAATGCCATTCGAGATCGGAGAGCTCGCCATCGTCCACGGCGACGCGGTGGACGATCGCTTCCGCCGGCGCACAGAAAAAGCGCGTGTCGTAGCGTCGCGGCCGGCCGGGAGGCGTAATAGCGCGCGCAAAGAACGTGAGCTGGGCGAGCGCCGGGGCAAAGCCGGCGGCATAGAAGGCCTGCCAACCCGGTGCCTTGTTCAGCGCCGGTGCGACGAGCGGAGCGCCGATCAACAGCCCAGCCTCCTCGAAGGTCTCGCGCACGGCGGCCAGCGCCAGGGCGCGGGCGCGGGCTTCGCTCGGGGTGCCCTTCATCCAAACCATCAGTTTTTTGAGCTCGCTGGCGCCGATATCGTGCTCAACGGCAATCTGCCGGTCGGCGCGATCGACCCGGCCGCCGGGAAAGACGTAGCGACCGGGCATGAACACCATATCCCGGCGCCGGCGTCCCAACAGCACCCGGGCTTCCCCCGAGGTGGTGTCGACAATAATAAGGGTGGCGGCGTCGCGCGGCCGCAGCGTCCGCGTTTTGGCCACTTGAGCCGACGCCGACCTTGCCTCCTCGCCCGTCATCGCCATCCCGTGTTCCGCCGCTCGGAGCGTCCCTCGGGGGGACCCGCGCGTCAAGTCTCCGCGCCGGTTCGGCCGGGCTGCTGGCGACCAGGCGGCGCGCCGGGGCGGCGCGCAAGGGTGCCTTCAGTGGTGCCGCGTGCGCCGCCCTGTCACCGCCGCGCGACGGCGATGGCCCCTGCCGGCGGCGGCGCCGAGCCGGGTGGCGGGCGAGAGCATTTCGAAACGCAGGGCTCCCGCCGATGGAACCGCCTCGATCAGACGCACCCGGACGGCGTCGCCGAGCCGATAGCCGGCGCCGCTGCGGTCGCCGATCAGCGCATGTTCCTCCTCGCGGTGCCGGTAGTAGTCCTCGCCGATGGTGGCGGCGGGCACGAAGCCATCGGCGCCGCTCTCAGCCAACCGCACGAACAGCCCAACGCGCGTCACCCCGGAGACCCGGGCGGCGAACTCGGCGCCGACGCGCTCGCTCAGGTATTGGGCGATCAGCCGGTCCATGGTCTCGCGCTCGGCCGCCATGGCGCGTCGCTCACAATCGGATAGGGCGGCGCAGATCTCGCCCAGCCGCGCCGCCTCGTCCTCGCCGATGCCGCCGGCGCCGAGGCCGAGCGTCTTGATCAAAGAGCGGTGCACCAACAGGTCGGCATAGCGCCGGATCGGTGAGGTAAAATGCGTGTAGCGGGCGAGGTTGAGGCCGAAGTGGCCGACGTTGATGGCCGCGTAGGCGGCCTGGGATTGGGAACGCAACACGACCTCGTTGACGAGCTCGCGCGCCGGCATGGTCTTGGCGCGTTCAAGCACGCGGTTGAAGTCGCCAGCGCGCAGGTTGGCCGAGCCCGGAAGTTTGAGCTCGAGGCTCGCCAGGAACTCGCGCAGCGCCACCAGCTTTTCCTGCGATGGCGCCTCGTGCACGCGGTAGAGCACCGCGGCATGCTTGAGGGTCAGCGTCTCGGCCGCGGCAACATTGGCCTGGATCATGAACTCTTCGATCAGCCGGTGGGCCTCGAGCCGCTCGGGCACGACGACGCGGGCAACCCGGCCTTGGCCGTCGAGCTCGACCTTGCGCTCGGGTAGATCGAGCAGGAGCGGTTGGCGGCGGTCGCGGGCGGCGGCCAGCGCAGCATAGGCGGCCCACAGCGGTCTTAGCACGCTGTCGAGCAGCGCTCGGTTGGTCGCGTTCCCGCGCCCGTCGATGGCGGTCTGGGCTTCCTCGTAGGTGAGCTTGGCGGCCGAGCGCATGATGGCGCGTTGGAAGCTGTGTCGACGCTTGTTGCCTTGCGCATCAATGACGATGCGTACCGCCAGACACGGGCGTTCCTGCTGCGCCTGCAGGGAGCACAGGTCATTGGAGATCTTCTCCGGCAGCATCGGCACCACCCGATCGGGGAAGTAGGCCGAATTGCCGCGCAGGCGCGCTTCATGGTCGAGCCGGCCACCCGGGCGCACGTAGTGGGCGACATCGGCGATGGCCACGTGCAGCACAAAGCCACCGGGATTGCTGGGGTCGGCGTCGGCGGCCGCATGCACGGCATCGTCGTGGTCGCGGGCATCGGCGGGATCGATGGTAATCAAGTTGAGAGCGCGCAGATCGGTGCGACCGGCCAAGGTCGGCGCCTCGAGCCTGGCAATATCGGCGAGCACGCTGGCGGGAAACTCGTCTGGAATGCCGTGCGCGTGCACGGCGATGAGGCTTACCTTGCGCTGCCCCTGGGGATTGCCCAAGCTTTCGAGCACGCGCACCTGCGGCACGCCATAGCGACCGGAGCGCGTAAGGTCGAAGCGGACAAGATCACCGTCGTTGGCATCGCCTTCATCGCCGGCTTGGATCGGCCATTCCTTGAGCTCCTTGCGGTCGATGGGGTCGATGACGCCGCCACCTCTGGCATGCCGCCGAAAAATCCCCAGTTGCCGCCGCTTCTCTGCGGGCAGCCGCTTGATCAGTTCGGCCTCGTAACGATAGCCGGCAACGTCTGGGGCCTCGAGGCGCGTCAGGCGCGCCAGAATGCGATCACCCTGTCCGAGCGCCGGCGGCGCGTTGCGGTGCGCGCGCGTCGGCTGCAGCAGGAGGGCGCGCGGTTTTTCTCCCTCGGCCCTGTCCCAGACCGCCGGCTCGGCTATCAGTTCGCCCTCAGCGTCGCGCCCGACGATCTCGAGCACGGCCACCGCGGGCAGCTGGCCGCGCTCCTTGAAGGTCTTGCGATTGCCGCTGATGAGACCCGCATCGGTCATTTCCGCCAGCATCTTTTTCAGAGCCGGACGGTCACCACCCTTGACCCGGAAGGCGCGCGCAATTTCCCGCTTGCCGACCTTGCCGCTGGCGCCGCGTACAAATTGCAGGATCTCATCTTTGCTTGGCAGGGCCGCCGCAGGCCGGGGTTCTTTGCGCTTGCGGGGCACGGTCTCGCCGGTCCTTGCCTATTCCGCCGCCTCGCGCGTGCCGCTCACTTTCTTGGGTTTGCCCTTCGCGGTCTTGCTGGCCTTCTCGGTTTTGGGGGACCTGGCGGCCTTGTCGCCTTTGGCGGGCTTGTCGGCCGTCTTGGCCTTGCCCTTGGCGGCCGCTGTGGGCTTGTCGACGGCGGCCTCTTTGTTGGCCTTGCTCCCCTTGCTGGTTTTGTGGCGGCCCTTGGCCTTGCTCGGCCCCTTGGCGAGGCGCTCGGCGATCAGCTCGACCGCCTCGGCGAGGCTGAGCGTGGCGGGGTCCTTGGCGCGGGGCAGGGTGGCATTGACCTCACCGTGTTTGACATAGGGACCATAGCGACCGGACAGCACCTGCACTTTGCCGCCTTCGCTTGGATGCTCGCCCAGCTCCTTCAGAACCGTGGGGGCGGCGCGTTGGAAGCGCCCCTTGCCAACGCCGGCCTTTTTCTCCGCCAACAGAACGACAGCCCGGTTGATGCCGATCGAAAACACCTCCTCCAGGCTCGGCAGGTTTGCATAGGTGCCATCGTGCAGGATGAAGGGGCCGTAGCGGCCGATGCCCGCCGTAATCGGCTTGCCGGTCTCCGGATGCAGACCGACTTCGCGCGGCAGCGCCAAAAGTTGCAGCGCGCGTTCGAGGTCCAGGCTCGCCGCATCGAAGCCGCGCGGCACCGAGGCACGCTTGGGTTTTTCCTCGCCGTCCGCGTCGCCGAGCTGCACGTAGGGGCCGAAGCGTCCGCTGCGCAGCGTCACGGGAAGGCCGGTGTCGGGATCCTGGCCGAGCAGCTTGCCCTCCGGCGTGGAGGCCTCCGGCGCGCCGTTCTGGGTATCGGAGAATTGGCGCGTAAAGCGGCAATCGGGATAGTTGGAGCAACCGATGAAGGCGCCGAACTTGCCGACCTTAAGGCTCAGCCGTCCCGCGCCGCAATTCGGGCACTGGCGCGGGTCGCCGCCCTCGGGTTTGGGCGGAAAGATGTGCGGGCCCAATATTTCGTTCAGGGCCTCCAGCACGTCGCCGACGCGCAAATCCTTGATCTCGTCGACCGCACCGGTGAATTCGCGCCAGAAGGCGCGCAAGACATCCTTCCACTCGAGCTTGCCGTCGGAAATGAGATCGAGCTTCTCTTCCAGGTCGGCGGTGAAGTCGTATTCGACGTAGCG
>Ga0070695_100001997_pt1 | contig 11615 bp, 6 predicted proteins | sample KBSK1252metaG_FD_65471 | JGI IMG/M metagenome (GOLD analysis project Ga0070695, IMG submission 65471) | Corn, switchgrass and miscanthus rhizosphere microbial communities from Kellogg Biological Station, Michigan, USA - KBS K1-25-2 metaG | ecosystem: Host-associated > Plants > Roots >...
CGCAAAGTAAGGAAAACTCAACTTGTCGTATAAAGTCAGACTTTGATCATAGGCCGTGATCGCTTCACCGTAGTTTCCCATTTGCCGGTTAATGTCTCCGAGCTGCACTGAAGCATTGGCAACCATCTCGATGCCATTAGGCTCATCTTGCAACGCCCGGCCTATTTCGATGGCCTGCTGCACTTGCTTTCGCGCCTCGTCGTACATCCCTAAGTTCGCATAGGTCAAACCAAGGTACTGATAGGACCTCGATTTGATCAGTGGACGACCCATTTCGATTCCCAGACGTAGAGCTTCTTTCTGGAATTCGAGCGCGGCACTCTTAAAGTTGAACGAACTGAGGTTCAACGAAATTCCAATATAGGATTGCCAGGCTTGCATTGGTTCCAGAGGATACTGCCGCAGCTCGATGAGGCTGCGCTCGAGAAAGCCGAACGACTGACTTCTGTTGTTAAGATGTCTGTATTCGTCAGCCAGTTGAATCAAACCCTTCACAACGCCATTTGGATCGTTTAGCTGCTCTGCAAGTTTCACAGCTTGATTGCTGGAATCAATTGCTTTGGAATATTCATTTCGGCTTATTTGAAGGTTTGCCAATTGATAGAAACTTTGCGCCAGCAGCCATTGGTAATGTTCTCTCCGGGCTGTCAGTGCCAGTTCCGCAAATATCGATTGGCCTTTTTTTGAATTTGGCTGCAAGACGTAACAATGTCCCAGCCTATAGCTCGCGAAGGTGGACTCAGGAAAGTCCCCAACCGAATCAAAAAGCTGTTTCGCCCTGAGGTACGATACAATCGCATCGTTGAATCGCGACATAATGAAGAGCTGATAGCCCTTTTCCATTTCGCTTCGAGCTTCCCCGAGGATGCGTAACTTGGGAATCTCGACTGCTTGATAGAAGCGAGAAAGATCTGAAACGTAGCGATCTTCGCCGTGTCGCAGCATCACCGAGCCCATATGAGAAAGCGTCTGAATCAGTTTGCGAGATGCTTCGACTTGTCCTTTGGCGCGTTGATCAAGATATTCACTCAAGAGGAGGTTGGATAACACATTACCCGCCGAGGTATGACTCTGGCCTATCAACTCCCAGACCAGTTCCTCATTACCAGCCTCTTGTGCGGTTAACAGCTTCTGAAACGATTGTTCCGGGTTTAAGGAGGTCGAGTGCTTTCGTTCTTCGATGAGCTCGAGCTTCTTTCGTGCCTCCTGAGCCCATTGAGAGGTCGAGTCCTGCTTTAGATACTCCCGCCAGTCAGCTTCTGCCGGAGCATCCAGTCCATTGGCCTCGTAAACTAACGCTCTGTTAAAGCGAGCTTCGAGGAGGTTGGGGTTCAGCTCTAATGCCTTTTTGAGCGCCTCAAGGCTCCGCGTTAGATATTCAAGACCTGCGCCCGATTCCGAACTGCTGGGGTCGGATTTGCTCTTATCAATTTCGATCTTTCCTTTTTCAAGGAACGCTGCGCCGATGTCGCTGTAGATTTGCGCATCGTTTGGGCTCGTCTTGATCGCTTCTTCAAATTCCGCTATTGCTTTATCGAGTTGTCTGTTGGCGAGATAAAACTTACCTAGTGCGTGATGAGAGGGAGCACCAGGGTTATCGCTGACTGCCTGACGCAGGTAGAGTTCAGCCTTCTCTTGCTGAATGGAGTTGAAGCGCTCAGGCCCCCCTCCTCGTGTAGTCACATAGGGTGCATAGTCAAGCTGAGTGATGCGCGACTCCAGTGGCCGTTGTTGGCTATAAGCAGAATTAAGAGCGATGAGACCTTTATCGACATCAGACTGGCGAAAATAGATGCCCCAAACTCCCAGGGCGGCAACCAGCACTACAGCGGCAAAAGCCGCAATTCGCCAGGGTGTAGTGAAAAACAATTGTTTCCAATTGGAGATGTGAAGGGCCGGCTGAATGGCGCTCTTGGGTTCAGCAACGGCGTGCTCTGCGTTATACCTTCTCAACGCCCTGGCGAATCGCAGTTTCTTTTGCCGCTCCGGGGTCACGAGAAAAAAAGTCTCGAACAGTAAAGCGGTTGCTTTGTCCAAATCGCCACTAAGGTAGTCATCTATCAACTCATCTTCGCCAACTGTCAGCTCTTCGAATAACTCGTCATCGATTAACAGTTGCTTCTCAAAGTCCTGGCGGCTGTCCTCGTCCAGCCGGCCAAGCAAGTAGTCCCTGATCGTGAGCTGATCATTCTGATTCGAAAACATTAAAAAAATACTTTCCGGCCGAGGAAACCCCTTCCAATTATTATGAGGTTCTGCCCTAAAACATTTCAGTGCGCGGGACTGTGCTCAAGGCAATGCTGCACACAGTCGTGAAGTTGCAACCGTATGCGATGAGCGCGAATTCTCAGAGCATTTAATGCGATTCCCAGTTCCGCAGCCAGGTTCTTGCGACGTTCGATCTTGCCGTGCTTGTCATCCCGGTAGTATTCGAGAACCAAATGACTTTTTACCTGCGGCAGTTGCTTGATGCAAATTTCCAGACACGCATATTCATCCTCAATTTGATCATCGGGCTCTCTCGGGCCTTGGGATTTTGACTGGCTATCGGGCTCCAGAGGCTGCACGTTCGCCTGAGGGCCTCTCATGTACTCAAGGAGTACTTTTTGCGCAACCCCATAGAAGTACAGTGCCGGATCGCCTGAATACGAGGTCGCAATCATGGCTACTTTGGCGGTAACGCGATTAATCGTTTCATCAGCCAGGTCGTCAGCTTCGCCGCAGCCGCGGCAGGTGAAGATCTTTATTAGTCGGGTCCGAATCTTTTCGTACTTCAGCGCCGCCTGCTCGCGATTGTTATCCAACCAACCAAGCAAACCGTCAAAAGCTTCCTGCGTTATTACCCACTCTTTTTTCATGAGGCGTACGAGTCCTCGTTATTTGGAGGTTGAAAAACCATCAGGGCCTCAACAGCTGAGGGCACGCATTCGTCGGTAAGAGCCATTACTGAACGGAGGATCCAGACACCTAGTGTTACCCATTAGCTCACTTCGGGAAACGGAAAAGAGGTCTTAACGGTACCTTAACCTCATGTGGGTTGAGTGGTCTCGATTGAGATGGGAGGTGCGGCCCACGGCTGGCCGTTACTTTTCTTTAACGAGAACGCAAACTTGCATACCGCGCGCAGCCTAAATCCACATCCATGCTCTGTCAATGAAAATGTGTTCAACCGCCACGTGAAATGTTTCGTGGTGTCTAGTCATGATTAGTGGAAGCGAGACTGTTTTGGAGAGTTTTGCTCCAAGTGAACCCGGAAAGAAGTGGAATCCGATTTGAGTTGGGGTAGGAGTGACGATCTAACGATCACATCCTGCTCCGATCTGGAGGAGCCCTACTACGGATAAAGCAATCATGCGTGGCCAGTGCCCGCCAACGGTCAAAAAAAGCGGCATCTGCTCCTGGGTTAGTGGAAGCACCAGCAGACTGTACTAATACGTATGACATTCTTTGCCTTGCCGGTTAATCCCTGCGCAAGAAGGAAACGACATGCAACTACAGAGGTCCAAAATTCAACACTTTCTCTCCATTGTAACTGCCATATCCATTGTCTTAACTGGCACGGTGCTCCCCGCTCTCTCCCAGCAGAGGAAGCCCGTGATCATATCGTTTGGGCAGCCGAATATTTGGTCTTTGGAGCAAGCTCATTACTTGTTGGCGAGAATGCACCGGCAGAATCTCGATCTGCAAACTGCTGCATTGGGTGATCTGGATCCAAATGCAGCGAATGCGAGTAGGATTGATATCTTGAAAACACTGCTCGAGGCCGGCGTGAAGTATGACCAGGCCGTCGCTCTTAATAATCAAGTCCTGAAGAGCGATAAGACCTTCAACTCGCAAAGGCGCCAGGAATTGTTAACGCAACGTTCATCATTGCAAGACGAGTCAACTCAACTAGCGCGCGACATCGCTTCATTGAAGATCGCGAAGGCCGGCGCCAAGGCCGATGCCGACGCGGTACCCATTCAAGGCCAGGTAGACGCGAAGGTAGAAGAGAAAGCCGTGGTGGATAACCAACTCACGCAAACTAACGATGAACTCAAAGGACTGACATCCGCCACGGGAGATTTCAAAAGCGCCGAGCTCTCAGATTCTTTCAATTCTGATAAGCTGAATGGTGATTTGGATACTCTTATCAGCAAAGTTCAACTCATTAATCCGTCCATCGCCGCAACCCTCAAACTGGACAACCACGTCCAGATGCAATACGAAATCATTGCCAAACAATTGACGCTGCTCCGTGACGAAGTCGGCCCGGGCGAAAGGCTCGTCTTTCTGGAACTGCCGCAATCAATCAACGCCACCCAAGACAAAGCCGAGAGCAAAATAGCCGAAACGTGGTGGCGTATTGCGGGCTATACGACAGTGGATAAGGACACGGTTTTCGCAGCAGAATTGCGTGACCTCGAGACAAAGATCAGACAGATAAAAACAGAGATGGATAAAGACACGCAACTGACGGTCACCTTTATCCAGAGTCGTGATGACCTCAAAATACAATTAGATGAGCTTTGTAAGGCGCTCGAAAAAACGCAGCAGGAAATCAACGATGCGAAGGAAAGAAAGGAGCCTTGCGAGAAATTAATTCATGACATTGAACAGACTAAAGTCGCCATAGAAGCCACCCGAGAGGCACTCGAGAGTATTGATGACCAAATGATCAAGCTGAAAAAGGAAAAAGCCGGCTTAGCTCAAACTTTTATAGCGTTGTCCACAAAGTATGAAAAGGTGAAGATCGAAAAAACCAGGCGTAAGGTTCGCGAACAGCAGGACGCAGCAGATCGGCTATTACAGAATGGTGGGGCAGACACATCAGAGATTGTGAAGAGCACGGCTGAGATGCTCCGAACGCAACGTGCAAGGATACAAGCGAGTGTGCAGGGATCATCTACACCACAATCGACATATTCACCCTCACCTACTCCGGTTGCCCGTCAATTCATCCCCATCGATCAAACCTCACAGGGCAACGAAACCTTCCCGAGCAATTATCGCCTGGTGAGAACCATTGATATCATACCTCGCCAGACTGCGGTGAATGTCAACGATACCAAGGAAAGAGTTAGCAAAACCGGAATCTTTGCCGCACTATCGTTCTTGTTCGGTTTCGGTGGAAAATTTACTTACGAACGGCAACACGAACAAGCCGATCAGTTTCTCAACCAGGAACTCTTCACCTCAGGCTTCGGCAAGGGTGAAACTGACTTTGGCTGGAATTTCTATCCGTTTGCTGGCGCCAGGCAGCTTGCGTCAGGCATTCGCACAACCTACGCCATAGTGGTCCTTCCGAAAGACGCCGAGTCCCTCATTTTGAGAGCCCGCGGTTGTTATTTCCCACGCAAGGAAAATCAGCCGCTTGATTACAACATGGCGGGGCAAGACGGACAGACGATCTGGGGCAAGGATGATCCAAGGGTCGCTGCCTGCACGCAGGCGGAACAAGAGTTCATTGTTCCAGTACCGGGAGGAAGCGGCGATGGCTCGGATTTCTATGTAACCGGGATGCGCTATAGCGCCGGACGAAAACCCGGTGAGCGCCTGGTTGCATCGATCTACGGACAAAACCTCCCCAGCCAGATCGGAGTGCTGGTTAACGGAGTTGCTCTAGCGCAATCCGTCGGTCTGGGTCAACTCAGTGTCGAATCAATCCTAGGCGACCGAGTTAAAGAGAACTGCGTCGGCCAGGTCTGTGGAAGGTTTGAGCGGATTGATTCAAATCAGATAGTGATTTCTTTCAACATGCCAACCGATTTTGCGGGATTTCCCAGAATCACCCTTGTGGGACCGGGCAAAGCCATCGAACTTAATAAACTTCAACTTAACATCAATGGCGAAGACGATACTCAGTTGGATTCTTCCGATTATATGTTCGGCAAGAAGCCTACTGAGGCCTCGCGTGTTATCGCAGACTTCAAGGTAGCTCCGGCCCCGACTCCGAACTTGATGAAGGGTGTGCTCAGCGGCGGCAAGTTCAAGCTCGACGATGCTATCTACGTGAACGGCGTGACACCGAATGTGAAGGATTGCCCCCGGCCAGACCTTTGCATACTAACGTTTTCCGTCCAATCAACAGATTATCTGACAGTGACGGTAGCGCCCAGAAACGAACATGAGGAAGCGGTTAGTCGAACTTTTGTTAACCCAACCACCCTGTCGATCAATAGCTCCTCAGTCGTAGCCTACGACAAGGGGGACGCTACTCATAAAGCGCTCTTGACTGTCCGGCTCGACGGCTCCGGCTTCAGAAACACACTGGACATAGGAATCGATGGCGCCGAAGCCGTGTCGGTAAGATTAGTGTCGTCGTCGGGTCAGATGATTCTGGGGCTGACCTCTCCGGGGCCGGTCGTTAAGATCACCTTGACGGACCCAGACAACAACAAGGCGGTCAGCGCCGTAGTGATCAGACCCAATTGAACCGGTGAGCTCACGGTGGCTATTCAGCGTTGTCGATGTTGAATCTCGATTCATAGGCAATCCTGTCAGTAGAGGCCAAACCAATGTTTACAACAAAACAAACAAATGGGTTCTCAGTGAAGGCATACCGGGGCGATGCCAAGACGCTCCTCGCGTTTAACCTACCCAAGGCTAGAGCCAGGAACCTGGCGGGCTTCACCATCCAGATCTCACCCGACGGCCAGAAGCCCTTTTACCAGCCGAACAACCTTCGTTTCAAAGACCCGTCCAAACATGCACAAGACGCGAGGCTGACGCCTAACTCCAGTTTCAATGCTCCGATCCACAAGTTCAGATGGGTCCATGTCCCCGGCTCATTGCAGCAGGGTACAAAGCCCTTCTTTGGACCATACATCTACTCAGTCACGCCAAGGTACTTCGACGGCGCCGGCTCGCTACAACCAATCGACTCAAAGCTTAGCGTTGATGTGAGAGTTGATGTTAAGCCCTTTGAAAAAGGCGCCATCGAAGTCGGCTTTACCAGGGGCTTTACTCAGTCGCAGGCCTTTGTCCATCATTTCAGTTTAAAAGCCATCTTCCGTCCAAAAAAGAAGGAGTTACTCTTCGATACTTCCCAAGTGTCCGGCAAGAATAATAAGGGAAAGGATTACACCTTCGCGGAAGAGTATGAGTGGCTCGGATTCACCGCCAGGGACAGAATATTTGCTTTAGCCAACGAAGTATTGGCAGACAAGAGTCTCCATCTCGATGTGTTCGCATATGACCTCAACGAGCCCGATGTTATGCGGATTCTTCTGAAGCTGGCCAAAGAGGGACGCATTCGAGTAATCCTCGACAACGCCGCACTGCATCATCGGAGCACGCCCTCAAAGCCTAGAGCATCTTCTAACAAGAAGACGAAGCCCAAGGACTCACTGCCTGAAGACCAGTTTGAGACACTCTTTAAGAAGCAGGCAAAGAAACCGGCGGCGATCTTGCGCGGAAAGTTTGGCCGCTTCGCCCACGACAAGGTCTTCATCATTTCGAAATCCAAGGCAAAGGGAAAAGTTCCCGTGAAAGTCCTGACCGGTTCGACGAATTTTTCCGTGACTGGTCTTTACGTGAACTCGAACCACGTTTTGGTTTTCAGTGACCCGAAAGTGGCTGCAAAGTACGCCCAGGTCTTTCAGATAGTGTGGGACGGGAAAGTGAAGTTGGCTAAATTCAATAAGACAGACGAAGCAACAAAAGTGTTCTCATTTTCTGCGACCGGGCTACCCAGGACCGAGATCACATTTTCTCCGCATCAGGAAAAGATTGCCAACGAAAACTTGAACAACCTGACTAACCGCATTATGCAGGAGCCGAAACTCGGCAGCGTGTTGTTTGCAGTCATGGGACTTGATAAGAAAGGAACCGGGCCGGTTTTTCCCGCACTCAGGGATCTCCACCAAAACACCGAAATATTCAGTTACGGCATCTCTGATACCCCGGACGGCATTTTCTTGTATACGCCGCGGAAGAAGACCGGGGCGCTGGTATCCGGCAAGCCGACTAAAACCAAGCTGCCACCGCCGTTCGATCAGGTCCCCAGTGTAGGCCTTGGCCATCAGGTCCATCACAAGTTTGTTGTTTGCGGCTTCAACGGAAAAAATCCGGTCGTGTACTGTGGATCCTCCAACTTGGCTGCAAAAGGTGAAGAGGTAAACGGCGACAATCTTATTGCAATTCATGATGGCGATATCGCCACGGTTTTCGCCATTGAGGCCCTGGCTCTAGTTGATCACTTCGACTTTCTCGATCGAAGCGCAACCAAGGCTAAGGCCGCACCGACCAAAATCAAGGCTGCCTCTAATCAACAACAAGCAGTGGCGGCGGAATGGTTCTTGTCGACCAGCGATCGGTGGGCAGAGCCCTATTTTGATAAGGGTGACTTACACTATGTCGACCGCGAACTCTTTGCTTAGCAGGCCGTCAAGGGCTGACATTTTTGGCAACTAACAGTAGGTGGGTTTTAACTTTCAGTCAGGATGCACCGTGGGTGCATCGGCGTGTGGAACAAAGCAGTTGCGGCAGCGGGCTTCGTACATGCCTTCGCCGCCAACTGCGACGCGCTCTTCCGAGTCAAAAGTGCGCTGCGTGTAATTTGCTGCCTGGCCACACTTCATGCAGATCGCATGTGTTTTGGTGATGTATTCGGCGATCGCCAGTAGCTGCGGCATTGGTTCCCACGGCTTGCCGGTGTAATCCTGGTCCAGGCCGGCTATGATCACGCGTATTCCGCGCCGGGCCAACTCGTTTGCCACGCTCACCAGTTCGTTGTCGAAAAACTGGCCTTCATCAATTCCCACCACTTCTGTATCTGGATCTACTTTCGCCAGTACTTCAGAGGCACTGCGGCTGTTTGCCGATTCGTGTCGCATTTCAGAATGCGAAACGATGTGATCGTTCGAGTAACGCGAATCGACTTCCGGCTTGAAGACCTGCACCTTCTGGCGGGCAATCTTGGCGCGACGCAGGCGGCGAATCAGCTCTTCCGACTTTCCCGAAAACATCGAACCGGCAATTACTTCGATCCAGCCAGTGGACACACGCGAGTGGTGTGTCGGTTCGCCGTCATTAACCTGTGCAATCAGTTCGTCCATATCTGTGATGACCTTCGTTTAGATGCGCCCGCTGCCAGACCGAGTATTGCGGCAATAGCGACGACGTCAACTAAACGCTTTCCGAATAGAGCTTCTGATTATAGAACGGAGCCAGCGCAGCGATTAATGCGACTTCGAAACTCATTGCGCGCGTAACCAGATCGCGAGAGAGAATTCCCCAGGCGCCTTGCCGGCTGCGCACGTCGGAGACGCCGGCAACTTCATCGATCACCAGGCCGAGTTCGCGGCGGCCTTCAATAACTTTTTTCGCGAGCGACGCGGGCACACTAATCGACGGCGTGGCGCCGAACGTTCCATTCTTTCCATCAGTCGCATAGGCCCACCCGCGCAAAAACGTATGCCAATCGCCTTCAATCGAGATGGAATGAAAACCGCCTTCCAGCCCGACATAAACATCAGCGGACCGTCGCTGCGCCTGGAGTAAGTCACGCACCGCCAGCGCTCGTTCGCGCGCGCCCTGCATCAACTCCCAATCGTTAAGCGGCATCGCCGGAACGTTTGTTTCGACCTTGCGCGCGATAATGTTCGCGTCCGCCCAAGCTGCATCTATTTCCGCTATCCGCGCCAGACTAGCCCGAACGGCCATGATCTTGGCGGCCCGATCAGAACCTAAGGCGACCGTTTTGGCTTCAACTTGATTTTGCGGATTCAAAGTTATCAGTTGGACAAAGCAAAGCCGGATAAACGCGTCAGAGGCTATAACAGAGCGGCGTCTTCGGTCAAAAGCACCGCACAAGATACACGGCTTGACATTGGCTATAGCCGATTGCTGTAATCGAATTTCCGATAAGAAGAAAGCTGCCGCAACTTTCCGGAGGTTCGTCGCGTGTCTCTCGCAGAATTAGTTTACGACTGGAACACGATTGACCAGGCTCTGCTGCCGCCGAAACGTCACATCGGCTTTGACGATGAGACGCTCCGCGACGGGCTGCAGTCTCCTTCGGTTTGCGAGCCCTCGGTCGACAAAAAGATCGAGTTGGTTCATTTGATGGACGCGCTTGGAATCGACACGGTGGACATCGGCCTGCCCGGCGCTGGCGGCACGCACGCCGCGGGCGTTGAATTGATAGCGCGCGACATTGCGGACAAGAAACTAAAGATCCGTCCGAACTGCGCCGCCCGAACTCATCGCAGCGATATTCTTCCAATCGTTGAAATTTCACAGCGTACAGGCATTCCCATCGAAGCTTGCACTTTCATCGGTTCGTCGGCAATACGTTTCTTCGCCGAAGACTGGACGCTGGATAAACTACTGAAACTGACCGAGGATGCGGTGACGTTTGCCGTTGGTGAAGGCGTGCCGGTGATGTATGTGACCGAAGATACGACGCGCGCAAATCCCGAGACGATCCGCGCGCTGTACACCACCGCCATTCAATGCGGAGCTAAAGCGGTTTGCGTTTGTGACACAGTTGGCCATTCGACTCCCGACGGTGCGCACGCGGTTGTTAAGTTTGTAAAAAGCATTATTGATGAACAAGGCGGCGGCATCCGACTAGACTGGCACGGGCATCAGGATCGCGGACTGGGTGTCATCAATTCCATCGCCGCAATTCAGGGCGGCGCCGATCAGGTTCACGGCTCCGCCTTGGGAATGGGCGAGCGTGTTGGCAACACGCCAATGGACCAGCTGCTCGTCAATCTAAAACTAATGGGCTGGATTGAAAACGATTTGTCCCGGTTGGGTGAATATTGCGCCCTGGCCTCGAGTGCTTGCGAATGGACCATACCCTATAACTACCCCGTGTTTGGTCGAGATGCCTTTCGCACTGCCACCGGAGTGCATGCAGCTGCGGTGATCAAGAGCTATCGCAAAGGCGATAAAGAACTCGCCGATCTTGTTTACTCAGGAGTACCTGCGGGTCAATTTGGGCTAGAGCAGGTGGTAGAGATCGGCCCGATGAGCGGTAAGTCAAACGTAATTTACTGGCTCGAGAAACGGGGCATTGAACCGAATGAAGATCGCGTCACCCGCATCTACGAACATGCGAAACGAGCATCTGCAGTGCTGGCGGAAGACGAAATAATGCGGCTGGTGTAACGCTCGTAAATCGTGAATCGTGAATCGTGAAGTGCGGACGATTTACGACTCCCGATTTTCGATTCACGATTAGCAATGTCTACAATTTTGCCATCGGTAATTGATGAGAGAATCGAGACCCTTCTCGATACAACCGCCGTTCAGCAGGCCTTCTCATATTTCGATACGCACGACGCGGCCATCACCGAAGAGCAAGTTCAAATCAATTCCATTCCAGCGCCGCCATTCGGCGAAACAGAACGAGCCGAATATCTGCGCCAAAAATTTTCCGCATCCGGACTTGTCAATGCACAGCTTGATGAAGAAGGAAATTGCGTCGCGCTTCATGCAGGAGCTTCAGACACACCGCTGTTAGTTGTCAGCGCCCACCTCGATACCGTCTTTCCGGCAGACACTGATTTAGCGCCGCGGCGCATCGGCGCAAAGTTGTTTGCGCCCGGTATAGCTGACGACGCTTGCGGCTTAGTTGCCTTAATCGCTATCGCAAACGCATTGCAAGCTAGCGAAATTGAAAC
>Ga0070695_100001999_pt1 | contig 11614 bp, 6 predicted proteins | sample KBSK1252metaG_FD_65471 | JGI IMG/M metagenome (GOLD analysis project Ga0070695, IMG submission 65471) | Corn, switchgrass and miscanthus rhizosphere microbial communities from Kellogg Biological Station, Michigan, USA - KBS K1-25-2 metaG | ecosystem: Host-associated > Plants > Roots >...
GATGGTTACGGATTCTATTCCGGCCGTAGAGTTGGTCTCACGCACGTCAGATTGGGAGTCGTCGACGTTGGTGGTGCGGGGCAACCGCTGACCAATGAAGACGGCCAGATAGTCGTCACCTCCACGTGCGAGGTTTTCAATCATCCCGAGCTGAGGCATGAGCTCGAAGGGCGTGGGCACGTCTTCCGCACTCGTTGTCACGCCGAGGTGCTCGTTCACGGTTACGAAGAGTGGGGCGCCGATCTTCTTCAAAGGCTCGATGGTCAATTCGCCTTCGCGGTCTACGATCGGAACCGCGAGGAAGTTTTCGTGGCTCGCGACCGGTTCGGAGTGCGCCCGCTGTTTTACGCGCAACGCAACGGCGACTTCTTTTTTGCTTCGGAGATCAAGGCGATTCTTGCCACGGGTGAGGTCGATGCCGCGCTGGATCAACGCGGCCTTGACGAGATTCTCCGATTCGGGGCGGCCCGTCCTCCGCGTACTGCGTTCAGCGGCATTGCCGCGCTCCAACCCGGCACCTTCGGCATCTGGAAGAACGGAGCGCTGTGGCTGCGCCATTATTACGAACTTGACTATCCGGAGGCTACGGAAGAACCGGTCGATGTAATCGAGCAGCTCGACGAAATCATGCTTCGCAGTGTGGGAATGCGCTTGCGCGCCGAAGTCCCGGTTGGCGCGTACCTCACTGGTGGACTTGACTCGTCGATCACGGCGTCACTCGCTCGGAGCGCGTCACCGCACCCTCTTCGCAGCTTCTCGATCACCTACGCTATTCCTGAGCTGGATCAGAGTCTCCATCAGGAGGAAGTTGCCAGAGCCGTTGGAAGCATTCACACCACTGCGGCGATCGAGATGGATACGATTGCGCAGACGTTCCCGGATGTCATCTGGCACGCTGAGAGTCCGCTGCTTCGGACCGCGCCCGCGCTGATGTTCCACCTTGCAAAGCTGACGCGGGAATCTGGAATCAAAGTTGTGGTCGCCGGTGATGCCGCAGACGAGATATTCCTTGGAAACGACCTGTTCAAGGAAGCTTCGGTGCGTCGGTTTTGCCTGCGGCGACCGGAATCCCTCGCTCGGCAGTTGCTCTTTGACAGAGTCTATACGGGCGGTTCGGGAGAATGGCCGGTGCCCGCGTCAAACTGCCGTTCTCTGCTTGATGCTGCCGAGCCGAGTGATCCGCTGTTTTCGCATATGCCGCGTTTTCTGAACACGGGAATCGATGACTTCTATTCGCCGGAATTCAAAGCCGGGCTGGGAGGAATCGACGTGATTCGGGAGTTGCGCGCGTCGCTGCCGACAAGATTTTTCGGTTGGTCGCTCCTCAATCAGGCCGCGTACCTGGAGATGACGACGTCTACATCGCCCTACCTACTCGGCTCTCACGGAGATCGAATGGCAATGGCGCACGGCGTGGAGGTCCGCTATCCGTTTCTCGACCATCGCTTGTTCGAGTTCGCGTCGGCACTTCCTACAGGATCGAGACTTCGCGGACTTCGCGGAAAGGAAGTGCTACGTCGCTGGGCTTCCCGAATACTCCCTCGCCAGCTCGAACTGGGGGAGGCGCGCGGTTCCGGGCCGCCAGAGGCGCAAAGCTTTTTCCTGCCGACTTCGCCATCGTGGATCGGCGATCACCTCACGAGCGAAGCGCTGCGACGTGTCGGAATCTTTTCCGCTGCGGCCGTTGGCGGACTGGTGCGGCGCTGTAGCGCGGGTGTGAACGGCCCAAATGAAGAGAATCAGGCATTGATCGGAGTGCTGTCGACACAACTTTGGCATCACCAGTTTGTCGAGAGCGCGTTGTTCATTACGCCGCTTCCTGTAAGCGAAGCTTCCGTGATCCTCAGTGACAGTAGTCCCGTGACTTCACCGACAGCGCTTTACGATCCCAAGCCGTGCTGACAGCGGCTTCCGTTCTGACATCAGGGCCTGACGGCCGGTGAGCGCCACGTCTCTTCGAGCGGGGGCGCGGTCTTTCGAGCGAGCAGGAGGAAGATCGGCGAACGTCGCGGCCTCTCCCGCGTTCGCCGGTGAGGCACTGCGAATCGTGCGAGATCCGCTACGCATCCTGCTGTTTGTCCTAACTGTGTTCACGGTCAGCCGGCTGCATCAGCACTATCCGTTCTTGGCGAAAACGAGACCTGCGTTGCTGCTGGTGATCGCCGCAACTGGCTATGCCTACCTGAACCCGCGTTACCTCACTCGAGCTAACGTGCTAGAGTTCTGGCCCATGCGCCTCCTCGTTGTCCTCGGAGTGCTCGCGTGTTCCTCGGCGGTGTTTGGATTGTCACTCGGCTCGACGGCGTCGTTCATCCTGAGCGATTACGTCAAGACACTCGTATACGCCTTTTTGCTTGCGGTAAGCATCCGGAACGTTCGCGATCTCTTCACACTGGTTTGGGCGTACGTAATTGGATGCGGAATTCTCGCGTTCTTCTCGCTCTTCATTTTCGGAATTACCCGAGCCAGGGGCTCTGATTTCGCCAGGCTTTCGAATCTCTACACGTACGATTCGAACGATCTCGGCGTGATGATGATGATGGGCCTCGCACTGACTCTCCTGCTTCTCGTTGTGTCTCGTGGAGCAAAGCGCGGGTTATTGTTGCTGAACCTGGTTGCCATCGCAGCCACCGTCGCTCGCTCGGGGTCACGAGGCGGGTTTCTTGGCTTCGTCGCGGTGGGAATCGCTGCGCTCATACTGGCGAACGGACTGTCCGTATCTCGCAGGCTGTCGCTGGTCATCGCGGCTCCGATCGCGCTCGCGCTTGGCGCACCCGCCGGCTATTGGAAGCAGATGGGCACCGTCCTGCAGCCAAAGGAAGACTACAACTACTCGGCGGTTGATGGTCGCAAGGCAGTCGCGCAACGTGGACTCGGTTACATGATGGAGCACCCCATTTTCGGTGTGGGAATGAACAACTTTGCGCGAGCCGAGTGCACGATCTCGCCGAAGCTACAAACGCTGAACAGGACCGGCCCTATTCGCTGCACCCCGCCACACAATTCATACATCCAGGCTGGCGCCGAGCTCGGAGTACCTGGGTTGATCGCGTGGGTGTCGCTCGAAATGGGAATCATCGTAGCACTGCTTGGGCTCCGCCGCAGACTCCCGCGGGCTTGGCGGCGAGGCACTGATGCCGAGCGCTTCATCTACGGCGCGACAACCTACTTTCCACTGGCGATCATTGGCTTCGCGGTAACCTCATTCTTCGTCTCATTCGCCTGGATGGAGCCGCTGTACACAATGGCGGCGTTTACTACCGGCGTCTACATCGCGTTGCGCGAGCACACCCGCCAGAACAGCGGTTCTCGCCCGCTCGTCACGGCCTCGTTTGCGTCCGCGCCGCGGGCTGGATTCGGGTGGCGTGTGGCGCGGAGCGCTTTGCGTTTCCGCGTTGCGCGACCACTGCCGCCCCAGACTGACCCGGCTCCATGCGCAGCGCGCTGAAGCAGAGAGTAGAGAGAGCGCTTTCGTGGGTGCCAGTCGGTCGCATGGCGCGGCACCGCATCCGCGGAAAGCGCCTGATACTCGCTTATCATGGGATCGTGCCCGAAGGGGCGTTGCCCGCTGGGGAACGCACACTGTTCGTGAGCCAGCGCGATTTTGCCGCACAGCTCGATGCGATTTCCGGAATCGCGGACATCGTGGCGCTGGACCGCCTCGATGAGCCGGGAGACGGCCGTCCTCGCGTCGCGATCACATTCGACGATGCCTATCGCGGTGCCGTCAACGAAGGCGTCGCAGAGCTTGTCGCCAGGGGGTTACCAGCTACGATTTTTGTCGCGCCTGGCCGCCTGAATGATCATGTCTTCTGGTGGGATGCATTGTCTGAGGCCGGAGGCGAACTCAACGAAGCCGTCAGGAATCACGCGCTCAACAAGCTTCTTGGCTCCGACGAACGAGTGCGCGGATGGGCAGCGTTGATTCGGCTACCGTCCTCTGACAAGTTGCCAGCATACGCGCAATCCGCGACGTACGCGGAATTGCGGACTGCCATCGGGTTTCCAGGTATTACGGTTGGGTCGCACACCTGGTCGCACGCGAATCTGGCGGCTCTTGCCGCGGTCGACATCGCCGCGGAACTCGAGCGATCGCGAGACTGGTTGCGCGGCGCGTTTGGTGAGAAGGCAATCCCATGGATTGCGTACCCATACGGTCTTGATTCTGACCAGGCCCACAGGGTAGCGGCGACAGCCGGTTACGCCGGCGGCTTGCGCATCGGGGGCGGATGGCACCGTACGACTGATGCTTCGCCGCTCGCGAGGCCCCGTCTCAATGTACCCGGAAGTCTTTCCTTGCCAGGATTTCGCGCGCGAGTAATGGGAGTGGTGCGCGCTTGACTCGGCAAACCGTGATAGTAACGGACGGAGAACAGCGGGCGGCACTGGCTGTCGTTCGCTCGCTTGGTGCGGCGTACCGCTGCATAGTGGCGGCCACATCGAGAGGCTCACTTGCGAGCGGATCGCGGTTCTGCGCAAAGACCGTCTTGGTGCCGGATCCGCTGGAATCCCCTAACCAGTTTGCCGACGCGATTGTTGCTCTGGCGGCAAAGGAGAAGGCTTCACTTGTCCTGCCAATCGCTGAAGCTGCGCTGCTGGCGATTCTGCCCGCGAGATCGCGCCTGCTTCCGGCAGTTGTGCCCTTTCCGGACATCGGCACATTCAACGCTCTGACAGATAAGCAGCGACTTCTCGAGGAAGCAGCCCGGCTTGGCATAGCAATCCCCGCCCAGCAGATCATTCCGGATCGGGCATCATTGGGATCGATCAACGTCCATTCGCTGACCTATCCAGTCGTCCTCAAGCCGGCGCGTTCCGTAGGCACAATCAACGGAGGACGGGCCAAAGTCTCAGTCTCGTACGCCCGTGACGCCGACGAATTGATTCGGGCCGTGCGGACCGCTTCTCCCGCCGCGTTTCCGCTGCTCGTGCAGCAGCGCATTGTCGGACCAGGCACGGGGATCTTTCTTTTGCTGTGGGACGGAGAACAGCGAGCGGCATTTGCGCACCGGCGGCTTTGTGAAAAGCCTCCGTCAGGTGGCGTTAGCGTTTACCGGGAAAGTATACCCCTCGATGTTGATCTCCTCGAACGGTCGCGCGCCCTGCTCGATTGCTTCGCCTGGCGCGGAGTAGCAATGGTCGAATACAAACGCGACGCAATTACGGGGCAGCCGTACCTCATGGAGGTCAACGGCCGGTTCTGGGGTTCGCTTCAGCTCGCGATAGACGCGGGCGTCGATTTTCCAAAACTTCTGGCAGAGTGTGCTCTGGGTGAGCACACCGCACCACAGATCCCATACCGCCTCGGAGTACGTAGCCGCTGGTGGTGGGGACAAGTCGATCACATCGTGGGACGTTTGCGTTCTCGACGGAAACCGCCCGTTCCACCCGGAACGATGAGCACGTCGCGCGCTGTCACCGATCTTCTCCTCGGCCCGTTCAGACGCGCGGACTATGAGGAGATTCTCCGCTGGAATGATCCGCGTCCATTCTGGAACGAGACCATCCGCTGGATGGGAGCGCGCTCATGAACGGACAAAAACTGCGTATCGCAATGATGCTCGAGTCCGACGGACCGGGCGGCGCGGAGATGATGGTTTTTCGTCTCGCCGAGGAGCTGCGTCGACGGGGTCACGTCGTCGTGCCGGTTGGGCCGATCAACGGTATCGGATGGCTCGGCGATCTTTTCCGATCAGCGGGTGTGTCGCCGGAGTTTTTCAGACTTCGCCGTCCTCTCGACCCGGGATGCGTTCGTGGACTCGTGCAGCTATTCCGCGAGCACGATATCAATGCTGTTCACAGCCATGAATTCACAATGGCTGTGTACGGAGCCGCGGCGTCGCGTCTGATGCGACTGCCTCACGTGATCACCATGCACGGCGGTTTCAGAGCGTGCACCGCGTTCCGCCGGCGCCTTGCGCTTCGATGGGCGATGCGGAATTCCAGCCACACAGTAATGGTCTCGCGCGCAACGCAGCGACAGTTCGCGACTGACCTTGGTCTGCACGAGCGCCGGTTCACAGTCGTGCCAAATGGAGTGCCGTCGCTCTCCGGAACCGCGGAGCATGTCCGCGCTGAGTTCGGTATTCGTGCAGGAGAGCGTGTTCTATTGGCAGTGGGTACGCTCGAGCGCCACAAGGGCCATCGCGTTCTGCTCGAGGCTCTCTCGCACCTCGAGCGGGCGAAAGACAAAGTTCCGTGGAGATTGATAATTGCCGGAGGACGCGGCGGTGATCAGCACGACGCGCTGATCGAATTTGCCGAAGAAACCGGCTTGAACGATCGAGTACACGTGGTGACCAATCGCAATGACATACCAGACCTTCTGGCGCTCGCTGACATTTTCGTCATGCCGTCGCTGTTCGAAGGGCTGCCAATGGCGTTGCTGGAAGCAATGACTGCGGGGAAAGCGATTGTCGCATCCGCCACGTCCGGTATTCCCGAAGCAATCGAGTCGGGCCGCGAGGGTCTACTCGTCAGCCCAGGGGATGTTGGCGCTCTCGCGCGCGCGTTACAGTTGCTGCTGACCGACGAAGCCCGGCGCAGGGCTCTCGGCGACGCCGCTGCCCGACGAGCGCGCGGTGAATTCACGGTTCAGGTCATGGCGGACCGGTACGAAGCGCTCTATTCGGGTAAACCCCGGTTCCGCAACACGCACGCCGCGGCGGGAGTTGCAGACGCCGCCACCAGTGGAAGTCCGGCTACCTCCGAGCGGTTGGCGGAGTCCCTGGCACTTTAGCCGAACCCAGCCACCATATCGGCTCGAACTGCGCCTCAGGTTAGTAATTTCCCTCCACCAGATCAGCTCATAACCCGCGGGTCGAATCGCCTTCTGAGTTCGGAAGACCAATCGCTCCCGACCGGCAAAGAGCGCATCGACATTATTCGAACGCGGGGTGCACTGAAGCATGCGAAGCCGGATCCTGTTCCTGTCACAGAGCCTGCCGTTTCCTCCCCATAGTGGTGTCACCAATCGCACCCTGCACATTCTGCAGGAGCTTCAGCGCACTTTCGATGTAACGCTCGTCGCGTTTTCTCGACGGAACCATCAGCCGGACGACGCGTCCCGGGTACGAGCGGTGGAAGCGTTGCGGCAAAGGCTCTCCGACGTTCTCGAGCCCGTTCGGATCGATTCAGAGTGGTCGCTCTCCGCGAAGGCGCGTGTCCACGCATCGAGTGTATTGACGGGCAAACCGTACATTTTTTTCGACTATGGAAGCCCCGATTTCGGACGCCGAATCGAGCGCGCCCTCGAGAGTAATCCACCGGATCTGGTCCACATGGACAGCATGGACCTCTATCGGTGGCTGCCACAGCTTTCAGGCATTCCAGTCGCCTGCACGCATCATAGTGTCGAATCAGACCTGTTGCGGTTGAGGGCTGATCGCATCCGTGGGCGCGCAGCGCGCAGATACATCAGGCATCAAGCGCAGCTGGTAGAAAATGTCGAACGCGCTCTGTGCGGACGACTCGATCTGAACGTCATGACTTCGGATGACGACGCGGAGCGTTTGAGTTCGCTTGCCCCTGGCGCGCGCACGGGTGTCATTCCGAATGGCGCAAATGTGGATTACTTCACGCCGACGAATACCCGAAGTGTCGTGCCCGGTCGCGTAGTTTTTCTCGGGCCGACGTACATGTTTCCAAATCGCGACGCAGTCCACTTTTTTCTCGATGCCATTTGGCCTCTGGTAAGGAACCAGCGATCGGACGCGACTCTTCATCTGATCGGAAAGAACGCGGCAGGCGAGAAAGATTTATTCGAGAAACAAATCGGAGTGTCGTGTCAGGGTTACGTTCCCGATATCCGCCCACACTTCGCCGAGGCGAGCTGCTCGGTCGTCCCGCTCCGCGTGGGCGGTGGCACGCGGCTCAAAATTCTCGACGCCTGGTCGATGGGCAAGGCGATCGTCTCGACGTCAATCGGATGCGAAGGTCTCGAGAACGTCGATGGGGAGAACATTCTGATCAGGGACGACCCCACGGAGTTTGCCGAGGCTGTGGTCGACGTTCTCCGCAACGAGGAGCTGCGCAATCGCCTTGGCCGGAACGGGCGCAAGACTGCTGAGCAGATCTATGCGTGGCCTGTGGTCGGACGGAAATTGAACGCGCTCTATCAGGACTTGGTCGCCGCGCCAGCCACACGGCGTGCGTCCGCATTCGATTCGATCGCGCGATAGACCCGGTCAATCTCGGCGAGCCACTTCTCCGGTCCGAAATCCCGAACAACCCTCTCCCGCGCAAGCGAGCTACGCCGCTTCGCCGCGACAGGGTCGCGAAGTATCGAGTCCAGCGCTCGGGCGATCATCGACGGCTGGTCCGACGGAACAAGGATTCCCTCGGCGGGACTGACGACGTCAGGAACTCCGCCCACAGCCGTAGTTACAATGGGAACACTCGAGTGCATTGCCTCGAAAAGCGCGATTGGAGTGCCCTCGCTCCGCGAGCTGAGGACAAAGGCGTCAAACGCGCTGAAAAGTGCGCCCGCATTCACAACCGGGCCGTGCCATGTGACGCGATCCGTGATGCCCAATTTCGCCGCTCGTTGCTCGAGCCCTTCGCGCTCGGGACCATCGCCAATCACCGAGAGCCTCCACGGAGTTTCACAAGCGGCGATGGCATCCAACATCACGTCCGCACCCTTTTCGCGAGACAGCCGGCCCACCCATCCAGCCACCGGCGCACTCTCACTGAGTCCAAGTTCCTGTCGGGCGGCGGTGCGCTCAAAACTGACCGCGAGGGGTGAGAAACCGTTCGCAACGAAATGAATCTTGCCAAGTGGCACGCCTGCCTTCGCGAGCTGGTCCACGAGTGGCCGTGATACAGCCAGCGCCGCGTCTACGTGGCGAAGCGCGATCAACTGCATCCGCTCATTCATGCGATTGCGAAAAGACCCGCCGACAAACCCATGGACCGTACTGACCCGAGGGATGCGTTCACCCCGCGCGGCTGCGCCCGCAATCACATCGGCGTGATAACCATGAGTGTGAACGACACGAGGCTTGAGTTGGGTCATCAGCGCTCGGAGTTGTCGGTACTCGCGCAAATAGCTTCTTGATCCAACCACAACAGCGGTGGTGGGAATGCCGAGCGACTGGAGCCGAAGGACAAATGGGTGTCGGTCCGCATCGCGGGGCACAAGCACTGCTGCGACATGAACTCCCGCACCCTTCTGTTGCACCGCCATCATCGTGATTACTTGTTCCGCACCGCCCTGACGTCCCGGGGCCACGATGTGGAGAACGGAAGGACGCTCGCTTAGCTTGTCCACTATTATTATCAGAAGGCAGTGATTGGGAACAACGAGTCAGTGGCGTGTACAACGGAAACGGACGACAGCGGATCAAGGTATTTGCGTATCGACACGGTCGTAAGCTCCGGGGAGAGGTCAGAGTTCGAAACGCGACCGAGCGAATTGTGAAAATGGGTGTCGACCATTTGGCAAATGAAGTGGATCTGGCATAGTCCTGGCAAAAAAAAGTGCCACTGGGGAAGGGGTGATGCGGGAACGGTAACTGCCGCCACGAGCGTTTCAGCTCTGGGACTGTTACAGTTCATTTGAACAGTCGTCGCCCCTTAGTAACGGTTAAGGGGCTCATCGAAAAGGTGGGTTCCAGAAGTTATAGCACGGCAGGATCGCAAGCCTCCCTGGAGGTGTGCGACAAAGGCAAACCCGGCGAAAGCCGGGGACGCAAAGCCCCGAGGCTACAGCGTGTACCCAGACGCCATGCCAGTCGAGCCGCCGAATCACACTACAGAGGAGGACGCATCTAATGCGTGCTTTCATGCTGACAGTGACCGGCCTCATCTTAGCCGTCGCTGCATGTTCTTCATATGGGACTTCGGTCGTCGAGGTCTCCAAGACGCAGGCTCAAGTCGCGTCCGTTTCGCTCTCCGTTCCCGCATCGCTCGTAGCCGGACAAAAGGCACGCGCGATTGCCACCCCCAAAGATGCCAACGGTACGCCCCTCACCGGACGTCCTATAACCTGGTACACGTCGAGTGCGTCGATCGCGAGCGTCAGCGATTCCGGCGAAATTTCGGCGATGGCGCCAGGCACCGCTGTGGTTAGCGCGGTCAGCGAAGGTGTCTCTGGCCAGGCGAGTATGGCGGTAATGCCTCCAGCGCCGGCTCCCGTCGCCACAGTATCAGTCGCGGTCAATCCCGCGGCTGTTCTGGTTGGGCAGACCGCCACTGCGACGGCTACTCTCGCAGACTCTACCGGCACCGTGCTGTCGGGGCGGTCGATTACTTGGAGCAGCTCTAACACCTCAGTCGCTACTGTTGACGCAACCGGAACCGTGAGAGCGGTCAGCGCCGGCAGCGCGCTGATTCAGGCCACGAGCGAAGGCAAGAGCGGTTCCGCATCCATCAGCGTGAGTGCGCCCGCTCCAATCCCGGTAGCCTCTGTCTCGGTATCGCCAGCGAGCGCCACCCTGCAGGTGGGAGCAACGGTGCAATTGTCGGCGACAACGTTCGATGCCAACAATAACGTGCTCACCGGACGGGTTGTCGGTTGGAGTTCCACTAACACGGCGATTGCCACCGTCTCTAGCACTGGTCTTGTCAGGGCAGTTGCTGCCGGAAGTGTTTCGATTACGGCATCGAGCGAAGGCCGAACCGCAACGGCAGCGATCACCGTAAGTGCTCCTCCTCCGGCTCCAGTGGCAACGGTCTCCGTTTCGCCCACGAGCCCGAGCATTCAGACGGGAGCCACAGTGCAGCTCTCAGCAGTGACGCGTGATGCGAGCAACAATGTTCTTACAGGTCGCGTCGTCACGTGGAGCTCGAGCAATACTGCGATAGGTACTGTATCGGCATCTGGACTTGTCACGGCGGTCGCAGCTGGTTCCGCAACTATCACCGCCACGAGCGAGGGCAAGACTGGCTCTTCGAGCCTGACGGTCACCACGCCTGCTCCTGTTCCCGTTGCAACGGTCTCTGTGTCGCCAGCAACTGCGACGCTTCAGATTGGAGCCACGCAGCAGTTGTCGGCGACGACTCGCGACGCAAGCAACAACGTTCTTACTGGTCGCGTCGTCACCTGGAGTTCCGCCAATACCGCGATAGCTACGGTTTCCGCTTCGGGACTGGTTACAGCGGTTTCAGCCGGCAGCGCATCTATCACAGCTACGAGCGAGGGCAAGACCGGCTCGGCGTTGATGACTGTGGCGGCTGCTCCTGCTCCTGTTGCAACAGTCACGGTAACTCCCGCGGCACCAAGCGTTCAGGTTGGTTCGACCGTTCAGCTTTCGGCGGTCACGCGAGATGCGAGCAACAACGTGCTCACTGGGCGGGTCGTCACCTGGAGCTCGGCCAATACGAGTATCGCTGGAGTTTCGGCGTCGGGTCTCGTCACGGCACTCGTAGTTGGAAGCGTACAAGTCACAGCGACGAGTGAAGGCAAGACTGGAACGTCAACGATCACAGTCACGGCGGCCCCGCCGCCACCACCACCTGGCACGGCGGAGCCCTCGGGTATGACTACGATTACCGAGCGGCCGTTCTCCGCAATCAGCGAAGACGGCTGGAGCGTTGCCGCGGCTTCGGGTTCTGTCAATAACTTCTCGATCGTTCAGGACGCGACTGCGCCGAAGTCTCCGTCGGGCGTCGG
>Ga0070695_100002000_pt1 | contig 11612 bp, 9 predicted proteins | sample KBSK1252metaG_FD_65471 | JGI IMG/M metagenome (GOLD analysis project Ga0070695, IMG submission 65471) | Corn, switchgrass and miscanthus rhizosphere microbial communities from Kellogg Biological Station, Michigan, USA - KBS K1-25-2 metaG | ecosystem: Host-associated > Plants > Roots >...
CTCGCTCCCCTCTACCCCAACGTGCTCGCCCTCTGGGCCGCCGCGGGCGCGGGGTTCGGCACGCTGTACGCCCTGCAGCAGATCCTGGCCGTGGCCACCGCGGGGGCACTGGCGTGGACGGCCCGGTCCTTCGCGGGACCGGGGGCGGGGATCGCAGCGGGGGTGCTCGTGCTCGCCTATCACCCGTCGCTGTTCTTCGCCTCGCGGCCTCTGGGGGAGACGCTGGCGGTGGCGCTCCTCGCCTTCGCGCTTGCCGCCGGAAGCGGCGCGCGCGGGCCGGGCGCGACCTCCGGGCTCCTTTGTGGTCTGGCTGCGCTCGCGCGCCCCAACCTCGCCCCCACCGCGCTGGCGTGGTCGCTCGGCTGGCCGCGCCGCGCGGCGCTGCTCCTGGGCGGGGCGGCCCTGGCGATGGCGCCCGTGGCCGCGCGCAACTGGATCGCTTCCGGCCACCTCGTCCCGGTCTCGTCGAACGGCGGCATCACGCTGTACCAGGGGAACGGGCCGGGGGCGCTCGGCATCTTCACCCCCGTGGAGGGGCTCTCCGGCCGGCTGGACCGGCAGCGCGACGAGGCGACCCGCACCGCCTCGGCCCTGGCGGGAGGACGTCTCGACGACGTGGAGGCGGACGCCTGGTGGGGCCGCCGCGCCCTGCAGGTCCGGGCCGCCGACCCGGGGGGAACGGCGGCGCTCCTGGTGCGGCGCCTGGTGCTCCTCCTCTCCACGCGCGAGATCGGGCTCGACGCCGCCCCCGCCCTCGACGCGAACCCGTGGAGGTGGGCGGCCCCGCTTCCGTTCGCGGCGCTCCTCGCCCTCGCGGTGGCGGGAGTGGCCGTGCTCGGCTTCGTGCGCACCGGGGGCTGGCTGGTCTGGGGGGCGGTCGCTCCCTGCGCCGCCACACCTCTCGTCTTCTACGTCTCCGGCCGGTACCGCCTGCCGCTGGCCGCGCTGCTCGCCGTTCCCGCCGGGATCGGCCTCTGCGCGCTCCTGCGGCCGGGTCTCCCCCGCAGAGGGTACGCGGCCGCGCTGGGGGTGGCGGCCGCCGCACTCTCGTGCCTGGCCCCCACGCAGGCCCTCGCCCGCAGCTGCCTCGCCTCCGGATTGTCCAATCGCTCGGCGGCCTGGATGGCGGCCGGCGATCTCGGACGGGCGTCGGCGGACGTGGAGCGGGCGCTGGCGCTCGACGGCACGGCGGCTCCCACGTGGTTCAACGCGGGGGTTCTGGCGGAGCGGAAGAGGGACCTTCCGAGGGCCGAGCGGGCCTACCGGGAAAGCCTGGCGCGCGATCCCCGGTCCGCGGACGCGGCGGGGAACCTGGGCGGGGTGCTGGTCCGCCTCGGGCGCGCACCGGAGGCTGCGGAGATCCTGGAGCGCGGCGTGGCCGCGGATCCCGGGCACCGGACCTGCTGGACCAACCTGGTGGTGGCGCTGCTCGCGAGCGGCCGGCCCGCGCTGGCACGGACGGCGGCCGCCCGCGCCGCGGCGGCCGGGGTGCAGCTCGACCCGGCGCTGATGGCGGCGCTGGCCGCGGGAGGCACCTCGTGAAGCGCCGATGGAGGGTCGTTTCCGTTCTCGTCCTGCTCGCCGGCTGCGCGCCGAAGGTCAGCGACACGGGCTACGTCGGGACCTGGACGCGCAGCTCGCCGGAGTACACCTCCACGATCGCCATCTACCGCGACGCCGGCCGCTACCGATTCCGATGGAAGGTGGACACCCCCAGCGGCCGCTGGAAGGTGCGCTGCGCCTGGGACGGTCCCTGCCAGGAGTACGTGGACGGTGAGATGGCCTCCGAGTACGTCTTCGCCACCCGCCAGGATCCCGCCACCGGGCATCTGCTGGTGGAATGCACGGGGAAGGTGAGCAAGCCCAAGCCCGCGGAGATCCACTACCTGGACGAGCTGGTGGTCTCGCCGGGCGGGAAGGAGATCTGGTCCTACACCCTGGAGCGGGCGGGGCAGCGCTTCCAGGGGGACGCACGCCCGAAACGGGCCTTCCGCAAGGTATCCGACGAGGTCGGGGATCCGCCTCACGAGGCCGCGCGCCGGTGAGCGACGACGCCCTGGGGCACCGGTTCCGAGACCCCGAGCTGCTCACCCGTGCGCTGACGCATCGTTCGTTCCTGGCCGGTCCGCGCGCCCAGTCCTCGCAGGGGGAGCGGCTGGAGTTCCTGGGAGACGCCATGCTCGGCTTCATCGTCGCCGACTGGCTGTTCCACCACCTGCCGGAGGCGACCGAAGGGGAGCTCACCCGCAGGAAGCAGGAGGTCGTCCGCCGGGAGACGCTGGAGCTCGCTGCGCGGCGCCTGGGGCTGGGTGAGCGGCTGCGCCTGGGCGCCGGCGAGGAGGCGACGGGAGGGCGCGAGAAGGCTTCCCTGCTCGGGGACGCCTTCGAGGCCGTGCTGGGGGCGGTCTACCTGGACGGCGGGATCCGCGCCGCCCGGTCCTTCGTGCTCCGCCACCTGGGGGACGCCATGCGGTCCCGCCTGGTCGGCTCCCCAGCCGACGCCAAGACCACACTGCAGGAGCTCTGTCAGCTTCGATGGCACCACACCCCGACCTACCGTATCGTCCGGACGTCCGGGCCGGCGCACGCGCCGGACTTCACGGCACAGGTCCTGCTCGAGAAACGCGTCCTGGGCGAGGGGACGGGAAGCACGCGAAAGCAGGCCGAGCAAGAGGCGGCGCGCGCGGCCCTGGAGCACGTGGAAGGGACAGGAGATCCCGCATGGTGAGGCCCCGGGACGGCTGGCTCCTCCTCACGCTCGCGCTGAGCGCTCCCGGGCTCCCGCGCGCCCAGGAGGCGGAGCCCGCCCCCGTGGAGTGGCTGGCCCGCGAGGGCGCCGGGATCCTGCCCCTGGGAGAGGAGAACGCGCTCCTGATCCAGGAGATCAGCGGCACCGTCGAGCTGCGCACCGACCCCCGGGAGGAGCTGCGCTGGTCCTCCGCGTCCAGCCGCGGGTCCAAGCAGCTTCCCCTCGAGGTGGGCACCTCGGAGAAGGGACTGGTGTTGCGCGCCCCCGAGGGGGACACGGCACCGCGCCGGGTGGTGGTCAGCGTGCCCGCCCGCATCGCCGTGCAGGTCGAGAGCGCGGGGACCCAGGTGGTCGGGGACAGCGTGCAGTCCGACCTCGTCCTCCGAGGGCCGGGGCTCGACGTGCGCCTCTCCACCCAGGCGGGGGCCATCGAGATCGACGGGCAGGACGGGAACGTGCTGCTGGACCGCCCCAAGGGGAGGGTCCTGCTGCGGGGAAGGCCGCTCACCGCCCGCGTGCTCCAGGCGGCGGGGCCGGTGACGGTGCAGGTGAGCGGAGGTGCCGTCGAGGTGCAGGACGCCGCCGCCGGCCTGGACGTGGACGCGCAGGGAGCGAAGCTGGCGCTGGTGCACGTGCAAGGCCCGGTGCGCGTGCACGTGCGCGACGGGGAGGTGCGGGCGGAGGACCTCCCCGGCGGGGGGGACTTCGAGCTCGAGCACACACCCCTGCGCCTGGATGGGGGAGCGGGCGAGGTCACGGTCTCCTCCGACGCCCTGGTGGAGTTCCATGGCAGCAAGGCCGCCGTGCACGTGCATGGGATGGGTGCACCCGTCAAGGGGAGCGACCACCACGGCCTGGTGGAGATCGAGACCGATTCCGCCGAGGTGGTCCTGGCCAAGATCGACGGCCCCCTGCGCATCCGGGGGAACAGCCTGGAGCTCCGTCTCGACCAGACGGCGGATACGGGGCTCATCACCTCCAGCTCCTCGATCCACGTGAATCACGTGGACGGTCCGCTCGCCATCGAGAACGAGCTGGGGAACGTGGACGTGGAGGGCGCCACCGACAAGGTCGAGGTGAAGAACCGCGACGGGAACGTCACCCTGCGCGGTCTCAGCGGTCCGGTCGTGGTGGAGACGACCTCGGAGAGGCTCACGGTGGGATGGGCCTCGCTGCCGCAGGACGCGGCGGTGGAGAGCGTCCTCGTCAACCAGGACGGGGTCGTGCACGCCGAGCTGCCCCCTTCGGGGGCCATCCTGGTGGAGGCGGAGAGCCGCTACGGTCGCGTGGAGAGCACCCTCTCCTGGGTGCGCGTGGCGGACGACGCCAAGTCGGCCAAGGGCATGGTGGGGCGCGGCAACGTCCCGCGCCTGCGCATCGTGGGGGACGGCGGCGTGGTGCTGGGCGGCCCCGGTTCCGGGGGGACGCCCGCGGGCGAGGAAGCGGACGGAGGCGAGCGCTGAAGCGCGGCGGGGCCGCGCTCGCGGTCACGGTTGCGGCCCTCCACGTCGCGCTGGTGCTGCACGGCGCCTCCCGGCACAGCGCGGTCTTCGACGAGGTGGTGTATCCCGCCGCGGGGTACGCCGCCTGGAAGACCGGCGAGGTGCGCCTCAACCTCGAGCACCCGCCTCTCCTGAAGCTCCTCACCGGCGCCACCTGGCTTCCCACCGGGCTTCCCGTGGAGGGAGCGCCGGGATGGGCCGAGGGGAACCAGTGGGCCTTCGGATCCCACCTGCTCTACGGGGCGGGGGAGGGTGCTGCGGGACTCCTCTGGCGGGCCCGGCTGCCCATCGCGCTCCTGTCGGGAGCGCTTGTGCTGGCGGTGTGGGCGGTGGCCCGGCGGCGGTGGGGACCGGTGGCGGGCTGGGCGGCGGCGGCCCTGGTCGCCCTGGATCCGCTGGTGATCGCGCATGCCGGCCTGGCCACCACCGACCTGGGCGCCGCCGCCCTGGCCTTCGGCGCCGCCGTCGTTCTTCCCTGGGCGCTGGCGCGGGGAGGCGTGGGGCGCGTGCTGGCGGCGGGCGGGCTGCTGGGAGCGGCGCTGGCGGCGAAGTTCTCGGCCATCGTCCTCTTGGCGCTGCTCCCCGTGGGCGTGTGGCTCGCGCGCGGCCGCGGGAGACGCGTGCTCGTGGAGGCGCTCGGCTGCACGGCGGTGGCCGCCCTGGTGGTGGTGGCGGCATACGGCCGCTCCGGACCGGGGGCATGGCTGGAAGGCGTGCGGATGCTCGCGCGCCACGACGAGGTCGGGCATCCGGCCTACGCCTTCGGCCGGTGGGGCGATCGCGGCTGGTGGTGGTACTTCCCCGCCGCATGGCTCGTGAAGACGCCTCTGGTGGCGCTCGCCGCGCAGGTCCTGGGGATCGCCTGGGCGGTGCGCCGGCGCGAGCGTCTGGCGGCGGCCTGGCCCCTGCTCCTGGTGGCGGGCCTGTTCGCGGCCAGCGCCAGCGCCGCCTCGCTCAACCTCGGGATCCGCCACCTGTTGCCGCTCGTGCCGTGCCTTGCCGTCCTCGCCGGGGGGGCGCTTGCGGACCTGTGGAGGCGAGGCAGCCCCGCGCGCGCCTCCGTGCTCGCCGCCGGTCTGCTCCTCGCCGGCGGCACGCTCCGCATCCACCCGGACGAGATCGCGGACGCGAACCTCCTGGCGGGAGGGCCGGACCGGCTCTGGCGCGTCCTCTCCGACTCCAACGTGGACTGGGGGCAGGCGCTGCCGTCCCTGGCGGACGAGCTGGCGCGTCGTCCCACGCGCCGGCTGTACCTCGCCTACTTCGGGACCGCGGACCCGCACGCCTCGGGACTGCGCTACGCCTGGCTTCCCGCGTTCAACATGATCCCGCGCCGCCGGGAGGACGGCCCCGATCCCGCCGGCCGGGAGTGGCTGGCCGTGAGCGCTACCACCCTGATGGACGTCTACACCACGCGGCACGAGGCGTATGCCTGGCTGCGCGAGCGTCCCATGACCGCGTTCCCCGGACACGCGATCGCCCTCTACGACATCACGGACGATGGCGCCGTCTTCGCCCTGCTGGGGGACACGGCGCTGCGCCTGGGAGAGTTCGAGGCGGCACGCGCCCCTCTCCGGCGGGCCGCGGAGCTCAGCCCCGAAGACGCCGGCATCCCGCTGAAGCTGGCCCTGGCGGCGGCGAGCCTGCGGGAGCCGGAGGAGGCGGTGGCGGCGTGCGCGCGCGTGCGCGCCCTGGCCGGCGAGGCGTCCCAGGAGGCGGCCGCCTGCGCATCGATCCTGGCCCTGGCGAGGACCCCTCAGTCCCCGGAAGCGCCGGAGCCCGACTCCGAGGAGGCCAGGCGCGCCTTTCTGATCCGCTCCAAGTAGAGCGCGGGATCGGGCCAGCCGGGGCGCAGGGCCACCGCCCGCGCCAGAGCGCGCTCGGCGCCCTCGAGGTCCCCGTGCCGCGCGGCGATCTGTCCCTGGAGCAGGAGCGCGAACGGCTCGTCCGGGTTCCTGGAGAGCACCGCGTCCACGCGGCGGGCGGCTTCCTCGAGGTCGCCGTCCTGGAGCGCCACCGACGCTCGGTTGAGGAGCAGCGCGGGCACATCCGGGGCGAGCGCCAGAGCACGATCGAGGAGCGCGCGCGCCTCCGCCCTGCGCCCCGCCGCCGCCTCCTCCACCGCGAGGTTCCCCAGCACCTTGACGCTGCGCGGCGTGGCGGCCAGGCCGGCCCGGCAGAGGGAGGCGTCGTCGCGCCAGGCGGCGGAGGCGCTCCACGAGCGGACTGCGAACAGAACGAGGACGACAACGAGGACGGCGAGGCCGGCGCGCCGGAGCGGGGGCGGCGCCGCGCCCGCCCCTCCCCAGGCGGCGAGCAGCGCGAGCGGGGCCAGCGGCAGGTAGAGGAGGCGCTCCCCGAACGCGGTGCCGATGACGAGCAGGAAGTTCGAGACGAGAAGCCAGCTCGCCCCGGCGGCGGTGAGGAGGAAGGCCGCGCGCGCCGAGCGCCGCGCCAGGAGGACCGCCCCCACGGCGAGCGCGAGCAGGAAGACGGCTGCGGGAGCGGCGCGAAGCAAGCCGACGGCTCCGGTCTCCGCCCATCCGTAGTCCGGCGAGAGGTGCACGGGGAACACGAGCAGCTTCGCCGCGCGCAGCGCCACGGTGCAGGCGGCGAGCCAGCGCTCCGCGAAGGGCAGCACGCCGAGCGGGTTCTCCAGGTAGGTGCCGCGCGTCTGCGGGAGCACGAGCGACCCCAGCACGGCCCGGCGCGCCGCCAGGTAGAGGGCGGCGGCCGCGCACCCGGCCGCGAAGCTCGCATGCCGGGCGCGGCGGGGGATCCCCGGGGCGACCAGCGCGGCCGCGGGGAGGATCAGCGCCGACTCCTTCGCGAGCAGCGAGAGCAGGAGGCAGGCTCCGAAGAGGAGCGGGCGTCCCACGCACAGCAGAGCCGCCAGCGCCGCCGCCGCCGCCAGGAGGTCGGCGCGTCCCGCCACCGACGCCACCGCCTCGGCCGGTGCGGGGTGCACGGCGAAGAGGAGCGCCCCCAGGAGAGGCGCGGGGGAGGGGAGCGCGAGGCGCCACCCCAGGGCGAGCACGAGCAGGGCCACGCCGGCATGGAGGACGAGGTTGCCGGCGTGGAAGGGGAGCGGGGCGCCTCCGCCGGTGTGGTGATCCACCGTCAGGGTGAGGACCGTCAGGGGACGGTAGAGGCCGGTGGGGACCGGCTGCATGGGGCCCGCGTGGTACGGAGAGAGGACGATCCGTCCCCACTGCTCGCCGGCCACCACCTCGTTTTGTGCGACGAGCAGAGGGTCGTCCCAGGAAAAGCCGTTCCGGAGCGAGGGAAGGTGGGAGAGGATCGCGGCGGCCGCGACCAGCGCCGCTGTCGCCCAAGCGCGGGGCCCGGCCCTCATGCCGGCGCATCCTACACCGCGCGCTATAGTGCCGACATGCTTCCCACGGTCCTCACCGTCGCCGGCTCGGATTCCTCGGGCGGTGCGGGGATCCAGGCGGATCTCAAGGCCATCGCCGCCTGCGGCGGCTACGGCGCCTCGGTGATCACCGCGCTCACCGCGCAGAACACGTGCGGCGTACGGGCGGCGGAGCCGGTGGAGCCGGGCATGGTGCGCGCGCAGCTCGACGCCGTGTTCGACGATCTCGACGTGCGCGCGGTGAAGACGGGGATGCTGGCCACCGCGGCGCTCGTGTCCACGGTGGCGGACGTGCTCGCCGCCCGAAGGCCGCGGAGCGTGGTGTGCGACCCCGTGATGGTGGCGAAGTCGGGGGATGCCCTGCTCGCTCCCGACGCCGTGGAAGCAGTGCGCGCCCGCCTGCTCCCGCTGGCCACCCTGCTCACCCCCAACGTGCACGAGGCGGAGGTCCTCTCCGGTCTGCCGGTGCGCACGGCGGAGGAGGCGGCGGAGGCCGGACGCGTCCTGCGCGCGCTGGGCGCCTCGGCGGTGCTGGTGAAGGGTGGCCACCTGGCGGGGCCGCGCGCGGAGGACGTGCTCGTCACCGCGGAGGGCGTGCGCGTCTTCGATGCCGAGCGGTTGCCGGCGCGGCACACCCACGGCACCGGCTGCACGTACGCGGCGGCGATCGCCACCTTCCTGGCCTATGGCCATCCGCTCCCCGAGGCGGTGGGCCGCGCCAAGCGCTTCCTCACCGAAGCCATCCGTCACGGTCTGGAGGTGGGGCACGGCATCGGGCCCACGGATCCCTTCTGGGACCGCGCGCGCCCCGTCCTCGCGGGTGCGGAGCGCGTGGGCCGGTTGCACGTGCTCAGCCATCCCGGGGACGGACTGGCCAGGGTGGCGGCGGAGGAGGGCGCCGAGGTCGTGCAGGTGCGGGACAAGGGGCGGAGCTCCACGGTGGAGCGGGTGGCCGCCGTGCGCGAGGCGCTGGCGGCCGCGCGCCACCGCGGCATGCGCGTGATCGTCAACGATCGGGCGGACGTGGCCGCGGAGGCGGGGGCCCACGGCGTGCACCTGGGAAGGCACGATCTCGCCCCGGAGGTGGCGCGCCGCCTGCTCGGGGAAGGCGCCCTGGTGGGTGGAACGGCGAACTCTCTGAACGAGGCGCTGGCCTGGCTGGGACGTCCTCTGGACTACCTGGGCGTGGGCCCGGTGTTCGGGACGCAGACCAAGGAGGCGCCGGCGCCGCCGCTGGGGCTCGACAACCTGGCGGCCATCGCGCGCGCCGTCCCGTTCCCCGTGATCGCCATCGGCAACGTGACGGCGGAGCGCGTGGGCGAGGTGCTGGCCGCCGGCGCCCACGGTATCGCCGTCTCCGCCGCCGTGGCCCGGGCCACCGATCCTCGGGCGGCCGTGCGCGCTCTCCGGCGTGCGCTCGAGGTGGGGAGGGCACTCCATGCCTGAGCCGCTCCGCGAGGAAGCGGACGTCGTGGTGGTGGGGGCGGGCATCATCGGCCTCGCCCTCGCCTTCGAGCTGGCGCGGGCCGGCCGGCACGTGCTGTTGCTGGAGCGGGCGCACGCCGCCTCGGGGGCGACCTCGGCGGCGGGGGGGATGCTGGCGCCGATCTCCGAGGCGGACGTGGAGACGGAGGCACTCCTCTCCCTGGCCCTCCGTAGCCTGCGCCTCTACCCGCGCTTCGTGGCGGACGTGGAGGAGGCCTCGGGTCTCCGCTGCGGGCTGCGCACGGAAGGGACGCTGTGGGTGGCCGTGCACCGCGACGATCAGGAGGAGCTCGCGCACCTGCACGGCACCCTCCGGGAACGGGGACTTCCGGCGGAGACGCTTTCCTCCCGCCAGATCGCCGCCTTGGAGCCGCACCTCTCCCCGCGCGTCCTTTCGGGACTGCGCGTGGAATCCGATCATCAGGTGGACCCGCGGGCCCTGGCGCGCGCCCTGGCGGAGGCCGTGCGCCACCTGGGCGGGCGCCTGCGCACCGGCGTGGCCGTCCACGAGGTCGTCACCGAGGCCGGGCGGGTGGCCGGCGTCCGTGGTGTGGTGGAGGGAGGCCAGCCCTTCCATGCGCATGCCCACGACGTGGTGCTGGCGGCCGGGGCGTGGACCTCGGCCACGCTGCGGCTTCCGATTCCCGACCTGGGCGTGCGGCCGGTGAAGGGCCAGCTGCTGCGGCTGCGCGGGGTTGCCCCGCTGCTCCGCCACGTCGTGCGCCATCCCGACGTCTACCTCGTGCCGCGGGAGGACGGCGAGCTCCTGGTGGGCGCCACCATGGAGGAGGTCGGCTTCGATCCCGCGGTGACCGCGGGCGCCATGCTCGACCTGCTGCGGCACGCCTGGCAGGTGGTGCCCGGGATCTACGACCTGGAGCTGGCCGAGGTCTCGGTCGGCTTCCGGTCCGCCGTGCGCGACCACCTGCCCGTCCTCGGCCCCACCGAGGTGCCCGGTCTCCACCTCGCCGTCGGACATTTCCGGAACGGCATCCTCCTGGCGCCGATCACGGCGGTGCTGGTGGCGGGCTCGCTCGTGCAGGGACGGGCCGCTCCCGATCTCGACCCCTTCCTCCTGTCGCGGCTGCAGCCGCCGGTGGCCTCGCGGTGAGCGAGACGATCGAGGTGAACGGGACGTCGCGCCCGCTGGTCTCGGGGACGCTGGCCGAGCTGCTGGAGTCCATGGGGCAGGGCGCCACGGGCTCGGGGATCGCGGTGGCGGTGAACGGCGAGGTGGTGCGGCGTGCCCTTTGGTCCGAAAGGCGGTTGCGCAGCGGCGACCGCGTCGACATCGTGGGGGCGGTGCAAGGAGGCTGACATGGAAGAGACGTGGACCATCGCCGGCCGGACGCTGCGCTCGCGCCTGCTGCTCGGCACCGGCCGCTATCCCAGCCGCCAGACGCTGCTGGAGGCGCTGGACGCCTCCGGGAGCGAGATGGTCACGGTGGCGGTGCGCCGCGTGAGCCTGGAGCCGGGGGCGGACAACCTGTACGAGGCTCTTCGCTCCCGGGGACTGCATCTCCTCCCCAACACCGCCGGCTGCTTCACGGCGAAGGACGCGGTCCTGACGGCGGAGCTGGCCCGGGAGGCGCTGCACACCGATCTCGTGAAGCTCGAGGTCATCGCCGACGAGGACACGCTGCTGCCGGACACGGAGGCGCTGCTGGAGGCCGCGCGCACCCTGGTGGCGGCCGGCTTCCAGGTCCTCCCCTACACCAACGACGACCCGGTGACGGCGCGCAAGCTGGAGGACATCGGCTGTGCCGCCGTCATGCCCCTGGCCGCTCCCATCGGCTCGGGCCTGGGGATCCGGAATCCCCACAACCTCCTCCTCATCAAGGAGCGGGCGGGCGTGCCGGTGGTGGTGGACGCGGGCGTGGGCACCGCCTCCGACGTGGCGGTGGCGCTCGAGCTCGGGTGCGACGGCGTGCTCCTCAACACGGCGGTGGCGCGGGCGCGCCAGCCCGTGCGCATGGCGCGCGCCATGCGCCTGGCGGCCGCCGCCGGGCGCGACGCGTACCTGGCCGGCCGCATCCCCCGGAAGTACCACGCCGAGGCCTCCTCCCCCGCCCAGGGAAAGGTGACCGCCTGAGGCTGCCGCGGATCCTGCTGGTCACGGACCGCACGCGGTGCCGGGGTCGGGACCTGGTCTCCGTGGTGGAAGAGGCGGTGCGGGGCGGCGTGCGCTTCGTCCTGCTGCGGGAGCGCGACCTGGGCGAGACGGCGTTCGCGCGCCTGGCCGAGCGCCTGGCGGGAGCCCTTCCGCGGGAGGTGATCCTGTCCATCCACGGCCGTCCCGCGGTGGCGGCGGCGCTGCACGCCGGGCTCCACCTGCCGGAGGGAGCGCCGCCACCTGCCGCGGGACCGTCGTGGCACGGGCGTTCCGTCCACGGCAGCGAGGCCGCCTCCCGTGCGCGGCGCGACGGCGTCGCCTACATCGTGGCGGGGACCATCTTCCCGAGCGTGGGAAAGCCGGGCATCCCCCCCGCGGGCGTGGAGGGAC
>Ga0070695_100002003_pt1 | contig 11609 bp, 9 predicted proteins | sample KBSK1252metaG_FD_65471 | JGI IMG/M metagenome (GOLD analysis project Ga0070695, IMG submission 65471) | Corn, switchgrass and miscanthus rhizosphere microbial communities from Kellogg Biological Station, Michigan, USA - KBS K1-25-2 metaG | ecosystem: Host-associated > Plants > Roots >...
GTCCTGGAGCCTTGGACCTGTGGCCTCGGCAGCGCAGGCTGCATGACAATCTGGGACCAAGAAAAACATCGCGGCGTTGTCATCGATTTTCCCTCGGCGCTGCCAAGCCAAATGTTCCGCTCAGAACCGGCTTGGCCCGGTCCGGCAGAAGGAGACAAGGCGAAGACGAATGCTATCCCCCGCTACAGAAAAATAGCGGTACCGGGGCAACCCGAAGGAATGTGGGCGGCGCACCTGTTCGGCACCAAACCATGGACCGCATTGGTCGCGCCGGCCGTGGAAATTTCGGAAGAAGGGCTTGAGTTCGATTGGTACGCGCACCTTGCCATTGGTCTCGCCGCGGCCGAACTCGCGCGCTCTCCCGCATCCCGGGATTGGTTTCTTCCTTCCAACCTGCCCGCTTCTTATCTTGATGCCAAACTCGAGCTTCGTCTGCGCAATCCCGCTTTGACCGCAACGCTCAAACTGTTGGCCGAACGCGGCGCCCGTGACTTCTACGAAGGGCTGATCGCGTATGCTTTGGAAGATGATCTCGCGCGCGGCGGTTCCCCGATCACCAAGGATGATTTACGCGCTTATCGAGCGCGAGTGGTCGAACCCGACATATTATCCCGTGGCGGCAAGCGATATCTGCTACCTCCGGATGGAATCATGGCGGAAACATTTTGCAGCCTAATGAAATCCGACGATCATCCGCCTGCGAACGTCGATATCAAGAGAATGACCGATCTGGCGCACGCCTTCTCGGCCGCCTACGCTGAATTGCAGCGGCCCGGCTCGGAGGGTGGTGAATGGGGCTCGCATGTTTCCGTTATCGACGGGATCGGAAACATGGCGTCGCTTTCCCAGAGCCTCGGTTCTCTATTCGGGTCGCGCGTCGTCCTATCCAACACCGGCATACTCCTCAATGACTACGCGGCAGATATTGGATGGCAGGCCGCTCCAAACGCGGGGGGCGGCTTTGCAGCACACCATCTGTTGCCCATTGTCGGACTTTCCGGCGAACGCGCTTGGCTTGCGCTCGGCGTAGCCGGAGACAGACACGTTATGCCGACGCTTATTCAGCTCATCTCCTTGCTCGATGACTTCGGCTACTCCCTCGAGGACGCATTTCACCAACCTCGCATCAGCATATGCAAATCGGGCAAGGTCGAAGTTGACGCCACGGCGTCGCCGGAAATTAAGAGCGCGCTGAGCCAAATCTTCCGGGCACACGAGGTTCCGGCTGTGTTGCACCCGTTCGCGCGCCCCTGTGCGGTGGCGGTGTGCGTCGACCTCTTCTCCGGCGAGCGCGTTGGCATCACGGAAGTGACCGAATTGTGGGCCGGCGCCGCTGCGGTTGCCTAGCCACTTGTCGCCCCGGCCTTCCCAATCGGCGGAAGGCATTTTACAGCGACTCAATTGATTTCGCGCCTATGCGTCCTGTGTTGCACAGATGTCATGCTCCACTTCAGATGCACCAATCGTAAAGGTGCTATTTACCATTACAACTCACACTCGACTCACTCGGTTCACGTTTCCCGATCTTCGGCGCGATTAGGTGTCCCATGCGAATCCTCGTGGTAGAGGACGAGACAAACACGGCCAAGAGCATCGAAATGATGCTGCGGTCGCAGTCTTATGTCTGCGACACCACAAGCCTGGGCGAGGATGGTTTGGAGCTGGCCAAGATCTACGACTACGACATCATTCTCCTCGACTTGATGCTTCCGGACCTTGATGGATTTGAGATTGTGCGAAGACTACGCTTGGCGGAAATACGCACGCCCATCCTGATCATTTCCGCACTGGCGGAGGCAAACGCCAAGTCAAGAGCGTTTGGCTTAGGCGCCGACGAATATTTGCCCAAGCCCTTTAACCCGCGTGAGTTGCTGGCCCGCATCCAAGCCATCGTCCGACGCTTCAAAGGCCATTGTAATTCGGTCCTTCACTTTGGAAAGCTGAGCATCAATCTCGACACGCATACGGCAATAATCAGTGGTCAACCCCTCCATCTGACCCAAAAGGAATATTGCATTCTCGAATTGTTGGCATTGCGCGAGGGGGTCATTCAATCGAAGGACTCGCTCATGAATCATCTTTATGGCGGTATGGATGAACCCCAGTTCCGCATCATCGACGTTTACGTGTGCAAACTGCGAAGGAAGCTCGCCGCCGCAAGTGGCGAGAGCTACATCCGGACCGATTGGGGCCGCGGCTACGTGTTTCGCGGACCGGCGAACATGGCGCGAACTGCAGCTCACGCGCCAAAAGAGCGCCATTGACAAGGCCCGCTATCCGGAAGACCCCTCAAAAATATTGCGCTCCGCGCAGGATGGGAACCTGCCGGAGCGCTGGTGGACATAATGATCACCGGGGAAAGCTGCGATCACCGGGCTCGGGGAACCCAAATGCCACACAAAGGGAGAGTACAAAGCCTGGCTTTGCCAGCATCCCGCAAATGAGGTAGGGAACAAGAGCACTCAATTTCTTGGATCAATTTCGACGCGCGTACGGCGGATCGACCAAGTCAGATTAGTATATCACGTCGCTGTTATTTGCGTTTCGGACCCTATGCTGTGCGGCGATCGCCGGATGCGAGTGCCGACCGTTTCGTTGGAGTGCGGCGGTATTCAAAATTAGCTTTACCAGCCCCGCTTGGCGCGTAGCTCCGGTCTTGCTGAAGATACGCTTGATGTGAGTTCTCGCCGTGTTGGGGCTTATCTGAAGCCTTTCCGATACGTCATCGACACTTTGGCCGTTCGCAAGCAGTGAACACACGCGCGCCTCGGACGCCGTCAATTCGTAGGCGCGCCGAAGCAGGTCCTGATCGACCATCACGTGCTGGGTGAGGTCGAGAAGCGTAACAATCAAACCCGTGCGGTGCGCCGAAGTGTTCCCAAACGCAAACAACTTGATGCATGCAAGTACTTTGCCCCCGTCCGGACGGTTCACGATCATACTGGTGGGAGATGATCCGTCGGGGCGATTAATGACGTCGGCCACCGCTCTCGGGAAAAGCATTTGGCGTGGGCGCGAGTCGGAGTTTGCGTGTCGCGCAATGGTGGGCGCCCCGAGCGACACCAGGATTTTCTCGCAGGTCGGAGAAGCGTAAATCACGGATGGTGGATCCAATATGGCGACGCCGAGGCCCGCATCCTCCGTGACTTCCGCTAGGCCGGCCTGGATCATTCTGACGCCTGCAGCCTCTCGCTGGTCTTCAAGGGCTCGGCGCGCATGCAAGGCAAAGCATTGCGCAATTTCGATCTCGCTCTCCGCGAAGTCCGCTTCCCGCTGCGGCCTCGTCAGCATCAAATGCGAAACCCGATCTCCATCGATTTCGATGGCAATATGCAGCGTATGATAGATTTCTTGGGGTGCCAGGAAGCTCTTATAGAACTGCGTGCTTGCAAGCTCCTGCATCGGAACGATCTTGGATCCGCGCCATATCAAGCCCTCAAGCTGAAAATATTGCGGCCTTGCGAGCCAAACATTCTCCGCAGAATATCTTGTGTTGTATTCACTCACAGCATTCTGCGGCGCATTGAATGAATTGAGAAAGTATCCGCGCCGCTGCCGCAAATCGAAGCAGCCCCAGAATGCCTTGTCACTGTTTGTGAGCTCGGCCAGCTTACGGAGGGCATCCGACATCGGCGCGGCACCCAAGACCGACCGATAGACTTGGCCGATCAAGACCTCGCGTTCATCCCCCGTATGGCGTCGACCTCTCATCGCTGCCCTTGGCCGCCCCGATACCGGTATGTGACATGTACCATTTCATATAAGTCATGTCACGCGTCGCGACAGGGAGATAATCGCGGATCAGGTTGCTGCGTACTAACGCAAGTTAGCGTCCCGTAGAGATACGATGAACTCTGCTTTAGCGGTACAGGGCCGGCGCAACCCTGTTGCGCGTTATGCGCCACCCTACTCACCACCCTTTGCTGTCAGCAAATTGCCATGAATCCGGCTCAGAATATTTATCATCACCTGCACTTCATGAAGGCTTACAGTTGAGCGTCATCTTGGCGAAAGGCCCAAGTGACCATAGGGCCAGAAGCGCCGTGCCGACGTGATTTGCATTGCCGTGGGCGTAATGCATATCGCTACAGGCCAAGTCCACCAAGGACGCGCCGTGCCCCGAGGATGAGGGGAACGACCCGGCGGCTGTGGCATTCGGGCGATAAGGTGCGCGCGCGGGCGCGAACAATCTATCTATGAAGTAGCGGGCTGAGATTGCTCGATCGGGGGGCCCGCGAGCGATGCGAGCGGCGACGCCCGGAATAGCCTCTGGTTCAGTATTTGGCTAAACGTGGATTGGCAGCGTCTCGACCAATACTCAAACTTATCCTTTTCGCGCTAGGGCCTCTTCAATCGCCATCTTCTGCAACAGTAGATCCGTCACAAGCTTCCGCAGCCGCTCGTTTTCGGCTTCGAGCTCGCGCAGTCGCTCTTTAGGTTTGGTCGACAGAGTCGGCTGTTCGCCCCGCCAACGATAGAGAGTTTGGCGCGAGACACCGATGGATCTCGTCGCCTCCGACAGCGTCTTTCCATCGTTCAGAAGCTCCTCGACCCGATGCAGTTTGCCTGCGATCTCGCTTGCTGAATGTTTCTTGCCGGCCATCAGAGGCACTCCGTCTCCTTATCGCAGCGCGGCGGGCTTGATTTCGCTTCGACGGGCGCTCGCTTCGTGATCGCCGGCCAGATGCCCCTTCCGGTGACGTGTAAAAAGTCACAGATATATTTGCCCATAATGTGGGAGGTCATACAAGTCAAAACCTTTATACAATTGGGAAAATCCGTTGGTTTCCGAACGGCGTTTGGCTTTGCGGTCGTTTTGTGAGCGCAAAAGTTCTTCTGATCGAACCCTCAAGATACAAGCGAAAAGCTCAAATCTCGGCCGAGCGAAGTGACAGGGCCAGATGTCGAGAGGCCAACTGTCGAGAATTGATACTCCAAATTCTCCAACGGGGCGTGTGCCTATGTTGATTGCCAATGCGCCGAATAGTCAGAACTACCATGCCGCGCGAATAGATTGTTCTTGCCCGTCCCCGCGACCGCGGGAACATAAGAGAGCATAAAATCGAACTCACTGAACCCCTTCCAATATTTAAATCTAGCTAACAGCATAGCTGGAGTGATATATTCATTTCTTGCCGTGCGTTCGCCATTGTACTTCGGTGGAAGAAAGATGGGAAAGCATCGAGCCGGCTCGCCGAATTTGTCCGTAGTGCTGAATTCGGATCTCGACCTCGCTGTCGAACCTTCCCTCTGCGTGCGCTCAAGTCGTACCAACCAACAAATCGCGCGATTGCTGACCGAAAACGAAAGGCTCCGGCGATTTGCACGAAGAATTCACAAGGAAATTTATTTGCTATCACGCTGTAGGTCGCACCCTTCGACAATGCACTAGCGTTGCTGTGGGCAACTCCGACGACGTGGTCCGCCCCCTCCCCTGTTGAAGGGTGGTATCGCTCTCCAATACCTCGCACATCCGGCTGTGAGAGATTCATTCTGCCGCTCGCGGGGTGACGCCTGCACGCGAGCCGCATTGTTTCTGTTCCATGAGTGACGCGTTTCTAGGCGCGGTGTTGTGACAAGTGTCGCAGACCTAATTGCCCTCTTGACCTAATGTGGCAGCAATCAGCAGTGCCCGCCAGGGAGGCGTTGCTAACCGGAGCGGGTTCCTCGATTTTCGTCTGAATGCGTCGGCGAGCGTTTGGAGATCTCGCGATCGTGTGAGCATGGCTGCGAAGCCAGATCTGTGGGCGTGACTCCGGGCTATCTCGGCAGCGATGCACTCGCATTATGAATGAACGCGATTCGATGTGCTGAAGCGCCCAATTGGTCGCGTGGCGTACCCAATTTGGGGCAATTCGGTTTCGACCAATTGTGAAATATTTTCGGCCCCGGGCGGCAAACATCGTCTGATGCTTCGCCGGGCGCCCCTCGGGCGCAAGTGGGTACCTATGGGTGCTCCGGCTGGCTGCTCCCAGCCGGAGTACTTCTCAAGCTGGAGCACAGGTCGTTACGTGCGAAGCGTAGCATATTGATCGAGAGGCTGGGGTCGCCGTATGCGCGCCAGCGCTATCCTTCTATCCGAGTACCGCAGCGAAATCGTCGCGCTCGCCTGCAACAAATGCGAGCGCCGCGGGCGCTATCGCAAGTCTTCTCTAGTCGCAATCCATGGCCCGAAAATCGCCCTGTCCGATCTCAGGTCGCGATTCGCCGCCGACTGCCCCAAGATGCGCAGCCCCTGTGTCAATGACGACTGCGGCGTGCACTATCCCGATCTTGCGGGAGACGATGGCACGGAATTGTAACGAGTATCTATCCCCGCGCTTATTTGACTGTCATCGCTTTTTTGGAGCACGACACGTTCGCCGGACCCTGTCTAAGCGGCTCAGGCTCAAGCGGCGCCTTCACGCGATAGGGTTGCTCGCTGCGCCCGCAGCCAAGGCCTCACTCCAAGTCGATATCGCCCTAAGCGCCGGCGTCGTGTGGATGCACCTTGTCGGACGGCTGCCGCTCCGTGCCGAGCAGCGCCTTGGCCTGGCCGACCCAATCGTCGCGCGCGATGCGGCCGGGGAATTTCAGATAGGCGTCGAGCCAGGCGATGTTGGCCGGCGTCAGCGCCGCGATCTGCTCGTAGTGATAGAGACCGAGCGAGTTCAGCACGCCTTCGTTCTTGGGGCCGATGCCTTTGATGCGGCGGAGATCGTCGGCCTTGCCGTTGCGCGGTCCCGCGAGCCCCGCCGGCCTTTCTCCCTCCGTCACCGATTCCGGTGCGACGGCGCCCTCGCCCGCTACGGCGGCCATGCGCGGCATTTCCCCGCTGCGTCCGCGCGCCTGCGCGAGCTCGCCCTCGGCCTTGGCGCGCAGGCGCTCGGCCTGCGCCAGCTGCGCGCGCAGCGAGTCGATCTCCTCGCTCTTCTGCTCCGGCTCGGCGGCAGCATCATCTTCGCCAGGCGCCGCGTCGCTCAGCGCCGCCGCCGGGCCCGGCGTTTGCAGCACGCGCAAGCGCCGTTCGGCCGCTTCGGCGCGGGCGCGGTAGTCGCTCGCGGCCGTCTCCATCTCGACGAGGCGCGCCTCGAGATCGCCGCGCGCCGCCGCCTCGGCCGCCGCCTGCGCCACGGCCTTGGCCTCGACCATGCCGTCCTTGCGCTGGAACGACTGGAGCTGGTCGATGAGGCCGCGGTGCTCGCGCTCGAAAGCGGCGGCGCGGCGCTTGGTGCTCGAGCCGGCCAGACCGAGGCCGATGAGCCCGCCGAAAACGGCCGCCGCCGCGACGAAGACGAGTATCTCGGTGAGCAGCCAGATCATCCACGCTTCCTCAGGGAACGATCCTGAACACGATGCGCCGGTTGCGCAAGCGTCCCGCCTCGCTCGCGCTTTCGCCGAGCGGATGCATGTTGCCGTAGCCGACCGCGCGCAGCCGCCGGCGCTCCGCGCCCGCACGCGAGGCGGCGTCGGCCACCGCCTGGGCCCAGCGCTCCGACAACGCGCGCGATGCCTCGGGATCGCCGGCGCCGGGGCCGTGGGCGCCGACCTCGACGGCGAAGTTCTGGCAGCGGCGCGCCGCCGCCGCGACGCGCGCGAAGAGCCGGCGTTGCCGGCCGAGCAGCGTCTCGCCGTCGAACGCGAACGCGACGGCCTCGCTTTGCGCCACCGCGTCGAACAGAGCCTGGCAGCGCTCGGCCGACGCGATCTCGCCGCCCCTCAGCGCCTCGTCGAGCACCGTCGCGATCTCGGCCTTGGCCTGGAAGCCCTTCGGTACGCGCGCGCCGAGCGCCGTTTCGATCGCGCGCCCGGTCTCGTCGTCCTTGGCGAAGCCGCGCACGGCAAGCTCGCCGTCGGTGAGCGCCGCAACGCCGTGATCGAGCTTGGCGATGGCCTCGATCGCCAGCGCCGCGGCGGCGATCCAATCGCCGGGCGGCGCGCCCTGCGCCAAGCGCGACTCGTCCGACAGCGCGCCGCGCAGCGCCGGCTTCGCCAATGCGGCGAGCGTGCTCTGCGCCTCACGCGACGGATAGTGACCGGCGATGACGCCGCCGCCGTCCGCATATTTCTCGAACTGCCACACATAAGGCCGCACCACCGGCACCGCCTGATCGCTGACCACGAACGCGATGTCGGGGGCGCCGCCAGGCCGGCGCGCATCGAGGCGGCCGCGCCCCAGCGCCATCATGCGCTCGCGCGCCACGCCGCGCTTCACCAGCTCGTCGGCGAGCGCTCGCGCGCGCGCCTCGGCGAGGCGGAAATTGGCCGCCGCGGCGCCCGACGAAACATCGCCGCCCGGCGCAGCGCCGGCGGCGAATATCTGGAGATAGAGGCCCTCGCAGAGCCGGATCGCCTGCGCCATGCGGTCGAGCACGCGCGGCGGCGCATCCTGAAGCACGGCGCCGCCCGGCGCGAAACGGAACGTGTGGCCGGCCGTGACCTTGTCGAGCAGCGCCTGGCAGGTCTTGACCGCCGTGATCGGACTGCCGCGCAACTCCGCATCGAGCGGCGTGAAGACATCCGCCGTCCCCTGGTAGTCGCGCGGCACCGCGCGCGAAAGCGCGCGCGCCACGCTGTCGAGCGCCGCGTCGTCGTGCGCCTGGCCCTTGAGCGTCAAGCGGCGGTCGCTCAGCGTCGCCTCGCCCTGCTCGATGAACGCGACGAGCTCGATCGCGAGCTTGGCGGCCGCGAACCAATCGCCTTGGGGCACGCCGCGGGCGATGCGGAGCGATTCGTGCAGCGCGCTGCCGTAAAGCGAGCGGCCGAGGTCGACGGCGCGGCCGAGCACCTCCGACGAGGGCACGTCGCCGATCAGTGTGATGCTGGAATCGGCGTTGCGGACCGCGCGGAAGACGAAGGGCGTCGCCACCGGCGCCACGGTGATGCGGTCGACGACGCGGTTGACGCCGGGCAAGACCGCGACGACGGCGAGCGCGCGGGCGCGATCCTCTTCGGAGAGCGCGGTGCCGACCAGCGTCAAGTCGCGGCCGTCGATCCGGATCGAGAGCGCGTCGACGCGGCGGTCGAGGCCTTGGCGCTGGAGCTCGGTCACGGCCTGGAGCGCCAACTGGCGCTCGATCGGGCGCGCCTTCGTCGCCACCGCGGCCGCCCATAGGACCACGATACCGACGAGGCCGATCAGCCAAACCGTTCCGCGCTTCATCGCGACAATCTCGACGTTCGCTTCTTAATGGCCGTTCCTAGGAAGCAATTATCGCCGGAATAGTGGTTCTAGCCGCTGCGCAGCGTGGCTGCCGCGCGCCCCGGACGACACGCTAAGATTTGCGCGGATTCCCTGAGTGCGCAACCTTCGCGGCAGGGCGCACCAAAGCGAAGGGCCTCGCCATCCGGCGAGGCCCTCCCCAATCGCAGAGAAGACGCGTTAGTTCGTCTTCTTCTTGTCCGGCGCCGGCTTCTCGGACGGCGGCGGGGCCGCGGCTTCCTTGGGGCAGAGCACCTTGTAGGAGCCGCGCTTCACGTGATCGCGCACATGGATCTCGTGCTTCGCGTCTTCGTGCGCGCGCTTCCAATCACCCTGCTTCTTGGTGAGATAGTAGGTGGCGCCGCACATCTCGACCGCGGTGTAGTTCTTCTTCTTGTTGGCCGACATCTTGTCGTAGGAGGCCTGGGTCACGACCTCGATCTGCTGGGAGACCGCGGCCTGCTTGGCCTTGCGGTCCGCCTTGATCGACGCCGGCTTTCCGTCCTGATAGGCGCTGAAGTAGATCTTGCCCGCATTGGCGGTGCCCACGGCGGCGAACATGATCGCCGCGGCGAGCGGTAGAACGAATTTCTTCATTGAGGGTCCTCACGAGGGGTGTTAGGGGGCGATGTGCCACCGGCGGCGAATTTACCGCGCACGCCGCCGCCCGTCACGTCCTTAACCCTGCCTTGCGGCGGGCCGCCACGCGCGCCCCCCCGGGCCGGCAGAAAATGCGCCGCCGTTAACCGTGCCGGCGTCCCCCTTGGGCGCCGGCGGCCGATAGCTATACGGGGGTGACGGCACGGCCATACCCGTCGCCCTCCCGGTCACAGCAAGTTGAGCCGCAACGGTTTTCGGCAGGGCGCGCAGCGCGGAAACCAGGCATTTCGGACTGGCATCCCATCGGCGCCGATTTTTGGGCCGCGCGCCCCTCCCCCTCACTTCACCCAGATCGCGAGCGCCATCGAGGCGGCGAGGCAGAGGACGCCGGCATTGACCAGCCAAAGCCCGGTGCGGCGCTGCGGCTTCGGCTTTGCTTTGTCCATGACCCGCCGGAGCCCGTAATAGGCGAGAAGAACGCCAAGGCCGCCGAGCGCGCCCCAGGCATAGGGCAGCCAGACGGGCGCGTTCACGGACCTCGTCCCGTCATTGCGGCGGCTCCGGCGCCGGCTCGGCGCCGAGCGAGCGCACGAGGGCGGTGAGCTCGGCCGCGGCGCGGTCGAGGCTCGGGCCATCGGTCCCGCGCAGCACGAGGCTCGTGCCGAAGCGGCCGGCGCGATAGAAGGGATAGCTCCCCATGTCGATCGCCGGATATTGCTTCTGGAGCGCCGCGAAACCGTCGGCGATGGCGCCCTCGGCGAGATAGACGCTGACCGTGCGCGACTGGATCGGCGGGCCGCCGACGAGGCGATTCCGCAGCGTGTCGACCATCGCGCGCATGATCGAGGGCACGCCGGCGAGCACGAACACGTTGCCGATCTGGAAGCCGGGCGCGATGCTGACCGCGTTCTCGACCGGCGTGGCGCCGTCGGGGATCCAGCACATTTTCTGCCGCGCGGTGTTGAACTCGCCCGGCTTGTAGACGGCCTCCATCTTGCGGAACGTCTCCTGATGGCAGACGAGCTTGACGCCGAAGGCCTTGGCGACGGCGTCGGCGGTGATGTCGTCATGCGTCGGGCCGATGCCGCCGGTGGTGAAGACGTAGTCGAACGTCGCACGCACCTCGTTGATGGTGCGGATAATGACCTCCTCGATGTCGGGAATGACGCGCGCTTCGCGGAGGCGCACGCCCCAATCGTTGAGCTTCTTGGCCAGGTATTGAAGATTGGCGTCTTGCGTGCGGCCGGAGAGAATCTCGTTGCCGATGACGACGACGGCGGCGGTGTATTCGGATTTGGCGGCGCTCATTCCCAGGCTCTCCGGCGAAGCGCGTCAGCATAACCGCGCGCTGCAGCGGCGCAATCCATCCCGCACGCACGCGGCATTTGCCGCGCTGCGGCGCCCGGTGGCCGCTATTTCGTTTCGGCGGTGAAGACGCCGTCCCAATCCGGCGGCGGCGGATCGCGGCGGAACTCGGCAATGCGTTCCGCGTAGAGTGCGCAGAGCGCGGCAAGCTTCTCACCGCCGGCCGCGCGCACCGCGGCGAGCGCCGTCTCGGCTTGGTCCCATTGGGCCGCGCGATAGGCGGCGAGAAATGCGGTCTGGGCGCCCTCGAGCGCGCGGTGCGCTTCGGATTGCGCCATCTCCGGCCCGCCGAGCAGCGCGAAGATGCGCGCGGGCGCGCGCTTGCCCTTGACGCGGATGAGGTCGATTTCGAGCAGCGCGAAATCCGCGGCCTTCGCCCGCGTCTCCTCGCCGACGAGGATCGGGACGCTATAGGCCTTGGTCTGGCCTTCGAGGCGCGAGGCGAGGTTCACGCCGTCGCCGA
>Ga0070695_100002007_pt1 | contig 11602 bp, 4 predicted proteins | sample KBSK1252metaG_FD_65471 | JGI IMG/M metagenome (GOLD analysis project Ga0070695, IMG submission 65471) | Corn, switchgrass and miscanthus rhizosphere microbial communities from Kellogg Biological Station, Michigan, USA - KBS K1-25-2 metaG | ecosystem: Host-associated > Plants > Roots >...
CGCACGGCGTCGCCGGGGCGCTCGAGCTCGAACTCGTCCTCGGCGGGCACGAGCGGGATGGGCCGCGAGTCCTCCTCTCGCGCGGGATCGCGTCGCGGCGCCTCGGGCAGCGGCGCTTCGGCCGGCGGCGGCGCCGCGGCCGGCGGCGGCGGCGGCTCGGGCGCGGCCTCGGAGGCCGCGGGCTCCCCGCCGAGCGCGCGCACGCGCGACAGCAGCTGCGGATCGCGCGGGGCGAACACCATCGTCGCCTTGTAGGCCAGCAGCGCGGCACGCGTGTCGCCCTGGATCTCCAGGCACTCGCCGAGCAGCCGGCCCGCCACCAGGTTCTCGGGCGCCGTGTCGAGCACGCTCTGCAATTCGCTCTGCGACGCGGCGTGCTCGCCGCGATCCATCAGCACGTGGGCGAGCGCGATGCGCGCCAGCCGGTAGTCCGGGTGCTTCCGCAGACCCTCGCGACAGACCTGCAGCGCGTCGTCGAGCCGCTTCTCCTTGCGCAGCTCGTCCACCAGCTGGGGGAACGCGCGCCAGTGCGCCTCGTCGGCCAGCCGGCGCCGCAGCTCCGCGATGCGGGGCGTGTCGGCGGGCGCCGCCGGCGCGGCGGGCGCGCGCGGCGCCGCGGCCGCCGGCTGCGGGCTGGGCGGGCTCGCATCCGCGGCAGGCACCGCTCCGGGCAACGGCGGCGGCAGGTGCCCGTCGATCTCCGGCACCTTGGCGGCCGGAATCCACGCGCTCATACCGTGGCGCCAGACCAGCGTGTCGGGCGACAACTGCCCCGTGACGATCAGCTCGACGAGCGGATCGAGCTCGACGGGCCCGTGGCGCTTGTCGCCCTGCGCGTAGAACCAGCGCCCGCCCGCGGCGGCCATGCAGTTGCGGGGTACCTTAGTCCGCGCGGCGCGCGCGGGTCAACCGACTTTGAGTCGCGGCCCGGTTTGTGCTGAAGTTGCCGTGGAGGCCAGGAAACGATGACGCTCACGAGAGCCGCCGCGCTCGCCACGCTCCTGCTGCTGCCGGCAGAAGCGCTCTTCGCGCGAACGCATCCGTACCGCGCCAAGGACGGCATGGTGGTGTCGCAGGAGAAGATCGCGTCGCAGGTCGGCGCGGACGTGCTGGCCGAGGGCGGAGGCGCGATCGACGCGGCCGTCGCGACTGCCTTCGCGCTGGCGGTGACGCACCCGGCGGCCGGCAACATCGGCGGCGGCGGCTTCCTGCTCTATCGCGCGAAGGGCGGCGAGGCCGCGGGCTACGACTTCCGCGAAGCGGCGCCCGCCGGCTCGTCGCCCACGATGTTCCTCGGCACGGACGGCGCCTACGACAAGGTCCGCCACCACAACTCGCACCTGGCGGTCGGCGTTCCGGGGACCGTCGCGGGCCTGCATCTCGCCTGGCAGGAGCACGGCAAGCTGCCCTGGAAGCGGCTCGTCGACCCGGCCGTGCGGCTGGCCCGGGACGGCTTCGTCGTCTCCGACGGCCTGGCGCGCTCGCTGAAGTCGATCGTCGCGGAGATGAAGACCAAGAACTACGCGGCGTCGATCGCCCAGTTCTCCAAGGACGGCACGCCCTACGAGGCCGGCGAGCTGCTGAAGCAGCCGGACCTGGCGCGGACGCTCGAGCGGATCGCGTCAAAGGGCCCCGCGGGTTTCTACGAAGGCGAGACCGCAGAGTTGCTGGAACGCGAGATGAAGCGCGGCGGCGGGCTGATCACCCGCGCCGACCTCAAGGCGTACCGGGCCAGGCGCCGCGCGCCGATCGTCGGCAGCTACCGCGGTCACGAAGTGATCTCGATGCCGCCGCCCAGCTCCGGCGGCATTGCACTCGTGCAGATGCTCAACGTGCTCGAGGGCTACGACATCAAGGAGCTGGGCTTCATGGGCTCGCGCTCGGTGCACGTGATCTCCGAAGCGATGCGGCGCGCTTTCGCCGACCGGGCGCGCCTGCTCGGAGACCCCGACTTCAACCCCGAGCTCGACGTTGCCCGCCTCGTCTCGAAGGAATACGCCGCGGAGCTACGCAAGACGATCCACGAGGACAAGGCGTCGGTCTCTTCACCCGAGACGTTTTCGTGGCCCGCGGAGAGCGACGAGACGACGCACCTCTCGGTCGTGGACAAGGACCGGAACGCGGTCTCGATGACCTACACGCTGGAGGCGGGGTACGGCTCGCTGATCACGGTCCCCGGCGCGGGCTTCCTGCTGAACAACGAGATGGGCGACTTCAACGCCGGCCCCGGCCTGACCAACGCCGAGGGCCTGATCGGCACCGAGCCCAACCTGGCGCGCCCCGGCAAGCGCATGCTCTCGAGCATGACTCCCGCGATCCTCGCGAAGGACGGCCGGCTGTTCCTGGTCGTCGGCAGCCCCGGCGGCCGCACCATCATCAATACGGTGCTGCTGGCGATCCTGAACGTCGTCGACCACGAGATGAACGTACAGCAGGCGATCGACGCGCCGCGCTTCCACCATCAGTGGCTGCCCGACCGCATCGCGTACGAGAAGTTCGGGCTGTCCCCCGACACGCTCGAAGCGTTGCGGGCCCGCGGCCACACGCTGCACGAGGTGGCCACGCAGGGCGTGGCGCAGGCGATCCTGCTGAACGCCAAGGACGACCTGCTCGAGGGCGGCTTCGACCGGCGCGCGCCCGACAGCGGCGCCGCGGGCCGCTGACCGGAACGTGAGCCGCATCCTCGTCGCGGAAGACGAGCCCGCGTACGCCGAGCTGATCAAGGTGGTGCTCGAGGAGGCGGGCCACCAGGTCACCACAGCCGCGGATGGCGCCGAGGCGTGGGAACAGCTCCAGAGGCAGCCGTTCGACTTGCTGCTCACCGACATACGCATGCCCAGGATGGACGGCCTCGAGCTGCTCAGCCATGCCCGCCAGCTGCCCGCTCCTCCGCGAATGGTCGTGCTCACCTCGGACGACGCGCCCGATACGCTGCTCAAGGCCATACGCGAGCAGGCGCTCCGCTACGCGACCAAGCCGATGCTGCCGGCGCAGCTGGTGGAGCTCGTGAAAGAAGTGCTGGCCGAGCCCGCCGATCGGGAGTTCCACGTGATCTCGGCGACGCCGCAATGGGTCGAGCTGCTGGTGCCGTGCGACCGCTCGGCGGCCGAGCGGATCCAGGGCCTGCTCGCGCAGCTGGACGCGGACTTGCCAGCGGACGTTCGCGAGACGGTCGGCCAGGTGTTCCGCGAGCTGCTGCTGAACGCGATCGAATGGGGCGGCCAGCTCGACCCGAACCGCCACGTGCGCATCGCGTACCTGCGCGCGCGCCGCATGCTGCTCTACCGGATCGCGGACCCCGGCCCCGGCTTCCGGATCGAGGATCTGCCCCACGCGGCGATCAGCAACCGGCCGGACGACCCGATGGGCCACGCGCAGGTGCGCGAGGAGAAGGGCCTGCGCCCCGGCGGGCTGGGGCTGCTGCTCGTCTCCAAGCTGGCCGACGAGCTGCTCTACAACGACGCGCGCAACGAGGTCGTCTTCGTCAAGTACCTGCCCGAGTGAGCCCGAAGGCCGTTGACGCTTCGCGCCGAAGGGCGTAGCGTTTCCCTCAAGTACCCAGTCAGAAGAGCCGCTTACGCTCGAGACGATTCTCGCGAGCTCCGAGCAGCAGCGCACGCTTCCAAAGCGGGCGGGACGGGGGGCCTTGTCCCGACAGGAGGAACTCATGGAACTTGTTCGACGCCGGTGGACGTTCGCCTTCGCGTGTCTGGCATTGCTGGCGACGCTGCTCGTGCCGCAGGCGAGCCAGGCGCAGGTGCTGTACGGCTCGCTCGTCGGCAACGTGAAGGACACGAGCGGCGCCACGATGCCCGGGGCGACCGTCACCATCACGAACAACGACACCAAGCTGACCCGCGAGACCGTCACCAACAGCACGGGCGGCTACGACTTCGCGACGGTTCCGACCGGCAGCTACACGGTCAAGCTCACCCAACAGGGCTTCAAGAGCATCACCCGCAACAACGTCCTCGTGACGCTCAACGGGGTCACGCGCGTCGACCTGGTGGCGAGCGTCGGCGCGGTCTCGGAGAGCGTGGAGGTGACGGCCGAGACGACGCTGCTCAAGACCGATCGCGCCGAGGTCAGCGCCGAGCTGACCGCCAAGCCGCTGCAGGAGCTGCCGGTGACGCTGGGCCGCAACTACCAGAACCTGTTCCGCACCCTGCCCGGCTTCACCCCGCCGGAGAACGCGCACTCGATCCCGTCGAACCCGTCGCGCTCGCTGGTCTTCAACGTCAACGGCTCGAGCCGCTCGTCGAACAACACGCGCATCGACGGCGCCAGCACCACCAACATCTGGCTGCCGCACGTCACCGCGTACGTGCCGGCGCTCGAGTCGATCGAGACCGTGAACGTCGTGACCAACAGCTTCGACGCGGAGCAGGGCCTGGCCGGCGGGGCGGCGATCAACGTGCAGATCCGCAGCGGCACGAACGCGTTCCACGGCTCCGCCTTCGAGTTCCACAACGACCAGCACCTGAACGCGCGCAACTTCTTCCTGCCGAGGAAGGCCGACGGGAGCCTGCAGGACAAGGGCAAGGTCGTCTACAACCAGTACGGCGGGACGATCGGCGGGCCGCTCAAGAAGGACAAGCTGTTCTTCTTCGCGAGCTATGAAGGCACCAAGGACCGGCGCTACGCGGAGCGGCCCAACCTGACGGTGCCGACGATGGCGATCCGCACCGGTGACTTCCGCAACACCGGCGTGACGATCTACGACCCGTTCGACGCCAACGGGAACCTGGTCCCGAACCAGGCGAACCGCCAGCCGATCTCGTGCAACGGCGTCCAGAACGTGATCTGCCCCAACCGGATCAACCCGGTGTCGCAACGGATCATCAACTTCATCCCGCCGCCGAACCAGGTCGGGGCGAACCCCGAGGTGGCCAACTACTTCGCCGCCGCGTCGTTCGTGTTCGACCGCCAGACGCTCGACACCAAGCTCAACTGGAGCGCCACGCCGAAGCTCAACGTGTTCGGCCGCTTCAGCGTGCTCGACTTCTACACGTACAACCAGCCGACCTTCAACAACGAGCTGCAGGGCTTCCCGATCAACGGCGGCAATCCCGGCACCGGCACCGGCAACACGTACGTGTTCTCCGTCGGCGGCGTCTACACCCTGACCCCCAACTTCGTGGTCGACGGACACTTCGGCTTCAACCGCCAGGCCGTCGGCGTCGAGCAGCCGGACATCGACAAGTCCAGCAGCGAGATCCTCGGCATCAACATCCCGGGGATGAACGGGCCCCGGCCCTTCGAGGGAGGACTCGGGAAATTCGACATCGGGGGCTACGAGAGGTACGGCCAGACCGAGGACTACATGCCGTACTACCGCACCGACGACCAGTATCAATACGTCGTCAACGCCAACTGGCTGCGCGGGCGCCACAACATCCGCTTCGGCGCCGACGTCTACTTCCAGCAGCTCAACCACACGCAGCCGGAAACGAGCGGCACCAGCTACGGCGCTCGCGGCGGCTTCAGCTTCGGCAACGGCCCCACCCGCACGCCGGCCGTCAGCGGCACGCAATTCCATTCGTGGGCCGCGTTCCTGCTCGGGCTGCCCACCGAGCTCGGACGGCTGGGGGAGAACGTGGCGCCCTACACCACGCGCAACAAGGCCTACAGCGTGTACGCGCGCGATCAGTGGCAGATCAACCCTCGCCTGACGCTGTCCTACGGCACGCGCTGGGAGTACTTCCCGATCCCGACGCGCGCGGACCGCGGCCTCGAGCGCTACAACGTCAACACCAACAAGATGGAGATCGGTGGCATCGGCTCGGTGCCGATGGATCTCGGCGTCAAGGTCAGCAAGACCATGTTCGCGCCCCGGCTCGGCCTCGCGTGGCGTCCGACGGAGAAACTGGTGGCGCGCGCGGGCTTCGGCATCAGCAACGACCCGTACGCGCTGGCGCGACCGATGCGCACCAACCACCCGATCCTGACCAACCTGGTCGTGCCGTCCGACAACTTCTTCTGGGTGCGGAGCGCCAATGGCGCCTTGCAACCGAACCGGCTCTCGGAAGGGATCCCGGCGGTGCCGGCGGGCGACATCGGCAACGGCATCATCGACGTGCCGCCGAACGTCAGCGTGATCACGCTCCCCGACGACTTCGACCGCGGCTACATCCAATCCTTCAACGTTTCGGTTCAGCGCCAGCTGTTCCGCAGCTTCACGGGAGAGGTCGCCTACGTCGGCACGCGCCAGATCCGCCAGCTGCAGTATCTCGAGCTGAACTGGTCTCCCGTGGGCGGCGGCCAGGCCGGACGTCAGCTCAACAAGCCGGCCTACAACAACCGCACGGCCGGCACGCTGGTCGTGGCGCCCGGCGGCGACAGCCAGTACGACGCGCTGCAGGCGCGCCTCAACCGCCGCTTCAGCAACGGCTGGAGCCTCGACGTGGCCTACACGCTGTCGAAGTCGATCGGCGACTCGGGGCAGCCCGACAGCGACAACACCCCGCGCATCAGCATCCCCGAGTTCTACGGCCTGAACCGCTCGCTCAGCAACTTCGACCGCACCCACAACCTGCAGATCTCGAACATCGCGGAGCTGCCCTTCGGCAAGGGCAAGCGCTGGCTGACGAGCGGCGCGCTCTCTTCGATCCTCGGCGGCTGGCAGGTCAACAACATCGTCAGCGTCATGAGCGGCACGCCGTTCAGCGTGACCGCCGACGGCGCCTCGCTCAACGCACCGGGCAGCACTCAGCGAGCCGACCAGCTCACGGACGATCCGGCGATCCTGGGCGGCTACGGGCGCGGCCACGCCTACTTCGACGTACTCGCCTTCGGCGATCCGGCGATCGGCTTGCCGGCCGGCACGTTCCGCTTCGGTACCGCAGACTTCAACTCGATGCGCGGCCCCGGCATCGTGCGCTGGGATCTCGGCCTGTTCCGCCAATTCCGCGCGACGGACCGCCTCACCGTGCAGTTCCGCGCCGAGTGCTTCAACTGCACCAACACGCCGCACTTCAACAACCCCGGCGGCAACCGCTCGGCGCTGCAGCTGAACCCGGACGGCTCGATCCGCAACCTGAACGGCTTCGGAGAGATCACCGGCACGCGAGCCGACTTCCCCGAGCGGAACGTGCGCTTCGGGATCCGGCTCGGCTTCTAGGTCGGACGTTTGACGCTGGCCGCGCTCAGCGCGCGGCCAGCGTCAGCGAAACCCGCTGCGACTTGCCCTCGCGCGTGAACGACACGGCGACAGTCTGTCCGGGTGACAGGTCCTTCAGCAGGTCGGAGAAGCCCTGGAGATTCGCGACCGGTTTGCCGTCGATCGCGGTGACGACGTCGCCTTCCTTGAGGCCCGCCTTTTCGGCCGGCGAGCCCGCGACCACGCCGCCGACGCGCACGCCGGGCCCGGCGAACGCGAAGTCCGGTATCGAGCCGAAGCTCACCCGGCGCGGCTGAGCGTCGCCGGCCGGCGGCGCGCTCGGGCCGGGCTTGATCGTGTTCGTGAGCGGCTGCGGCCGCTCCCCCAGATACACGACCGCCTCCTTCGCGAGCGCCGCGACCTTGACCAGGCCCGGCGCGTCGATCTTGTCGGCGGTGTCGGCCGGCTTGTGATAGTCGGCGTGCGCCGGGGTGAACAGCTGCACTGCCGGGACGCCCTTCGCGACGAAGCTCGCCTGGTCCGAAGACGGCAGCGGCTCGGGGATGTTGCGGCTCTCGACGCCCGTGACGAACGACGCGCCGCGGAAGATGTGCTGCCATTCGGTCGCGGTGCCCGTGCCGAGCACGGAGACCTTGCCGTCGCCGAGGCGTCCGACCGTGTCGAGGTTCACGACGCCGATCAGCTTGTCGAGCGGAAACACGGGATGCTCGACGTAGTACTTCGACCCCAGCAGGCCCGACTCCTCGGCGCTGAACGCGACGAACACCAGCGTGCGCCGCGGCTTCTCTCCGGACGCGATCGCCTTGGCGAGCTCGAGCATCACGGCGACGCCGCTCGCGTTGTCGTCGGCTCCCGGATGGCCCTGGCCCAGGTGGTCGTAGTGCGCGCTCACGATCGCGGATTGGCCGGCGAGCGCGGCATCGCTGCCCGGCAGGATGCCGATCACATTGGCGGACGCTCCCTTGTCGGTCATGAAGCTCTGGGAAACGAGCTTCAGCCCCGCCTGCTGGAAGCGCTCCGCGACATAGGCCGCGGCCAGCGCCAGGCCCTCGCTGCCGAGACCGCGGCCGGCGAGGCGATCCGAGGCGAGGAACGCGACGTGGTCGACGAGGGCTTTCTGCGAGAACACCGGCGGGAGATCGGCGAGCGCTTTGCGCGCGTCGGGCGCGAGCGCCGGCAGGCTCGCCGAGCGAACGACCGGCGGCCGCACGTCGACGCGCAGCGGCGAGTCCGCCGCGGCCGCCTGTCCCTTCAGGACGTTCACGGGCTCGTCGCCCTCGAAGCCCAGGTAGGAGTACTTGCCGTAGTGCGGCAGCTTGCGGCCCATCCCGGGGAACGCGGCGTCGGGCTCGACCGAGATCCAACCGATCGCTTTGTCGAGGTTCTTCGGATGGCGCGCCGTGATCACGAACGAGTGCCCGGCGACCGGCATCGACTCGCCGTCGGCCGTCATCGTGGAGGCGGACGGGCTCACCACCGGGTTGGTCCCGAACAGGTCCTTCGCAAAGCGGTTCTCGCGCCCGTAGACCCATACGGCCTTCTCGGCCGGCAGCACTTCGAGCTCGCTGTCCAGCACCACTTCGACAGCATGCGCGTCGCTCTTCCAGCCGAGCGCGAGCTCGCGATAGGCCTTCACGCGCGCAGCGGGCGCGGCCGCCGGGAGCACCGCGAGCACGCGCGGCTCGCCGAAGAGCTGTCCGATCGACGGCGCGGTCTCGCGCGGATCGAGTCGTCGGAACACGTCGAAGTCGGGGTCGACCACGAGCGCCAGCGGCCCGGCCGGCACGCGCAGCGCGAAAGCGGCCTGCGCGGCATCGAGCGAGACCCTGTGGCGGGAGACGCCGTTCGTCGTCTGGACGACGACCGGTACGTCGACCGCGAACGGCGCACCGCCCTGGGTCTGCCGCAACACGCCGTTCACCACGTACGCGGCGCCGTCTCTCACGACGCCGGTCACCTGCACGTCGAGCGCGGCGGCACCCGGCCTGTCGACCCAGTCGGCGAAGAAGCGCGTGAGGTCCGCCCCGCCCACGGCCTGCGCGACCTTCTGCAGGTCGGCGAAGCTCGCCTGCCGGCCGCGGTACTCGCGGTAGAAGCGCGCGAGCATCTTCTTGTAGTTGTCGTCGCCGAGGCGGAGCCGCAGCATGTGGAAGCCCATCAGCGTCTTGCCGTAGCCGACGGCCTCGGTGGCGGCCGAGTGGCGCGAGCGGAACTCGCGGAGCGGGAAGTCCCGCCCGTCCTTCACGTAGTCGCGATACTTCTGGAGCTCGGCTTGCCGGTATTCGGCGCCCCTGCCACGCTGCTCCTGGATCAGGTGGTCGGCCAGGTACGACGTGAGCCCCTCGCACCAGTTGCCGCTGGCGTAATCGACGAACACGCCGTTGCCCCACCAGTTGTGCAGGATCTCGTGCGGGTAGGACGAGGTCAGGATGAACGGGAAGCGGATGATCTGCGGCCCGAGCAGCGTGAAGCTCGGCATGCCGTAGCCCGTCTCCCAGAAGTTCTCGACGAGCGCGAACTTGCCGTAGGGATACGGGCCGATCAGCGAGCGGTACATCTCGACGTACTGCGCCGTCGCGGCCAGGTACTTGGCGGCGAGCGCGTCGTCCTTCTGGCGCAGGTAGGCGAGCGCCTCGACCGCGCCCGCGGAGTCGCGGTAGAGCGTGAGCGGCCCGCCCACCAGGTAGATCTCGTCGGTCGCGCCGTGCGAGTCCCAGCGCGCCTTGCCGTCCGGGCCGCGCGAGCTGCCGTTGCCCTGGCTGATCACGTGCCAGTCGGCGGGCTGCTGGACCTCCATCGAGAAGTCGACGAGCTCGCGGCCCAGGTGCGGATACCAGAAGCCGCTGCCGGCGAGGTAGACGCCCTGCGCGCCCAGGATCCCGGCGGTCTCGCGGAAGCCGCGCGTGTACTCCTCCTTCTGGTCCGCCAGACCGAAGTCGAAGGGGCCCTCGTAGGAGAGCTTCAGCGTCGGCGCGGCGGCCGAAGCCCTGTAGCGCTTCAGCGTCACCCGCCGCGGCGCGTCGGCGCCGGCGTTGATGCTGAAGAACGGCGTCACGTCGCCGGTCGGCACTTCCTGGAGCGACGGCTCCGAGCGCGTGACGCGAAGCGCGCCGTTCAACAACAGATCGATCGGCTGGCCCTGCGGCAGCGCGATCTCGTCGCTGACGCGCAGCACGTGCGTCGCCGGGTCGAGCGCCACCTGCAGCGCGTGCCGCACCCGCGCCGGCGCAGGCTCCGCGGCCTGCAGCGCCAGCAGCAGCAGCAGCGCGCGAGTCATGACGCTGTGCGCCGGAACTTCGCGAGCAGCGTCAGCGTCAGGTCGCCGCGCTTGACGCGGAACTCCGCGCTGTCACCCCAGCGCTTCTCCGACATCAGCCGGTTGAAGGTTTCCTTGTCGGCGAGTGCCACGCCGTCCATCGACAGCAACAAGTCCTTGACCCTGAAGCCGGCCTGCTCGGCGACCGAGCCCTTCTGCACGAGGATCACCGGAAAGTACTCGCCGGACTTCTGCTCTGGCGTCGAGAGGCCCAGGCTCGGGAACGGCGGGTGCTCCTCGCGAGCCACGCCCCAGAGGAAGTCCGCGTAGGACGCACGCACGACCGGAGCGCGCCCCTGCTCGTCCTTCACCGGGATCGGGATCAGCGAGGCGGTCTTGCCGGCAAAGCCGAGCCGGGCCTGGCGCTCGGCGCCGAGCCCGTAGGCGGCGTGGCCCGTGCCGATCAGGACCACCATGATCGCGTCCTTGTCGCCGTACGTCTCGAGCGCCTTGACCGCGTTCCAGCCCATCGCCGCGTCCCAGGTGCACTGCGCCTCGAACAGCCGCTGCCATTGGTCGGCGGGCATGCCGCCGCCGTGCAGCGTGTCGTCTCCGCCGAAGTAGGCCCGGAAGAGCTTTCGATGCTGCTCGTCCGTGGTGTCGATCCGCGCCGGCAGGTACGCCTTCTCCTCCGGCGACAGGTTGGCGAGGCCCTTGCGGTTCACGGCCGACACGACCTGGCGCGGGATGTTGAGGCCGAACATGCGGATCTTGTTGTCGCGCGCGAACAGGAAGATGTCGCGGTAGTAGAGCCAGTGATAGCCCCAGTTCTTGTACCAGCGCGAGTCGTTCAGGAAGGCCTGCTCGGCGAGCTCGCCCGCGCTCCAGCGGTCGAGCCAGGCCTGCTCCGTGTACGGGTACATCTCGAGCCCGATCAACACGCGCCGGCCCGCGCGCTGAAGCTCCTCGATCACGCGCCGCTGCGCGGCGTGGAACTCGATCGAGGTGTGGTTCTCTCCGACGAACAACAGCCGCACGTCCTCGAGCCGCGCCGCCAGCTCGCGGGGTGTCAGCGGCTCGCCCGCCCGCGTGTCGGTGACCGCGTCGAGCACGACCGCGGCCGGGCGATCGCGCCGGGCTGGATCTCCGAGCGGCAGGTCCAGCGACGCGTCCTGCGCGAAGGCGCGCGCCGGGCACACCAGCGCCAGCGCGAGCAGCAGCCTCTT
>Ga0070695_100002013_pt1 | contig 11590 bp, 7 predicted proteins | sample KBSK1252metaG_FD_65471 | JGI IMG/M metagenome (GOLD analysis project Ga0070695, IMG submission 65471) | Corn, switchgrass and miscanthus rhizosphere microbial communities from Kellogg Biological Station, Michigan, USA - KBS K1-25-2 metaG | ecosystem: Host-associated > Plants > Roots >...
GCACTCCCGTGCGAGGTTGTCCCCGTAACTCGGCGCGCGCTGCCAACCGCGTCTTGAAGCGCCGTAGATTACCGCAACTCAAGTGTCATCTGCGATCTCATAGTACTGTCGCCCGTCACCTGTATTGCACGAACAAGGTCTGCGCTGCCGTGCCCAAATTGTCGGAGGTTGGCTTTGAATAACCCCAAAAGCCACGGTGCTCGAAACAAACCATGCGTGTGTCAGTTGCACTGCCACTGCCGATAGCGAGGGCTCCACCAACAGGCCGAGTTGTAGCCATTGTCGTAAAATGGACTCCCAAAGATGCTGAAGCCGCCGCCGAAATGACCGCCATGGAAAGCGTGACCACCCATGCCGTGCCCGCCGCCACCAAAACCGCCCGCATGACCACCGCCCCCGTGTCCGCCACCGCCACGGATTAGGACGAGTGGGGTGCCCGCTCCCTTCAATGACTGCGGTTGTGTGCTGCCCCAAGGGTTGGTCCGTGCCGCTGCGCCAGAGGCGCAAAAAGCAAGCGCGGCAACACATGCAGAGGTGATAAGACTGCGTCGCATGATTATCTCCACTCCAGTGTCATAGCGCTGGCCGCGGTGACCATTCGGTCGATTTTCGGGCGGCCTGTTGAATTTGGAGCTGGTCGCGCTCACGGCGCGCTTCAAGCACAGTCCCTGCGACACGATGGTCGAACCTGCATCAACATTGCTTGACGCTGGTTGGGCATGCTCAAAACCATGCACCCGGATTTCCGACTGCTCATCTGCCTACGGATCCCACTGCAGACGTTGTTTATTGCTTTTGGCCCATCGTCAGTCGTCGCACGGAGCTTGCAGGCCGGCGAGAATGGCGCCGGCTGGGATCATAGAGGTGGTATTTCGACAACGGCGGCGTCCATCGACCTAATCCAAGGGAAGATAGGCGAGGCCGAGAGCGACACGGACGCGACCCGGCTCAACTTCGAACGAGCACGGCCCCGGGGCCAAATCGGCCATCTTCGGCCGCAATTACGCGAAAAACTTACCCGAATCCCTTGCTGCCCCCGCCGCGTCCCTACCCGAGCGCGGACGCCCCGTGCGGCGTAGCTGGCATCGCGCGCGTCGTTTGCCGCCTGCCGTCCTAAGGGGTTGACCGAAGCAGCGAAAATTCTAAGCGCGAGCATGTGGTAAGACGCTCGCCGGCTAGCCATATTTCCACCACTCGGTCCGTTGCTTGTTCCAATCCGCGGTTGTGGAGAATGACAATGTCAGGTGCAATTGCAGGCTTTGAACTGGTCCGCGAGCAATCCATCCCGGAATTGGATACCGCCGCACGCCTTTTCCGGCACAGCCGCACCGGAGCAGAGGTGCTGTCGCTCGTCAACCACGACGAGAACAAGACCTTTGCCGTTACATTCCGGACGCTGCCTTCCGACGATACTGGGGTAGCGCATATCCTCGAGCATTGCGTGCTCAGTGGCTCACGCAAGTACCCGGTGAAGGAGCTGTTCATGGAGCTCCTCAAGGGCTCGTGCGCAACCTTCATCAACGCGATGACATTTCCCGACAAGACCTGTTATCCGGTCGCCAGCACCAATCTCAAGGACTTCTATAACCTTGTCGATGTCTACTTTGACGTCGTGTTCAACCCGCTTCTCGAGTCCGCCACCCTGGACCAGGAAGGCTGGCACTTCGAACTCGAAGACCTTAATGCGCCACTCTGTTACAAGGGCGTGGTTTTCAACGAGATGAAGGGAGTTTACTCCCAGCAAGATGCACACATCGCCGAGCAGGTCACGCGGGAGCTGCTGCCAAACACCATTTACGCCCACAGTTCGGGAGGCGATCCTCGCCACATCCCGGAGCTGAACTACGCACATTGGCGCACGTTCCATCATCGCTTTTATCATCCTTCCAACGCTCGCATCTGTTTCTGGGGCGATGATCCGGAAAAGACGCGTTTGCAAATCGTCAATGAGGTGCTCAAGCCCTTTGATCGCCAACCCGTGTCCGAAACGATCGCGCTGCAACCACGTTTCACTGCTCCGCACCGCTCCAGAGGCCTGATTCCGGCGGCGGCGGTTGACGCTCAGGATGGCAGGGGGGCTGTCAGCATAGGCTGGCTTCTCTCGGATGGAGAGGATACGCCAGAAGTGCGCATTGCCATTCGCGTGCTCAAGGAGATCCTCGTCGGCTCGCCAGCATCACCCTTGCGCAAGGCATTGCTGGACTCTGGTCTCGGTGAGGACTTGATCGACGGCGCGGACTGGGACGATCTGCGCCAACCCGTGTTTGTCACGGGCCTGAAGGGTGTACGTGAGGCAAACTACGATCGCGTCGAGGTGATCGTTCTCGACACGCTGGAGAACCTGGTTCGGTCGGGCATCGATGCGGTGGCCGTCGACGCCGCTCTCAATACGATCGAGTTCGCGCTAAGAGAGAACGGTACCTGGGCCCGCGGCGTTGGCACCATCTTACGCTCGCTCGAGACATGGCTCTATGGGGGCGATCCCGTAGCCGCACTGGCATTCGAGCAACCCCTCAAGGCGGTGCGAGCTGGCCTCGAGGAAAATCCGCGATACTTCGAAAAAATGATCGAGCACTACCTGCTCAACAATCCACATCGCTCGGTGATGCAGCATGCGCCTGATGCCCAACTCCTAACGCGCCAGGAGGCCGAGGAGAAGACGCGCCTTGCCAAGATTCGCAACGGTCTCGGGCACGAACAACTGCAGGAGATCGTTAGCGAAACGCGAGAGCTAAAATGCCGCCAAGAGACGCCGAATTCACCGGCAGCACTTGCCAAGCTGCCGATGCTTCGACTGGCCGATTTGGACAGAAATAACTCCGTGATCCCGCGCGAGGTGATGTCTTCTAGAGGGACGCCGATCTTACATAATGACCTCTCCACCAACGGCATCGCCTACGTCGATGTTGGCTTCGATCTGCGGACTTTGTCGGCAGACGAGCTCTCCTACGTGCCTGTGCTGGCCAGGGCGCTGACGGAACTGGGCACCGACAAAGAGGACGAGGTCACGTTCGCCCATCGGATTGCGCGGCATACTGGCGGGATCGAACCCCACGCGTTCGCGCTCACCAAGACAGATGGCAAGAACACAGCTGCTTGGCTGGTTCTGCGCGGGAAGGCAACGGTGGCCAAGACAAATGAGCTAATCGCGATTTTCCGCGACCTGCTGCTGTCGCCACGTCTTGACCAACGCGAGCGCCTACGCCGCCTCATACTAGAGGAAAAAGCACAATTTGAATCAAGCCTCTCACCGAGAGGAAGTTATTACTGCGGCTTGCGCCTCAAGGCGGCGGCGACCGAAGCTGGTTTCGCCAACGAGCAAATGTACGGCGTAAGCCAACTTGCGTTCTTGCGCCAGCTTGCTGCTGAAACGGAGACCGATTGGCCCACCGCGCTCGCTCGCCTGACTGCCATTCGTTCGAAGTTGATCGTGCGCTCATCGGCAATCGCAAACGTGACGCTGGATGCCAAAGCTTGGGCTCCGTTGCGAGGTCAGATCGAGGCGCTGCTCGGATGCCTTCCCGATGGCAATCCAGCACCCGCGCAGTGGCAGCCGTTCGCTAACCGGCGCAACGAAGGCCTCGTTGTGCCGACCCAGGTGAACTACGTCGCCAAGGGAACGCGGATCCTCGATTTTGCCGAGCGACCGAATGGGGCGGCGCTGGCTGTCTGTCGCTGGCTCTCACTCGCATGGCTAATCCCAAAGATCCGCGAGCAAGGAGGCGCCTACGGCGCGTCGCTGGATCTCGAACGATACTCCGGCTATCTGGCAATGACGTCTTATCGCGATCCGAATCTAGCGGAAACACTCGCAACATTCGACGGCTCGGCAGCCTTTCTGCGTGCTCTCGAGCTCAGTAGCAGCGATCTCGTGCGCAGCATTATTGGTGCTCTAAACGGTGTCGATCCATATCAGTTGCCGGGCGCCAAGGGCTTCACGTCGCTCACGCGTTACCTCGCCGGCCAAACGGAGCCTGAACGGCAGAAATTGCGCGACGAATTGTTCGCCACAACTGCAGTGGATTTTCGCAACTTTGCAGACGTCATGGACGCCGTTCGCGATGGTGGCCAAATTGTTGTTATGGGCGCGAAAGAGACGCTTTTGGACGTCAATCGTGCGCGAGGCGGCGACTGGCTCGCACTCACGCACATCTTGTAGGTTGTAGGTCACTTAGTGCACGATCTGAAGCATGCCTTGGGCGACGCTTGCGAAAACTCAGCCGCCCCATTGGTGCTGCTGACCACCTCGCGATCCGAATTTGCAATGCAGTCTGCCAACGACGCACGGGCTATCGCCCTTTCGTACCGAAGATGTGTGCAGAGCAATGCGCTAAAAAGGCCTCCGCTCGGGAGGAACGGAGGCCTTAGGGATCGAGGTGGCCCAGTCCTCTGAGGGGAAGTACCGGGCCTTTTGTTGTCAGAGCCGCTAGGCTCTGTGCATTTGATCTTATGCTGATTCGGCGCGCTCGCCTTGCTGATAGGACCATATTATTACGCGTGGGCGGCAGCTCGGGGCACTGCAACGTGATCAGTGTCTGACCCAAACGTGGTGGTGACACAGCGCTGCAGAAGGGAGCCCGTCATCTCGAGTTGAGACACGCCGCCTTGATCATCGCCCGGTGATCCTACGGGCTGGGCAGTAACCTGAAGCCGATCACTCGCCGATTTGGTCGATCTGCTTGAAGCGGTCGCCGTCGACCACATTGACGAAAATGACCGCGGACTTGTTGTCACCTTTTTCCGTCCACTGGATCGGCTTGGCATAGGCAATACCCTGGAATGTTAGACCGCGCAAAGCGGCAACGACGGCGGCCCGGCTTGGCTTCGCTCCTTCCCTCTTCGCCGCCTCTGCGATAGCCGCCATCAAGACGCGGGCGGCATCGTAGGAACTGGCTGCGTAGTTGTTAATCGGCCCGTGCTTCGCGGTGTACTTTGCAGCGAATTCAGCTGAGCCCGGCACATCGCCAAGGGCTGGGGCGGCCGACAGTACACGCACCCCTTCGCCCTTGGTCGCCGCGCCCTCGGCCGCCAAAATGAAGGCCTTCGTGTCCCAACAGCCGTCGCCGCAGCTGAACAGTTGCGTCAGTCCTTGTGCGCGAATCTCCTTCAGAATGAGCGCACCCTCCCGGATGCCGGCGAAGAACACGACATCAAAGTCCTTCGGCCATGCCTTGATGAAGTCGGTGAAATTTTGGTCGCCCACCTTGACGGATTTCCGGTCAACGATCGCTCCCCCCGAGACGAATCCAGCCACAAACTGATCGGCCAACCCCACGCCGTAGGGCGTGCCATCATCAACCACAAATGCACGCTGCTTGCCCATTTTCTGCATGAGGTAGCGAGCTAATGCGGGACCTTTGCGATCGTCCCGGTTGGTCAGACGGAACATCGTGGCAAAGCCGCTCTCCGTCACTTTCGGATTGGATGCCATCGGCGTAATCACCGCGAGACCACAATCCGCGTACACTTGACCCGTCGCTATCGTGACGCCGCTATTGACGTGGCCGATCACGCCGAGAACCGCTGGGTCATCGCAAAAACTCTTGGCGACCGCCTTTGCGGAATCAGTGTCAGCCCTATCGTCGATCGCTAGCGCAACAACCTTGGTTCCGTCGAGGCCACCGGTGCTGTTGCGCTCGTCGACTGCAAGTTCGACCGCTTGACGCATTTCTACGCCAAAGCCGGCCGACGTCGTCGTGAGCGGGCCGCCGATTCCGATCTTCACTTCTTTCGCAGGTGTCTGTGGAACCGCATTGCTGGTGACCATAACGGCAACAGCGACCAGCACCAGAAAGTGTGAGCGCATGGACGTAACCCTCGAATTGTCAATTCCCGCAAAAGTTTCCCACTCGAAATGTACCCAGTCAACGTGATATAGATGGTTACAGAATCAAGGCCCTTCATCTTGCAAATAGTTATCCGCAAGCGCTGCCCAATACCGCTTGCGGCAACAAGAGAGCGTATTGGTGGTTACGATGCGATACTCAAAGAAAACGCGGCCTGTGCTGTTGCCATCCCGTGCCGGCGACCTCGATCTCATCGGCAATGAGCTGGCGCTGGATTTCGTAAACACATCATCGGGACGCGGGTCCCCCTCGCATCAGGAGCACCTGCGAGACTTCGAAACCCTCATGCAATGGGTGGAGCATGCTCGAGTCGTCGCGCCGGCCGACTGCGCCTTCGTTCGCGAGACCGTTGCCAAGCGGCCGAAGATGCCCCGCGCCATCTTCAGACGCGTGCTTGAAGTCCGCGAATTGGTCTGGATGATAGCGACGGCGCTTGCGGAGCAACGACCGATCTCGGACACGCTGCGGGCAGGGCTAACGGCTGTGCACACCGAGAGCCTGCGGTTTGCCGAAATGAAGATGCGCGACGGTGCTTACATTTGGAGCTGGGACGCCCGTAGGAAGGTGCCGGCGGCGATTCTTGGACCCATCACGCTTTCGGCGTTGACGCTGCTGATGGAGAAGGATCTATCCCGCACCAAACGATGCGCCGGCATGGAGTGCGGTTGGTTGTTCTTCGACACCACCAAGAACAACCGCCGCCGCTGGTGCGAAATGCGCGTCTGCGGCAATCGCGCAAAGGTTCGCGCCGCGCGCGCGCGACAAAAGCTGAGCGCAAAAGCCTAGCAACCCTTAGTGGCGATTACCATGCTTTCACGTTGTCCCTTGGCAAAGCGGCTGAAGCTGACGGCGGGGGCCCGCCCCTGTTGCTTGCCGCGTCAGATGCACCGCCCCGGCGATGTTTCTCATACGAACTCCGCCAACAAGGGTTTGCAAAGCAAGGCAGGAACGCTGCTACGACCGGCTTCTTCGCAAAGGCACCTGTGTCGGAGCGGCGCCTCGACATCACGGGCGGCGTCAACTCTCGATGGCTTGCAGCGGAATGCTTGGGACCGGCCGTCGGCGCGGAGCGTCGGCGCTATTGGCAGCAATTTGCTCGCCCGTGTAAGCTCGCCCCGTGCGGCGACGTTGAGAGGCGCTGATGGGTAGCCAGCCTCGCATGCAAGAAAAGCCGGGCGATGCCCGTGGCGCTGCCGGCCGTTTGCGCTTGTTATCCGGCCCATTGAGCATGTTTGGGGCCAAAGCTCAGATCGCTGCCCTGGAGAAGGGGCTAGACTTTGACCTCGTCATGGTGGCGTTCGACATGAAGCACCTCTACGAGCCGAAGCACCCGGACGTGCTGCGTATCAATCCCAAACGCCAAGTCCCAGTGTTGATCCACGGTGACCTTGAGATCTTCGATTCGACCCAGATCTTCGAATATTTTGAACACCTACAGCCAAGCCCTGCGCTCTGGCCCAGCCAACCGGCGGCCAGGGCTAGAGCGCGCTTACTCGAGCACAAATCCGACGAGGTCTATTTCCCGCATATTATCCGCCTGATGGGGCTGCAAGACAATCTTGGCGGGGCGGCCGCGATCGCAGCGGCTGAGGCTGCCAACCGTTATTATCTCGAATTGGAAGAGACCCTTGCCGACCACCAGTTCCTCGCCGGTTCATATAGTTTCGCCGACATCGCCTTTTACATGGCGCAATTGTTCGGTGAACGCATGGGCGCGCCGATGTCCAACGCGACACCACGCCTGCGGCAGTGGCGGAAGGGCATGACTTCGAGGCAAGCCGTGCGGCAGGTGGTCGGGCCGATGGCGGCCTATCTCCACTCCCAGAAACGCCCGCTCCCGGATTTCCTGTCTGAATTAACGCGGCAGTGAAAATCGATCCGACTGCGACAGCCACATGTCGCCAATAGCGCATGTGTCATTCTTATTCCCGCCCGAGGGTGCCACGCGTATCGAAGAGGCACGGGCGTAGGGCAAAGTCTCGGATGGACCGGAGCAGACCGGTCCGGTTTTGACACGAATAGTCGGGTTCCGCGCCGAACCATTTCGCTCAGGAAATTTGAGATGAACAGGCGGGCAGCAGGCGTCCGACGAGACCTACCGCAAACCTTGAATTTATCAACCTTCCTACCTTCACTGCGGTAACCGGATGGCACACGGCGATGCGCGAGGCAAAAGCTGACACGCCCATCCTCGGCGGTTCAAGGGCGCCGATCGTGATTTCGAGGCTGCTTGCGGGTCGCCAGGGCGAAGAGAACTCCGGCCAAGACCACGCACCCAATCATTGCCCAAGCCTCATTGATGGCCGTCGTTAGTGCTGCCCGTTCGACGGCTCGACGAACCAGTTCCATCTTCTCGGGCAGGATCTGCATAGGTACCGGCAGGGCTGGGAGCCCGACAAAGTCGAATGCCGCCGCGTCGCCACGGGCGAGCCTTGCGACCAGGTCGCGGCCATGCATCTCTGCGCGGCCAAAAACCACTGTGTCAATCAGGGCCAGGCCGATTGCTCCTCCCAAATTGCGCATCAGGTTGAAGAGACCGCTCGCATCGGGAACACGCTCGACCGGAAGGTGCCCTAGTGCAAGTCGTATCGGTGGCAAAAGGCAAAACATGATGGCGAAGCCGCGCACCACCTGTGGCCAAAACAACTCGTCGTAGTCGGAGCGCGGCGTCTCAAATGCACTCAGCGCGAGGCCCGCCGCGAACGTCGAGAACCCGAAGCACGTCAGTACTCGCGCGCTCAGGCGCCGCTCCAACCCAACGACCAACGGCGTTGAGATCAGCTGCACGGCACCCGTCACCAGCATAATCTCACCGATCATCAGCGCACCATGACCGCGAACGTAGGCGAGAAAGACCGGCATCAGATAGATGGATCCGTAGAGACCGACGCCGAGCACAAAACTCAGAGCGCAGCCTAGCGCAAAATCGCGATTGGCCAGTGCACGAAGCTCGACCACCGGCGCGGACCGCGACAGCGTCCGCAGCACAAATGCCGATCCGCATATCCAGGCGACAAGGAAGAGCGCGAGCACAACTCCCGATCTCCAGCCTTGGCGCGGGGCTTCCTTCAGTCCAATCTCGAGTGCAGCAAGGGCTGCGGCGACGAGAACGAGGGAGGCAAGGTCCAACTTGCGCGCCTCGGCAAGCCGCATTTGGCCACGAGGCAGCACCCAATATCCAACTGCAACAGCGAAAATTCCGGGCCCCACATTGACGAGAAAGAGCCATGGCCAATTGTACGTTGAGGTGATCCACCCGCCGGTAACGGGGCCAATTGTGGGTGCCAAGACGGCGAGGGCTCCGGCGATTGTTGTAGCGAGCCCTTGGCCTCGCCCCGGGAAGAGAAGAAAACCCGCTGAGAAGACAATCGGTATCAGAACGCCGCCCGCGAACCCTTGGACGACACGCGCGCTTACAAGAGATGCGAACCCGACACTGGAGGCACAGGCAACGGACGCAATGACAAATATGCTGGTGGCAATGACGAACAAAGCACGCAGCGAAAGGACGCGCGTGAGCCAGCCCGTCAGCGGGATTGCGATGACTTCGGCGATTAGGTAGCTCGTCTGAATCCAGCTCATGAGGTCGGGCCGGATGGCGAGGGCCTCCTGGATGTTGGGAAGCGACGTTGCAACAATCTGAATGTCGAGGATGGCCATGAACATCCCGATGCACATGGCAATGAAGCCCATCCAACCCGCGAGGGGCGGCGCGGGGTGGCCAATGGGGGTGTTGTGGGTCATGCTTTTCGGCTCAACTCGGTCGACGGCGCGGCCCGCGCTTGCCAACGCTTGGATTTCGGTCGGGATACGAATGGCATGATGTCCGCATCGGTCAGGACGAATGCGATGCCGTACGCGTGGGACCCAAACATCATCAGAAACACAAAGATTTCAGTGGTCACGATTGTGCAGTTGGGTGCCGCGTGAAGAGAAAGGCCCCCTCTGGTTGCACTCCAGCCATGCTGGGCGACGCGCGTCGGTGTGGTCCCGGAGGCCCCTCTGATTGCTGCGTGGGCTTGGGCATAGCTGTGGGCCGACGGTCGATGCGCATTTGTGCATAGCGGAACTCAATGTTGTCAGATGCCAATACGCCGCCGCCCTTTGCACAGGCTCCCGGCTTAGTGCAGAGTTACAATCAACACCGGAATAAAACACGCCATGGCGCGCTCGCGTTTCGCGCCCGCTTGTGCCGTAGCGCCCACACGACCGCCCACATGTGATCCAATATTGCACGTATTGGCTATTCAGACACTTGAGAAGCAAGAGGTGAGAGATGCCTATTGTGGGCGGACGCACGGCGCTCACCGCGTTCCTGGCGTTGACGTACTTGGCAAGCTATGGGGCATCTGCCCAGAACACAAAGAAGTCCGAAGCCGCCAATCCCCCTGCTGTTGGCGTACTCGCTCAAGAGACGCAAACGACTGGAGAGATGAGTAGGCAGCAGATCGAACTGATCGACAAAGTCAGTGCCTATTTCAATCAGATGAGTAGCCTCACGGGCGAGTTCGTACAAACGACTGCTGGCGGCAGCCGACTTCGCGGCAGATTTTACGTGAAGCGCCCTGGACGTTTTCGGTTCGACTACGCGCGGCCAAGCAGGCTCGTGATCGTCTCAGACGGTCGGCACGTCGCCATCCAGGATCATGACCTGAAGACAGACGACCGCTGGGAGCTAGACCAGACCCCGTTTGGAGCTCTGCTTCGGCAAGATGTGAATTTGCTCAGGGACGCGCGTTTCTTGGACGTTCAGGAAACGGAGGACAGCATTATTATCGCCTTTGAAGACAAGAACCAGCAGGCGCCAGGACCTCTGAAGTTGTTCTTGGCAAAAAAACCAACACTTGAACTGAGAAAATGGATTACTAAAGACTTGCGGGGTCTCGACACACTAATCGAGCTGAGCAATATTGCCCACACTGACGACTTCGGGCCCGACTTGTTCAAGCCAGCACCGGTGGTGTTTGATCGATTGCGCTAGCGCCTGCTGTGTCATTTCTGACGTTGCGCGCGTTCCCGGCGCAAGCGAAGAGGTCATCGGTACTTGCCACGGAACCGACGCGCCTGGGACCGCAGCACTCATTCCGATCATAAAGACGCTGAGAAAAGCCCCGGCGGCAAGCTACCGCCGCCAAGCAACGTCCTTGCCCATGCTATTTCGCTGGCTCAGTCTTCGCCTTTGCGGCGGGAGCGGGTGGCAGGGCAAGTGTCACGCCCCGGGGTGCAATGGTGCTTGCCTTCGGCGGAGCGGCAGGCGTCGCACCGAGTGCGGCGTTGGGTGTGCCAATTTGCGATTCCCAGAAACGGGCCAAGTGCCGCTCGATGATGCGATCGTATTCGCCGCTATCGCGCAGTTTGGCGAGGGAGCTGTTCATGTAATAGAGGATTGTGCGCGAGTGTGGATGGGCCTTCGAAATCAAGACATGAAGGGTGGTCAGCGCCAGCGGCTGATCAATGATGCGAATCTTGTCGCTAAGGCCGAGCAAGGCAATGCTCGTGCGGCCTACGAGTTCGGCCTCTACGACGCCGTCGACTATGCCGTTGTCGATAAGGCGGAAACACTCGTCGACCGTCGGGGGCCGGATCAACGTGACCTTGCCATCTTTTACCCAATTGCGGCCATTCTGATCGAGCTCGTGCGTTGGATACCCAACTGGCCGGCACAGCGACGCGCCGGCAATCTCCTCAGTGCGCAGTGTCTTGATGCGCGAGTCGTTGCGCACGAACAGACTCGTGATTACCTC
>Ga0070695_100002014_pt1 | contig 11590 bp, 9 predicted proteins | sample KBSK1252metaG_FD_65471 | JGI IMG/M metagenome (GOLD analysis project Ga0070695, IMG submission 65471) | Corn, switchgrass and miscanthus rhizosphere microbial communities from Kellogg Biological Station, Michigan, USA - KBS K1-25-2 metaG | ecosystem: Host-associated > Plants > Roots >...
GCCCTCGCCGGACGCGCCGCGCAGGCGCCGGGAGCGGTCGCGGGCCTCGCCCTGGACACCGTGGCCCGCGCCCGCCTCGCCCTCGGCCGATGCCAGGGCGCCGCGGACGCGTTCCGGGCGTCGTTGGACGCGCTTCCCCCGGGGAACCGGGCGCGGCCCGCGGCGGAGGAGGGGCTCGCCGCCGCCGCGGCGTGCGCCGCCTCGCGGCCGGGCGGTTGACCTGCTAACCCTGTAGCGTGCCGACGCAGTCCCGTGATCGCGCTGCCGTCCTCACCGCCCTGCTGCTGGTTCAGATCTTCTTCGGCTTCCACTACCTCGCCGCCAAGCGCGTCATGGCGGACATGCCGCCCCTCGTCTACGCCTCGCTGCGCGCGGCGGGAGGCGCGGTGCTGGTCCTGGGCGTGGCGATCGGCCTGCGCCGTCCCTTCCCCTCGCGCAGCGACACCGCGTGGCTGTGCCTCTGGTCGGTCCTGGGCGTGGTGGTCAACCAGATCTTCTTCGTCGAGGGGCTCTACCGCACGACCGCCATCCACTCGGCGCTGCTGAACAGCGCCATCCCCGTGCTCACGCTGCTGGCGGCGGTGGCGCTGGGCCGCGAGCGGATGAGCGGCCTGAAGGCGCTGTCGGTGGCCCTGGCCGTGGCGGGCGTGCTCCTGATCCTCCGCCCGAGCGCGACGTCCTTCGCCGAGGGGACGCTGGTAGGCGACGCGCTGACGCTCTTGAACGGCACCTCCTACGCGCTCTTCCTGGTGCTGGCCAAGCGGGTGCTGGGACGGACAGACGCCCTGGCGGCCACGGCCGTCCTTCTGGCCAGTGGCGCCTTGGTGATCGGCCTCGCGGGCCTGCCTGCCTGGGCGGGGTTCGACCCCGCCGCGGTGTCCCTCCGCTCCTGGGGCTGGCTCGCCTTCGTCGTCGTGTTCCCCACCGCCGGAGCCTACCTCCTCAACAACTACGCGCTCGCCCGCGCCGACGCCTCCGTGGTGGCGCTGTTCATCTACCTGCAGCCCCTGATCGCGGCCGTCCTGGCCATGTCCCGCCTCGGAGAACGCCCGCCCCCGGCCACCTGGGTGGGCGGGGCGCTGGTCTTCGGGGCGGTGTTCCTGTCCCTGCGGCCCTGGCCCCGTCCCGCTACGGCATGAGGGCGAGGCGCGCGAGCAGCTCCGCACCCAGGGGCAGCACGCTCTCGTCGAGGTCGAAGTCGGGTGCGTGGTGAGGTGCGGTGATCCCGCGGGCCGTGTTCCCCGCCCCCACCAGCACGAAGGCGGCCGGGACCCGCTGCGCGAAGTAGGCGAAGTCCTCCGCCGCCGCCAGTGGGGGCGTGTCCAAGATGGACTCCGGCCCGAACACCTCGGCCCCCGCCCGCCGGACGCGGGCCACCGCCTCGGCTGCGTTGACCACGGCCGGGTATCCCGGCCGCAGCTCCATCTCCGCCCGGCAGCCGTGCGCGACGGCGGTCCCCTGCAGAACCTCCCGGACGCGCCGGCGCAGCATCTCCCGCACCGGCTCGGTGAACGAGCGCAGTGTCCCCTCGAGAACAGCCTCGTCCGGGATCACGTTGGGTGCGCACCCCGCGTGGAACGACCCCACCGTCACGACCGCGGGCTCCACAGGATCGACGGAACGGGAGACCACGGTCTGCAGCGCCGTGACCGCGGCGGCGGCGGCCACGATGGGATCGAGCGCCTCGTGAGGAAGCGCCCCGTGACCGGCCCGGCCACGGATGCGGCCGGTGAATTCGTCCTGGGCGGCCATGATCGGCCCCACACAGACCCGCGCCGTCCCCGCCGGGAAGGAGCTCCAGAGGTGAAGGGCGTAGGCCTGGCCGACGGAGACCACCTCCAGCGCGCCGTCCTCGATCATGGCCTGTGCGCCCCCCCCTCCCTCCTCGGCAGGCTGGAAGAGGAGCACGACGTCCCGCGAGAGGGCCGAGCGGTCCGTGGCGAGGAGATGGGCGGCCCCCAGGAGCATGGCGGTGTGCCCGTCGTGCCCGCAAGCGTGCATCCGGCCGGGTACCTGCGAGCCGTAGGAACGGCCAGCCACCTCCTGCACGGGGAGGGCGTCCATGTCAGCGCGCAGGAGCACGGCAGGGCCGTTGGCTCGCGCCGCGCGCAGGATCCCGAGGACCCCCGTGCGCCCGACGCCCGTGCGCACCTCGGCCCCCAGTCCCCGCAGCCGCTCGGCCACCAGGCCGGCCGTGCGGTGCACCTCGAACCCAAGCTCCGGGTTGCGGTGCAGGTCGCGCCGGCAGAGCGTCAGCTCCTCGGCGAGGGAGGCGGCCCGGGCGCGCAGCCCGTCCATCAGGCGGCCCGCGCCGGCGAGACCGCGGAGACGACCCCGTCCGCGCTCCCACCCTCCCACACGATCTCGAGGTGGGCCCCCGCGTGCGCGGCCTCGCGCCGGAGGTATCCCATGGCCAAAGGTGCCTCGGTGCCGGCGGGGCGCACGGCGCTGGTGATCGTTCCCAGCGCCCGCTCCCCCTGGCGCAGCGCCGCGCCTCGCGGTGGGATCGCCGCACCCTGGGCGAGGAGGACGGTGACCCGGCTGCGCGCCACCTTGTCGTAGGTGCGCAGGCGCGCCACCACCTCCTGGCCGACGTAGCACCCCTTGGTGAACGAGACCGCGTCCCAGAGCCCGGCCTCCAGCGGGTTCCGCTCTTCATCCATCTCGGCGGGGCCGGGAAGCCCGCGCAGGATTCTCCAGGCCTCCACGCTCTCGGCGTCGATGGCGGGGCCGAGCGTCCTCGCGGCCTCCTTGAGGAGCGCCTCTTGCGCGCGCTCGGCGACGAGGGCCAGGCCCTCCGTCGAGCTGCCGTCCTGTCCGAGAACGGTCAGCTCCACGCCCCGCCAGACCTGCTCCGCCGCACCCAGGGGGGGCGGCACCGTCAGCCCTGCCTCCACCGCGGTCTCGCGGGCCCGAGGGCCGAGGAGAGCCAGGAGCGCGGTGCTCCCGGTGACGTCCGAGAGACCTGTCCGCTCCGCGAACGTGAAGCGCGCCAGATGCGCGACGAGAGCCGCCGACCTCCCCGGCGAGCCCACCACCAGCACGCGGTCCTCCCGGACCCGGTGCACGAGCAGCCGGTCCACGATCCTTCCCTTGGACGTGGTGAGCACGGTGGCGGCGCCCTCCCCCGGTGCGAGGCCGCGCACGTCCCCCGTGCTCAAGCGCTGGAGCAGGTCCAGGAAGTCCGGTCCGTCCGCCCGCAGGCGCGCGAGGTCACCGCGATCGGCCACGGCGCAGGAGGCCTGCGCCGCCGCGAGGCCCGCGCCACTCACGCCACGAACTCCAGCTGCGCCAGAGGAGGAACCACCCCGGCCTCGGCCCCCTCCCGCAGAAAGCGCCGGATCGCCTCGCGTCCCCGCTCGCCGTAGTCGCGGGTGAGGTCGTTCACGTACATGCCCACGAAGCGGTCGGCGAGCGTGCCGTCCAAACCCCGACCGAAATCGAGCGCATAGGCCAGGGCCTCCTCCCGGTGGGTCAGTCCGTAGTCGATGCTGTCGCGCAGGATCCGCGTCAGTTCCCGCATGGCGGGAAGGCCCAGGTCCCGGCGCACCGCGTTCCCTCCCAGCGGGAGCGGCAAGCCTCCCGTGCGCTCCCCCCACCAGATCCCGAGGTCCACGATGCGATGGAGGCCCTGGCGCGCGTAGGTGAGCTGCCCCTCGTGGATGACGAGCCCGGCGTCGGCCCCTCCCTCCGCCACCACGTCGAGGATGCGGTCGAAGGGGACGATGCGGTGCTCGAAGTCGCGCCCGAGACACAGGCGCAAGGCCAGGAAGGCGGAGGTGAGGGTGCCGGGTACGGCGATGGTGGCGGAGGCGAGGGCTTCGCGGGTGAGGGGCTCGCGGGCCACCACCAGCGGGCCGTACCCGTCCCCCATGCTGGCCCCGCAGGGCATGAGGGCGTAGGCGTCCGCCAGATGCGCGTAGGCGTGGATGCTGACGGCCGAGACCTCGAGCTCTTGCCGCAGAGCGCGCCGGTTCAGGCCTTCGATGTCCTCCAGCACCTGCTCGATGCGGAAGCTCCCGGTGTCCACCCGCCCAGAGGCGATGCCGAAGAACATGAAGGCATCGTCGGGGTCGGGGCTGTGGCCGATGCGCGCCGTGCGGACGGGGGTGGCAAGCTTCACTGCGTGTCTCCCAGTAGAACGCCGACGTGCGCGGCCGAGCAGGCCGACAGCGCCTGCAGATCGTAGCCCCCCTCGAGGACCGAAACCAGCCGCCCGCCCGCGACGTCCTCCGCCAGGGCGACCAGGATCCGCGTGGCCTCCGCGAAGGCCTCGGTGCTCACCGTGAGTCCGCCCAGGGGGTCCCGGGAATGGGCGTCGAAGCCGCACGACACGAGCACCATCTCGGGGCGGAAGGAGCCCGCGGCGTCCGCCATGTCGCGCAGCGCTCCCAGGAAGGCGTCGTCCCCCGATCCCGGAGGAAGCGGCCGATTGAGGGTCGCTCCGAGGCCGAGCCCCCTCCCCCGCTCGCCGGCGGCCCCGGTCCCCGGATAGAGGGGGAACTGGTGCACGGAGAAGTAAAAGACGGTGGGGTCCTCCTCGAACAGGTGCTGGGTGCCGTTCCCGTGATGGACGTCCCAGTCCACGACGAGCACCCGGGCCAGGCCGGCGTCGCGGAGCGCACGGGCGGCGATGGCGACGTTGTTGAAGAGGCAAAACCCCATGGCGAGCCCCCGCTCGGCGTGGTGTCCGGGCGGACGCACCGCGGCGAAGCCTCGCTTCACCTCGCGCGCGGCCACGGCGCGGGCCAGGGAAAGGACCGATCCCGCCGCGAGGCGGGCGATCTCCGCGCTGCGCGCGCAGACGGCGGTGTCTCCCGAGTCGAGCAGACGGGCGCCCCGCGCCACCGCCGCCTCCACGTGCCGGAGGTACGCTGCATCGTGGACGGCCGTGATCTCGGCGTCGGTGGCGGGGATCGGGGGGTACGCCCTGCACCGTCGCAGGTGCCCGGCCGAGGTCAAGGCCTCCCGCACGGCCCGGAGCCGGGCCGGGCGCTCCGGATGGCCTTCCCCCGTGTCGTGCTCCTCGAAAACCGGGTCCAGCACCAGGCCGACGGTCAAGAGGGCCTCCGTTGGCGCGGGGCGCGGCCGCCGATTACATTCGAATCGGAGACCGTGATGGACCCAGACTCGGATGCCGCGGAATTCCAGCGCCACGCCGACCGTGTGGCCTCGATGATCGTCACCTCGACCTACTCCGACCTGGAGTGCGCCCTCGCCGAGCGCGAGCTGCGCATGGAATGCCTGAGCCTGCTGCCGGACCGGATGGAGCTGTACGACATGGTGTACACGGCCCGCTTCCGGCGTCTGCGCGAGCAGTTCCGCTGAATCCAGCCCCTAGCGCGTCTCTCCGAACACGCTGAACCCGTCGGTCACCACCACGTCCGGCGGCAGATCGAGCCGGAACACGGACGCGGAGAGGTCGGGGTTCACGCGCACGTTGCGGAAGCTCACCTCCTCGCTGCCGCCCCCGGCGGTCCGGTAGGCGAGCTGGACGGGGAGGTAGGTCGCGGGATCCACGGCCAAGCGCACGTCCTCCACGTGCTTGCGCACGCGCCGCCGCCGGGGCTCGAGCACGAGAACGATCGTCCCCTTTGGCTCCTGCGCGGTGGCCTGCCCCAGGGAGACATCGTAGGTCTTGCGCAGCTCCGCCGAGGTCTGGCCCACCCCCAGGAAGCGGAAGATCTGCTCGCTGTAGCGCTGGATCTTCTTGCGCTCGGCGCGCTTCCGCTCGGGGTAATAGCCGGTGTAGGAGTCCCCCGCGATCAGGAAGCGCATGGGCTCGGGCGAGTCGAACTCCCAGAGGACGGAGGAGGGCTTGCTCAGGTAGAGGCGCCCCTTGGCGACCTTGGGCTCCTTGAGGAGCGGGCTTGCGGTGGTCCGCGTCAGCTCGGCGCTCAGGCCGTGGATCCCGGCCTGCACCTGGTCGAACTTCTGGAGCAGCGCCGTAAGCTGGGGATCCTCGGCCTTCTTGGCCGGTGCGGCCCCGGCCGGGGCGAGGGAAACCGCGAGGGCCAGGCTGAGGGCGATCAAAGGTTTCACGTGCCGAACCTAGCAGACGGCGGCCACGGGTACAATCCCGCGCCGTGAAGACCGCCCTGGTCCTGCCGATCCTTTCCCTCACCTTCGCCGGTTGCAGCGAGCATCGAACCTCCGCCTCCAAGAACTCCGCTGCCTCCCTCCCCGCTGCTGCCGAGATTCTGCGCGCGGAGGACAGGCGCCTCCCGGAGGAAGCGCTCCTCCAGGCGCTGGGCTCCCCCGACGCAGCTTTGCGCTCGCGCGCGGTCCGCGCCTTGGGGCGGATGCGGCTCGCGGGAGAACGGGGACGATTGGAAACGGCTCTCAGGGACGCTGCTTCGGAGGTGCGTGCCGAAGCTGCAGGCGCCTTGGCGCTTCTTGCCGATCCCGCGTCGTTGGCGCCGCTCACCGCAGCGAGCGAGGATCCGGATCCCGGCGTGCGCTCTCACGTGCTCGAGGCGCTGGGATGGGTCGCGGCGCACGCGGGCTCCCAAGCGGTGAGGGGGGGGCTCCGCGACGCGGACCCGGAGGTCGTCCGTGCGGCGGCCCTCGCGGTGTGGCGTCTTCCCGACGGCATCCAGGCCGTGGATGCGCTTGCGGCCGCCGCTCGGTCCGCCCGGCCGGAGGTGCGGCGGGCGGCCGCATACGCTCTGGCGCGCATGGCCGCGTCCGGACTGGGGCCGCCCGTCTCCGGCAGCACGCCGCCCGTGCCCAGCGACGACCAGCGCGCCGCCCTCCGAGATGCCCTCCTGCTCCTGGCGACAGATGAGGATCCGGAGATCCGCATGCAGATCGCGCGCGGACTCGCCCAGCCGCGCCGTCCGTCCGAGATGAAGGTCCTGGAGGAACTCGCCGCAGACAGCGAGGCACGGGTCCGCGTCCACGCGGCGCGCTCTCTGGTCGGGGAAGGGATCACGCTCGGCCCCGCGTTCAGGCGACTCCTCCGGGACGGCGACCTCCTCGTGGCCCAGGCAGCGACCGAGTCCCTGGGCCGCGTGCGCACGGCCGAAGCCAAGGAACAGCTCCTGAGCGTCCTGGGCGAGGGCCCGGGCTGGCTGGCGGCCGTGGCCCTCGACACGCTGGCAGGCTTCGATGCCGCGGCCGCCGTCGAGGCGGCCCGCATCCGCGTGCAGGCGTCCGATGGGCGTGTCCGTGCCGCCGCGGCCCGTGCCCTGGGGAAGGAGATGCCGGACTCCCTGCTCGCGGATCCAGACCTCACCGTGCGCCCCACGGCCGTCGCCGCCCTGGCCACGGCCGATCCGTTCGATGCCCGTCTGGCGTCCTTCGCCGGCGGCGAGGATCCGATCCTGCGCGCCTCCATCGCGGAGGGGCTGGGCGCCAAGATGGAGGGCCCGGACCGGGCGCGGGCGCTGGCAGCCCTCGAGGTCCTCTGGCGCCGCAGCGCGTCCGACCCCGTCCCGGATGCCCGGGACACCGCGCTCGATGCCGTGGGCAAGGCCGGCAAGGACCCCGCCGCGCACGCTCTGCTGGAGGCAGGCTTGTCCGACCGGGACTGGCTGGTGCGGCGCCGCGCCGCCGAGGTGCTGAAGCGCGTCTACGAGGAGGACCGCCACGCCTCCGTCGGCGCCGCCTCCGATCGCCCGGTCGAACACTATGCGGCCGTCCTGCGCTGGGCGGCATCCCCTCACAGGGCCAGCTTCCAGCTAGAGCAAGGGAGCTTCACCGTCGCGCTGGAGTGCGCGCAAGCGCCGCTCACCTGCGTGAACTTCGCCTGCCTGGCGAACCGCGGCTTCTACGACGGCCACCGCATCCATCGCGTCGTCCCCAACTTCGTGATCCAGGACGGCGACCCGCGAGGGGACGGGAGCGGCGGTCCGGGCTACGCCATCCGCGACGAGGTGGGGATGCCGTTTGGACCGGGAGTCCTGGGGATGGCCTCCGCCGGATACGACACGCCGGGGAGCCAGTGGTTCGTGACCTCCTCGGCGCAGCCGCACCTCGACCTGCGCTACACCGCCTTCGGGACGGTGACGGAAGGGTTCGAGGTGGTGCCGCGGGTGCTGGTGGGGGAGCCGGTGCGCTCGATCCGCGTGGACGGCGGCGCTACTGCAGCGCCTTGCGGACCTGATCCTCGATCGCCATGACCTCCGCGTGCACGCGCTCGCGGATCTCCTTCCAGGCCTGGGGCTCGATGGAAAGAAAGGCCTGCGCCACGGCCGGGTCGAACTGGATGCCGGCGAAGCGGGCCACCTCCTCGCGTGCCGCGTCGATGGAGAGCGCTTTCCGGTAGGGGCGATCGGAGGTCATGGCGTCGAACGTGTCCACCACGGCGAAGATCCTGGCCCCCAGCGGAATCGCCTCTCCCCGCAGGCCGCGCGGGTAGCCCGAGCCGTCCCATCGCTCCTGGTGGGAGAGCACGATGGGGAGAGCCGACTGCAGGAAGCTCACGTTCTGGAGCATGCGGAAACCCATCTCGGGGTGCCGCTTCATCTCCACCCACTCGTCGGCGTCGAGCTTCCCCGGCTTCTTCAGGATGGCGTCGGGGACTCCGATCTTCCCCACGTCGTGCAGGAGCGCGCCGCGCCGGATCTCGGAGAGGTCGGGCTCGACGATCCCTATGGTCTCCGCCACCAGCATGGCGTACTCGACCACGCGCGAGGAGTGCCCCTGGGTCTCGTTGTCCCGGAAATCGAGGGCGGTGACCAGGGCCACCAGGGTCTGCTCGTAGGAGGCCTTGAGGTCGTGATAGAGCCGCTGCACCTCGGCGGTGCGCTCGGCGACCATCTCCTCCAGGCGCGTCTGGTAGGCGCGGTTCTCCAGGATCAGGCGGCGCTTGTCGAGCGTGCGCTCGACCACGATCCGCACCTCTTCCAGGTTGAAGGGCTTGGTGACGTAGTCGGACGCTCCCACGCGGATGGAGCGGATGGCCGTGTCCACGTCCACCACCCCGGTGACGATCACCACGTCCACGTCGGGGTAGCCCTTCTTGATCCACTCCAGCAGCGCGAGCCCCGAGTCCCCGGGCATGTCGATGTCGGAGAGGACGAGGCGCACCCCCCCGGCCTGGACGTGGGCGAAGGCCTCCTTGGCGTTGGCGGCGGACAACGGGGTGTAGCCGAAGGCTTCGAGCCCCTCGGACAGGACCTCGCGGATGGCCACCTCGTCGTCCACCACGAGGATGCGCGCGCCGTCCTGCCCCTCCACCAGTTTCATGCCGGCGAAGGATACTGCACGGTCAGGTGACCTCGAGCCAGCTCCCGCCTGTTTTCTGATCCACGGCCAGGGGGACGGAAAGCGGGTGGACGTGCTCCATGGCGTCCCCGATGAGCCGAGACGCCTCCGCTGCCTGGGCGGCCGGGACCTCGAAGAGCAGCTCGTCGTGCACTTGCAGCAACATGCGCGCCTCGAGGCCGGCCGCCTCCAGCGCCGCCTGCGCTCGGAGCATCGCCATCTTCATGAGGTCCGCGGCGGTCCCCTGCACGGTCATGTTCACCGCCGCGCGCAGCATGGCCTCGGCGGCGGCCCGTCCCGGGCGGCCCTGGAGCTGCGGGAACCGGCGCAGCCTGTGGAACGCGGTCCGTACCAGACCGTCCCGCTGGGCCTGGGCCCGCGTGCGCTCGATGTGCTGGCGCACGGCGGCGAACCGGTCGAAGTAGGCGTGGATGAAGGCACGGGCCTCCGCGCGGGAGAGGCCCTGCTCCCGGGCCAGGCGGGTCTCGGACATCCCATAGAGCACGCCGAAGTTCACCACCTTGGCCCGCTGGCGCATGTCCCCGGTGACCGCCTCCAGCGGGACGCCGGAGACGCGGGCAGCGGTGACCCGGTGCACGTCCTCCCCCGCCCGGAAGGCCGCGGTCAGCTCCGGGTCCCCGCACAGATGCGCCAGCACCCGCAGCTCCACCTGGGAGTAGTCGGAGGCGAGGAAGACCCAGCCGGGCTCGGGAACGAAGGCGGCACGGATGCGGCGGCCGGCCTCGGTGCGCACGGGAATGTTCTGCAGGTTCGGGTCCGAGGAGGACAGGCGCCCGGTGGCCGCACCCGTGGGGTGGAACGAGGTGTGGACGCGCCCGTCCGCGGGATCGATGAGCGCCGGGAGCGCATCCACATAGGTGCCCTTCAGCTTGGCCAGCTCCCGGTACTCGAGGACCTTGCCGGCGATGGGATGGTCATCCGCCAGGAGCGTGAGCGTGGCCGCGTCCGTGGAGTCCACGCCGCTCTTGGCCGTCGTGCGCTTGGGCGCGAGCCCCAGCTTCTCGAAGAGGACGTCACGGAGCTGCTTGGGGGAGTCCACGTTGAACGGCATCCCGGCGAGCTGGTGGATCTCCGCCCGGGCCGCTTCCAGCGCGGCTTCCATCACCCCGGACATTCCCGCCAGCACCTGCGGCTCGACGCGGATGCCACGGCGCTCCATCTGCACGAGGAGCGGCAGCAGCGGCGCTTCCACGTCGCGGTAGAGCGCGGAGAGCCCCTCCCGCTCGAGCAAGCCCTCGAGCGCGGGCGCCAGGCGCAGCAGCGCCTCCGCCTCCCGGCCCGCCTGGGGCAGGGTCTCGGGGGCGGGCTCGAAGGAGAGCTGGCGGGGGCCGCGGTCGGGCTCGGGCGGGCGCGGAGAGGCACCCAGCCACCGCTCGGCGAGGGCGTCGGGAGCGTACCGGCCGTCGTCGGGGTCGAGGAGGAAGCCGGCCAGCTCGACGTCGAGCCGCCAGCCGGACACCGGCATCCCGTGGCGCTCGAGGACGTGGATCGCGTCCTTGGTGCGATGGCCGACCTTCCGCACCGCGGCGTCCGCCAGCAAGGGCGTCAGCGTCCTCGCGACGTCGGGATCGGGAAGAGACGTCGCGGAGCCGACGGGCAGCCAAGCCGCCTCCCCCGCGCGCGTCGCGAGACCGAGCCCGGTCAGCGTGCCGCGGCGCGGGTCCGGCCCCTGCCAGCTCACGGTGAGGGCCAGCTCCCCCGAGGCACGGGCCTCGTCCGCGAGCGCCGCCAGCTCGGCCGACGTCAGAAGCGTGCGCACCGCGACCTCCGGCGCCTCCACGGTCACCGCGGGCGCGGCCGGCGCACTCTCCTCCTCTTCCACCGCTCCGCCGGCGTATTCCACCGCCAGCTGCTTGAACTCCAGCGAGGTGAACAGCTCGTGCACGCGCGGCCGGTCGGGCGCCCCGATCTCCAGCGCTTCCGGGGGGACTTCCACGGGGACGCCGGTGTCGAGGGTGGCCAGCTCGCGGGAGAGGCGCGCCGCCCCCGCATGCTCGCGCACCGACGCCCACACACGCCGCCCGCTCCCCTTGTCCATGCCGGCCAGCGCCTTCCGCAGCTCCTTGAGGCCCGCGAGCGCCTGCTTGCAGGAGGAGCCGGCGCGCACCCGGAGGTCGAGGACGCCGGACGCGTCGAGGATCCGTCCCACCTCGGTGAGGCGCGCGCAGGCCTCGGCGTCCGCCTCCTCGAGGCAGAGCGTGCGCAGCGCCTCCGCCAGGCGCGCCGCCGCCGCGCAGACCTCCTCCGCATGCGCGTCCGACAGGACCGGGTCGCCCTCGGCGGCGGCCAGCGCCCCCACCAGGGCGTCCCGCGCGTCCCAGGCGGCGCCGAAACGCTCCGCCCGCGCCACCACCGCCTC
>Ga0070695_100002015_pt1 | contig 11589 bp, 9 predicted proteins | sample KBSK1252metaG_FD_65471 | JGI IMG/M metagenome (GOLD analysis project Ga0070695, IMG submission 65471) | Corn, switchgrass and miscanthus rhizosphere microbial communities from Kellogg Biological Station, Michigan, USA - KBS K1-25-2 metaG | ecosystem: Host-associated > Plants > Roots >...
CGCAGACACCGAGCGTGAAGGCCATCACGCGCGCGTCGGGAGAGGCCGACAGGGACAGGTGGCCCGGCTCGAAGGGCAGCGCCGCCAGCAGCGCGTCCGAGGTCCAATAGGCGAGCAGCAGGCCGAAGCCGCCTCCCAGCAGCGAGAGCAGGAAGCCCTCGGCCAGGAGCTGGCGGACCAGCCGGCCGCGTGAGGCGCCCAGGGAGAGCCGCACCGCCACCTCGCGCTGGCGCGCCGCGGCCCGGGCCGTGAGCAGGTTGGCCACGTTGGCGCAGGCGATCAGCAGCACGCAGCCCACCATCGCCATCAGCACGAAGAGAGGCTCCTGGAACTGGTTCCTGAGGTCGGAGCGGCCGGTGGCGCCGGGCAGCAGCTCCAGCTTCGCGGCCAGGAAGCGCCGGCGGCGCTCCTGGGAGATGTCGCTCAGCTCCTGCGCCTCCTGCTCCAGGACCCGGCCGTACACCACGTTGCACGACGCGGCCGCGGCGGCGGCGGAGACCCCCGGCTTCAGCCGCGCCATGGGGCTCACCCACATCACCCGCCGCTTCTCCATGTCGTCCCAGGCGGGCGTGATCCAGGCCTTCATGGCCATGGGCACGAAGACGTCGACCACCTGGCCGACCTCCACGCCGCCGAAGCCCCGCGCCGAGACGCCCAGCACCGTGAACTCGTGGCCGTTGATGCGCACGCTCTTGCCCGGGATGCCGGGGTCGGCCCCGAAGGCCCGCATCCAGAACGCGTGGGAGAGGACCACCACCGGATGGCCGAGGCGCTGCCGGTCGTCCTCGGGCCCCAGCAGCCGTCCCAGCGCCGGCGCCACGCCCAGCACCTCGAAGTAGTTGCCGCTCGCGAGCTCGGCGGTGACGCGCTCGGTCTCGTCCCCCCGGGTCAGGTTGACGCTCATGGGAACGCGGGCGAGCACGCCGGCGAAATCGGGGCAGCCGTCCCTGAGGTCGAGGTACATCGGGTAGGAGACCGGGCGCGAGAAGCCCGAGAACATGTGGATGGTGCCCGTGGTGTAGCCCGGGGCGTGCAGCACCACCAGCTCACCGGGCGACCGCACCGGCAGCGGCCGCAGCACCAGCTGGTCCATCAGCCCGAAGAGGGCCGTGTTGGCGCCGATGCCGAGGGCCAGGGTCGCGACCACGACGGCCGTGAAGCCCGGCGCCCGGGCCAGACGCCTCGCCGCGTAACGCAGGTCGGCGAGCATGGGGGCCTCAGGCCACGCCCGCCGCGGCCGCCTCGGCGTTCTCCTCGACCACCCTGCCGTCGAAGAGATGGACCGAGCGATCGGCGTGGCGCGCGAAGCGGGCGTCGTGGGTGACCATGCAGATCGTGGAGCCCGCCCGGTGCAGCTCCTGCAGCAGCTCCATCACCGCGTCGCCGTTCCTGGAGTCGAGGTTCCCCGTGGGCTCGTCGGCCAGCAGGATCGAGGGCTGGCCCACCAGGGCCCGCGCGACGGCCACGCGCTGCTGCTGGCCGCCGGAGAGCTGGCTCGGATAGTGCCGCGCCCGGTGGCCCATGCCCACCCGCTCCAGGGCCTTCATCGCCCGATCCCGCCGCTCCGAGGCCTTCACGCCGCGGTAGGTGAGGGGCAGCTCGACGTTCTCGTACACCGTGAGGTCGCCGATCAGGTTGAAGCTCTGGAAGATGAATCCGATCTCGCGGTTGCGGATGCGGGCGCGCTGCGTGAAGTCCAGGTCCTGCACCGGACGCTCGTTGAGCACGTAGGTCCCGGAGGTGGGGGAGTCGAGCAGGCCCAGGATCGAGAGCAGCGTGGACTTGCCGCAGCCCGAGGGTCCCGAGATCGCCACGTATTCGCCGCGTTCGATCTGCAAGTGCACTCCCGCGAGGGCGTGCGTCTCGACCTCGTCGGTGTAGAAGACCTTGGTCAGCCCCTCGAGCTTGATCAACGGCTCGCCAGTCCCTGTCATCGCCACTCCCTTCGTTACTTGACCTTGATGCGGTCGAACGCGTCCCACGCCGACGTGTCCGAGAGAACCACCTGGTCGCCCTGCTTCAAGCCCTCGACGATCTCGACCGTGCTGACCGAGTTGCGGCCGAGCTTGACCTTGGTGCGGATCGCCTCGTTGGTGCCTTCCTGGATCTTGAACAGACTGACCAGGCTGTCGGCCTGTCCCTGGGCCGGCCGGCCCACGTACAGCACGTCGGGAAGCCGCTCCAGCTCGATCGTGCCGTCGACGGTCATGTCGGGCCGCGCGCTCTTGGGCAGCGGGCCGGTGAGCGTGATGTCGACCGCCACGGTGCCGTTCTGCACGGAGGGGTCGATCCGCGCCACCTTGCCTTCGACGGTGCCGTTGCGCGTGTCGACGCTGGCGAGCTGGCCGATCGCGACGTCCTTCACCTGCGTCTCCGCCACGCGCACCACCGCCTTCAGCTTCTCGGGCTGCGCGACGCGCGCCAGGTTCGTCCCCGGCGTCACGCGCTGGCCGATCTCGACCGGCACCAGCTGCAGCACGCCGTGGATGCCGGCGCGAACGTTCAGCGAGTGGACCTGGTTGCGGCGCAGCCGCGCGAGCGCGCGGCGCTGCTCGACGTTGGCCTCCTGCACGCGCAGCTGCGCCTGCACCGATTCGTCCGCGATCGCCAGCCGCTTGCCCTCGATCTCGTCGCGGTTCTTGAGCTCGTCGGCCTGGACCCTGGAGAGCTTGGCGTTCAGTTCGGATTCGAGGCCCTGCTTCGCCAGCGTCTCGTCGCGCTCGGCGCGCATCTTCGCGACCTGGAAGTCGGCGCGCACGCGCGCGGCGTTCGCCATCTGATCCAACCGTTGCGTCTCGAGCCGCACCTTCAGCTCGGTCAGGGACGCCTCGGAGGCCCGGAGCTGCGACTCGGCCTCGAGCGCCGCCAGCTCGACGTCGGGGTTGCTGAGCTCGAGGATCACGCTGTCCGGCTTGACCTCGGCGCCCGGCTCCAGCACACGGCGCTCCACGCGCCCCTCCGTGACCGCGGGGATCCAGCGGATCTCGTCCGGCACGAGCGTGCCCAGGCCGCGTACGTTGCGGAGCATCTCGCCGCGCTTGACCGTGTCGATCCAGGCGCCTTCCACGGTCGGCGCCGCCGGTTTCAGCCGCGAGAGACCGAGCGTGATCAGCATGATCCCGAGGACCGCGGCGGAGCCGTAGGCGATCCGCCGGAACTTCTTCTTACGAGATTGATCAGGACGTGCGATATCCACCAAGAACTCGGCCTCCGATACGTACCCTTCACCAAAGCCCGTGCCAGACCAGCCAGCACGGCCAAGCGACTGCACCCGAACGACTTGGGCCCTGGCTTTTGCCGGGGCGAGCTGCCGCGGTGTTCGCTTGTGGAACGCCGCCGTCCCACCCTCGAAGGCGCGGCCCGCCTCGTTCTCGGACCAAGCGTCTGACACGGACGGAGATCACTCGTACTAAAGACGCTCGAAACGACCAGGAAGGTTGCGGGAAAAGCGAAGCTGCCGTGAATCGGTCAAGCTAGGCGCGTGCGGCGCGTGGTGATCAGCGGTCCGGAGAGCACCGGCAAGACCACGCTCACGCGACGTCTGGCGGACCACTTTGGCACCGTGTGGGTCCCCGAGTACGTGCGCGAGTACCTCGAGGCGCGCCCCAGGCGCGAGCCTCCCTCGCTGGTGCGCTTCGAGGAGGTCGAGCCCATCGCGCGCGGGCAGATCGCGGCGGAGGACGCCGCCGCCAACGCGGCGACGCGTGTGCTGTTCTGCGACACCGACCTGCACTCCACCAAGGTCTATTGCGAGCATTACTTCGGCCGCTGCCCCGAGTGGCTCGCGCGCGCCGCGCGCGAGCGGGCCTACGACCTGCACCTGCTGCTGCGCACCGACCTGCCGTGGGTCGCCGATCCGATGCGCGACAGGCCCGAGCTGCGCGAGCAGATGTTCGAAGCGTTCCGCAGCGAGCTGCAGGCTGCGGGACGCCGCGTCGTCTTGATCGCGGGCGCATCGGAGGCGCGCTTCGCGGAAGCGCTGCGCGCGGTCGAGCGCGTTCTGGAGGGCGGCTAGGCGGCCTCGCCGCTGCCGGCGCCCAGGCCTTCGAGCCGGGAGACCGTGCCAGTGCTGCCGTCGACTTCCACCGTCTCGGCGGGATGCAGCCGCCCGGTCGCACCGACGACGTCGACGACTGTCGGAATGCCCAGCTCGCGCGTAATCATGAGCGCGGGGGACGCGGGTCCGCCGTTCTCGACCACCAGCGCCGCGGCCACCGCGAACAGCGGCGTCCATGCCGGATCGGCGTGCGGCACGACCAGCACCGCCCCCGGCGGCAAGCCGCCCCCGGCCGGCGAGTCGCGCAGGATGAAGACGCGCCCTCGGGCCAGGCCCGGGCTGGCTGGGATGCCGCGTAGCTCCAGCGGTTGCGGGTCAGCATCCGCTGCCTGCGCCGGCCCGGCCTCCGTGTCGCGGGCGTGCTGCGCGCGCCGCTCCGCCACCCGCTCGCGCGGGGGCGCCGCGTCCTGCTCGAGCTCGTCGAGCGACAGGAAGAACACGTCTTCGGAGCGCTCGAGCCCGCCGCTGCGGGCGAGCCGCGCGCCGAGCTCGAGCGCCGCGCCGCGCAGCCTCGCGTACAGGCCGGCGGCCTCGAACTGGACGTTCGGGGCGGCGAGGATGCTGCGCTGGGCGATGCGCAGCGTCTGCTCGAATGCCAGCCGTCGCAGCGGCCGCAGCCGGAGCGTGCGGCGCACGCGTGCGAGCGCGGCCTCGCGCTCCCAGTGCTGGCGCCACTCCGCCACGTGCGGCGAGGATTCCGGCGGCAGCTGGAGGTAGCTCGCGATCACGCAGAGCAACGCCTCGGGGTGCTCGCGCCAGCGCGGCCGCATGAGCTCGCTCTCGCCCTGTCCGCGGTGGCCGAAGCGGTTCAGCACCGCCTTGAGCCCCGAGTGGAACGCGTGGGCCTTCGACAGCCGCTCCAGCCGGGCCATGCGCGGCGGCGGCTCGGACAGCAGCTGCATCAGCTTGGGGATGCGGCGCGCCTCGTCCGCCAGATCCCACAGCGCGCTCGCGCACTCGACGTCCACCATGCCGTGCATGCCTGAAGTCAGCGCGCCCGCGGTCTCCGCGGGCTCGCCGGCCCAGCGGCTCACCATCCCGGCCAGGCGCGTGAAGAGGGCCGGCGCGCACAGCTGGGCGAGCAGGCCGGCCGGCGGCGCCGCGATCAGCTCCTCGCGGAAGCCGGAACGCGGCTGAAGCCGCAGCAGCGCACGCAAGTCGTCGTCGCCCCACTCCGACAGCGGCTCACGGTCCAGCTCGTGCGTCAGGCGCTGCAGCACGGTGCAGGAGTCGCGCTCGGCCGACTCCAGCCCCAGCAGCCGATCGAGCAGCCGCGCGCGCAGCAGCGGGCCGCCCCCGAGCCTCGCGCCGTCCATCAGGCGCAGCAGCGGATGAGCCTGCGCCGCGGAACCCATGTACAAGCGGCCCTGCACGATGCGGCAATCATTCGCGGCGAGCACGCCCGCTCGCGAGAGCAGGCCGTGGAACGCCAGCGACTCCGCGACCAGCGGCACCACGACCCTCGCCACGACGTCGCCTGTCAGCGGGGTGAAGGCAAAGGGCGTCAGCTCGCGGACGCGCCGGAGCGGGACGTAGCCGGAGCTCAGCTCTTCTTGAACAGCTTCTTCAGGAACGATCCACCGCCCGGCGTCGGCGCCGGCGTCTCCGCCGGCCCGACCCCCAGCTCGGTCAATGCGGCCGCGCTCTCTTCGCTCTCTGGCCGGATATCGAGGGCCTTGCGAAACATCGCCGCCGCGCGGGCCTTCAGGCCCGTGCTCTTGTAGATGGCCCCCAGCATGTAATACGCATCGAAGCTCGTCGGGTCGGCCTGCACCACCTTCTGCAGCTCCTCCTCGGCGCGCTTCAGCCAGTTCGGGTTCTTGACGTACGCCTTCGCGATCACGAGCTGCGCGCGCACCTTGAGCTTGCCCTTCGCCTCCACGAGGTGCGGCTCGATCAACTGGATCACGTCCCAGTACTTCTCCTGCAGCAATGCCCGCTCCGCCTGGCGGATCGCGAGCTCGATCACGCGCGCGCTCGCCTCGGCGTCCTTGGCGGGAGGCGGCTGCGTGGGCGGAGGCGGCGCGGCCGCCGCCGAAGGAGCAGCGGCCGTCGGCGCCGCCGGCACGTGTCCGGCGGACGCCGGCCCGGCGACGACCGTGGGCCCCGAGCGGCTCGGCCCGAGGCGCGCTTCGTACGAGCCGCGCGAGAGCGGGTTGCGCAACACCTCGTACGCCTCGCCGATGCGGATGAAGACCGCCTCGAGCTGGCCCGCGAGGTCCTTGAGCGCCGGCTCGTGCTGCGTGTCGGGATGGTAGCGCTTGGCCAGCTTGAAGTAGGCCTCCTTCACCTGCGCCTCTGTCGACGCGCGCGAGATGCCGAGCACGTCGAAATGGCTCTTCGCCTTGAGACCCTCCGCCATCTCCAGGATCTCCTTGCGGCGCGCCTCGATCGCCTTCTCTTTCTCGGCGGGGCCGGGTGCGGGCGGCGGGGGCGCGGCAGCCGCGGGCGGCGGGCTCGGCGGCGGCGGCGCAGGCGGGGCCGGCGCGCTCGATGCCGTGGGCCGCTTGAACTTGCCGGTGTCCTTGCGCAAGCGGAAACGTCCGGTCGGGTCCTTCTTGGCAGGCGGCTTCGGCGGGCCGGGCAGGTACTCGACCGTTCCCGTGCACAGCAGCCCGAACAGCGACTTCTCGGCCTCCTCGGGCGGAACCGGCGCGAGGTCGATCACCTGTTGCGCCGACAGCGTCCCGTCCACGCGCGAAAGCAGGAACCCGTCGACCGGCGCGAGCTTGATCTTCTGGAAGCGCAGCAGCGGATCCGTGGAGAGCGCGACGACGCGATTCACGTCCCCCAGCGCATAGCGAACGATGTCGGCGTCCTGCACCTGCTGCACCGCCTCCAGGATCATCTCGCCCGTGGAGAGGCCCGGGACGATCTCCTCGTCGCCGATCAGCTCGCTGCCCTCTTCGAAGCTGTACGAGCCCTCGTCCCACGCGAAGACCGCGAGCAGGATCTCGCGCACGTGCAGCGCCAGCGCCTCCTCGACCTGCTGCTTGTTCATCAGGCCGAGCTCCTGCAGCACCTGGCCCAGCCGTTTCTTGTCGCGCGCCATCAGCTCGAGGCAGCGCTGGTGGTCCGCCGGGCTCAGTTTGCCGAGCCGCACCAGCGTGTCGCCGAGGCGGTCGCTCTCGACGCTCGTGGCGGCATTCGTGATGTGGCCGCGGTGGAAGCGCACGCTGCGCCGCTCCTCGCCGCGGCGGAAGTGGGCCGTGCCCGACTTGCGCCCGACGTAGAGGTCGCGCAGCAGGCCCGGGAGCACGCCCGGGGAGAGACTGCCCTGCATAGTCGAGCTGAGTTCTATCGCTTCTTGGCGAGCGATTTGAGCTCGAGCGGGTTGAACCGGTGCACGAGCGGGATGTCGTGCATCGTGACGAGCCCCGGGGCCGCCGCCAGCAGCTTGGGGATCGCGTTCACCACGATCGCGGCGGTCGCGATGTCGCCCGCCACGCCGCCATGGATGGTCATGTCGATCGGCGGCGCGCCGTCGATCAGCACGTGGTCGCGCGGCTGCTCTGCGCCCACGTACATCTGCAGGTCCAGGCTGATCGCGGCCTGGCCGTTCCGGTAGCCGCGCGCCTGCTGCTTCACGCCGGCGGCCGCGCCCGCCGGGATGCGCAGATACTCGGTGTCGAGGTCGCGCGGCGCGATCGCCGGCTCGATCGTCTCCTCCACGCGGTCGAGCTTCCAGCCCAGCGCCGACGCGATCATGTGCGCCGATTCCGGCAAGCCGACGTGGCGCACCGTGCCCTCGGTGATCGCGCGGCGGAACTGGTTCAGGTTCAAGCCTGCCCCGACCTTGCGCTGCAGCGGCAGCCGCCGCGTGGCCGCGTCCACTACGCGCGTGACCGAGACGCGGTCGACGCGCGCGCACGGCGCGGTCAGCATCAGCGCCAGCGCGTCCATCGCAAAGCCGGGATTCACGCCCGTTCCGAGCACGGAGACCTTCTTCTTGCGGGCGGCCTTGTCGATCTCGCGCACCGCGGCCGCGTTGGCGGGCGTGGGGAAGCTCAGCTCTTCGCAAGTCGTGACCACGTTGAGGCCCTTTTGCACCAGCGCCAGCACCTGCGGCTTGATGCTCTTGGCCGACGACGTCGTGGACAGGATCGCGACTTCCGCCTTGGTGCGACGCAGGAAGCGCGCCGGGTTGCCGTCGACCTTGATGCGCAGCTTGCGCCCGAGGCCCAGCACCACGCCCAGGTCCTTGCCGGCCTTGTCGGGAGCGATGTCCGTGGCGCCGACGACGTGCAGCCCGTCGGTCTCGAGCACCAGGCGGGCGATGCCCGCACCGATCGGCCCGAGGCCGCACAGGACGACGCGGGTGCCGCGCGACATCCGGTTAGCGCTCCACCTCGAGGGTCGCGATCTCTTCCTCGGGCTCCGCCGCGAGGATCACGGTGGCAGAGATCGGGAGCAGGCCGGTGTAGGACTTGCCTTGGATCTCGACCAGGACCTCGAAGAACCCTTCCGGGGCGACGCGTACAAGGGTGCCCTTTGCGCCCTTCGCGCCGAGCACCTCGTTGTAGATCTTGATCGCCCCTTCGCGCTCGATCATCGTTCTCCCCTTTCCCCGCTCTCTCCCAGCTACAGGGAGCGCAGGCTCCGGCGCACGATCTCCAGTCCCGCCGCGGCGTCCGCGCGCGAGAGGTTGAGTGCGGGACGGAAGCGCACCGAGCGCTTGCCGCACGCCAGCGCCAGCAGCCCCTCCCGCCTCATCAGCTCGAGCATCCGCTTGCGGAGTTCCGGCGTCTCCAGGTCGAAGGCGATCATCAGACCGCGCCCGCGCGCGTTGCTCATCGCGCCCGCCTCGCGCTGGATCGCCTCGAGCCCCGACAGCAGGAGCTCGCCGATGCTCTTCGCGTTCTCCACCAGCCTGTCCTCGTCGATGATCTCGAGGAAGCGTGCGCAGCGGACCATGTCGGTCAGGTTGCCGCCCCACGTCGAGTTGATGCGCGAGGGCACCTTGAACACGTTCTCGGGTTCCTCGTCCACCTTGGGCCCGACCAGGATCCCGCAGCACTGGGTCTTCTTGCCGAACGCCAGCGCGTCCGGCTGCAGGCCGAAGTGTTCGTGGCCCCACATGCGCCCCGTGATGCCGATCCCCGTCTGCACCTCGTCCACGACGAAGAAGCACTCGCGCTCCTTGCAGATGCGCTGCAGCGCCTGCAGGAATTCGGCGCGGAAGTGGTGGTCGCCGCCTTCGGCCTGGATCGGCTCGACGATGAGCGCGGCGATGTCGTCGGGGTTGCTCTCGAACGCCTCACGGATCTGCTCGAGCGACTGCTGCTCCGCGGCCGCGACGTCCCGCAACACGTCGTCCGTCACCGGGAAGCGCAGCTTGGGGTTGTCGACGCGCGGCCAGGAGAACCTCGGAAACAGGTCGGTCTTGGCGCGGTCGGTGTTGGTCAGCGAGAGCGCGTAGCCGGAGCGGCCGTGGAACGCATCCTTGAAGTGGATCACCTGCTGGCCACGCTCGCCCGCGATGCCCTTCGCGCGGTTCCTGCGTACCTTCCAGTCGAACGCGACCTTGAGCGTGTTCTCGACGGCGAGCGTGCCGCCCTCGATGAAGAACGCGTACGGCAAGTAGGCGGGCTTGCAGTGGTGCGCGAAGATCTCCACGAACTGCGCGTATTCGACGGTATAGAGGTCGCTGAGCGACGGTTTCAGCTCGGCCACGCGCAGCAGCACCTCGCGGAATTCGGGCTGCTTCATCTTGGGGTGGTTGAACCCGAGCGGGTTCGAGCCGAAGAAGGTCATGAAGTCGAGCAGCCGGCGCCCGCTCTTCGCGTCGTAGAGATGGCTGCCCTGGCTGCGCTCGAGGTCGAGAACGATGTCGTACCCGTCGGCGAAGATGTGGCGTCTGAGCGTCTCGTGCACCTCGGCAGGGGAGACGGCTGAGAGCGTCGAGGATGCCATGAAATCCGGGTGCTTCAATGATTTGGCGACTGCCCTGAGCCGCCGGCAAGGGGCCCGACTTGCCCGAGGATTCGCGGGATGTTAGCACAGTTGACCGCGGCGTATAATCCACGGCTCTCGGACTCCCGCTTCATGGACAACGCATCGGAGATCGCCTTCCTCAGATCCTCAGACCTCTTCGAGAACCAACCCGAGGACGTCCTGCGCGCGGTCGTCGGGCAGGGCGAGTTCCTCGAGTTCGGTCCGGGGGCGGTCATCTTCCGCCAGGGCGACCAGGGCGACCGCCTCTACCTGGTCAAGAGCGGCGTGCTCGAAGTGGTGGCGCAGCCGTCGGACGGCTCCGAGCCGATGCCGGTCGCCTACCTTGGCCCGGGCGAGGTGCTCGGCGAGCTGGCGCTGCTCACGGGCTCGCCGCGCACGGCGACGCTGCGCTCGCCGGAGCACGCCGAGCTGTTCTCGCTCGAGAAGGCGGTCTTCCACGAGCTGATGTCCACGCTTCCGACACTGCCGCGGAACATGTGCCTGGTGCTCGCCAAGCGGCTCGAGGCGACCACGCTCAAGATCCCGCGCCAGACCGGCAAGCAGCTGCAGGGCAACCTGAAGTTCTTCGACCTGGCGACCGTGATCCAGACGCTGATCGGCTCGCACCAGACCGGGGTCCTGACCGTGACGCAGGAGCAGGGCCGCCAGAAGTACGCCGAGATCCTGTTCATGAAGGGCAACATCTGCCGGGCCAAGGTCAAGCACCTCACCGGCGACGACGCCGTCTTCCAGCTGTTCCAGAGCCCGCTCGAGGGCGAGTTCGCCTTCACCGGCCGCAACATCCCGGAGGAGGAGGTCCAGTCCTCCGACATCACGATGCCGGCCATCTCACTGCTGATGGAATCGGTGCGCCTGCAGGACGAGCTGCCGGTGCTGCAGACTCGCTTGAACGACCCGAACCGCATCTTCAAGCAGAAGGCCACGCAGCTGCAGTGGGACGATCCGGACACGGTCGAGCTGGCGGCCTCGGTGTGGTCGAGGCTCAAGAAGGGGACGTCGCTCGGCGAGCTGCAGAAGGACGTGCCGCGCTGCACGTACTGGATCTACAAGTCGATCGACACGATGCTCGCCAGCGGGCAAATCGAATAAGTAAGGGGGGCGCTGCGCCGCGCCCCTCTTCCGAACTATCCCCCCGCGCGCTCGCCGAAGTGAATTCGGCTCGCGCGCAGCCCGCTGCTCGTTACTTGCGGAGGCTGTCGCGGATCTTTTGCTGGATCGAGTTGATCTCGCGGGTCGCCTCGGCGATCTCCTTCGAGAGGCGCGCCATCTCGCGGCGCTTGGCCAGGAAGAAGAAGTTGGCGAGCTCGAGGCCGATGCCGGTCACGATGGCGATCGCGGCCGCGTTGAAGAGCAGATCGCGCGAGACGTTCTTGTCTTCCAGCATCACCTGCGCGATCACGTAGAGCACGCCGATGCCGAAGCCGTTGATGCCGATGCCGAAGCTGGCGCGCGCCCGCGCGAGGTCCGACTCGAGGGCCGAGACGCGCTGCTGCGTCGACTTCATCTCGTCTCGCAGCGGGCCGACGTCCGAGATCACGAGCTTGATCAGGCCGCCGCCGGTCTTTTGGATCTTGAGC
>Ga0070695_100002016_pt1 | contig 11586 bp, 9 predicted proteins | sample KBSK1252metaG_FD_65471 | JGI IMG/M metagenome (GOLD analysis project Ga0070695, IMG submission 65471) | Corn, switchgrass and miscanthus rhizosphere microbial communities from Kellogg Biological Station, Michigan, USA - KBS K1-25-2 metaG | ecosystem: Host-associated > Plants > Roots >...
TCGCCGTCAGATGCCAAGCGTCGCCGCGATCCTCGTGAAGCCGTTCTCGCTCGACGCGATGCTCACCGAGGTGCGCCGCGTCCTTCGTCAGTGGCAAGGCTGAGCCGCCGCCCGCCCGGTCATCCTCGATTCGCTTACGAAATCTTTGTGATACGGTAAGTCGTCGATGCGTGCGTTGCGGGCGCGATTGGTCTCGACGATCGTCCTCGGCGTGGCCGCGTGTTCGGCGGCCTGCCGGTCGCTCGGCGGCATCCCGACCGAGCAGCAGGTCGGCGATCGCATCAAGGAACGCACGGGCCAGAGCGTGCGCGCGAGTGGCGAGCCGAGCCTGCCGCCGAATGCTTCGTTGGACGACGGCCTCACGCAGGAGGAAGCGGTCGCGATCGCGCTGTGGAACAACGCCGGCTTTCAACGCGCGCTCGTGGATCTCGGCATCGCGCGCGCCGACGTTGCCGCCGCGGGTCTGCTGCGAAACCCCGTCCTCACGCTGCTGCTTCCGTGGGGGCCCAAGCAACTCGAGGCGACCGCGAAGCTGCCCATCGACGCGATCTGGCAGCGCCCTCGACGGCTGGCAGCGGCGCGCGCCGGCGCCACCGCAGTCGCCGAGCGGCTGGTCGCGGGTGCGCTGACGCTCGTCGCCGACACGCGGCTCGCGTTCGTGGACCTGGCGATTGCGAATCGCCGCGTCGCGCTCGCCGGCGAACAGCTCCAGTTGGGCCAACGGATGGCCGATCTCGCCCGCCGGAGGTTCGAGGCCGGCGACATTAGTCAACTCGACGCCGACATCGTGGCGACTGAAGCGGCGCGCACCCAGCAGGATGCCGAACGCGCCGCGCTCGACGTCGACATGGCCCGCAACCGCCTCCATGAAATCCTCGGACTTGGCGACGCCGCGCCGCCGACGGCGCTGAAGCCGTCCGATCAATCACCGATCCCGGGACAACACGCCGCGTGCGGTGAAGACACGCGCAGCATGGAGCGCGACGCGTGGAGCGCACGACCCGAGCTGCGCGCCGCCGAGCTCGAGATCGAAGCGGCTGCGCGCCGGCTCGGCTGGGAAAAATCGCGGGTTTTCTCGCTGCTCGCGGTTCTCGATGCGAACTCGCGGGGCACGGAAGGCTTCGAGCTCGGACCCGGCGTCGAAACCGATTTCGGGCTCTTCGATCGAAATCAACCGGGCGTGATGCGCGCGTCGGCCGAGCTCGATCGCAGCAAAGCGCGTTACGTGGAGGTCCGCGAGCAGATTCGCCACGAGCTCGGCGACGCGTACGCGCGTCTCGTCCGCTCGCGCGCCGCGGAATCGGCGTGGCGGGACGACATCCGCCCGCGGCTCGAACGACAGGCCGCGCAGACGCAGCGTGCGTACGAGGAAGGCGAATTGTCGTATCTCAACGTGCTCGACTCGCTGCGCCGACTGAACGAGGGGCGAACGCGCGAGCTCGACGCCGCCGCCGACGTGCGCCGCGCGCTCGTGGCGGTGGAAAAGAGTCTGGGGCGGCCGTGCGTCAATCAGTCCTGATTCTGTCGGCGGCACTGCTCACGCTGGCGTGCCGGGGAGAAGAAGCGCCCAAGGCGGCGGCGGCGACGCCGCCCGCCAAAGTGTCCGGCCCGGTCAAGGAGACCGAGCTCAACGCCGTCACGCTGACGCCTGAAACCGAAACGCGCCTCGCCGTGAAAGTCGAGGCCGTCGCGCGAAAGCCGGTTCCGAACGTGCGTGTGCTTGGCGGCGAGGTGATCGTGCCGCCCGGGCAGACGATCGACGTCGCGGCGCCCGTCGCCGGGACGATCGTCACCGGCAGCAGCGTGCCGTCCGCGGGCCGATCGGTCCGTCGCGGCGACACGCTGTTCCGCATCGTGCCGCTCCTGCCTGCGGATCGCGATCTGCGAATCACGGTGGAACGAGATCTCGCGACGGCGCGGGCGGCGCTCGACGCCGCGCGCGCAAAGGCCGCGCGCGCCGAACGTCTGTTTCAGGACGGCTCCGGCAGCCGCCGCGCGCTCGAAGAAGCGCAGGCCGAGCTCGCGACTGCGCAGGCGTGGTACACCGCGGCACAGGAGCGTCTCACCTCCGTGAATCGCAGCCACGTGAATCAGGCGAACGAGCTGCTCGTCACCGCGCCGATCGACGGCGTCGTCGCGAGCGTGGCGGCCGGACCGGGTCAAACGGTCGCCGCCTCGAGCTCGCTCGCGCAGCTGACCAGCCTCGGGCGCTTGTGGGTGAAAGTGCCGGTGTACGCGGGCGACGCGCGCGAGCTGAACCTCGATCAGGGCGCGAGCATCCTGACGCTCGACCAGCCGCCCGATGCCGCCGGTCTGCACGCGCGGCGCGTCGCCGCGCCGCCGTCCGCCACGCCGGCCGCGAGCGCAATCGACGTGATGTTCGAGTTGCCCTCCGGCGCACCGCTTCAGCCGGGCGAGCGCGTGCTCGCGCGCCTCGTCGGCCGCGCCGGCCAGGAGGCGAACATCGTCCCGGTGTCCGCGCTGCTGCACGACATCAACGGCGGCACGTGGGTCTACGAGAAAACCGGGGATCACATGTTCGCGCGCCGCCGCGTCGAAATCGCGCACACGGCCGGAGACGTCGCCGTGCTCGCGCGCGGACCGCAGGTCGGCGCCATGGTCGTCACGGTCGGCGCCGCTGAGCTCTACGGCATCGAGTTCGGTGGGGGCAAGTAGCGGCGCGTTGCCATACTTCGAACCTATGCGATGGCTTGTCGAGACTTCGCTGCGTTTCCGGATCGTCGTCGTCATTGCCGCCGTCGGGCTCTCGATCGCGTGGCTGCGGCAGGCGAAAAGCATCCCGTTCGACGTCTTTCCTGAGTTCGCGCCGCCGCTCGTCGAAATCCAGACGGAGGGACCGGGGCTGTCAACGGCCGAAGTCGAATCGCTCATCACGGTCCCGCTCGAGAACACGCTCCACGGCGTCCCTCATCTCACCACGCTCCGGTCGAAATCGGTGCTGGGTCTCTCCTCCGTCGTACTGCTGTTCGAGGAAGGCACCGACATCCTCGAGGCGCGACAGCTCGTGCAGGAGCGCGTGGCGCGCGCGGCCACGTCGCTGCCTTCGACGGCGCACACGCCCGTCGTCATGCCGCCGGTCTCGTCGCTGAGCCGCGTGATGAAGATCGGGCTCAGCTCGCCGAAGATGTCGCAGATCGAGCTGACGACGCTCGCGCGATGGACGGTGCGGCCGCGGTTGATGGCGGTGGGCGGCGTGGCGAACGTCGCGATCTGGGGTCAGCGCGATCGCCAGATCCAGGTGCTCGTCGATCCGGCGCGTCTGCAGGCCAACAACGTCTCGCTCGATCAGGTGATTGCGGCGACGCGCGACGCGACCGGCGTCGCCTCCGGCGGCTTCCTCGACACGCCGAACCAGCGGCTCGCCGTGTCGCACGTCTCGCCGGTCCGCAGCGCCTCGGATCTCGCGCAGATGCCGCTCGTCCATCGCGACGGCGCCGCGATGCGCATCGGCGATGTCGCCGACGTCGTCGAGGGATCGCCGCCGCCGATTGGCGACGCCGTGATCAACACCGGCACGGGCCTGCTGCTGATCGTCGAGAAGCAGCCCGGCGCGAACACGCTCGACGTCACGCGCGGCGTCGAAGCGGCGCTGGCCAGCCTCGAGCCCGCGATGCCGGACGTCGAGGTCGACCCGCAGATCTTCCGGCCGGCGACGTTCATCGAGATGTCGCTGCGCAACCTCGCATGGTCGATGGTCATCGGCGCCGGGCTCGTCATCGCCGTGCTGATCGCGTTTCTCTACGAATGGCGGAGCGCCGCGGTCACCATTGTCGCGATGCCGCTGTCGCTGATCGCGGCGGCGTGGATGCTGGCGTCGGGCGGCCGCACAATCGACACGATGGCGCTCGCCGGGCTGATCATCGCGCTCGGCGTCGTCGTCGACGACGCCATCATCGACGTGGAGAACATCGCACGGCGGCTGCGGCTGAACGCCGCCTCGCCTTCGCCGAAGCCGGCGCACGAGGTTGTGCTCGAAGCGTCGCTCGAAGTTCGGAGCGCCGTCGTGTACGGCAGCCTCATCGTCATCCTGGTGTTCATTCCGATCTTCCTGCTGCCCGGACTCGCCGGCTCGTTCTTCCGTCCGCTCGCGCTGTCGTACATCCTGGCCATCGTGGCGTCGCTCGCGGTCGCGCTCACCGTGACGCCGGCGCTCGCGCTGATGCTGCTGCGTCGCGGGACCCGGCACGACGACCCGCCGCTCGTCGCATTCCTCAAGCGCCGGTATCGCCGGATGCTCGAGCCGATGGCGGGGCGTCCGCGCCGAGCCGTCGCGATCGTCGCGGTGACGCTCGTGGCCACGGCCATCGCGGTTCCGCTGCTCGGCGAAGAATTTCTCCCGAACTTCAAGGAGTACGACTTCCTGATGCACTTCGTCGAGAAGCCGGGCACTTCCCTTCCGGCGATGCGCCGCATCACCGTGCAGGCGGCCAAGGAGCTGCGCGCGATTCCGGGCGTGCAGAGCTTCGGCGCGCATCTGGGCCGCGCCGAGGCGGCCGACGAAGTGGTCGGCGCGAACTTCACCGAGTTGTGGATCAGCCTCGATCGCGACGTCGACTACGACGCCACGATCGCGAAAGTGCAGCACGTCGTCGACGGCTACGCGGGGCTGCAGCGCGATCTGCTGACGTACTTGCGCGAGCGCGTGAAGGAGGTGCTGACCGGCGCCAGCGCGACGATCGTCGTGCGGATCTTCGGCGCCGATCTCGGGGAGCTGCAGCGTCAGGCCGCGCGCGTGGCCGGATCGATTGGCGGCGTGTCCGGCGTGGCCGACCTGAAGGTGCAGGCGCAGGTACTCGTGCCGCAGATCGAAGTCCGCTTCCGCCCCGATCGCGCGCACGCCCTCGGCGTCACCGCCGGCGACCTGCGGCGGGCGGCGACGACGATGATTCAGGGCACGAAGGTCGGCGAGATCTACGAAGACCAGAAAATCTTCGACGTCGTCGTGCGCGGCGCGCCCGCCGTGCGCGAGAGCCCGATCGCGTTGCGCGCGATGAACATCCAGACGCCGGGCGGCGGCCTCGTGCCGCTTCAGGCGGCGGCGGACGTCGGCGTGTTTCCGACGCCGAACGAGATCACGCGCGAAGGCGGATCGCGGCGCATCGACGTCACGTGCAACGTCCGCGGCCGCGATCTCGGCGCGGTGGCCGCGGACATCGCCAAGGCGCTCAACGGTCTCTCATTCCCACCCGAGTACCACGCTGAACTGCTCGGCGAATACACGGCGCGCGCCGAGTCGAGAAATCGTCTCTTCGCGCTCGCCGGATTCGCGCTGCTCGGCATCTTCCTGCTGCTCTACATCGATTTCGAGTCGGCGCGGCTGGCGTGGCTGGTCTTCATCACGCTGCCGTTCGCGCTGGCGGGCGGTGTCGGCGCCGCGCTGCTGACCGGCGGCGTGCTGTCGCTCGGCTCGCTGGTGGGGTTCGTGACGGTGCTCGGCATCGCCGCGCGCAACGGCATCATGCTGATCAGCCACTATCGCCATCTCGAGGACGTCGAGGGCGTCGCGTTCGGACCCGCGCTGATCCTGCGCGGCGCCGAGGAACGCCTCGCGCCGATCCTGATGACCGCGCTCGTCACGGCGCTCGCGCTGCTGCCGGTCGTGATCGCGGGAAACGCAGCGGGACACGAAATCGAGCACCCGATGGCGGTCGTCATCCTCGGCGGCCTGACGACGTCGGCGCTGCTGAATCTGCTGCTGCTGCCTTCGCTGTACGAACGGTACGGCCGGCGATCGTAGCGGCGGACCCGCCTGTCCGCCCGGGGCCGACACGTGGGTTGGCCCCTACGCGCGGCGCCGCGCGCGCGCCGCCTTGACCCTTGTCCCGGCGCCTGCCGGCAGCTCGATCCAGTCGTGGGCCCAATCGGTGATCGCTTTGACCGCCGCCCCGAGCTCGCGCCCCTTCTTCGTCAGCTCGTACTCGACGCGCACCGGCGTCTCGGGGACGACGATCCGCTCGACGATGCCCTCTTCCTCGAGCTCCTGCAGGCGCTCGCTGAGCATGCGGTCGGTGATGTCGGGAATGGCGTCGCGCAGCGTGGCGAAACGGCAGCGCGACTTGATGAGGACGAATATAATCGCGCCCGTCCACCGCCGGCCGATCAGCTCGCTGGCGCGATGGAAGCGCAGGCAGAGCTCCGGAGTTCGCGCGTGGCCGCCCATGTCCGCCCAGCAGAATAACGCTGTTCCTTGTGTCTTACAAGCCGCTTCTTGACAGGTAGTCGCTATACATTGTATAGTTACACGTTCAGTAGGAGGCGATATGGATGAAGGATTGCTGCTCGCGCGCGCGGTGTTCGGGCTGGTGATGGCTGCGCACGGTTCGCAGAAGCTGTTCGGCTGGTTCGGCGGCTACGGGCTCGACGGCACCGGAGGGTTCCTCGAGGGGCTGGGCTTCCGTCCGGGCCGCCTGTTCGCGCTGGTCGCCGGCGCCAGCGAATTCGCCGGCGGCCTGCTGCTGGCGCTCGGCCTGTTCGGACCGGTGGGATCGGCCCTGATCCTCGCGGTCATGATCGTCGCGGCGATTACCGTCCACTGGCAGGGCGGGCTCTTCTCGACGTCGAACGGCATCGAAGTGCCGCTGCTCTACGCGACCGCCGTGGCGGCGCTCGCGTTGACCGGCCCCGGGCGGTATTCGCTCGACGCGCTGCTCGGGCTCACGTCGTTGTGGACCCCGGCGCTCGTCTGGAGCGCGCTCGCGATCGGAATCGTCGGCGGCGTCGCCAATCTGGCGCTTCGGCGGGCGCCTGCGGGAAAGGCGGTGGGAGTGTAATGTCGGTTCGACCGATCAAAAAAGTGATTCGCACGAAGCCGGCGCTCGAAGGCGCCGGCGTCAAGCTGCAGCGCGCGTTCGGCTTCGGCAACACGACCGAATTCGATCCCTTTCTGCTGCTCGACGACTTTCGCAACGAGAACCCCGACGACTACCTGGCGGGATTTCCATGGCATCCGCACCGGGGCATCGAAACCATCACGTACGTCCTCGCGGGCAACGTGGAACATGGCGACAGCCTCGGCAATCGAGGGAGCCTCGGCGCCGGCGACGTGCAGTGGATGACCGCCGGCAGCGGCATCCTGCATCAGGAAATGCCGAAGGGCGACGCGCACGGGCGCATGCACGGCTTTCAACTCTGGGCGAACCTGCCGGCGTCGCTCAAGATGACGAATCCGCGCTATCAGGACATCGCGGCTCGCGACATCCCGGAGGTCGTCGACGACGACGGCACGCGGGTCCGTGTGATCATCGGCGACTTCTGGGGACAGAAGGGTCCGGTCGAGGGCGTCGCGGCGGATCCGCGATACCTCGACGTGTCCGTTCCGCCGGGGCGGCAGAAGCGTCTGCCCGTCGATCGGTCACGCCATGCGTTCGCGTACGTCTTTGCCGGATCGGGATCGTTTCGCGACGCGTCGGCGCCGCGTGCGGTTCAAAACGAGCTGACCGGCGTCGCCGATCGCGGCGAGATCGGCAATCGATCGCTCGTGCTGTTCGACCGCGGCGACGAGGTGACCGTGCAGGCGGGGGACGAGGGGATCCGGTTCCTGCTGGTGTCGGGCAAACCGCTCGAGGAACCGGTCGCGTGGTATGGACCGATCGTGATGAACACCGACGAGGAGATCCGCCAGGCGTACGCCGAGCTGCGTGCGGGGACGTTCATCAAAGAACGCTGACAATTGAAGACGTGAGCGCGCCTCTGTCGGCGTAACGTTTGCAACGCATACAGCGTCACCATGACTGCAAACGAGCGTCGCGTGGATGAAAGTCCGGCGCCGTCCCGGCCGAAGACCGACGAGCTCCCTCGATCCGTGGGCCACGATTTGCGTGGACCGCTGATGGCGATTTCGGGCGCGGCCGAGCTGATCGCGCAGATCGCACCGGCCGACGGCGATGCGGGCGCGCAGATTCGCGAATGGGCCGGCCAGATCTCGCAGGGCGCGGCCGTCATGGAGCGGCTCATTCGCGACTTCCTCGATTTCGGCAGCCTCGAAAACGGCCGACTCCGCCTGCGCGCCGAACGCCGCGATCTCACGGCGTTCGTCCGGAGCGCCGCCGATGCGTGTCAGGCAGCCGCGGCGGCGAAGAAACTCACGCTCGAGGCTGACTTTCCGGCGCGTCCCGTCGTCGCGAACTACGACAGAGATCGCGTGTACCGCGTGTTGTCCAATCTCATTCACAACGCGATCACGTTCACACCGCCGGGCGGGTCGATCCGGCTGCGCGTGTTTCGACGTGGCAACGACACCGTCGTGGCCGTGGCCGACACCGGCATTGGCATCTCGTCAACGGATCTGATCACGATCTTCGATCGGTTCCGGCAGGTCCGCCACGCCGACGGAGCGGGGCTCGGCCTCGGCCTCTACGTTTCCAAATGGATCATTGACGCACACGGTGGTCGCCTCTGGGCGGAGAGTCAGGTCGGCCGCGGCAGCACGTTCTTCTTCAGCCTGCCCGCGGAGTGAGCCTTCACGCGCACGACCTGAACATCTTTGCGTTTCAGGAGTCTTCGCGCATCAGCGCATCGAGGCTTTGGCGAATCCGTTCGATGAGCTCTCGCATCTCGCGGCTGCCCGCCGGCGCGAAGGGCAACTGCGCGACGGCCTGGCTGATCTGCTCGAGGTGGCTCTCGCGGGCGTCGGTTCGTGCCTCGGACAGCTCGGGGGTTTGGGTCAGGAGATGCACGATCTCCGCGCGCGCAGACTCGATGTGCATGCCGTACCCGATGAGAATCGAGCCTGCGACCGAGCGCTCTTCGCGCAGCAACCCGAGCAGCAGGTGTTCCGTGCCGATATACGAATGCTGGAGGCGTTCGGACTCCTCGAAGGCATAGCGGAGGACGCGTTTGGTTTCTTCGGTGAACGGAATCTCGACGGATGTCGGAATCGGTTGGCCTTCATTCACGTGAATGCGCTCGCGCACTGCATCGTAGGTGACATGCGCATCGGCGAACAGGCGGCTCGTCACTCCATTGTTTTCGCGCAGCAGCGCGAGCAGGAGGTGCTCGGTCTCAATCGACATACGATGCAGCTCGCTCGCCGCGTACCGAGCGAAGAACAGCGCCCGCCGAGCCTGTTCCGTGTAGCGCTCAAACACGGTCCGCCGCGCGATCCTGATTGCCGGTGCCGAGACACAGCGCGGACGAGGCGTTCGTCAGAATCGCGGGCGCGACGACCGTCGTCAACGCCGCGAACGGATTATCGGCTAACGACGGCACGGGTCACGCTCGCTTTGGGCCGTCGGAAGGCGACAGCCCACGACAACACGAGATAGACGATTGGATAACCGAGCGAGATCAGCGCCAGCAGCTTCCGCTCGCTTGCAGGCCCGATGAGGATCACCGCGGTCAGCGCGGCCCAGATCGCGCCGCCGATCGACAACACTCTCGCGAACGGCCCTCCGCGAGTCATGTAGAGATATCGCGTCCGCACGAAAGTCAGCAGCGAGCACCCGACGATGAGTGCGGCCGACACCAGGGCCGGAGACTCGAGGTAGTACAGGTAGAACGCGACGATGTTCCAGTACGACGGAAATCCGAGAAAGAACCCGTCGTCGGTTTTCGCGTCCGCGCGCGAGAATCCGTACGCGCTCGCGAGCAGCGGGAACAGCAGGAGCCATGCGAGCGCGCCCGGCAGAAGATCGGCGCGCCACAGGAGGAACAGCGGCATCGACGTGTAGGTGTGAAAGTCGGTCAGGTCGTCGAGCGTCCGCCCGTCGAACTGCGGGACGACTTCCTTCACTCTCGCCTTGCGCGCCAGCCACCCGTCCGTCGAGTCGATGCCCGTCGCCGCGACCATCAGCAGAAAGGCCAAACGGAACGACTCGTCGCCGCCGCGAACGATGAGGACGGCCATCCCTGCCGCGGCCACGAGTCCCATCGCGGTGTACAGGTGAACCAGCCACGCGAAGACCTTCGGTTTCATCTACGCGGTCCGCGCCACGCCATACGCCTCCGCGTCGTCGACGGCGGGATTGCGAAGCGGCCGGGCGCGATCCCATCGCGACGTTGCACGCGACACGAGGGGAAGCAGCACGAAGCCGGCGCCGGCCGCGAGCGTCTTCACAGGAAACAGCATCGCACCTGTCTGCGCGTCGTACCAGTCCGCGGTCGTGCCCGGGAGCACGCTCGAAAAGATTTCAGGATACGGAATGACGTGCGGCAGCCCGAGCAGCGGTTCGCCGCCGCCGATTCTCAACGCCAGCGACACGGCAAACGCGGCGATGGACCCGATGCGGTTGGCTTTCCTGTCGAACAACGCGAAGACGAGCTGCGGGAACAGCAGGACGAACACGAGATCGCTCGTGAAGAACCAGAGCGCCTGCACGCTTTGCACTTTCAACGCGAGCACGGTCGAGGCCGCGCCGAACAGGAGAATCGACGACCGAATCACGCGCTTCATCTGCCCGACCGAGAGCGACGGCCACACGAGCCGCTTCAGGCCGTTCCAACTCAACATCGATCCCGCCGAGAGGATCGACGAGCTGTAGCTCGACGTGACGGCCCCGATGATCGCGGCCAGGCCGAGGATGCCGATGACCGGCGGGACCGCGCGCGCGAAGAGCAATGGCAGCGTCTCGGCAGGATTGCGCTGAAGCTCGGCGAGCGTGTCCGCCGGCCACGGATAGCCGAACGCGGCGACGCCCATCAGCAGCGGCGGCACGACGAACGCCATCGTGAGCAGGCCGGCCACGATGGAATGGCCGCGCGCCGCCGCCGGATTCCGGCACGACAGTACGCGCTGAAAATAGCAGTTCCACGGGATGCCGCCGAGCATCAGCATCAGCGACACGTCCCACCACGAGATCGCCGATTGCGCGGTCCACAGTCGTCCGGCACCACCGACGGGAATGATGCCGCTTCCATCGGGCCGTGCCGCGGCGTAGTGCGTCCAGCCGGCGTGGAGTCCGCCCGCGCCGCTCAACACGAACGGCAGCGCCGCGGCCAGTCCGATGGCGACGAGTCCGAGCTGGAAAATGTCGGTCCATGCGACCGACCACATGCCGCCGAGCATCGTGTACGCCGTCGTGACGATCGCGGACAGCAGAATCGCGGTGGTCAGATCCATCCCGAGAATCACGCCGAACGTCGATCCGATCGCCACGAGCAGCTCCGCGCTCCAGAACACTTCGCCCGCGATGGCCGGAAGGAAGAGCACGGCCGCCCACCTCTTCCCGAATCGCGCTTCGAACGGATCGATGAGTGTCGTGAAGCCGAAGCGGCGCATCGTGCCGGCGAACAGGAGTCCGCCGAGGATGAGGCTGATGCCGAAGCACAGGCCGCCCTGGACACCGAGCTGAATCGACGATTTGTAGACGCCTTCGGCCGTGCCGAGCAGGTAGCCGCCGTCGACCCACGTCGCCGTCATCGTGAGCGCGGCGACCAGCATCGGCATGTTGCGCCCGGCGACGATGAGATCGGCGGGCGTCCCTGCCTTCACCTTGCGCGACGCGAGCCAGCCGACAACGAGGAACGCGGCATACATCGCGACGACGGCGAAGATGGCGGGGGTCACGAAGAGATCATCCGCGGATGACGCGGATGTACGCGGATTATGACGTCCGGCGGCGCGGCGTA
>Ga0070695_100002019_pt1 | contig 11578 bp, 10 predicted proteins | sample KBSK1252metaG_FD_65471 | JGI IMG/M metagenome (GOLD analysis project Ga0070695, IMG submission 65471) | Corn, switchgrass and miscanthus rhizosphere microbial communities from Kellogg Biological Station, Michigan, USA - KBS K1-25-2 metaG | ecosystem: Host-associated > Plants > Roots >...
CGAAGCACCAACGGCTCCATAGGTCAGACGATCTTCCGCAACAGCGCGCTCACGGGCGTGCTCGGCCCTCCACCCAATTACAACTCGCTTCTGCCGGCTCCGGCCGGGGCGCCATTCCGCCCGGACATCTTCGTCTTCGACAAGGACTTCAAGAATCCCCGGACCATCAGCGGATCGATCGGCTACGACATGGAAGTGCTCAACCAGATGGCGGCATCGATCGCTTACACCTACGCTGCGACCGACAATCTCACGCGATTCGTCAATCGCAACGACGCCGTCTTCGGCTCGCCGTGGACCAGCGGGCTCAACGGCACCGCCAACGGCGTCGGTGTTCTCACTACGGTCGAAAGCTCGGCGAAATCGCGCTACCAGGGCGTCACCGTGAGTCTTGGAAGATTCGCGGATCCGAATTTCCAGTACCAGGCGAACTATACCCTCGCCGTCGACAAGGCTGACGACGACAACGAGCGCGATCCGTTCAGCTTCCGTTACGCTCGCGCTGACCGACTCGATCGCGAGTACAACTATTCCGATCGCGACCAGCGTCATCGCCTGAACCTGTGGGCGCTGTACCATTTTCCATTCGACATCTACGGCAACACGCGCTTCTCCTGGTACTCGGCACAGCCGACATCGGAGAAGTGCATCAATAACCAGCCGAGTGGGCAGCGAGCGACGTCGCCGACGGACAGAATCTGCACAAACGGGACGATCCTTCTGCGCAACACGATTCGGCGCGACAACGCCTTCGCCAGCTGGGACATCAGGCTGTCGCGTCCCTTCCGTTTCAGAGGGCGCGGTCAGTTCGAGGCGCTGGTGGAGGTATTCAACGTTTTGAATCGCGATAATTTCCGTGATCCGTCGTCGGCCTCGTTGCTGTTCAATTTTGATGGGACGATTCGCAACGGACTCGGGGATCCCCGGCAGATACAGGTAGGCGTGAGGTACGGCTTCTAACTTCTCGGCGTAGGGAACTCTGAGCCGGACCGAACGGGACGAGCGATGCTCGCCCCGTTCGCTGCGGGAATAAACGCACAATACCGGTGGTCTTGTACGTGATGGGGAGGAATCGGCACAGAGGCACTCGCAGCATCTTCACGCTCCGTGGGAGGCAGCATGATTCAAGCGCAAGAAGTTGCTACGCTCGATACTATCCGTCGCAAGCCACGCGATGATGAGGTGGACGCCTATGGCATAACCGATCGCGGAAAGGTTCGCGTCGAGAATCAGGATCACTTCGTGATCGGCTCCCTTCGCAAGCGCATCGCCATTCGACAGTCGAGTGTCCCACTCGAAGAGATCCCGCTCCAGGAGGAGCGCGTCGCATCGTTCATGATGGTCGCCGATGGCGTGGGCGGAGGGTTGAAGGGCGAGCAGGCGAGCAGGATGGCTCTGGAAGTGACGACGCGGTACATCGCGGAGGGCGCTCGTTGTTACTATCGGTTCGACGAAGAAGGTGTCGACCTCGTCCAGGCGCTGGAAGAAGGCGCAAAGAGGTGTCACGAGGCTATTCAGGAGCGCGCTGAATCCGACCCTGATGCAGCTGGTATGGCAACGACGCTCACGCTGTTCATCGCTGTGTGGCCGTGGTACTACATCCTTCAGGTGGGAGACTCCCGCTACTATCAGTACCGCGACGGCGCGTTGACTCAGATTTCGCGTGATCAGACGGTCGCCCAGGAGCTGGCTGATCAGGGAATCATGCCCAGAGATCTGATGAGCAAGTCACCGTTGACGCACGTTCTCTCCAGCTCCATCGGAGGGCGCCAAACCGCACCCGTCGTCACGCGCCTTCCGAGCGCGTGGGGCACGATCCACCTCCTCTGCAGCGACGGCCTGACTCGGCACGTTTCAGATGAGAGAATCGCCGAGCGATTGGGCGCGATGGTAACGGCGCGCGAAGTTTGCGAGCAGCTTCTTCAGGACGCGCTCGACGGCGGTGGCAGTGATAACATCACTGTAGTCGTTGGACGGGCCGTTGCAAAGGATGAGACTTAACTCCATCGCGTATGCGGAGACCGCACGCGCGCAGTGGCTTGGTCTTCTCGGCGCAGCCGTTCTGCTCGGATCGTGCTCTGGCTGTCACGGCATCGAAAGACTAATCGTCGGTCCGAGAGTCGATAACGAACACCCCACGCAGCTCAGATTGATCTGGCACACCGCGACCGAAGCCAGCCCGGTTAGCTACTGGTTCGGCCAGCCCGCCCTCGACAACGGGAAACTCTTTGTGGAGGACGCCAATGGAATTCCCACGGTTTACGCCATCGCGGTTGCCGACGGGCGACTCTTGTGGAAGAAGAATGTCGGTCAAGGTTGGACATTCCCCGGCCATGTGATGGAATCGGCGAGAGCGGCGACACTATTTACGTCAACGTATGGCGATTCCTGACGCTCAACGGATATCTGTCGCAGGGTGTTCTGGTCGCACTCGATCGGAGAAATGGCTCTGAGCTCTGGCGTTACGAGTCGCCCGATACGGCCTCAGGATTTCATTTCCCGCCGGCAGTAAGCGGACGATTGATCGTGGTTTCGGATCTTCAGGGTGGACGCACACTTGGACTCGACCGGTTTACACAACAACTCCTGTGGACGGTTCCACACCATACGAACTCCACTCCGGTCATTGTCGGCGACACCGTGTTTGGCGCGTCGAACGATTTGTACGCTTGGGCGGCGCGGCTCTCGACCGGAGCACTATTGTGGGAGAAGAAAACGGGAGGGGGGTCGTTCTTTGCTTCCACATATTGCGCCGGCGGGGTCATCGCCAACGAGGGGATGCTGCAGCGCCTGGAAGCCTCAAGCGGTGCGTACACTGGGGCGTTTAATGTTCGCCTCGACGAGCAAGGGATCTACACATCGGCGCTCGTGGCCGATGGGACTAGAGTCTTCTTCACTGGGCAAGGCGGTGTTTACGCCGTTGCATGTCGTCCGTAGCCTCAAAAACAGCTATTCCTTTCCGAACGCCCGTTGGAGAATTCCCTGAGCTTCGGATTGAATCCGCTTCAGATGATCGGATCCGAGAAAGCTCTCTGCGTACAACTTGTAGATGTCCTCAGTCCCAGATGGTCGGGCGGCGAACCATCCATTCTCAGTGACGACTTTCACTCCGCCAATCGCGTTAGTTGTCCCCGGCGCCGCCGTCAGGATGCTGGCAATCTTCTCGCCCGCGAGCTCTGACTCTTTAATGTCTCGTGCGGACAACCCGGCCAGAATCTTTTTCTGCTCGAGCGTAGCGGGCGCATCAATTCGTTCGTACGCAGGATCGCCGAGCTCCCGCGTGAGATCCTGGTACAGCTCACCCGGATCCTTCCCCATCACCGCGGTCATCTCCGCGGCGAGCAGGCCCATGATGAGCCCGTCCTTGTCCGTCGTCCACACACTTCCGTCGCGACGGAGAAACGAAGCGCCCGCGCTCTCCTCTCCTCCGAATCCGAGCGAGCCGTTCACGAGTCCATCGACGAACCACTTGAATCCGACGGGCACTTCTCTAAGCGTCCGCCCGAGCTTCGCCGCCACGCGATCGATCATGCTACTGCTGACGACAGTCTTCCCAACCGCCGCCGTCGACGCCCATCCCGGGCGGTGCGTGAACAGGTACGAGATCGACACCGCCAGAAAGTGATTGGGATTGAGTAGTCCCACGCTCTTCGCGACGATCCCGTGACGGTCGTGATCAGGGTCGCACGCCCACGCGACGTCGAACCGGTCCTTGAGCGCGATGAGGCGCGCCATCGCGTAAGGAGAGGAACAGTCCATCCTGATCTTTCCGTCCCAGTCCACCGTCATGAATCGAAAGGTCGCATCGACGACATCGCTCACGACCGTCAATGGAATCTTGTACCGCTCAGCAATCAACGGCCAATACCACACGCCTGCGCCGCCAAGTGGGTCGACACCGAGGCGGAGACCCGCTCCTCGAATGGCATCGAAGTCGATGATCGACGCGAGATCCCCGACGTACGCATTCATGTAATCGTGACGATGCGTCGTCCTGGCGTTCTTTGCCCTGGCGTATGGAATCTGACGTACACCTTTCAAACCGGCTTCCAACAGCTCGTTCGCCTTGTTCTGTATCCAACCGGTGATCGACGAGTCCGCTGGTCCGCCGTTGGGCGGATCGTACTTGAACCCACCATCCTCCGGTGGGTTGTGCGACGGAGTCACGACTATCCCATCGGCGAGCCCCCTGGTCCGGCCCCGATTGTAGGCGAGAATCGCGTGCGAAACGACGGGCGTCGGAGTGAATCCGTCGCGATCGTCGATCATCACCTCGACGTCGTTCGCAGCGAGAACCTCGAGCGCGGATGCGAAGGCGGATTCCGACAGCGCGTGTGTGTCGATTCCCATGAATAGCGGACCGTCGATGCCGTTCTGTTGTCGATAGAGACAAATCGCCTGGGTGATGGCGAGGATGTGCTCCTCGTTGAACGAGGACTCGAATGATGTCCCGCGATGACCCGAAGTCCCGAACGCGACACGTTGCGTGGCGACGGAGGGATCAACTTCGAGCGCGTAGTACATCGTCATGAGTCGCGGAAGGTTGACGAGTATCGACTCCGGCGCCGGTTTTCCAGCCAATGGGCTGACTTTCACTTTCGCTCCTTCTGTGTGGTGACGAACGCCTCGTAGTCGCGCTCGACCTTGTCGGCATACAATCGGCCATAGTCGACAAGCGGCCGCTGCCACCCGCTGTCGTTGGCGAATGCTATGAGATCGTCGGCAACGGCGGAGCCTTGGCGTCCGCCGCTTCTCAGTTGCGCCCACGCAGTCACGTGCGCCATCGTCGAGATCACGGAGCGAAGCCGGCCCGGGCGACCTCTCGCCTCTCTGAGCGTCAACCGATCCTTGCTTGGCTGCAGCTCGCGGAGGACGTAACCGCCGCGCCCGATCGTCACTGCGTCGAGCAGTGCGGGAGCAGTTCCCTGCATGCGCCGTTGAACCGCGACGACTCGATCCGGCTCACTCTTCCAAGTCGGCTGTGGCAGGCGATCGAAATTCGCCAGGCTCGATGGCGCCGGCCACTTCGCGTCTATGATCGCGTTACCGTCGCTGCCACCATCGCCGCGCACCAACACGATATACCGGTCGAGGCCGAGACTTCCCACGCCCGCCACACGACGAGCAACGTCCAGAATTTTGAAGAAGCCCGGGTCCGGCTGTGATCTCGCGAATTTGCCTAACCAGCGAGTGACGTCTGCCCGCTGATCGTCGGTGGCGGGTAGCGTATGCTTGCCGTCGATCCGCAGGCGTCGTCGGCCCTTCTTCCAATTCGTTCGCGATTCGACCAATCGCGTTCGCTTGCGTTTCTTCACCTGTTCCAGGAGGGTCTTCACCATGCCGGTCGCGGTGTCGCGCTCGACCAGGTGCGCTTTTCCGTGAGCGAGCGCCGTTCGATACGCGTCCAGAAACAATTTCACGAGCTCGTTTGCGCTGGCGCAGGAAAAGCCCAGCGTTGGAGCGGCGACGTAGACGCTCGTCACGAATCGTGATAGCTCCCAGATGGATGGAGCAAGAGCTGCCTCGTCGAAGTCGTTGAGGTCAAAGTATGAAAGCCCATTGTCGCCCTGATAGCTTCCGAAGTTTTCCAGGTGAAGATCGCCGCACGCCCAAATGGTGGGACTATCGGGTAACGCGCTTTTTCGCGCGTCCAGATCTTCCCAGAATAAATGCGCGGAGCCCCGAAAGAACGAGAAAGGAGAGTTGCACATCTCCCGGTACTTGAGCGCCAGCCGCTCCGGCTCGCGTCCCGCATTGAATCGTTCGATTCGGATGGCGACATCGCGGGAAGAAGAGTCGGGTTGCCTCATTTTGGTGACGTCTAATCTGTGGCTGAGAGTACCGGGCATGCGCGTGGCAAAATCATTCCGGCGGAGTCCGAACCGGTAGTCCTGTGCAAGATTCGCCACTCCCCCGCTGGCCGGCGGTGGTCGCTAGTGTAATTTGCTCAAATGAGATTTCGGGTCCCCCTTCGCGAGCCGGTAAACGGGCTGACTCATTTGCTCGGGGCGGCTCTGTCGATAGCCGGACTGGTGGTGCTGCTTGTGATCGCCGTCAAGAACGGAAGCACTCGGCAGATCGTGGCCTTCTCCATCTTCGGCGGCAGCCTTGTGGCCATGTACTGCACCAGCGCGTTCTATCATTCGCTGAAAGTCTCGCCGCGAGCCGTCGCGCATCTCCGGCGCATCGATCACATGATGATCTACATCCTGATCGCCGGCTCTTACACGCCAATCTGTCTGGTGATGCTGCGTGGGCGCGTCGGCATTGGGCTTCTCATCGCCGTCTGGTCACTGGCAGCGCTGGGAGTGTTTCAGACCGTCGTTTGGATGCACGCCCCGCAATGGCTCGCGACCGCGCTCTACATCGGGATGGGGTGGATCGCGGTGTTTCTCATCAAGCCTCTGCTGGCTGCCGCGCCGCCCGGGTTCTTCCTCTGGCTGCTGGGCGGGGGAATCATCTACACCCTTGGCGCCGTAGTGCACGCCACGAAATGGCCGAGGCCGACGTCGCCTACGAGCACTCGATTCTTTGGGTCCCATGAGATCTGGCACCTTTGCGTCATGGGCGGGAGTTTTGCTCACTACTGGGCGATGCTGGCGTACGTTAGCAGGGCAGCCTAACGGTTGATTGTCGACGCTTCGTGAATTGTCTTCACTGTATAGAGTCTCGATGCTTCCAACCCCATTCGACAGGATCACGCCAATGCCTCATCGTAAATTGTTCGCGGCCGCGCTTCTCGTTTGCGCTATCGCCTGCGGCAAATCGAAGTCATCGACAACCGACACCTCCGCGGTCGCCAGCACAAAAACGAGCGCCGACACTGCCACGTTGCGTCCGATGTCGGCCTTGTTGAACCTGTCGTCGTCGGCGTTCGGTGCGAACACGCCCATTCCGCCGAAGTACACATGTGAAGGCGCGAATGTCTCGCCGCCGCTCGCCTGGTCCGGCGCCCCTTCGAAAGCAAAGAGCTTCGCCCTGATCGTCGAGGATCCCGATGCGCCCGATCCGGCAAAGCCGACGCGCGTCGTGACGCATTGGGTCGCCTACAACATTCCGGGCACTACGTCGGTGCTGGCTGAGAACGCCTCGAAGTCGGGGATGCCGACCGGTAGCGCGCAGGGGCTTAACGAAGGGAGCAAGCCTGTCTACATGGGACCGTGCCCGCCGATCGGGAGCCACCGGTACTTCTTCAAGCTGTACGCGCTCGACACCGTGCTGACCGGCCTCAAGAATCCCAAAAAGGCAGATCTCCAGCAGGCGATGCAGACGCACGTGGTTGATTCCACGCAGTTGATCGGCACTTACCAGAAAACCAAAAAGTAGACGCTGGCGACGCGCGCTCCGGGGTCACAAATCATCTCGCTCTTTACTTTCCCGGGGCGCCTGCCTATCCTTGGCCCATGAGCTTTTCCTTTAACGCGACCTATTACTTCGTCTTCTTCGGTTTCAACCGACGGGGGCCCCGGTCGCGCGTGCAGTAAAAAGACGCAGCTCACACAGACTCCGGGCCTCCGCCAATCGCGGGGGCCTTTTCATTTTGAGAGGCCTCGGCGGTGATCGGCGGCCGATTCGTAGACCTCTATTGGAACACTCATGCTGAAATCACAGGAGTTGCACACCAACGGCACCACACCACATTCGTCAGGTGAAACGCGGGCGCCATCTCTGACGATGCGCGTCGCATTTCAGGGCGATCGCGGCGCGTATGCGGAGAGCGCGATCGCGCAGATCTGGCGACAGCCGGTGGAAGGCGTACCGGTAGCGACATTCGCAGGCGCCGTCCGCGCCGTCCACGAAGGGAACGCCGATGCCTGCGTGATCCCTGTCGAGAACTCGACGATTGGAAGAGTCGAGGCGGCGTGGCACGCGCTCGCAGCGCATCCCGATCTGCGGACAATCGGCGACACTCTCGTCTCCGTGCGTCACTGCCTGCTCGCCCCAAGGGGCGCGACGCTCGAAGGACTTCGCGTTGCATCGACGCATCCAGTCGCGCTCGTGCAGTGCAGCCGCTTCTTCGAGACTCACCCGTGGATCAAGCCTGGCAAGTCGTTCGACACCGGGGGCGCCGCGCGCGAAGTCGCCGAGCGCGGGGATCTCACCCACGCAGCGATCGCGAGTCGTTCGGCGGCTCACATCTATGGACTCTCAGTGTTGGAGGAAGGAATCCAGGATCAGCGCGACAATCACACACGGTTTCTCGCGGTCGTTTCGCAACGCTCGGCGTTGTGGCGACGCACGCATGCGATCCGCGGCGCGACTTCGGTCGACGAAGACGATCCAAAGCAGATCGGAGAGGCGACGCGCGAGCTGCTCCGGCAAATCGTGGAGCGGAACTCCCTGGAGATGGATGAGATCGTCAGCGTGTTTTTCACCGTGACTCACGATCTGAAGTCGGCCTTTCCGGCGCTCGCGGCGCGGGAGATGGGTTGGGTGGGCGTACCCCTCCTTTGTGCGAGTGAGATTCCGGTGGAGGGCTCGATGGAGCGCTGCATCCGGGCACTGCTTCAAGTAGAGCTTCGCGCGCCCCGGCCGCTCGAGACGCACGTCTATCTGCGGAAGGCAGTCGCGTTGAGGCCGGATGTTGCGCACTCCGCTGGCTCTTCAGGAAACCACCCGTGACGGTTAGCGCCTCGAGGATTTTTCGGGACGGGTGAAGAGGCGATTCGGGATTGCCCGGATGGGTGGCTCGGCATACGTTTAGAAAGGGCCCCAAGCCCGCGCGGGACTTAAGTCACCAGCCCGTGTTCCCACTTCTGGTACGCTCGGAAGGTCAGGCGCTACTGGCGACGCCTAAGAGCCCAGAGGATCTGATGGCGGAGATGCGAACGGCCGCGGCTGCAAAGCCAATCCTTACAAAGCCGTCTCCGATGCCGGACGAAACAGCGAGACTGTTTCAGCTGGCGCTCCATGACGTCGTCAGAAGCAGCGCGGCGTCGATGGCGGAGCTGCGCAGCTGCGTCAATGCATGTGCGGCCGCTTTGCGTGACGCAGACGTCGGACCTGCTCAGATGATCATCACCATCAAGGCGTGCGCCAAGGAAGGCACACGACGTTATCCGCAGATCCTCAACGAGCACGAGTTGTCGAACGCGGATTTCCTGATGGAACAGATCATCAAGTGGGCGATCGTGGAGTACTACACCGAGGCATAGAACGAACAAGCACGCGTGTCGGGCAATGCGTTTCCACACCAGCACGCAGTCGCCCACGTGTGATCACACAATTCTGGCGCTTCTGGCGACGCCATCCCCTTCTCAAGGCGCCAGCAGATGTCAGGACCCGACGACGACGGCACACCAAACTCTCTTCCGGAAGAGCTCGATCGCGCTTTGAGGCGCGCTACCGACCGGACGCTCATTGCACTCACGGCCCTCCGCAAAGCGGTGCGCAAGCACGTTCAGGACGAAAAGGACGGTGGCGCGACGCTCCAGGAAATCGAAATGGAGCTGCGTGAGATCATCGCCAGGGTTCTGGAAGACGCGGACGGACGCGACAGCGTCGATGGAGAGCGCGACACTCTCGCCGCGCAGATGATCAAATGGAGCGAAGGGTTCTACGAAAAGAAGGACTAGTTACATCGCTAGCGGCATGGGCGTGCATCGAGGTGCGTTGGCCGGGAACTACAATACCGAGGCAGGGGGCTGAAGGCTTTTTCGGCTGTTCGGCTGAAGGCTTTTCAGGTGGCGCACCTGAGCCGCACGAAGAGATTTCTCGCGCGGTAAAGTCGAAAGCGACTCCAAGAGCGCGAGTATGAAAGCACCAAGCCAGAAAAGCCGCTTAGCCAACAGCCCCCTGCCTCGGTTCCTGCAGATGCGTCCACGCCGGTGCGATCCCTCCTGTAAGACGAACCTGTCGCCAATCTTGCAGACGGGCATTCGCTGTGACGCCCGAATTATCTTACCGGCCAAACGGCTCCGGTAATGAGACCGATGGCAAGGCCGCCGATCGCGCCGTAGATGCCAAGGACCGCGGTGGCGGGAATCATCCCGTCGTTAGAACGGGCATCCGCTACGGCGCCGATACCAGCCCCGATCGCGGCCCCACCAAGTGCACCAAAGAAGCCGCCAATGACCGTATGTCTGATATGGTCTACGACGTGAACGCCGGACGCTGTCGAGTCATTCCGTGGTCGGGGTGTTACGACGTCAATCGTATCGGTGCTAATACCGATACGATTTGCTTTGATCCTTACATAAGCGATCGTCCCTGAATCAGCAACAGATGGAGGCCCAATCAGCTCCTGGCCAGTCGCTGTGACTGGGCCGATAAGCATGCACACCGCGACTACGAGAAGTATGAAGTTCATGCAATAACATTCATCCCGTCTGGACCGCACAACCATACGTACTCTGACGTAGGGGTTGTCTCCAGCAGTCCTCTCTTCCCAAACTCCCGAACGCGACAAGAAAAGCTCCGAGCTCACAGCTGCAAAGCTAACGGCTCCCCGCTTTGGTTTTGTGGATGCCAGCCGAAGCTACCCGATCCTTTCCCCTGAGATTGCATCGAAGAAGTGCGCCTTCTCGAGATTGAACGCGAGCACGATCTTGGACCCGATAGGCGGCAGCGATTGCGGGGAAACGCGTGCGGTAATGTCGTGTCGACCCGCGCGCGCGTAGATGAACGTCTCGTTCCCGAGCGATTCGACCAGATCGAGTCGCGCCGTCGCGGTCGCCGGTGCCGCGCGAGGGCCCGCGACTATCGAGACATCTTCCGGACGAATCCCCATCGTGATCGCCCGACCCCGCGCCGACCCGAGTGGAGCGGAGACGCGTGAGGGAAGGTTGATCTCCCATTCCCCACCCTCCGCCACGAATCGCGACGGGCCGCCCCCCTCGACGGTCCCGTTCGCGAAGTTCATCGCCGGGTTACCGATGAATCCCGCCACGAATTTATTCTTCGGCCTCTCGTAGAGATTGATCGGAGTATCGATCTGCATCACGTGGCCCTTGCTCATCACCACGATGCGATCGCCGAGCGTCATCGCCTCGATCTGATCATGGGTGACGTAGATCATCGTCACCTTGAGCTCCTGGTGCAGCCGAGCGATCTCGCGACGCATAGAGACGCGCATTTGGGCGTCGAGATTCGACAACGGCTCGTCGAACAGAAATACCTGCGGCTGCCTCACAATCGCTCGGCCCAGTGCGACACGCTGTCGTTGGCCGCCGGAAAGCTGCCGCGGCTTCCGATCGAGATACTCCTCCAGACCGAGTGTCGTTGCGGCAGAGCGCACGCGCTTCTCGATTTCGTCCGCGGGCATGTTCTTCAGCTTGAGCGCGAACCCAAGGTTCTCGCGCACCGACATGTGTGGATAGAGCGCGTAGTTCTGGAAGACCATCGCGATGTCCCGTGCCTTGGGAGGGACATCGTTCACGATGCGATCGCCGATCTTGACGGTCCCGGCGCTGATCGACTCGAGACCGGCTATCATGCGGAGCGTCGTGCTCTTGCCGCATCCGGATGGCCCGACGAGAACGACGAACTCACCGTCATTCACGTCGAGATCGACGCGATCGACGGCTACCTGCGCCGCCCCTTCAGTATAAATTTTGCGGACCCCTTCGAGTCTCACTCG
>Ga0070695_100002021_pt1 | contig 11577 bp, 12 predicted proteins | sample KBSK1252metaG_FD_65471 | JGI IMG/M metagenome (GOLD analysis project Ga0070695, IMG submission 65471) | Corn, switchgrass and miscanthus rhizosphere microbial communities from Kellogg Biological Station, Michigan, USA - KBS K1-25-2 metaG | ecosystem: Host-associated > Plants > Roots >...
TACGCGCGCGCCGCTTCGGAAGACGCGCCGAACGTGCCGCGCGAGATCCTCGACCGCCTGAAGAAGCATCTCACGCCGCCGCAGATCGTCGAGCTCGCCTGCGTGGTGGGCTTCTGGAAGTTCTACAACACGGTGCACGACAGCCTGCACATCCCGATCGAGCAGCACCTGCTGCCCGACACGGGCTACGTCAGCCTCGCCTAGCGCGCGCACGCCGATGGCCGTCGCCGCCCCGAAGCGATTGCGCCGGCTGGGCCGGCAGTTGCCGGATCCCGCTCCGGTCCGGCCGCCGATCACGACCGCGCGTCCCGAATTGACGGCCGACGGAACCGGCGAGCGGTTCCGGCAGCTCGTCAACGACCTGCTCACGATTGCGGTGCGCATGGACGCGGTGCGCGAGCGATTCGCCGGTCTCGTCGGCGTTACACCGCCGCAATACACGATCCTAGTCACGGTGGCGCAGCTCGAAGGCGCGCCGGGCGGCGCCACCGTGCGCGCGGTCGCCGAGCGCATGCATGTGAGCGGCGCGTTCGTTACCGCCGAGACCGGCAAGCTCGCGATAAAGGGATTTATCGCCAAGCGGCCCAACCCCAGCGATGGGCGCAGCGTCCTCGTCACGCTCACGCCCAAGGGGCGCAAGGCGCTCGATGCGGCGCTGCCCAACATTCGGGCGGTCAACGACGTGTTCTTCGGCAAGTTGGGCAGCGAAGAGTTCGAGCGCCTGGCGGCGGCGGCGGCGCACATCGTCGAAGCGTCGCCGGCGGCGGTGCTGCTTGCGCATTCGCTGGCGGCGGGCGCGCGGAAAGCTTAGTCTCGCCATGCACGCGCAAAGACGCGTGTCACGACAAGAGAACAGGGGAACGAAAATGTTGTTGCACGATACCAAGACCTAAGAACGCGACGACCTAGCGCCTTCATCTCGGCACACGAGCGGCTGCGACTCGATCGCAGACACGCCGGCTGTATTCGCTTTCGATCGAATACCGGCCGCGATGGTGCGCGCGCTGCGTGTTCGCAAGTTCGAAAGGCTGCCGTCTTTGTGTCGGGCGTCCGTGCGCGTTCGGTCATAAAAAGAATGGGGAGATTCGGTCGTGACTCCAGAGGAATTGGTTACATATTTCGTCCGCTATCGTGGCTTGCCGCAGCCGCAGGCAAGTTTCGAAGATTATTATCGCACGCGGCATTCGGAGATTTTGCTGCAGATGCCCGGCATTCGGAGGCTCGTGCTGCACGCGCCGACCACGTGGCACGACCCGTTTCCGGTGAAGCCGGACGGCACCGATTTCCTTGCCGAGATGACATTCGCCGACGCGGCGGCATTCAAGATCGCGGTCGAATCGCGAGCGCGTGCCATCGCGCGCGACGATTTCGCGAACCTCCCGATCGGCGTCGCCGCCGTCACCCATCAGGCGATGCGCTCGCTGCGCCTTCGATGAAGCCGGAAGCGCCGAAAGCGGGGGAGGACGAGCGCCGCATCCTGAGGCGCGATCCCGATCCGCATCTCTTCCGGCCGCTGCCGCTGCGCTCGGTGACTTCGCGCAACCGAATCATGCTCTCGCCGATGTGCCAGTATTCGGCCGTCGAGGGCGTGCCGAATGTCTGGCATCTGCAACATCTCGGCGCGCGCGCGGTCGGCGGCGCCGGCATCGTCAGCACCGAGGTCACGCATGTCGAGGCGCGCGGGCGCATCACGCCGCATTGCCTCGGCCTTTGGAACGACGCGCAACGCGACGCGTTCGCGCCGATCACGGCGTTCATCGCCCAGCAAGGCGCCGTCCCCGCCATCCAGCTCGGCCATGCCGGGCGCAAGGCCTCGGTTGCGCGTCCGTGGGACGGCGGCAAGCCGATAGCGCCCGGCGCCGGCGGCTGGATCGCGATCGGACCCTCGGCCCTGCCGTTCGGCTCCTTCCCGGCGCCGAAGGCGATGGACACGGACGACATCGCGGCCGTGCTCGCCGCATTCCGCGCCGCGGCGCGGCGCGCGCGCGAAGCCGGCTTCAAGCTCATCGAAGTGCACGGCGCGCACGGCTACCTCCTGCACGAATTCCTCTCGCCGCTCAGCAATCGGCGCACCGACCGCTATGGCGGCACGCTCGACAATCGCGCGCGCCTCTTGATGGAAACCCTCGATGCCATTCGCGCCGAGTGGCCGGCGGAGCTGCCGCTGGCGCTGCGCGTCTCCTGCACCGATTGGGCGCAGGGCGGATGGGCGCCGGACGATGCCGTCGCGCTGGCGCGCCTCGTCGCGGCCCGCGGCGACGTCGATTTCATCGATTGCTCGTCGGGCGGCAGCGATCCCGCGCAGCATATCCCCGTCCATCCGGGCTATCAGGTGGGTTTCGCCGAGCGCATCCGGCGCGAAGCCAAGATCGCGACCGCCGCGGTCGGCCTCATCCACAGCCCCGACATGGCCGAGGAAATCCTCGCCAACGAACGCGCCGATCTCGTCGTGCTCGGACGCACGCTGCTCGGCGATCCGATGTGGCCGCTGCGCGCCGCCAAGACGCTGAAGGCCGCCAACGTGAAATGGCCGGTGCAATACGAGCGCGCGAACATATTCTGACGGCCGAGACGAGAGGAGAGACCGCGACGTGGGGAGCCAGGCGCAGCTTACACTGAAGAAGACGGGAACCGGCGGATTCCGCTACGAGGGTGCCGCGATCGACACGCTCGTCATCGCCGGCTGGACCGGGCGGAACCAGGAGGCGCTGGAGAAGCACATCAGGGAGCTCGAGGATCTCGGCGTCGCGCGGCCCAAGTCGACGCCGATCTTCTATCGCGTCGCCGCGTCGCTGCTGACGACAGCGGACGAAATGCAGGTCTCGGGTGTTGATACGAGCGGGGAAGTCGAGTTCGTCATGTTCCAGCTGGGCGGCGAGCTCTGGGTCGGCTTGGGCTCGGACCACACCGACCGCAAGGCCGAGACCGTCGGCGTCTCGCTGTCGAAGCAGCTCTGCGCCAAGAGCGTCGCCGGCGAAGTGTGGCGCTTCGCCGACGTGCGCCCGCATTGGGAGAAGCTCGTGCTGCGCTCCTGGGCCTGGATCGGCGGGCAGCGACATCCTTATCAAGAAGGCCCGGTCAGCACGATGCGCGCGCCCGAGGATCTGATCGCGCGCTACGGCGGACTGAAGCCGGGCTCGGCGATGTATTGCGGGACGCTCGCGGTCAAGGGCGGAATACGCGCGGCCGATGCGTTCGAGATGGAGCTTGAAGATCCGGTGCTTCGGCGTAGCATTCGCCACAAATATGGAATCGCCGTGCTCCCGGTCGAAGGTTGAGCGCGAAAAATCGAAGAGGGATTAGAAGCGTCATGCCGTTCAACAAGCCGCACATGGAGTTCGTCGAACTCGACATGGCGCAAGGCTGGGAAACGCCGGCAGGCTATCCCTCGGGCATCAAGCAGAAGATTCTCGCCAGCGACATCGACGAAACGAAGAAGACGGGGAGCCGCACGCGCCTCCTGAAGTTCGACGCTGGGACCTACACGACCGCGCCGTTCGTTCACGATCATTGGGAGGAAGTCTATCTCGTGTCGGGCGACCTCATCGTCGGAAATGACGTGAAAGGCAATGGCGGCGAACCGTTCAAGGCGCCGACCTATGCCTGCCGCCCGCCCGGCGTCCATCACGGACCATTCAAGTCCGAACGCGGATGCCTGCTCTATGAAATCCACTATTACGACGAAGCGCGGCCCTACAAAGGCCCGAAGCAGTAGCCGGCACGGCCGTGCCGGCGACGCCCCACACGAACGGAGGCTCTGCCTTGGAACAGTTGAAGCCGCTATCCCTGCAGTACAGCGCCTATCGCGAGATCAAGCGGCGCATCGTGACGGCCGTCTATAAACCCGGCGAGCAGATCAACACGGCCCAGATCTGCGGGCAGCTCCGCATCGGGCGAACGCCGGTGCATCTCGCGATCCACCGGCTCGAAACCGAGGGCTTGATCGAGATCATGCCGCGCCGCGGCATCGTGGTGAAGCCCATCGACCGCGACGCGACGATGCAAATGATCGAGGCACGCTTGATGGTTGAGCCCGAAGTCGCCGCGCTCGCCGCGTTGCGTGCGACGGACCGCGAATTCGCCATCATGCGCGAGACTCTCGACCGCATTCCCGGTATCGCCGAGGCCGGCGATTCCGAGCATTTCATGGAAACCGATCTCGAATTCCATGGTGCCATGGCGGCGGCGGCGCGCAACCGGCCGCTCACCGATTTCCTCGCCGGTCTGCACGACCATTGCATGCGCCTCTATTTCATCTCGGTCAGCAACAAGCGGCACGATAAGCGCATCCTCACGGAGCACGACGAGATTTTCGCCGCGCTCGTGCGCCGCGACGCCGAGGCTTCGCGTGCGGCGCTTCGCAAGCACGTCGAGAGCCTGCGCGCGAACGTGCGCGATCTGGTCTAAGCGCACCGCACCGGAGACGACGATGCAAACGATCGGCGCGGCGCGCCGCGCGCTCGCGGAGGGAAAAACCTCGTCCCGCGCGCTGGTCGAAGCGGCGCTCGCGCGTGCGCAGGACAAGGCGGGCGAAGGCGCTCGCGCGTTCACGCGGCTCTACGCCAGGAGCGCCGCCGCCGCCGCGGAGGCGGCCGACGGGCTTGCCAAAGCCGGAGGCACGCCGGCACCGCTCGCGGGCATTCCGATTTCGATCAAGGATCTCTTCGACGTGGCGGGCGAGACCACGCTCGCCGGCTCGGTGGCGCTGAAATCGGCGCCGGCCGCCGCGCAAGATGCCGCGATCGTGCGCCGCCTGCGCGCCGCCGGCGCCGTCATCGTCGGCAAGACCAACATGACCGAGTTCGCGTTTTCCGGGCTCGGCCTCAATCCGCATTACGGCACGCCGGCGAGCCCCTGGGACCGCAAGACGCGCCGCATCCCCGGCGGCTCCTCAGCGGGCGCGGGCGTCTCGGTCGCCGACGGCATGGCGCTCGCCGGGATCGGCACCGACACTGGCGGCTCGGTGCGCATTCCGGCCGCGTTCAACGGCGTCGTCGGCTTCAAGCCGACCGCGCGGCGCGTGCCCACCGCCGGCTGCTTCCCGCTCTCGACCACGCTCGATTCCATCGGCCCGCTGGCGCCCTCGGTCGCCTGCTGCGCCGTCGTCGACGCGGTCATGGCCGGCGAAGAGCCGCGGCCGCTGCCCGAGCGTCCGGTGGCGGGCCTCCGCCTCGCGGTGCCGCAACGCTACGTCGTCGACGGTCTCGACGACACGGTCGCCGCCGCTTACACGCTGGCGCTCTCGCGTCTCGCCAAGGCCGGCGCGCGGCTCGTCGAGATCCCGCTCGCCGAGCTCGAAGACATTCCGCGCATCATGCAGAAGGGCGCGCTCGTCACGGTCGAGGCCTTCGCCGTTCATCGCGAACTCCTGGCCGCCGAGGGCGCCAAATACGATCCGCGCGTGGCCAGCCGCATCCGCCTCGGCGCCAACGCCGCCGCAGCCGACTACTACGACATGCTGCGCCAGCGCGCGTCGCTGATCGAGCGCGTCTCGCGCGTCACCTCGGATTGCGATGCTCTGCTTTGTCCGACGATCGCGATCGCGGCGCCGGCGATAGCGCCGCTCGAGCGCGACGACGACCTTTACGTCAAAACCAATCTCGCCGTGCTGCGCAACACGACAGCGTTCAATTTCCTCGACCGCTGCGCCGTCTCGCTGCCGATCCACGAGCCGGGCAACGCCGCCGTCGGCCTCATGGTGGTCGGCGAACCCATGGCCGACCGCGCACTCCTCGGCGTCGCGGCGGCGCTCGAGCGGACGTTGCAGCGCTAAGTTTGCGGGAACCGGCGGGCGCCGATAGGCGTTCTTACAGGCATGGGGGACAGCGGAGGGCTGCTTGGAGGCCTGCCATGTCCGAACACGCAAATTCCGGTTTTGCCGGGAAATTCCTGACCGCCGCGGCATTCGCCGCTATCGTCGCCGGCGCCACGCCGGCCCTGGCCGTCGATCCCATCACCGATCCGCTGCGCCCGAACGACGGGCCGACGGCGAGCGCGCCGCGCGCGGCTGAGCGCGAGATGAAACGCGACATGGAGCGCGACCGGACGCCGACGCTGACCGAGCGTTTCGGCCTGCCGCCGGTGAGCGGCCCATTGCCGCCGCTGCTGCCGCCGCTGCGCCAGGAGCCGGTGCTGCAGGAACGGGGCCCGGGCGCGCTGCCGCCGCTGCCTCGTCCGCTGCGCGCACGGCAGCCGCGCGACCCCGAGGGCTAGGCGCCGCGCGGGCGCGGGAGGCATCCCCGCCGCGGCCGATCAATTCCGCTCAATCGCGCGTGATCCGGGCCGTGAGGCCGTGGCGGCCGACAACCGGCGGTGCTAGGTCTGCGTAGAAGCGGGGCGCGGTACGTCATCGAACGGAGCCTCTCATGTTGCGCCTCGCTTTTCGTGGCCGAGCGCTTGCGCGCGCGGCCGTCGTGTCCCTCGCCCTTGGCACTATTGCCGGCAGCGCCCTCGCCGCGGATCCCCTCTTCGGCGGCAGCGCCACCAATGCCGGCAGCCCGGCGCCGGGGGCGCTCGAAATCCTCGCCGAAGCCCAGCGCGGCCCGACGCTGACCGAGCGTTTCGGCCTGCCGCGCGTGAGCGGCCCGCTTCAAATCGGACTGCCGCCGCTCGTCGGCGAACCCCTCTTGGGCCAGCCGCTGCCGCCGCAGCGCTTGCGCCAGCGCGCCGAGTCCCCTCGCTAGCACCCTCGCGACGGGCCTTGCCGCCCCCAGGTTGATCTGCTACTTATTTAAGTAACAGAACGACCTTGGAGTGGCCATGCGCGCAAGCGCGGCGCGGAAGACGGAACCGGCGGAGCGGCGCTCCTACGCGCCGCCGCTGAGCGTCTCCCGCCCGGATTGCCTCGAGAACGGGCGCGACGATCGCCTGCGCGCGCTGCTGCACGCGCTGTTCGTGACGGCGGCGCGGTTCGAAGAGGTGCGCGGCGCGTTCGGCCGCCGCATCGGCGCCACGGGCCCGCAATACACGATCCTCGCCGCGATCGCGGAGCGGCAGGCACGCGCGGACGGCGTGGGTATTCGCGCGCTCGCCAATCACCTCCACGTCGCGCCGAGCCACATCACTGCCGAGGTCAACAAGCTCGCAGCGCTCGGTCTGGTCGCGAAACGCGCGAACCCGGCCGATGGCCGCGGCGTCCTGGTGACTCTGACGCGCGCCGGCGAAGCCGCGCTCGACCGCCTCGGTCCCTTCCGCCGCGAGATCAACGACATCCTCTTCGACGGCATCGGCCGCGCCGAGTTTCAGACGCTGGCGCGCCTGTTCGAGCGCTTTCTCGTCAACACCGAGCGCGCGCTCGACCGCACCGGCCTCGCAGAACGCGAGCAAAGACGAAATGGACATGGCTGAGGTCTGGGAGGCGTCGTCATGCTGAAATCCGGCAAGGATCATCTCGAAGGACTGCGCGACGGTCGCGTCGTCTACATCGGCGGCGAGCGCGTCACCGACGTCACCAAGCATCCGGCTTTCGCCGAGGCCGCAAAGGTGGTGGCGTCGATGTACGACGCGAAGCGCGCGCCCGAGAACCGCGATCTCTTCTCGTTCGAGGAGAACGGCGAGCGCTATGCGATGTGGTATCTCCGCGCCAAGACGGCCGACGATCTCCGCCGCCGCATGCGCTGCCACAAGGCCATCGCCGACATGACTTGCGGCATGATGGGCCGCTCGCCCGATCACGTCTCGGGCTTCGTCACCGGCATGTCGACCAATCCGTCCGCGCTCGACACCGAGAAATACAAGTTCGGCGGCAATCTCTTGAAGTACTACGACTATTGCCGCAAGCACGACATCTTCTCGACCTACGCCGTGCTGCCGCCCCAGGCCGCGCGCAATCCCGATTTCTACGTCAAGAAGAACCTGCCGGTGCCGACGCTCCAGGTCGTGCGCGAGGACGACGACGGCGTCGTCATCAGCGGCATGAAGATGCTGGCGACTTCGGCGGTGTTCTGCGACGAGATCTGGATCGGCAATCTTTTGCCGCTGGCGCCCGATCAGGTGAAGCAGGCGATCACCTGCGCGGTGAAGGTGAACGCGCCGGGGCTGACGCTGTGGTCGCGCCAGCCGCTCTCGACCGCGTCCAATAACCGCTTCGATTCCCCGCTCGGCTGGTGCTTCGACGAAACCGACAGCATGGTGATGTGCGACAACGTCAAGGTGCCGTGGGAGCGCGTCTTCGTGATGGACGACGCGATCAAGGCGCGCGGCATCTACATCGAGACGCCGGCGCATTGCTACGGCAACCACCAGTCCAACGTCCGCTACTGGTCGAAGATGCAGCTCATCGTCGGCCTCTGCAGCAAGGTGGCGCAGGCGACCGGCGCCAACGAGGTGCCCGCGGTGCGCGAGGTGCTGGGCCGCATGGCGTCGCTGGAGGCGCTGCTCGCCGGCGTCATCAACGGCCAGATCGAAGCCGCCGAGGATTGGCCCGCCGGCCACAAGACCTTCAACCGGCGCATGATGTATGCCGCGCTCAACTGGTGCACCGAGAGCTATTCGGCGATCATCGATCAGCTGCGCGAGCTTTGCGGCGGCGGCGTGTTCCAGATGCCGGCCAGCGTCTCGGTCATGCACGACGACGGCATCCGCCGCGAATTCGAGATGTATTGGCAGACGCCGCAGCTCCCGGCGCTCCAGCGCATGAAGCTCATGAAGCTCGCCTGGGACATGGTCGGTTCCGAATTCGCCGGCCGCCAGCAGCAATACGAGAAGTTCTACGCCGGCGCCTCCTTCATCGTGCGCAACCACAGCTTCCGCGAAGCCGACTGGAAATACTTCGACGGCATCGTCGAGAAGCTCATGGCGGGATACGACGTGCCCACGGCTGCGGCGAAGATGAAGGCGGCGGAGTAGCCAAGACTTGGTTGCCGAAAGATGTAGGGGCGGGTTTGAAACTCGCCCCTGCGAAGCGACCCCCTACTTCGCCGCCTCGACGCGCTTCTTCTCGTCGTGGGCGCGCTGGATGACGTAGGCGCGGATCTGGTCCACCTCGTCGGGCTTCAGGTACTTTTCGAACGTGACCATGCCGTTCTTGAGCCTGGCGCCCTCGAGCACGATCGCCTTCCAGGCGCCGGCGTCGCCGAGCGTCGCCGAATAGCGGAGATCGAGCACCACGCCGCCCGAGGCCGCGGTGTCGCCGTGGCAGCCGGCGCAGAACTGCTGGTAATGCGCGCGGCCCTTGTCGACGACGTCCTTCGGCGCCGCGGCCTGCGGCGGCTCGAGTTTCCGCGCCATCACTTTCATCATCGGCAGCTCGGCCTTGGCGCCGAGCTTGAAGGTGAGCACGCGATTGGTGCCGCCCTTGGCCGCGTCGAGCGCGAGCTCGCCGGCCAGCAGCGGAATGGCGCCGCCCCAGCCCGCGAGCACGGTCACGTATTGCTCGCCGTCGACCTCGTAGGTGACCGGCGCCGCGACGATGCCGGTTTGGGCGTGGAAGTCCCAGAGCATCTTGCCGGTCTCGGCGTCGTAGGCGGAGACGTAGCCGCGCACGCCATATTCGGCGCCGCCGTTGCCGATGATGATCTTGCCTTTGACCACGCGCGGCGCGCCGGTGATCGTGTAGTCCATCGACTGATCGACGGTCAGCGTCTCCCACACCTTCTTGCCGGTCTTGGCGTCGAGCGCGATCAGGCGGCCGTCGAAGGCGCCGACGAAGATCTTGCCGTTCCACGCCGCGATTGACGATGTCGCAGCAGCCCTTGCCGGCATAGCGTCCGGCGATTTCGGGATCGAACTCCCACAGGGTCTTGCCGGTCTTGGCTTCGATCGCGAGCACGTGGCTCCACGCGCCGGTCGCGTAGATGACGCCGTCCATGACGATCGGCGTCGCCTCGAGGCCGCGCGCAGTGCGGCTGTTGATGTCTTTGAACCAGGCGAGGCCGAGCTAGCCGATATTGCTTGTGTTGATCCTGGCGAGCGGGCTGAAGCGCTGCTCGGAATAGGTGCGGCCGTGCGAGAGCCAGTTCTGCGGCTCCTTGTCGGCGGCGGCGATGCGCGCGCCGTCTTGCGCGCGAACGCCCGGCGCGGCCAGGCATGCAACAAGAGCCGCGACACCGATGGCGCTGCCGATGGCGCCGCCTGCGGCTGGCCTGCTGTCAGGTGTGCCGGTCCCCCTTGCCACCTGCTCGTTCTCGTGGCGCCGATTACGAACCCATTTGGCCGCGGCGGTAAGACGTTACCCCGCGGAAACGCAATGCGCGTGGAATACCAGCGCATGGCGCGCGAGCGCGCAGGCCATTCTGCTGCGCTGCGATTATTTCGCGGCCGGCGGCAAGGTCCACGCGACGGCGGCGGAGAGAAGGCCGGCGCCGGCCGCGAGCCCCAGCGCCACGGCGTAGCCGCCGGAAAGATCGAAGATATATCCGCCGAGCCCGGGCGCCGCGAGGCCGGCGATGCCCCACGACGTGAACACGCGGCCGTACACCGTCGCCGTGCGTGCAACGCCGAAATAGATCGCGACCGAGGCGGGATATGTCGCGGCCATGGCGCCGTAGGCGAGGCCGGTCGCCGCGAGCACGACCAGCGCGAGGCTGGCATCAGGCACGAGCGCCAGCGCCGCAAGCGCCAGTGCCGCGAGCAGCGGCGCCGCCACGAGGATGCGCCGCACCGGTAAGAGATCGGCGAGCCAGCCGGCGCCGAGCCGGCCGATGCCGTTGCCGCCGGTGATGAGCGCGGTCGCGAGCGCCACCGGCGCCAGCGCGCCGCCATAGGCGAGCGCGATGCCGGCTGCGTGGCCGAGCGCCATCAATCCGGCGCAGGCACCGAAGAAGAATCCGAGCCAGAGCGTGATCTCGATGCGGCGCTCGGCGGCGGTTTCGGACTTGTTCGCGGCGGTGCTGCGCCCGGGCACGGGCATCGCGATCCCGCGCATCAGCGCCGCGGCCAGCAGCGAAATGGCGACGAAGAAACCGCCGGCCCAAATCAGCGTCTGCCATGGGCCGAAGGCGGTGATGCCGGCGCGAAACGCGATGGCGGCGGCGACCGAGCCGAGCGCGCCGGAGCCCGCGGTGAGACCGGCCGCGAGGCCGCGCCGCTGGGGCAGCGCCATCATGTTCGCCTGCAGCGCCACGCTGTATGCGATGCCGCAGCCGGCGCCGAACAGCAAGCCGTAGCCGGCGACGACGCACCAAAGTTCGCGCACGAGGCCGGGAATCGCGGTGCCCGCGGCGCAGAGAATTCCGCTCAGCAGCGCGAGCAGCGGCGCGGGGCGCCCGCGAAACAGCATCGGCGCCACCACCATCGCCGCCGCGAACAGGATGCTCGCGATCGAGAACGCGCCCGAAAGCCAGGCGCGGCCGATTTTGAGATCGGCCTCGATCGGCTGATAGAAAAGGCTCCAGCCGTAAATCGAGCCGGCCGAAAGACAGACCAGCGCGCCGGCTGCGATGACGGCCACGGGATGGGCGCGGCGGGAAGGGGTGGCGGCCGGCATGGAATTGCGACTGTCGCCGCGCCGCGAACGAAACGCAATCTCGGTTTGGGCGATGATGCTCCGTCGCGCGCCAAGGGCGCCGTCGCGGCAAAACCGGTATGCGACATAACAATTCCCCCGGCCGCGCGTAAATGCGATAACAATATCCGCGC